>Ga0302326_10015495_pt1 | contig 16032 bp, 11 predicted proteins | sample Palsa_T0_3_FD_202264 | JGI IMG/M metagenome (GOLD analysis project Ga0302326, IMG submission 202264) | Peat permafrost microbial communities from Stordalen Mire near Abisko, Sweden - Palsa_T0_3 | ecosystem: Environmental > Terrestrial > Soil > Palsa > Peat permafrost | place: Sweden: Abisko... | reverse complement strand
TGAATTCGTGCAGTGCCTCGCGCGCTCCGGCAAAAGCATCATTCAAGCAAAATTCAAGTTCTTGACTTAGCACTTTAAGCCTCTTCTAGCGTTGCCATCAGCGGATGCTGATGTTGTCGCGCATACGCGATTACCTGAGCCACTTTCGTCTCGGCAATCTCATATGTGAAAACCCCACAGACTCCTTTGCCCTTGGTATGGACCTCCAGCATAACCCGAGTTGCTTTGGTGCGGTCCATTGCGAAGAAACGCTGCAGGATATCGACCACGAACTCCATGGGAGTGTAGTCGTCATTGATGAGAACTACTTGATAGAGAGGAGGTCTTTTGAGCTTGGGCGCCGCTTCCTCGACGATCAAGCCCGTTCCATCCCGGCCGCGTTCAATGTCACTCATGAGACTTGAGTTTATAGGGCGCGTTGCGGCGCTTTACAAGAGACGCCGGATCATCCCATTGCCAAAGGTTCCCTGTCGCCAATTGCTGTCACTTACTTTCACAAGTAAAAACAAATGCTTGAGCGGCCAAGCGCAGAGCCCGTATGATTGCAGCCCTCGATTTTAAGCGCGGACCTTCATGCTCGATACACGCACAAATGAATGGCTGTCCCGCCTTCAGGCCAGCGGGCCGCGGTTGGTCTCATTAATACTTGGGGCGCTTATCGTGCTGCAGGCGGGCGCGATCGCCTATTCGTTGCTGTCAAAGCCGCTAAAATCCCCACAGGCGGTCCAGCCGGGCTTTGTGCTTCGCCCCCAACACCCCGGAGTCGACATTCAAAGTGTGATTTCGGCCCACTTGTTCGGCGTCGCCGCGCCGGATCCGGCTAGTCAAGACCCTTCCAATGCGCCCCAAAGCTCCGCCAATCTGCTGCTCGCGGGCACGATTGCCACCCAAGACCCAAAACATGGTGTGGCCATCATCAGCGACGCGGGCGGCCCATCGAAGGTGTACTCGGTCGGCGACCGCGTGGGCGGCGCGGCCCTGCATTCGGTTTATCTGGATCGCGTCATCCTCGATCGCGGCGGCGCGCTCGAGACTCTGCTGTTGCCGCGGCTGCTGGCCGCAAGCCCCGCAGGTCCAGGGATGCGCCGTCCGGGCGCCGACCCCCGCACCGTCGCCGCGGTCGATAACATCCGTCGAATGGTCCAACAGGACCCGAGCATTCTCGATCAGGTGATGCGCACGGTGGCTTCGTACGACAACGCGGCTGGAAAACTGAGAGGCTTTCGTGCTTATCCGGGACGAAATCGGCAGATATTTGGCAAACTGGGTCTGAAGCCCGGCGATTTGGTCACGGCGATCAATGGTACGCCGCTCGACGATCCCCAGCGCAGTCAGGAAGTCTTCAATACCATCCAGACCTCCGACCGCGTCACCGTAACCATCGAGCGCGGCGGCCAGAAGCAGGACATTTCGTTGAACATTGCACAAGTAGCAGCACAGGCGACCAAGGATTTGGAGGGCGACCCCAGCGGCGGAGCTGCTCCGGCGCCCGGCCTGCCGCCCACGCAGGATCAGCCGCCCGCGCAGGATCAGCCGTCCGCGCAGGGTCAAGTGCCTTTGCACGGCCAACCGCCTATGCCGGGTCAACCGTCGGCGCCAGGTCAACCGCCTGCGCCCGGACAGCCGCCGCCCGCTTCCGACACCGGAACGCCGCCCCCGAACCCGTCGCCAAACAGCACCAATGAAAATTAAAACGAATTGCGCCGGCACCGGTCGAAGCGGTTCAGCATGCAAGAACCCATGACCGCCAAGCTGCCTCAGCCGCACTCTCAGTGTCTGCTCGCAGCGGTCCTGGCGCTGGCCGGTTTGTTGGTGTCCACGACTCTGCCTGCCGCGCCGCCGCCACCCAGACCTCAGGATGGCGCGACCATCACGCCGAACTATAAGGACGCGGATTTAAGCCAGATCATCCAGGCGGTCAGCGAAGTGACCGGCAAGAATTTCATCATCGATCCGCGGGTCAACGCCAAAGTCACCATGATATCGGCCACACCCCTGTCAGCGGCAGCGTTCTACGAGGCGTTCTTGGCGGTTTTGCAGGTTTACGGCTACGTCGCGATTCCGGCCGGCAAGATCATTAAAATCATTCCCAACACCGATGCAAAGCAACTGCCGGGGAATGATCTGCCGAACGATGTGAGTTCCTCGTCGGATGAGATCGTGACTCAAGTCATCCAGCTCAGAAACATCAATGCAACACAGATGGTGCAGATGTTGCGGCCTCTGGTTCCCACGTACGGCGCTTTGGCAGCCTACCCGTCTGGCAATATGCTGATCATTTCGGATCGAGCCAGTAACGTGAGCCGGCTCATGCGCATCATTCAGCGCATGGATGACACCGGCGATGAACCTTTTGATGTGATCCCGCTGCACAACGCCGGTGCCGCCGAGGTGGTCAAAATCATCACCTCGCTCAATACGGGCGCGGGCGCCGATTCAGGAGGCGTGCTGGTCAAGGCGGTCGCCGATGATCGCACCAACAGCATTCTGTTGACCGGCGAGCGTGCGCAGCGCCTGCGGCTCAAGGCGTTGATCCTCAATATGGACACGCCCTCGGCGACGGGGGGCGACATTCAAGTCCGCTATCTTCGCTACGCGGACGCGGAAAAACTCGCCGACAAGCTGAAAGGCCAGGCCACCGCCTCCGCCAAGGCGCAAGGCGGACCGCCCACGGCGAACCCCACAGCGGGCGGCGGCTCCAATCTCGATCCCAGCGTCACCATTTGGGCGGATATTCCGACCAACGCACTCATCATCACGGCCCCCCCGAAGATCATGAAGTCGTTGATGGGGGTCATCGACAAGATCGACATCCGCCGCGCGCAGGTGCAGGTCGAGGCCATCATCGTTGAGATCGACGTGAACAAGAGTTCCAACCTCGGCGTGCAGTGGCTGCTGTTCGGCCAAGGCAACACCACCGTCCCGGCGGGGATCATCAACTTGCCCGGCTCGGGTACCAGTATCGTGGATTTGGCGGCACTCGCCCTGAGCGGTACCAGCGGGCTGAGCGGCACCACCACCCCTGGGACGACGACGGGCGTCCCCGCGATCAGCAGTTCCACCGTGGGCACCGGTGCCACCATCGGCGTCGGCCGAATCGCGAGCACGGGCGTGAGTTTCGCGGCGCTGGTGCAGGCTCTGCGCAGCGATGGCAGCAGCAATATCATCTCGGAACCTCGCCTGATCACCATGAACAACGAGGAAGCTGAAGTAAAGGTGACTCAGGAAATCCCGTTGATCACCGGATCCTTCTCCAGCGCGACCGCCAGCGTTTCCGGAACCACCAGTCCCTTCACCACCATTCAGCGCGAGGAAGTGGGCACGATTCTCAAGGTCACTCCGCATATCAATGAGGGTAATTCGGTCCAGTTGAAGATCGAGCAGGAAGACTCCTCCCCGGGCGCGAAACTGACCGATTCAGCCGATATCTCGACCAACAAACGCTCCATCAAGACCACCGTGCTGATCGAGGATGGCGGCATCATCGTGCTCGGCGGCCTCATTTCCGATACCGTCACCGAGAGTGAGGATCGGGTACCGGGCTTGGGCGCCATCCCCATCATCGGCAATCTATTCAAATCGCGCAGCGGATCTCGTCAAAAGAAGAACCTGCTGGTATTCATCCGGCCCAAAATCATGCGCGACGCGGATGCCACGGAAAGCACCAGCGAAGCGGTCTACAACGAAGTCAGACGCAATCAGCAAAATCTGAACGGCGGCCACATTACCCTGTTGCCGGGACAGAAGCAGCCGGCCATCGAGGCCATTCCGTCAAGCATTGCGCTGCCGCCGCCGCCGGCACCCTCGGAAACGAATCCGGTCGGCGCCATTCCGAACCCGCCCACGACGGCAACCGAACCGGTGCCCCAGCCGCCGACGCCCGCGACAAACCTGACGCCGCCGCCCGCGACGCAACCTCCTGGGACTCCTCCGCCATGAATGCCGAGCTGCAAGAGCCTGAACAGCAGCGAAAACTGTCTTTTCCGTTTGCCAAGCGCCATGGCATTTTGATTCGCGGCATCGCCGACGGGGTGGCGGATACCGTGTGCCGCCCTGGCGTGACGCCGCAAAGTTTGGCGGAAGTGCGCCGTTTCGTCGGCGTTCCCTTGAGGCTCCAGAGAGTATCCATCGAGATCTTTGATTCCATGCTGCGTATCGCCTATGAGGCCGGCTCCGGTGCGGCGATGCAAATGCTGGAGGGATTGGACGACAACACCGATCTCGCGCACCTCGCCGAGGACATACCCGAATCTTCGGACCTGCTCGAGAGCGATGATGAAGCCCCCATCATCCGCTTGATCAATGCGCTGCTCACGCAGGCAGTCAAGGAAAATGCATCGGATATTCACATCGAACCCTACGAGAATCGGCTGGTCATCCGATTCCGGGTGGACGGGGTGCTGCGCGAAGTGCTGCAGACCAAGCGCGCCGTAGCGCCGCTGGTGGTCTCGCGAATCAAAGTCATGTCCAAACTCGACATCGCCGAGCGGCGGCTGCCTCAGGACGGCAGGATTTCGCTGCGCATTGCCGGCCGCGCCGTGGACGTTCGCGTCTCCACCCTGCCTTCCGGGCACGGCGAACGCGTGGTGCTGCGATTGCTCGACAAGCAGGCCGGCAGAATTGAGTTGACCTCCCTGGGGATGGACCTTCGCACCCAGGAAACGATGGATGAAATCATCCACAAACCGCACGGCATCATTTTGGTGACCGGACCCACGGGCTCCGGCAAGACCACCACCCTGTATGCCGCCCTCGAGCGGATCAACGACAACACTCGAAATGTCATGACTGTCGAAGATCCGATCGAGTACTACATCGATGGCATCGGCCAGACCCAGGTAAACACCAAGGTTGAAATGACTTTCGCACGGGGCTTGCGCGCCATCCTGCGCCAAGATCCGGATGTGGTCATGGTGGGGGAAATCCGCGACTTGGAAACGGCGCAAATCGCCGTGCAGGCGAGCTTGACCGGACACCTGGTGCTCTCGACGCTGCACACCAACACCGCTGTGGGTGCGGTAACCCGCCTGCGCGACATGGGTATCGAACCGTTTCTACTCTCCTCGAGCCTGATCGGCGTGCTGGCGCAACGCCTGGTGCGCGTGCTCAATCCCGCGACGCGGGAGAAGTTCACGGCCGGGGAATACGAGCGCCGGCTGCTGAACCTCGACCCCAAGAGCGGCCCCGTGCAGGTGTATCGACCGAGCAACGACGGCAACGGTTATCGCGGGCGCACGGGAATCTATGAACTCATCTCCGTAGATGACCACATGCGCACCATGATCCACGACGGCTCCTCGGAACAGGAACTGGAGCGCTACGCGCGGGGTGCGGGTCCCGGCATTCGCGATGACGGCCGCCGCAAGGTCATGTTGGGCGAAACAACCCTGGAAGAAGTGTTGCGCGTCACCCGTGAGGACTAGTGGGCGCATTCGAATACACGGCGCTTGATGCGCAGGGCCGCGAACGCAAGGGCCTGATCGAAGGCGACACACCCAAGCACGTAAGACAGCTGCTGCGCGATAAGCAGCTTCTGCCGATGGACATCCAGGAAACGGCGCAGCGCGAGCTGAAGCAAAGCCGGCGCCGCGGCTTCATGCGCCGCGGCCTGTCAACCTTGGATTTGGCGCTGCTGACGCGTCAATTGGCTACTTTGCTGCGTTCCGGCCTGCCGCTGGAAGAATCATTGCAAGCCGTCGCGGAGCAAACCGAAAAGCCCCGCGTACAGCGTATCGTGCTCGGAGTGCGCAGCAAGGTCGTCGAAGGTCATCCCCTGGCCGACGGCCTGCGCGACTTCCCGCAGGCTTTTCCTGAGATCTACCGGGCCACTGTGTCGGCCGGCGAACAATCCGGCAAGCTCGATCAGGTGCTGGAGCGCTTGTCGGACTACACCGAATCTCGCCAGGTCATGGGGCAGCAGGTGAGCAATGCCTTGGTGTACCCCATCGTCTTGCTGGTCCTGTCTTTTGGCATCGTTTCGTTCCTATTGGCGTACGTGGTGCCGCAGGTGGTAGCGGTTTTCGAATCAAGCCACCAAGAGCTGCCGCTGGCCACGCGCATTCTCATCGGCATGAGCGACCTTATCCGCCATTATTGGTTCTATGCGCTCGCCGTCATCGGTGCCGTCACTTGGGGCTTTTTGCGCTGGCTCAAATCGCCGGAAGCTCGGCTACGCTTCGATCGATTCCTGCTGCGGGTGCCATTGGCGGGAAAATTGATTCGCGGACTGAACACCGGGCGTTTTTCGCGAACTTTCAGCATTCTGACCGCCAGCGCAGTGCCGGTGCTCGAGGCGCTGCGAATTTCGGCCGAAGTCGTTACCAACACGCCCATGAAACGAGCGGTGGAAGAGGCCGCATTGCGGGTTCGCGAGGGCGCCCCGATCGGCAAATCTCTCGCGGCGCGCAAACTCTTCCCGCCGATGATGATTCACCTGATCAGCAGCGGCGAGAGCAGCGGCGAGCTGGAAAAAATGCTCGAGCGCGCCGCAACCAACCAGGAGCGCGAAATGGACGGGCTGCTGTCGAACATGACCAATCTATTGGGCCCCTTCATGGTGGTTTTCATGGGCGGCATCGTCATGTTCATCGTGATTGCGCTCCTGCTGCCGATATTTCAGCTCAATGACCTGGTTCAATAGTCAACTGTGCGCCAGGGTATTGCACCTGAGGCGCGTTTCCGTTTATAACGCGCGCGTGTCATTTGATTGGTGAAGCGCAAGCCTTCGAGCATGAGCGAAAAGCCAGAATCGGACGAATTCGAGGAAGAGGACGTGGAAGACGCCGCGCCCGGTGTTGAGGACGTTGACGTCGATCACATCATGCGGGACGTCGACTCGCAACGGCGCCGCGCGCCGAAGGGAGCGGAGCCGGCTTGGCGGCGGCTCGAGCGTGTCATGGAAGAGCGCCGCACCGCCGAACTGATGAGCGATTTCGACGACTATGAGATCGGCGGCGAAGGCCCAGCGGGATCGGACCCGGACGATCCGGCGGAGTCGCCGGAATCCGCCGATAGAAGCGCGCGAAAGAAAAAGAAGTCCCGTTGAACCGCTCTTAGATTTCGTTACGCTTGGCGAATTGCCCGATGTGGTCCGCCGCCCGGAACGCCAGCGCCTGGATCGTCATGGTGGGCTGACCCCTTCCGGAGGTCACGAAACTCGAACCGTCGACCAAGAACAGATTCGGCACATCGTGCGTCCGGTGATACTTGTCGACCACTGAAGATTTGGGGTCATTCCCCATGCGTGCCGTTCCCAACAAATGCACACCGAAGTCATTCTCCGCGATTTCGTTGCGCCAGATCGTTTGCGCGCCGGCTGCCTGAAGAATTTCGTAAGACCGGTCCTGCAAGAACTTGGCTGTCGCCAGATCGTCCGGATGATCCTTGTAGGTCACGCGAATGGCGGGGATTCCCCAGGCATCTTTCAGCGTCGGATCGATGCTGATGCTGTTTGCCTCCATTGGCAGCGATGTGCAATGGCCGGTCGAGGCCATTGCACGGGGAAACCCCTCGAGCCGCCGTTTGAAGTCCGCGCCCCACAGGGGCAAATCTCCGCCCGAGTCCATTGCCCAGAGGGCGGGTTGGGGATTGATGCGCGCGTCGATGCCGCCGCCGCCGTAGAAACCGCGTTTCGGGTCGGAGTCGTAGAAATCGTGCAGGATGCGCGTCACCTGCACGCTTTTGTATTCGTTCAGCTCATGTTCGAATATGCCCTGAACCGCGGAACCCTGGTTGAACATCAGATGTTTGCCGACCATGCCGCTCGAATTGGCGAGCCCTTGCGGAAAGCGATTGCTGGTGGAGTTGAGCAGAAGACGGGTCGTCTCGGCGCCGTTGGCCGATAGCACCACTGCCTTCGCCGGTTGAAAGTGGCTGCGCTTGTCGCCGTCGAAATAGTGCACGCCGGTGGTGCGGCCCTGTGCATTGGTATCGACGTGATAGACGTAGCTGGCCGGTCTGATTTCGCAGAGACCGGTTGCTTCCGCTTCGGGAATCGAGGTGTATAGCGACGAGGATTTGGCGCGCGCCTCGCAACCGAATCCCATGCAAAAGCCGCAGTGCACGCAAGGCCCGCGGCCGCGATACGCCTGCGAAGCAATCGCCATTGGAGCCGGAAAGGGATGCAGGCCGAGTTTGCGAGCGCCTCGCTCCAGCAGCACGCCGGAGGATTTCACCGGCAGCGGGGGCATGGGATAGGGCTTGCTGCGAGGCGGATCGAAAGGACTGGCGTAGGCCAGGCCTGATACACCGACCTCCCATTCAACCTTGGTGTAGTAAGGCTCGAGTTCCTGGTAGGTGATGGGCCAATCGGCGAAGCCGGTCCCGGAGATGCTGCCGAGCACGCTGCGCTCGTGGAAGTCAATTTCATGGAAGCGCCAGAAATTGGCGGTGTAGTGAGTGCTGCTGCCGCCCACCAGGCGAGCATACGTGGCGGGAAGGAAGCCGCCCGCGGCTTGCTGCGCCGTCTCGGTCGGCAATTTGCGAAATGTCTGCGGGCTCAGCGCCGGAGAGTTCGTGATGCCGTGGAGAAAGAAGTACTTCAGCTCGTCGTGCTCGAAATCCGCCGCCTCCAAACGCGGGCCCTGCTCGAATACCAAGACAGTAAAGCCGGCCTGCGATAATTCGCGCGCCACCACGCCGCCGGCCGCTCCTGACCCCACCACCACGAAATCGACCATCTCGTCGGGCTTGAACGTGCGGCCAGTCAAGCTTGCTTCTCGTTCAAATAGGGGACGAAGCCCTTGTATTCGGCATCGTAATAGCCAAACGGAGGAGCGAAGGCATGCTGATCGACGAAGCCCATGAGCTTCCAACCGGAGCCTTGGAAATTGCCGCCATATTTCGGCGAGGTAAACATGCCGAGTACGGTAAGCACCCGCGTCGTGCCAAAGAACGCGGTCCGATCCGCGCTCTTGAGGAACGCAGTTTGGTCAGCGGGGCTTGCTGCGGCAAAAGTTGCCCCCGCATGGCTCTCGCGAAATTTTGCCTGAAAGTCGGCAAGTCCTTGGCGGTAGCCGGGCGCCATCGCGGAAAAATACGTCGACAGCGAACGATCGATGAAATAGACGGCGTGGGCCTCGCGCGCGCCAGGCGTTGCGCCGCTGGGAATGATTTGAGCGCACACCGCTTCGACGTCTGCGCCGTCGGCCGCGGTGAAGAAGCCGAAATGCGCGGGCGCCGTATTGGTCGACACCTGCTGCGCATGATGCGCCGCCGCAGCGATGGACGGCCAATGCGAGGCGACCCACAAGCTCGTGAATAGACCGCTGCCCGACAATAGAAACGAGCGTCTCGAGATATCGTCGTGTTCGCCGGATGAGTTCATGCGTCCCCTTTTGCCTTACCTTAGTATGCCGCCTGCCACGATCCTGCGCTTCGCGCAAATGTTCAGTCAAGCGCACAACCCTCGAGTGCCGCCCTCGCGAATCAAATCTCGCCGCGCTTGGCGAACTGTCCGATATGATCGGCCGCGCGAAACGCGAGCGCCTGAATTGTCATGGTCGGCTGGCCGCGGCCCGAGGTGACGAAGCTCGATCCATCACAGAGAAAAAGATTCGGCACATCGTGCGTGCGATGATATTTATCGACCACCGAACTCGCGGGATCGTTGCCCATCCGGCAGGTGCCCAGCAGGTGCACTCCGCCGCGCCCCAAGCGCTGGCCGGCTCTCCAGGTTTTCTGCGCACCCGCGGCCTGCATGATTTCGAGCGAGCGATCCTGCAAAAACTTCGCCATGGCCAGATCATCTGGATGATCTTTGTAGGTGACGCGGATCGCTGGAATTCCCCAGGCATCCTTGAGCGTGGGATCGATGCTGACGCTGTTGCTTTCGACCGCCAGCGAGGTGCAATGTCCCGTCGTCATCATCGATCGGGGAAACGCCTCGAGGCGCGCCTTGTACTCCGCTCCCCACTCGGGCAATTCCCCGCCGCTCGCCAGCGCCCAGCCAACGGGCTGGGCGCCCATGCGCGCATCGATGCCGCCGCCGCCATAAAACCCACGCTTGGGATCGGCATCATAAAAGTCGTGCAGGATCCGCGTCACTTGCACGCTCTTGTATTCATTGAGCTCATGCTCGAACTGCGCATGCACGCCGGACCCCTGGTTGAACATCAAGTACTTGCCCACCAAGCCGCTCGAATTCGCGAGACCTTGCGGAAATCGATTGCTTGCCGAGTTCAGCAGCAAGCGCGACGTCTCGCTGCCGTTCGCAGACAACACCACGGCCCGGGCTTTTTGGAAGCGCTCGCGCTTGCCAGCGTCAAAGTACTGCACCCCCGCTGCGCGTCCGCGCTTGTCGAGCGCCACATTGAAAACATAGCTGTGAGGGCGGATTTCACATCGGCCCGTGGCTTCTGCTTCCGGAATCATGGTGTACAACGTCGTGGACTTCGCCATGACCTCGCAGCCAAAGCCGATGCAGAAACCGCAATGCGCGCAGCCGGGGCGGCCCCGGTACTGCTGCGATGCGATGGCCATGGGCGCAGGGTGCGGATGCAGCCCGAGTTTGCGCGCGCCGCGCTCCATTAGCACGCCGGAGGATTTCACCGGCAGCGGCGGCATGGGGTAGGGTTTGGTGCGCGGCGGATCGAAGGGACTCGAATAGGCCAGTCCCGAGACGCCGATCTCCCACTCCACTTTGGTGTAGTAGGGCTCGAGATCCTGATAGCTGATCGGCCAGTCGGCAAAGCCCGTGCCGGGGATAGCGCCCAGGAGGCTGCGCTCATTGAAGTCGTTTTCGTGGAAGCGCCAATAGTTGGCCGTGAAATGGGCGCTGCTGCCGCCGACGATGCGCGCATAAACGAGCGGGTTTCCCCGAGGCGATCGCTGCGCGACCGCGCCGGAGTCCTCGCGGAAGGTCTGCGGGCTCATCGAGGGGTCATTGGTGATGCCGCTCAGAAAGCTGTACTTGAGTTCGTCATGCTCGAAGTCGCCGGGCCCAAGTCGCGGCCCCTGCTCCAGCACCACCACGCTGAAGCCGGCTTGCGATAATTCGCGCGCGATCACGCCGCCCGCCGCGCCGGACCCCACGACAACGAAGTCAATGGCGTCGCTGGGTTTGAACTTGCGGGCTGTCACGTGCGGTCGATCGTGCACTTGGGCCAAATCGACAGTCAAGTCGAACGTGCGATGCACGGCCTCGGGGCGTCCAGCGGGCAGGCATGCACTGTCCCGGAGCTAGTTTTTCCAGACACGAAGTGAGAGTCAAAGCCGATAGAGGCGGCGGCGCAAAATCAATGAAAATTCCTCGACACGACCGTGAGATCCCCCAGCAGCCCCGATAGATCGGTCAGCCGCTGCGCGATCACATGCTGCACATCGCCTTCGCGCTGCAATCTGCCCTGCACTTCGAGCAGACGCGACTCGAGCAGCGCCGCTCGCTGTTCAATGGCAACGCGATTCCATACGATCAAATTCACATAGCCGGTTTCATCCTCCATGGTAACGAAGGTAACCCCGCCCGCACTGCCCGGCCGCTGCCGCGTGATGACCAGCCCCGCTGTCCTCACCAACTTTCCATTGGGCTGCTCCCATAATTCCTGAGTCGGCAGCACTCCGCGGCGCTGCAGCCTATCGCGCAGCAGCGCCAACGGATGCCGCCGCAGCGTCAAACCCGTACTGCCGTAATCGGCGACGATATCCTGTCCTTCACGCGGCGCGCGCAGCAGCGGGATGCCTTCCTCAGGAACCGTGGCGGCAGGCAGCAAGGGTAACGCGGGTTCCACTCCGGTGACCTGCCACACCGCGCGATGCCGATGGCCTGCAAGCCTCGCCAACGCATCCGCAGCAGCCAATGCTTCAAGATCGCGCCGATCGAGTTTCGCGCGCTGCGCCATATCAGCAATGCTGTCGAAGGCGCGCAGCGCTCGTGCGTTCTGCAAGCGGGTCGCCCCTTCTTGCGATAAATGCTTCACCAAGCGAAGCCCTAAGCGCAGCGCCGGACGGCCATCCTGCCGCCGCTCGAGTGTGCAATCCCAATCGCTCACCGCCGCATCGACGGCGCGTATTTCCACACCATGGACCCGCGCATCGCGCACCAGCTGCGCCGGCGCATAGAACCCCATCGGCTGACTGTTGATGAGGGCGGCGCAAAACGCCGCAGGTTCGTAGGCTTTGAGCCAGGCCGAGGTATAGACCAGGAGTGCGAAGCTGGCGGCGTGGGAGTTGTGAACAACAAAGTTGTTGGCCAGAAAATTGTGATCGCCTTCGATCTGCAAATCGTAGGTTTCTTGTATTCCGGCCGCCTCGATGTCTACAACTCTGTCCCAATAGACATCGGAGCGAGACAGACGCAAAAGTTCGAGTGACCCTAAGGATGTTGCAAGATATTCGATCACATGGCGACGAAAGCCGATTTTTTTGCTACCACGGCCCTGAATCTCACGCATTCCCAGACCCGTCATACGGCCAATCTCATTCCAGGTCAATCTCGCCTTAGCGCGCGCATGGCGAATGATTGTACGAACTTCAACTGGAATAATATCGCGTGACATACGTCCATTTCTGCGCGCCGTCAGAGCTTGGGACTGCCGCCGCTTTCTCGGATCGAGAAAGCGGCGGCCGATATAGCGCCAGAACTGGCGCAGCAGATCGTCGCCCGTCACTGTGACTACTTGATGCTCTAACCTTCGTCCCCTGTATGAACGCGCTCGGCAATAAATTCGGGAAATAATTCCGATTCTTAACAATAAGTGCTGCACTTGAGATGCCAACACGCGCGAGGCGGTGCCGTACGACGCGTGGCCTTTCATCGAAAAGCCGCCATCACCCTCCCAAAGCCGCGCAAGCAACAATGCGATATTACTGTTGCACAGTTCGAAAACTTCCGGCGGCAGCTGCTTCTCGCGGGCGCCACAGCCCCAGACACCCAATGCGCGCAGCCAAGCGACGGCGCCAATCTGGCATTTGCGATCGATTCGTCGAACACGCACAGAGAAACAGCCTTTGTGATGCTCAACAATCGCTTTGGTGTTTGGAAAGCGCTCGACCACCTTCACGAAATCATCGCGATGCCATGATTCAGTCGTATAAAAATAAAACGTACTGGGATGACAAAGATTGCCTTCGGCGATCAGATCGGCCAGAACGAGGACTTTGTGACGCGGCCATTTTCGGGTCCCCACCACCGGCATCGAACGCGCCGTCGCGATCATGTCGCCAACTTTAAGCTTGCCTAGTTGAAGCCACCCAGCCATCGTCATGAAGGGGTGTTCGGCGGTCGCGACAATCTCATGGCCAAGCGCCGTACGTAGCCGCAATACGGGCTTCATGCCGCTTCGCACCACGCGTAGCACCCTACGTTTCCTTAAACGCAGGTCGCTATCGCACGCAAGTGTGTTATCAAGCTGTGCCTGGCCACCGATGACTTCATCGATGGTTACCCATCGTCCGGTATCGGCATCCACAACCCGCGTCTCGCCAACGACACATTCCGGAAATCCATATTCCCCAAACCCCAGTATCTGATTGAATATTTGATGCGCGAAACTCTCCGGGTAGCCGCGCTCGCGCATGCCGTCGATCAGCTGGCGCTGGAAAGGCTCAAGTCCCCCCTTGCGCTTCCAGGCCGCCATCGCACGGCGCAGCCGATCGGCCTCTCCGGGGGAAAAGCCGGCCGCGACAATCGCCAGCTGCATGACTTGTTCCTGAAAAATCGGCACGCCGAGGGTACGCTTGAGCACCGCCTCGACCGCCTTGCTCGGATAGCTCACTGCTTCCTCGCCGTTGCGGCGGCGCAAATACGGATGCACCATCTCGCCTTGAATGGGGCCGGGACGCACGATGGCCACCTCGATCACGAGATCGTAGAAATTTCGCGGCCGCAATCGCGGCAGCATGGACATTTGCGCCCGCGATTCGATCTGGAACACGCCCGTGGTGTCGGCGCGGCAAATCATGTCGTATACGGCTTCATCCTCGGCCGGCACACTCGCCAGGTCGAGTTCGCCCGGCGCAGCGGCTGAACCGCCGAATTCATTGACCAAACGAAACGCCCGGCGTATTGCGCTCAGCATACCCAAGCCCAGCACATCGACTTTCAAGAGGCCCAGCGCATCGAGATCGTCCTTGTCCCACTCGATCACCGTGCGATCGGGCATGGCCGCGTTCTCGATGGGCACGAGTTCATCCAGCCGGTCGCGCGCAATGACGAAGCCGCCCACGTGCTGCGACAGGTGACGGGGAAACCCTAGGATTTCCGCCGACAGCGCAATGAGCCGCGCAATCACGGCATCATCTGGATCGAATCCCGACGCGCGAATGCGCTCAGGATCGATGCGCTGGCCATCCCACCATTGCATGCCCTTCGCGAGCCGGTCGACTTGCTGCAGATCGAGCCCCAAAGCCTTGCCCACGTCCCGCAGAGCGCTGCGCGGGCGGTAGCAGATCACGGTGGCCGCCAGCGCGGCGCGCTCGCGTCCGTATTTTCCATAGATGTACTGTATGACTTCTTCGCGCCGCTCGTGCTCGAAATCCACGTCGATGTCCGGCGGCTCGTTGCGTTCCTTGGAAATGAACCGCTCGAACAGCATGGCCATGCGCGACGGGTCCACCTCCGTGATCCTCAAGCAATAACAAACCGCCGAGTTGGCGGCGGAGCCTCGTCCCTGACAGAGTATTTTTTGCGACCGCGCGTATTCGACGACATCGTGCACGGTCAGGAAAAACGGCTCGAATTCAAGTTCGGCGATCAATTGCAATTCGTGTTCGATGTTCTCGCGCACGGCGGGAGGGGCGCCGCCGGGCCACCGATAGGCACAGCCGCGCATGGTCAGCGCTCGCAAATGGCTCGTGGGCGTTTCTCCCGCGGGCACTATTTCCTCAGGGTATTCGTAGCGCAGTTCATCGAGCTTGAACGTGCAGCGCTCGGCGATCTTGCGTGTTTGCGCCAGCAGCGGTGCGGGATACAGCTCTTGCAGGCGCTGCAAAGGTCGCAGGCAACGCTCGCGACCTGCACCGGCGTGCCCACACGGATGGCCGTCAACACATCTTGCAAGGCGCGGCGGCTGCGCCGATGCATGTGCACATCGCCGGTCGCCACTCGCGGCAACTCCAGTGTTTCACCCAGTGCCTCGAGCAATTCCAAGCGCCGCGAGTCCAAACCGCTGGTCAGGAGTTCCACGCCTATCCACAAGCGTCCTGCGAATCGTTCGCGCAGCCAGCAGCCGTCTTCCTCTTGCCGTTGCGGCACAGCCTTGTCGATGCGCGGCAGCCAGATCACCAAGCATCCGGGCAGAGCATCTTGAAGATCGGTGCGCGCGAGGGCGTAACAGCCTTTAGAGCTGGCGCGGCGTGCCTTGCTGATCAAGCGGCTCATGGCGCCGTAGCTCGCACGATCGGTGGCCAGCACCACGAGTTTGAGTCCATCGATGCAGTTGAGTTCGGTGCCGATGATCAGCGGCAGTCCATGCTGTTTCGCCGCGACGTGGGCGCGCACCACGCCGGCGAGCGAACATTCATCGGTGAGCGCCAGTCCGCAGTAGCCTAAGGATTTGGCCTGCGCCACCAGCTCTTCGGGTTGCGAGGCGCCGCGCAAGAAAGAGAAATTGCTCAAGGCGTGCAGTTCAGCGTACACGCGCGCTCCCAGGCTGCTTAGGCGAACACGCCGTGCAAATACCAGCGCTTGGACTGGCGCTCCTGGAAAACCCATAGCTTGGAGCCATGGGATTCGCGTGCGACGTAGTAATCGCGTGCCACGCCTTTGCCGTCCCACCAACCGCTCTCGATACGTTCAGGACCCTGGAGTATTTCCGGCTTGAGCACCGGCAGGGGTTCGTCCAGCAACCAGACCGGACGCGGCATCCCTGTATCCATCATCCCTGTATCCATCATCCCTGTATCCATCATCCCGCCATCGGCAATGCGAGCGCCAAATTCATGGACTCGCCGCCATGCGGCTTCAGGCCGATGTTCTGGGATTAAGCGAACGCCATACACCGCTTCCTCGCCCAGGCGCGCGCGTAAACGCTCCACCAATTGCGGTGCCGAATCGCGGCTTCCGCTACCCGTCAATCCGGCAAAGACATCGAGCGA
>Ga0302326_10015493_pt1 | contig 16036 bp, 12 predicted proteins | sample Palsa_T0_3_FD_202264 | JGI IMG/M metagenome (GOLD analysis project Ga0302326, IMG submission 202264) | Peat permafrost microbial communities from Stordalen Mire near Abisko, Sweden - Palsa_T0_3 | ecosystem: Environmental > Terrestrial > Soil > Palsa > Peat permafrost | place: Sweden: Abisko... | reverse complement strand
GGTTTTCATCCGCGCGCCGCGCATTGAGAGCGTCGGTAAGGACGTCGAAGTGCTGGCCAGGCGCGGCGACGATCCGGTGCTGGTGCGGCAGGGAAGTGTGATGGCGGCGACGTTCCATCCCGAGCTTTCCCGTGACCAGCGGGTGCACCAGGAGTTCCTCAAGCTGGTGAAGAACGGCGCCAGATAGAAAATCTTGCCCCTACTTCAGACTGTCTGCTCCCGCCTTGGAGCACTGAGCGTCCTGCGCGCTGGTGGCGCCCGAAACGCCTATCGCGCCCACAATTTTGCCGTCCATCACCAGCGGAAAGCCGCCTTCCACGGGTACTGCGCCCTCAAGTCCCAGGACGCGAAGGCCCTCGCCGCCGGCAGCCAGGGCATCCTGAAACGCTTTGGTCGGACGCTTGAATCGGGCGGCGGAACGCGCCTTATCAACCGCGACGTTGGCGCTGCCCAACTGCGTGTTGTCCATCTTCTCGTAATAGACCAGCGTGCCCGCCGGATCCACGATTGCGACTGCAACCTTCCAGTTGTTTTTTGCCGCCTCCGCCAGCGCCGGAGCCGCCGCTTTCCTGGCGTCGTCGACGCTGATGGACAGGCCGTAGGGATTCGGCATCTGCGCCCTGACGGCTTGCAAAGCTCCAATGGCGAACATCACAACCGCGATGTACCTCAAGCCCAACTTTGCTGACATGATTTTTCCTTTCAAGCCCCCTCAATCACACTCAGATAGAATTCGTACGCTTCAGCAGCACGCCATCTTGACGTCTGTGTCCTTCACAGGTCCGAAAGCCTCCTCCGGAATCGGCACGCCGTGCAGCGTCTTCCAACAGCGCCGTCCCGACTCAATCAGCACCAGAACGACACCGGTCACGAAGATCACCATCAGGGTTGCATCCAGATATCCCTGGAAGCCGTGGCCCGGCTTTTGCGCCAGCGGCAGATAGATGTTCTTGATGGACAGCACTCCGGCGGTGAGCGTCGTTACGCCGACGAAGCACATCGGAATTGCCGTAATGAGGGCGTATTTCACCTTGCCCATGTTGACCAGGAAGGTGGTCACAACAGCGAGCGCGATGGTAGCCAGCAGTTGATTGCCGGTGCCGAACAGTGGCCAGATGGTGGAGATGGAGCCGGTATAGATTAGATATCCCCAGCTCACCACCACTAAGAGTGAGGTCATAAGATTGCCGGGCAGCCATGCGGTATTGCTGAACTGTTTATGCACTTTCCCCAACAGCTCGTGCAGAACGTAGCGGGCCACGCGCGTGCCGGTATCGACCGTGGTCAGAATGAACAGCGCCTCAAACATGATGGCGTAGTGATACCAGTAGCTGGTCAGCGACTTCATGCCGGGAATGCCGCGGAAGATCTGGGCCATCCCGACAGCGAGCGAGACCGCGCCGCCGGTGCGTCCGGCCAGCTTCTCGCCAACCTCTTGGGAGAACATGCCGAGATTCACCGTGTGCAGTCCGAGCTTGGCATAGACCGCGGGAGCGGCGTTGATGGCGAAGTAATCGCCGGGATACATGGAGCAAGCTGCAATCAGCGCCAGCACGGCGACGATTCCTTCACACATCATGGCTCCGTATCCGATGAAGCGCGCGTCTGATTCCTTCCATAACATCTTCGGCGTAGTCCCGGACGAAATCAGTGCGTGGAAGCCGGAGATTGCGCCGCACGCGATGGTCACAAACAGGAACGGATACAGCTTGCCTCCAATGATGGGGCCGCCGCCATGAATGAATTCAGTTACCGCGGGAAACTGAATATTGGGATGAACGATAAAGACGCCAATGATCAGCAGAGCAATCGTTCCCAGCTTCATGTAAGTGGACAGGTAGTCTCGCGGTTCGAGCAGGAACCAGACCGGCAAGACCGACGCAACAAAGCCATAGATCGCCATTGCGAACACGATCTGATGGCCGCTGAAGGTAAGCACGTGCGCGTAGGCGGAATCGGCAAACCAGCGTCCGCTGATGACCGCGCCGAGGAGCAGAATTACTCCCGCGATGCTGGGCCCGACAATCCTGATCTGACCAGGAGAGCTCTTGAACATGTACACGCCCATCAAGATGGCGATGGGGATGGTCATCCCAATGGTGAAAACTCCCCACGGGCTGTTAGCCAGAGCGTTGACCACAACGATGCCGAGTCCGGCCAGTGTGACCAGCAGAATGAAGAGCAGCGCGATCATGGTGACCAAGCCGGCGAAAGGGCCGACTTCGGTCCGTGCCACGTCAGCCAGCGAGCGTCCTTTGTGGCGTACCGAGGCCACCAGCACGGTGAAGTCGTGGACGCAGCCGCAGAGGACGGCGCCAAACAGGATCCAGAGAAATCCCGGAGCGAAGCCGAATTGCGCCGCCAGAGTTGGTCCCACCAGCGGACCTGCGCCGGCAATGGCAGCGAAGTGATGGCCGAACAACACCCACTTGGGAGACGGCACGTAGTTGTGACCGTCTTCATAAACGTGCGAGGGAGTAATGCGGCTGTCGTCCAGGGCAAGCACTTTGGCGGCGATGAACGCGCTGTAATAGCGATAGCCGAGCGCGAAGACACACAGTGTCCCCAACATGATTGGAAAGGTATTCATAAAGAACCCCCAATGTGATCTCCGTCGGTTGCCAACTGGGCGGCAATTCTTCCAGCCAAACAGGGAACTCAGAAAGAAGGAAAGAAATCGGCTGGAATTCTCGCTTTAGCTCCCAACAGCCGCATACTATACCCATCGAGGCGGTTCGAGCGTGTTCTTTTTTTCGGGCGGACGAAATGCGCCTGAAACTCGGCCAGACCGTGGCCGCTCTGATCAAGTCAATCGAGGTCATGATCATCCGGCTGTAGCGGCGCCCCCGTACTTCTTCGCGATTCCTTCTGCAAGACCTGCGGAGCTCGCAACTTTAAACGCAGGAAGGGGGTGCCATCGCAAAAAACGGATTAAATCGCTTTGACATAACTGTTTAAATCGCTTAGAGTCGTATCCCGCTGCCACGTTTCGAACAGGCGGCTCAAACTCATCGCCGGAAAAATATCAGGAGAACTATGAGGTATCGTCCCGCTGCCTTGGTGTTTCTCTTTGCTGTTCTCTGCGCGGAAGGCGTGGCTAACGCCCAATCCACAACCGCTACAAGTTCAGGGTCGCCTCAACTGAGCAATGCGACGCTTCAGACGCAAACCACCACGACGGGTCAGACCCAAACGGGAGCGAACCTTTCCGGCATGGTGACGGACCAAACTGGCGCAGCCCTTCGCGATGTCGCGGTCACAGTCAAGAACGTTGATACAGGTGCAACGCGCACCATAACAACCGACAGCGGTGGGCACTATCAGGCGTCCGGCCTGCCTCTGGGGCGCGTTGAGATTCGTGCAGCAAAACGAGGGTTCACCGATGAAACGCGCACCGGAACCAGCCTGGCGGTTGGCCATGACGCCACGGTCGACATTCAGATGCGGCGGAGCGGCCCCGACGCCTGCGCCAGCGGCCACGAGTTCCTCACCACCGATTGCACGCTGACCTGGCACGGCATCACGCTGTACGGTGCGTATGACATCGGCCTCGGGTGGGTCAGCCACGGCTTACCAAACAACGGCTATAACTATGAAGGCGAATCTCTGGTGAACCGAAACGGCTATCAAAGTCGATTCCTCGCCGCACCGAACAACCTGCAGCAGACGGGTCTGGGCATCAGGGGCAAGGAAGAGTTTGCGAAGGGCTGGTCGGTTGTGTTCAACGCTTCCAGTGGGATTAATCCGCAGTCCGGCCTGCTGGCCAACGCGTCGGCCACCCAGATCGCCAACAACGGCCTGCCCAGGGCCGGCTATTCGTTCGCCATTGACGGTGCGCGCGCGGGCCAACCCTTCAATGACGAAATCTATGGCGGCATATCGTCCACGCAATTTGGCACGGTGACCTTTGGTCGTCAGCGCTCTCTCGGTACCGATGCGATGCTGGTTTACGATCCGGCCGGCGGCGCCTATGCCTTTTCGTACATCGGATATAACGGCACTATGGCCGGCGGCGGCAACACCGAAGACTCCCGTTGGGACGACGCCATCAAGTATCGCCTCATCTATCGCAAGGTCCATTTCGGGGCGATGTATAAATTCGCCGACGGTACCGGCGGCTGCTATTCGGCCTCCTCAACTTGGACTGCGGCCAACTGTACGCCGGAATCGGCACATAACAATGCCTATGGATTCGACGTCGGCGGAAACTACGGTAAGTTCTCCGCCGACGTCGTCTATCAACATTACAATCAGGCGATCAGCGTACTGAACCCCTTGCTGGGGCCCCAGAGTCCGACCCAGCCATATCAGTCGACCACCAACAGCATCAATACCAACCCCATCACCGGGAACAATGTGATCCCGACGACCAACACCGTATATGGCATCGTTACCGACAACAATGCCATTATGGGCGCTGTCAAATATACGTGGAATCCCTTCAAGTTCTATGCCGGCTACGAATACATCTGGCAGAACAATCCGTCGAACCCGTTGGGCGTTGGCGCCTCGGACCAGGGCGGTTATCAACTGAGCGGAGTCGAAGACAACAATCTTGATTCTGAAAAGAACGTGCAGGTCTGGTGGACGGGCGCGAAATACGCTTTCGACAAAAAAACCGACATCACTTTTGCCTGGTATCAGCAGCGGCAAAACGACTTCCGTGTTCCCCCGACCTGCTCACCCGAAGCCGGTTTCCGCGCTTCCTGCGCGGGTTCCCTCAACGAGGTGTCGCTCTATGCGGATCATCACTTCACCCCGCGTTTCGACGCTTTTGCCGGACTTGCGTATTCCTACGTGACCGGCGGTCTGGCCATCGCTATTCCTCATGGCCCCGGCGTCCCCTATTACCACAACAGCAACTTTGCTCCGTTAGTCGGTGGACGTTTCGCCTTCTGATCGTTTCCGCGGTTTATTTGCACTCGTCTGCTAGACGCTTCACGGTCTTGACTTCAAACACTTCCTGTTCAGTTGCGCCTGACGCGCCCCCCACGAGCGTACTATCTGCCATCCTGATTCCCGGCTTGCCGGTCACCTCAATCTGACGGCCGACCTGATGGCCAAGCTTGTTAACGGCACCGACAAGTTGATGGGTCGTCCCGTTTTCCTCGGTGAGCGTGTACGTATTGTGCGAGTTCTGTAGACACCCTTGGAGCGTGGGTACGTCAGACGTCTTGCCGGGAGTTTGGCCTGCATCTTGCGCTTGCAGCCAGACCGCCGAGATCAGTAGCAACAGAGAAAGCATGAATGTTTTGCGCATTAGAAATCTCCTTTTGACGCCTTGGCAGTGTCACGTCATCTTAGGAACGTTATCACTGCCAGTCAATGGATTATGGCCCCGCGTTAAACTTGGGTTGAAGATCTCATTGACTATGCCAATGCGCCGATTGTAAGACGGGAGTATCGATATGAGGCGCATAACCGTAAAGTGGTAGGGCTTTCGGGGGCTTGGCTTTATTGCTCTATCCGTCTTATTATCAGCATGTTGCAAAGAATCGGGCGTCTCTTCTACCACTTTTGTCACATTCAGAGTGTGTCCTGCGTCACATTTAGCTCTGTCAAGTCTCCGTTAAATTCTGCTCCAGGCCATTCACCAGGTGGATCTTACACGGTTACCGATCTCAGCGCCTAGGCTTTCCCACCTGACAAAGAAATGTGCCAACTCTTAGGAGGCGAAATGATGCGAAACTCCTTCCGGTCAAAGGCAGGGTTCTGGGTTGCCACCGCATGTCTTGTGATGGCCGCAACTGCATTTGCTGCCGATTCAACTAACCCCACTGCATCGCCCGCCACCACGGCTACGGCAACCACGGCAACCGCCGCGGCGCCGACTACCGCTGGTCCCGGCTCTGCGATCAATCCTTCTCTTGTCGATCTGCTGGTGAAGAAGGGAATTCTCACAAGCGCGGAGGCCAGCAGTCTGCGCAATGTATCCGGCTCAGCAGCCATGGAACAGTTGCTCCTTCTGCTGAAGTCGAAGGGCGTCGTCAGTGACACAGAAGCGGCTGACTTGAAAACCGCAAGCCCTGACGCTGACACAATGCATTCCCTGGTCGATATCGAACCGGGCATGCAGACTGCAAACCTGACCACCGCTTCGGGGCAGACCAAGCCCGCGGAGTCAAGTGGCCCAACCGTGATTCCGGCCATCGCGCCAGTACGGGTGCTGCCGCTGAATCCACCCACCAAAGATGGACTGCTGGGCTTTAAGCTGGGCTCGGGCGCAATATTGTCGCCCTACGGGTTCATCAAATCCACTGCAGCGTACGATTCCTACAATCCCTATGGTGATGACTTCATTAAGCCGTTGTTCTTGGCGGGGGGCACGAATTCCGGCCCGGGTAGCAACCCGGAATTCCATTTGAAGGCGCGTTCCACCCGGTTCGGTTCCAAGTTCGAGTGGCCTGATGTCTCAAAGAACATCACGATCACCGGACAAATCGAAGCCGATTTCGAGGGCAACTTCAGCGCCGTTGACAACCGCAACGTATCCAGCATCCGCAGCAATGCGCTGGCTCTGCGTCTGGCCTATGGCCGCATTGACTGGACCGTGGCGCCGAACTCGGACGTCTTCTTCGAAGCTGGACAAGACTGGACGATCTTCGGCTCCAGCGCATTGATGAACCTGTTCGAGACCACGTTCTATGGCGCTTACTGGGGCAATATTTACGAGCGCTCGCCGCAGATGCGCCTGGGCTTAGTGCAGAAACTAGGCGGTTCGCGTGATTGGAAGCTCTCACCAGAGTTTGCCATCATGATGCCGTCCGAGGGCGATCTTCCGGGAACCAGGATTACTTGCCCTGCCCCCGAGGAGGGAGTGTCGCCGGTTTGCACCGCGGCCAACCTCGCGATCACCAGCCAGCTCGGATACGGCGAACGCCAGGGAGCCGACAACGCTAAACCGGACGTGGAATCCAGGCTGGTATTGCAATTCCAACTGGATAAAGCTCCCGGCGTAGTTCCTGCGCAGATCCTTTGGAGCGGCTTCTACGCGGGCCGACAGATGACAGTTTTGTCGTCAGGCGTTCCGGAAGCCTACGCGTCGGCGTTTCCCAACGGCGTCGACCTCAACAGCAACGGTTATGGCAACCAGTTTGCAATCTCACTTCCAACCCGCTGGGCGACAGTTGTGGCCAGCGGCTACATGGGAGCTGACCTGCGGTTCATGTTCGGTGGCCAGACCTTGTCCTACTACAACCAAGCAGCCGGGCTGACTAATACGGCAGACGGCTACTCCGTCGACTACAACGCGGCGGTTTTCGGCACTAACGCGGCTGGGCATGCCGTTGTTGCGCCGCAATTGCCGGTGCGCGGCTACGGCGGATTCCTTCAAGCTGGATTCCCACTCTCGCGCTGGTTCAACGCTGATCCAAAAGGCAGAAATGCCGGATGGCAAGCGTACTTCGAATACGGTATAGACGCTGTTAACGCCACTGACTTCTATCATGACAAGGACATTGGCGCGGACGGCGGCGGCCCCATCAAGAGCACCATCAAAGCCGCGACCATCTTCTACAAGATGAACCCCTGGGTACAGTTCGGCTTTGAAGAGAGCGATTACGAGAGCTACGGTGTGCCGGCAATCAGCGGTAAGAGTGCCGGGATCTGCAACGCCACCAAGGTCGGCAATCAGCCAACTTGCAGTGCAACCGATTGGCGTACGGAGTTCGGCCCCGTATTCACCTTCTAACCCAGTACCACTTGACCAATGGGCGGCCCGCGTCAGCGAGCCGCCCTTTTTCTTTGCCTGAAGGCCTTAGGGAAGCTCCGATTAGCTGGGTTTTGAAGGGGACGGCCTTCAGGCCGTCCGTAAAACGCCCACTATGCGAATGGGCTTTAGCCCCTGAGGGAACACCAACTGGCTTAATCAGAGCTACCTCAGGTCTATTCGGGCAGGACTTCGCCCCGGGTTTCTACTGCAAAGGGAATGACCAGCAGTCCGATCCCAAACGCAATCGCGGTGAACGCAACCGGCTTGCCCAGCGTCCCCATGTGATTGACCAGCGCGCCGATTGCGAAGTTGACTCCAGCCGCCAGGAAGCGTCCGAATGAAGTAGTAAACGCAAACGCGGTCGCGCGCACATTGGTCCCGTACTGCTCCGGCAGCCACAGGGTGAACACCGCGAAGTTGCCGCCGAAGAAGCCCAGGAAGAATAGCACCGCGATAAACGGATGAAGTCCTTGCGGCAGGTAGAATGCCCAGCCGAAGCTGAGCACGATGCAGATCGCCATCCCGAGAAAATAAAAGGCGAGAGTGCGTTTGCGGCCAAAGCGTTCGGCCAGCATTGGAACTGCCAGGCATCCCAGGATTGTGCCCAGCGACAGCAAGCCCATGCCGAGCGAAGACGTGCGCACAGCTTGCGGCTGCAACATTCCGGCACGTTTCGATAAGTAGATAATTGCCGTCGGCGCGTAAACCGCAGCCGCCCACAATCCGCAGATGGCCGCAGTCAGCAGGACCGTGTTGACCAGCGTGCGCCGCCTGTAAGCGGGACTGAAAATCTTGCTCAGGGAAGAAAGTCCACCGGCAGCTTTGACCTTGGCTTTTTGTTGCCAGCGCTCAGGCTCCTTCACGCGGAACAGAACGATGAAGGCCACGATGACCGGCGTCATGCCACACCAGAACATGGCGCGCCAGCCGAACTGCGCTCCCACGGTATAGTTCAGCGCTGAGGCCAGAAAGAAGCCTGCGTAATAACCAGTCTGGAGATATCCAGCGCCCATCTTGCGACGGTCTTCCGGCCAAGCTTCGGCGACGTAGGTGCCCGCCAGCGCCCATTCGCCGCCAATCCCGATGCCCGCCAATAACCGGAACAGTCCCAACTGCCATACGGTTTGCGACATGGCAGCTGCGCCCGTAAAGATCGCGTAGACGAAGATGGTTGCGGCGAGTACTCGCGTGCGGCCAAACTTGTCGGCAATCGGTCCCCAAATCAGCGACAGTCCCCATCCCACCAGGAACAGTGCAAACAGAATCGATCCGGTGTATCCGACCGTCGCGGGAGTGGCTTTAATGCCGGACTTCGGAAGCAGTTCGGTAAGTGCTGGGCTGAGGACCAGGGCATAGATCACCGAATCCATGCCGTCCAGTGTCCAGCCGGTCCAGGCGCCCCAGAATCCGGTGATCTGCTGGCGTGAGAGTTTGGTGTGAGTTGACGGTACTGGAAGCGTGGCTGCGTTGTTCGCCATGATGTCCTCCTCCGCAGGCGGGTAAGCAAAAAAGACATCTAAGCTGCGTTTCAAGAGCGCGAAAACAACTCAATGACCGAACCGTGAGCGCTCACTTCACGATTCCAGCTTTATGGGCGCGCGCAGAAGCATACCACGGCAAGATAAAAGTGCACGAAAAAGCTACACAAGGAGAAAGCGCTCCATCCGCTGGAATGGAGCGCAATAGATCGCAGTCACAACTGTCACTTCGTTTCACTGGCCGGGTAGGTTCGTGTCAGATGTGGCGGCTGAATTTGCAGTAACGCTGGGCGCGGTGTTGGTTGAACTTGACGTGGCCTTGGCCGCATGTTTTGCCGCAGTCTTCTGCTGTTGAGGCTGGTAATAGTCGTTGCACTGGTACTCCGGATAGGAACTGCAACGCTGCGCGTAGTCCACGGCCTGGTCATACGCTTTCAGTTGACAGGCCCTCAGGGCGGCCAGACTCGACCAGCACGCATCGTCGTGCGGATTTGGCAGACTGGTTTGTGCCGACAAAGCTCCCACGGAAACTAACAGCAGAACACCAATCGAAATGAGCTTTAGGGTTTTCATAATCGTCCTCCTTACTGAACATAGGATTTCGCTGACCTGCAATTAGCACGGACAACTTGTCCTCGTTTTATGCCAACTTTCGAGGTGCATTCTTATTCCCGCTGACGAGAACAAATTTTCATGTAGCTTTGCGCGCCGCTCGGCATCTGTTTTGTATGGACACAAGACCCGCCAACGGTGCGGCGCACCGTTCTCAATTGAAGGAATGGCCAACCCGCCGCGTAGCTTTATTGGTGCTCTCCAGTGGTCACCTGATGAGTCTGGCTGGTCCCTTCGACATTTTTGCCCGGGCGTCCCTGGTTTTAAGTCGCTCTGGAAAACGACGTTCACCTGCCTACGAGGTGCAGTTGCTCACGCAGGACGAAGCACCACTGTCAACCGGACCTGGATTGTCGCTGGCGGGCGGCGTGCGCTGGACGGAAGCCGAGTATCCCATCGACACGTTGTTGGTGTTGGCGAGCCCCAACACCGCTCAATCGCGTATCGATCCCGATTTACTTGCCTGGATACGCGCGCGCGTGAACGATGTTCGCCGCGTCGGCTCGGTGTGCTCTGGGGCCTTTGTTCTGGCTGCGGCGGGGGTCCTCGATGGACGACAGGCAACCACCCATTGGGAATTGGCTGATCAGCTGGCTCGGCGTTATCCGCGGGTCTCCGTGGATGGTGACCGCATCTACACTCACGATGGAAATATCTGGACCAGCGCGGGAGTTTCTGCCGGTATCGATCTTGCATTGGCGATGGTCGAGGAAGATCACGGCCACGCGCTAGCCTTGGAGATCGCACGCCGCATGGTGCTGTTTATGCGTCGCGGCGCAGGCCAGAAACAGTTCAGCTCGCAACTTGCAGCGCAAGCTGCCGATCACCAACCCATTCGCGAACTCATCGCATGGATTTCAGAGCATCTGGATGCTGATCTCTCGGTTCCCGCTCTGGCGCGCCGGGTTGGTATGAGTGAACGCAATTTCAGCCGGGTATTCACGCAACAGGTGAGCACTACTCCCGCACGCTTCGTGGCACATCTGCGAACCGAAGCCGCAAAGGCAAAGCTGGCTGCAGCCCCTGCGAAACTGGAGGCAATCGCGCAGAGTGCAGGATTCGGCGATGGCGAAACTTTGCGTCGCCATCTGCGAACTGAAGGGGAGAGATTACGTTCGCCGTATCCGGCAAGCGCCAGCGTCATGACATAGAGATCACAGCGTCAGTCGCGACGGGCAGCAGCCAATGCTTCGACCGTGGAAGCTAGCTCCTGCGTTACCGGGGCAGCGATTCGGTAGTGCGCCGCACCACGAAGAATGGGACCGGCAATGCCATCCAGTTCCAGCCGCAGCCCGGCGGCCAGGTGTTTCGCCATGGAACTGCGCATGGTTGGCGGTAATGTGCCAAACGCGGCTTGTTGCTTCGCCCTGTCCACGTCCGCCCCGGATGCCTTGGCGACGGCGCAGGCTTCGGCAATGGCGGACTCCAGCTTGGCCTTCCACACCGGGTCGGCGTTGATCTCACCCAGGTTCTTACCGGAAGCGGAAGTAACCAAAGCGAACGGCTCCAGAAAACAGAGCTTGCCCCATAGCAGCCTTAGCTCGTCCCCGACAAACTTGCAGGTGAATCCTATCTCGCTCAGGCGCCGGACTACACCTCCCAAGACGGGCTCGCCGCTGGCTGCAATGTTCAGGAGAACCGGTGATCGCTGCACAAAGCGACCCAATGCCAGTTGCTCGGCCTCGACAGCGATGGTCGCGGGAACGATGCGATCGCTTCCGAAGCGCTCCCGCAAAACCGCGACGTGGTCCACCCCATTGAGCAGCGGCACGATCATCCTGGGGATCGCCTGCACCGTCGCCAGCGCTGCGTCCAGTTGATAAGTCTTGGTTGCTATCCACAGCACATCTACGGGCTGCGTTAGGTTGTCCACGGCCTTCGCTTTTGCAGTGAGCGTACCTGAGGGCCGCTCCAGCGTGAGAGTTTCAGGATATACAGACAGCTTCTCTGGACGAACGATCAGGGTGACATCTTCGCCGAGCGACGCCAGCGCCGTGCCGATGAGTCCGCCAATCGCTCCCGCTCCTAGGAATGCATGATTCATCCTGGTTTCCTTTATCAGTGCTATTTCGATTTGATACCGCGACAATGTAAAGGACGCAGCAATGGTTTCTAGAGAGGTTCTGACTAAACCTGGTTTTTCGAAGGGGACGGCCTTCAGGCCGCCCGTAATAGCCGATATAAGGCCGGGCTTTAGCCCCTGAGGGAATCCCACCTGACGTAATCAGACCTTCCCTAGGCGACGGGCTCGCCGGCGTCCGCAGTTTGAAACAGCGTCGCTATGGCAGGCTTCATCGTCTTTCCCATCGCATTGCGTGGAAGCGCATCCAGGACGAGTAGTCGAGACGGCACTTTGTGCGGCGCCAGAAAATCCTTGGCCCAGGCACGGAGCGAGCGCAGGTCCAGGCCATTCTCGCCCTTCAACACCACCGCCGCGGCGACGCGCTCGCCCCACTCCGGATCAGGGATGCCGACCACGGCGCACTCGGCAACCGCGGGATGCGCGCGCAGTGCCTCCTCAATCTCAAGCGCGGAGACCTTGTGGCCGCCGGTCTTCAGGATGTCAACGTTGGTCCGGCCGAGAATGCGATAAACACCGTCCTCGATGACAGCAGTATCGTCGGTGCGAAACCAGCCCTCGCGGAAGGCTGCACGGCTTGCGTCGGGCTTGCCCCAGTATTCTGCAAACACGCTTGGACCACGGACTTCGATCTCGCCCGGCATTCCTGGCCCAACCAGACCACCGTTTTCGTCCACAAGCTGCACCTCAACGCTCGGTAATGGCTTCCCGACGCTGCCCGGCACACGCTCGCCGCGCAACGGGTTCGACAAAGCCATCCCGATCTCCGTCATGCCGTAACGCTCTAGCAGTGTGTGGCCGCTGATTTCCTTCCATCGTTCCAACGTGCTCACCGGCAGCGCTGCCGAGCCCGACACCATCAGGCGCAGCTTGGAGCACGCCTCACTGAGAGCAGCGCGGCGTTCCGGCAAAGCTGCATCCCAGGCAGCGATCAGCTTCACGTAGATCGTGGGGACGGCCATGAAAAGTGTCACGCCGCCTGACGCGATCCGGTCCCACACGGCATTTGCGTCGAAGCGCGGCAACATCTCGCAGGTTGCACCCGACCACAACGCGCAGGAAACCACGTTGATGATTCCGTGTACGTGATGCAGCGGTAAAAACAGCACGATGCGGTCGTCCGCCGACCACTCCCATGCCTCAACCAGGCTCATGATTTGCGCGGTAATGTTGGCGTGAGTTGTGACTACACCCTTGGGACGGCTCGTCGTGCCGCTGGTGTAGAGAACCATGGCGCGGCGCTCGTTGGCGATCTCCGGCAATTTTGCTGGTTCGCATGCCAGAATCTGATCGCAAGACAATGCCCGGACGCCGCGCGGGGCTGCAATCGGCGCCAGCAGACTCTCCGCCGGAGCGTCGTACACCAACGTCGATGCCTTGCTGTCGTCGATGAAATATTCCAGCTCAGAGCTTGGAGAGTTGAGCGGCAAAGGGACTACAACGCCACCGGCGCGCCAGGTGCCCCACTGCACGGCAACCCACGGGAATCCCGGCGTCACCAGAAATGCCACGCGCTCTTCGTCAAGCGTCTGGCGGCCAGAGAGCAATGCCGCCGCCACACGCGACGATGCATGGAGCAAATCGTTGTAGGTGAAGGAGCCCAGCGAATCGATTACAGCCGTGCGTTCGCCATGCCGCCGGGCATGAGCGATTAGCGGAAGATGCATGGTGCGGCTGATCACACGCCGACTTTACGTCGTTGCGGCCGCGTTGTCCACTGACGGCAACCAACTCTATTTCATCGGCGGCACATAGGGAATGTAGTGGGCAAACAACCAGCACAGGAAGAACACAACTGGCACGTGCACAATCAACTGCAGCATTCCATATCCCACAATGTCTCGCGCCTTCAATCGCAATATGCCGAGCAGAGGCAGCATCCAGAAAGGATTAACCAGATTGGGCAGTGCTTCCGACGCGTTGTAGATCTGTACTACCCAGCCCAGATGCACCTGGTGCAGGTTCGCAGCCTGCAAGACGTACGGGGCTTCGATCACCCACTTACTGCCGCCGGAGGGAATGAAGACTCCGAGCACCGCCGAATAGATCGCCACCAGCAGGGGATATGTGTTGTGGGTGCTGATGGAGGCGAAAAGTTTCGCTAGCGAGTCTGCGATGCCTGTTCCCACAATCATTCCGAAGATCACCGCGTAAAACGGGAACTGGATCAGCACGCCGCCGGTCGCGGGAATGCACTCCGCTACCGCACGCATAAAACGTTTCGGGCGCCAGTGCAACAGCAGTCCGACCGTGATGAACATCAGATTGTAGGTGTTGAGGTCCAGCGCCGCCAGCGCGCCTTGCGGCGAAGTGCGGAACACGTCGATCAAGTACCAACACAACAGCGCGGCCACCAGGATCGTCAGCAACGGACTGTATTCCAGCCACTCGCCAGGCTTGCTCTTGGGCTCCAGAGCGGAGCGAATGGGTTGATATTCGATGCCGTAGGATTCGGCGGTTCTGGCGTTCTCCGCCGATGGCGTGGATAAGTAGCAAATCAACACCGACAGCGTAATCAGGATCGCGGTCGTCGCAATGCTTTGCCACAGAAATAAAGTTTGGGTGAGCGGGATCAGGCCGCTGATGCTGAACAACGAAGCAGGAATGGAAGACTTGGTCGCCATCAGCATGGCGGCCGAGGACGACAATCCCATCGCCCACACCGCTCCCAGCCCGAGATACGCGGCAGCGCCGGCAGCGCGGTAATCCATTCCCTTGACACGATGAGCCAGTTCGCGCACAAACAGTCCGCTGAAAATCAGGCTCAGGCCCCAGGAGATCAGCGAGGTCAGCATCGAGAACAATGCCACCATCGCGACCGCTCCCTTCGGCGTCTTTGGAATTCCGGCTAAAGCCCGGATCAGGCGATACACGGCGGGCGTCGAGGCCACGACGTACCCGCCAATGATGATCATCACCATTTGCATGGTGAAGGGAACCAGGGCCCAGAAATTCTTTCCTCCCTGAATCGCGAGTTTGCCGGGGCTTTGATGAAGCAAAAGCCCGACCACAAAAACCACCACGATTCCCAGCAATGCAAAAATCAGCGGGTCCGGAAACCACCGCTCACTCCAGTTCGCCAGACTCAGGCCGAAGCGCACAACGGAACCTTCCTGAACTGCCGCTTGCTTTTCTCGAGGCGTCTGCATACTCGGTCCTTTCATCGAGGCGGAGACATTGTGAGGCGAGAAGCCGTCGCCGCCGCGGCCAAAAAGCTGAACTTTCGAGTTGTGTCCGACATTGTAGACGCGTGCTCCGCGCTGGGGAAGTAATTGTTTCGGTTTCCAATTGTCTGGCTACGCGGTGGCTGGCGGTGCGGGAATTTTGCTGGGCAACGGAGCGGTGACGATAGCCGACCCTCTGCTACACTCTGATGTTTGCATAGCTCGGCCCATCTTCCGATAGAGTCCCCGACAAGCGCGCCCGCGCACAGGGACTTTCTCGCATACCCTTTCGCGATTGCGTTCGGCCTGTTTTCGGGATGGGTCAACCAGAAGGTAGGCGACGCGCTGCTCACGACGCTCTGCGTGCTGGGCTTCAGTATGCTGCTGGGCGTGTGGAAGAAGCAGCGGCCGTGGAGATGGCTCTTACTGGTGTGGATCGGCGTCCCGGTCGTGCTGGCCTACTATCAGTTCGTGGTCGGCTGGCCGCATAACCGGGGACAGGTGTACGCAGCCTTTCTGCAGATCCTGGCGGCAAGCGCAGGCGCACACGGCGGCCATTTCATGCGCGAGATGATCGATAACGTGTTTCTGAAGCAGGAGTGACTAAGCAGGCTCTTGGCTCTCAGGTATTAGCAATCTGATTGGGGCATTGTCGGGTTGAGGTTGCTAAGAGCTAAGAGCTAAAGGCTAAGAGCCAAGGTAGCCTTTGACCTCGATTCGCGACACTCCCGGCGGCGCGACGTTTCAGGTGAAGATACAGCCGCGCGCGAAGAAGAGCGCCATTGCTGGTGAGGTGGGCGAGGCGCTGAAGCTGACACTCACCGCGCCCCCGATCGAGGGACGGGCGAACCAAGCTTGTATTACGTTTCTCGCCGAGCTTTTGAATGTACCGCGCTCGTCGGTTACGATAGCCGCCGGGCAAAGCAGCCGCAACAAAGTGATTCGCGTGGCTGGCATGTCGGCCGCGCAAGTAGAAGAACGGCTGTCAAAG
>Ga0302326_10015491_pt1 | contig 16036 bp, 15 predicted proteins | sample Palsa_T0_3_FD_202264 | JGI IMG/M metagenome (GOLD analysis project Ga0302326, IMG submission 202264) | Peat permafrost microbial communities from Stordalen Mire near Abisko, Sweden - Palsa_T0_3 | ecosystem: Environmental > Terrestrial > Soil > Palsa > Peat permafrost | place: Sweden: Abisko... | reverse complement strand
GTCGCCTTTGGCCATTGCCCGGCATCCCCCTACTGTTCTGCGCGCGCGCCCGTGTCAGTAACCTGGGGGACTTCGCTCTGGCATGCGAAAGCCTAGACGGTCGTGACCCTTCAGCGCACCGCCGTCCCGGTCGTGTTTTCTTCGGCGCTTCTGGCCGCGTGCAGCGGCGGGGGAGGCGGAGGCGCGCCGGCACCCGATCCGCCGGGACACGATCCGACGGCGACCCCAACGGCGACACCGGCGTCGAGCCCCGGTCCCTGCCCGGCGCCGAGTCCGACCGGCGCGAACGCCGCACTGGTTGCCGTATCCGCCTCGACGAACGCTCACGCCTTCGCGATCGTGTTGCAGAACAACGGCAGCGCCTGCCTTTCGCAAGATGGCATTTACGCCATGGCGACGGCTTCCGGCCTCGACAGCGCGCAATTCTTCAGCGACCTCAATGCAAGCTCACCGCTTGCCAACGTCGCGACCGATGCCGGCTGCCCGAAGAGCGTGTCGTTCGGCACGACGACCGAACTGACGTATGAGGGATCGACCTCGGGCGATGTGAGCTGCGCGCCGAGTCCAGCCTCGCCGGCAGCCAGCCTGTACAACGACACCCTAAAGATCGAGAACGACATCTCCGCCAGCGTCGGGGGATTCAATCACTAGCTATGCTTCACGCTATCGCCTTATCCGTCGCGATGACCGCCCCACCCGCGCTAGCCGGGGCCCAGATGCAGATCGATGCCGTCGTCCTCAAGGTGGACCGGCCGCACCACCGCGCGACGATCAGGTACGCGGCGCTCGACACGGCTCCGGCCGGGACACGGATCGTCGCCGTCGCCGACGCTGCGGCCCTCAAGACGATGTGGGTCGGCGAATCCATTCACGCGATCGCCGATACCAGCCGCACGCCGTGGATTCTCTTCCGCATCGTCAAGACCTGAAGGCAGCGCGCCGGGCGACGACGCGTTGCCAAGGACAGTTACCGCCGGTCCAGGAACCGATGCTTTGCCATGTGGCGCAGCGCTCTGGGGTAGTGGTTTGATTCCAACCGAAGCCGTCGCTGCTTCTCAGTCAGGTAGCGCGCCCACCGGTACGGTAACGTTCCTGTTCACCGACATCGAAGGCAGCACGCAGCGCTGGGAACTCGATCGGCGCGCGATGGCGCAGGCGGTCGCTCGCCACGATGTGCTCCTACGGGAAGCGCTCGAGCGCGGCGGCGGTTTCGTCTTCAAGACCGTCGGCGACGCCTTTTGCGTCGCGTTCGCGACGGGGCCGGCAGCGATCGCGGCCGCGCTCCAAGCGCAGCGGGCGCTCGACGCCGAGCAATGGGATGCGGTCGAGGGCCTGCCCGTCCGCATGGCCTTGCATACCGGCAATGCGGACGAGCGCGACGGCGACTATTTCGGCCCGACGGTCAACCGCGTCGCGCGCTTGTTGTCGATCGCCCATGGCGGTCAGGTCGTCGTTTCGGGCGTTACGGCCGATCTGGTTCAAGGGCAGTTGCCCGAGCAGGCCGCGCTGCGCGACCTCGGTCAGCATCGTCTGCGTGACCTAGCGTATCCGGAGCAAGTCTACCAACTTGTCGCGCCCGGTTTGCGCTCCGATTTCCCGCCGCCCAAGTCGCTCGACACGTACCGCCACAACCTGCCGCAGCAGCTGTCGAGTTTCGTTGGTCGCGAGGCCGAGGTCTCGGAGATCGAAGCGCAACTCGAGAGCACGCGCCTCGTAACTCTGGTTGGAACGGGCGGTGTCGGGAAGACCCGCACCTCGCTACAGGTCGGCGCCGACGTGCTCGAGCAGTATCCGGACGGCGTCTGGTTCGTGGAGCTTGCTCCCGTTCGCGATCTCGGCTCGATCGAGGGGCTGCTGGCCTCAATCCTCGGGGTGGAGTCCACCTCGGGCGCCACGGTTCGCCAAGCGCTCATCGCGTCGTTGCGCGGGAAGCGGGCCTTGCTTGTTTTCGACAATTGCGAGCACGTCGTTCGCGATGCGGCTCAGCTGATCGAAGCATTGCTGGTCGCGATTCCAACCTTGCGCGTGCTCGCGAGCAGCCGTGAAGGCCTCGGCATCGCCGGCGAAAGTATCTATCGGATGCCCTCGCTGGGGGTGCCGCCGGCCGGAGCGCCGCTCGCGCTCGAGGACGCATCACGGTACAGCGCGCTGACCTTATTCGAGAGCCGCGCTCAAGCTCACGTTCGAGAGTTCGCGCTTGACGGCGCGAACATCGAAACGGTCGCGGAGTTGTGCCGCCGTCTCGATGGCATCGCGCTCGCGATCGAACTCGCGGCGCCGCGCATAAAATTTCTGAGCCCAAGGGCGCTGCTCGATCATCTCGACGAGCGCTTTCGGATACTGACCGGCGGCAGCCGGACGGCGTTGCCGCGGCAGCAAACGATGCGCGCCCTGATCGACTGGAGCTACGATTTGTTGACCGAGGGCGAGCGCCAGCTGTTCCGGCGCCTTTCGGTCTTCGTGGGCGGCTGGACGCTCGACGGTGCGACGGCAGTCTGCACGGATGACGCGCTCGCTGAATGGGACGTCATCGACCTGCTCGGGTCGCTGGTCGATAAGTCGCTCGTCGTCGTCGAGATCAGCGCCGAGGATCAGCGCTATCGCATGCTCGAATCGACCCGGCAGTACGCGCGCGAAAAACTCGAGGGTGGCGGCGAACCTTTCCTGTTCGCACGCCGGCATGCGGAATGGATTGAAGCGCGAGCCGCAGAGTTCGATCGGCGCTATTACACAACCGCCAAGGTTCCCGCGATACGCTTCCTCGAGGCCGAACTCGACAACGTGCGCGCGGCCCTCACCTGGACGCTCGTCCAAGAGAACGACAGCGACCTCGGCGCGCGCATCGCCGCGCTCTCGTACAACCTGTTCAACGATCTCGGCCAGCCGCTCGAAGGCCGGCGCTGGCTCACGCTGGCGGAAGACGCGCAGCCGAGCGATGAAAACGTGTTGGGCCTTCTGGCGCTCGGTCTGCGGACACTCAACAACAATGCTGACGAGCGCGATACGCGCGAGCGCTTGACGCGCGCGGTCGCGCTCCTTCGCGCCGGCGGAGGCTACCATTATAGCGAGGCACTCGCTCAACTTGCCGTTACGACCTATCGAAGTGGCGATGCTACCCGGGCTGAAGCGCTCGCCGATGAAGCCATCGAAGTCGCGCGCGGTCTCGGGAATGGCATCCCTCTAGGGAACGCACTCCAGAGGTCCTCGATCGGCTACCTGATTCCGGGCAGCCATCTAAGCGCCGAGATCGCGCTCAAGCGCGACCAGGAGGCGCTGCGCCTCTTTCGAGCGGCAGCCGATGCTCGGCGGTCGCTTCACGTCCTTTTGTGGATCGCCGAGCTGGAGTTCACGCTCGATCCGGCGCGTGCGGTTAAGCGCGGCCGGGAAGTCGTGGCAGGCGTGCGGGCCCAGCCGGATATTCCGCGCATGAGCGCCATCAGCGTTTTCTCCAATGTGTCGCAATATTTCGTGCTCGCCGGAATGAACGACGATGGCGTGGCCCTGGCCGGCGAATCGCTCGCTCTGGCTCGCTCCGCCAACCTCGATGTCGAGGCGATTCGCCCCATGCTTCCAATCACGCTGGCCGCGGCGCAGCTCGGCGAGCTGCAGCCCGCCGCGCGTCTGTTCGGCTTTGTCGCGGAGCAATTCGCGGCGCACGACATGGCGATGGATGCGCCGGAACGCGCGATCTTCGCACGGCTTTCCGAGCTGTTTGCCGCGGCGCTCGACCCCGGCGACGTCGAGCGGCTGCGCGCTGAGGGAGCCGCGCTCGACGTTGAATCCGGCTGCGATGTCGCTCACGCGCTTGCTTCGGAGCTGCGCACCCGAGCCGCGTAGCGAGGGATTCTGGCGCCGAAGACGCGGTGCCGAGGCGCAGCTTGGCCGAACAGGAGTGCGCGCCGGCTACAGCCCTCGGCGCTCGTACCAGCGCAGCACTCGCAGCGCCCGGAGCGTGTTCCAGCGGCTCGGCGCACCCACCGATTCGCCGAACGGAAGGGCGAGCGCCTCGGCGTACGCGCGATCGAGGAGCCAGCGCCCGTCGGCCTGTCGCTTGCTCTCGATGAGATGCACGGCATCGCGGATGCGCGCGTCGGGCTGAACGCCGGCGCCCCGGAAGTAGTCGAGCGCACGGAGGATGTCGTAATGGTAGCGGGGCGGGAACGCGAGCTCCAAAAACTCCGGATTGGCGACCTCGCCCGTGCTGAGTCGCCGGAACAGGGCACGCTCGAGCAAGTACTCCTCGCCGCGCCGTCTTGCCGCCGCGATCTCCGGCGCTGACCCAACGGCACGCTCGTACTCGAGCAGTCCCTCCAGCACGCAGATGGTCGTGTGGAAAGACGAGCGCGCGCTCTGCGGCGCTTCGCAGTTCCAGCCGCCATCCTCCAGCTGCTCGCCGGCGAGGCGGCGCGCGAGGCTTTCCATCGGGCGCCCGAAGTACGCGCCAAGGGCGAGCACACCCCCGTTGATGCACGGCTCCACTTCGCCCTCGAAGAACGGCGCGCCGAATTCCGTTGGGCGCAAGTCCCACCAGCCGGCCCGATCGTCCCAGCGCAAGCTCGACTCGAGACGTGCCACTGCCGACTCGACGGCAGGTTCGGTGCGGCCGACGCCGGTCGCGCGCAAGAGCAGCAACGTGAAGAGGGTCGGCAACCAGACCGGGGCATGGGCCCGGCGCCACGATCCGTCCGATTCCTGGCAGGCGAGAATTTCGGAGCCGAGCCCTTCGCGCGCGACGCGGCCACGCTCCGTGGCAAGCGCAGACGCGGAGGCATCCGTTAAATCGCGCATCGCTTGCCAGCGAATGGCGGGGTCGGAGTCGAGTAGCCAATCGACGCTGTCCACACCGCTACATTACATTCTCAACAGCGGCATTCCGCGGGGCCAGTATTTCGTCGATCGCGTCGACCTAGGTCCGTAAGCCGCGCCGAGAGAACCGTCGGCAGCACGATCCCCCTTGCGAGGTAAGCCATGAGCAATGGAAAGTGGCCGCCTGACCCGAGCCCGCAGCCCGATCCCCCGAAGCTGCATAAGCCGACGCCTGACGAAATCAAGCACGTCAAGGACGACGCCGCAAAGGGTGTGATCCACGGGAGTGAAGAGCGGCCGCACGGTACCCACACGATGGATCAGCTGTTGCCCGAAAAACCGGCCGTCAAAGATGGGTTCGTCGAACTCGGCAACCTGAAAGTGCAGGCGGACAAGTACAAAGAGTTTCGCGATTCGATGATGCACGAGTCGAAAAATCCCGAGATGAACGGGGTTGTCGAGAGCCTCGAAAAAGGGCCGTATAAGACGACGGTCAAGATGAATGCGTCCAATCGCGACGACACGAAGCCGCTGGCGAACGGAAATGCCGAAGTCAGTTGGGACCCGTCGCGTATGAACATCGCCGGTAACGATGCGAAGCGCAGCCCCGCGACGCGATTGGCACACGAACTCGACCACGCCGAGCACTACACGCACGATCCGCAGCAACACATGATCCTCCGCGCTGCGAAGGACAGAGACTTCGCCAACCTCGAGGAAAAACGCGTCATTACCGGCAGCGAACGGCGTAACGTCCACGCCATCGGTGAGGGCGAACGCACCAGCCACCACACGGGCAAGGGGGACTTCGAGGTCAAGAGCGTCACATCGACGACGCCCGTCTTGCACCAAACGCGCGACGGCGTGACGACCGAGGTTCCGGCGAGCTACAGCCAGACCGGCAAGATCTCCGTTACCGACGATAAAGTCGTCCAAGACATCGGGCGCGGCAAGACCGTGGAGTACGGCCGAAAAGAGTTTGAAGGTCTCGTCGGCAAGGACGCAGTCGCGGCCGCGGCACACGACGGCAAGCCGATGACGGTCAGCGTCGCCGACGGAGAGTTCAAAATGAGTGAGGCGCGGACGCCCGCGCGCGAGGTTGACCATGCACACCGCTGAATCGAAGGGGCTCTTGACCCGCCGGGCCGCGATTGCAAAACTGACCGTCTACCATCTGGCCGCCCTGATTGACACCGAAACCGCGCTCGACGGCACCGCGCTAGAACGCGACGTCGACACCGAGCGCTACGAATCAACGGACCCCGAGTTTATCACCGAGGCGCTACGGCGCATCGAGCACGCCAGAGGCACGCCGACGAACGACGTCTGCGACGCGCGCTGGGGCCTCGTGTTCTCCGACGCGGAGAGCAGACGCATCACGACATTCTATCTCGACGCCTTCGGCAGCACCGGAATCCTCGATGGCGAAACCGTCGATGTCACCGAGGAGACCTTGATCGAGTGGCTTCGTGAAAAGTACGGGCCCGATTCGGTCTTGACATAAGGGTGCTTCAGATAGGGAGATATGCCGGAAGGCGTTACGACTTGAGCGTGAGGGCCGTGAGTTCGCGGGATGCGGTGTCGCCGAAGGTGTCAGACGAGGTCGATTTTACGTCGATCCGTGCGTCCGGAGAGTACCACGTCGTTTCTTGATAGGTTCCGCTCATGGTGCGCATTTGAGATGATGTAACGCCGGAATACATGAACGCGTACTCGAGGTCAATCTTGACCTCTTTTCGCAGGCAGGTGTAGGTGCCGGCGGGGACCGTCACCGCCTCCCAGCCGATGGCCTTCCAATGCCCGGTCCCGGTGTACCCTCGTCCGCCGCCCATGTCGACGTCGACTGCGCTGTCCCACGACGCGCCGGGCGCGAGCGGAAGGTGTCCCCACGGATACGGTTTGTTGTATTTTTGCGCGGTGCCCGTAAACGGGGAGAACCCTGAAGAGTAATTGCCTTCCGGATCAGCGACGACGTCCGCTTTGATCAGCTGCCCGTTGGGATGGAGTACGGCATGGTCACCGCAGGCGGTGCGCGTCCAGGTCTCGGAGCCGTTCAAGCCGTTATCCGTCGCTGATTTTCCGGCGTATCGGAACGTCCAAACGTCGCCCACGTTGCAGGCGAAGCTGGTGATCGCGGGTGGATTCGTGGCCGGTGCATTCGTCGCCGGCGTCGCGGCGCCAATCGCCAAGACGCTCAATGACCCGGCAATCAATACTCGCGCAACCTGCATATTCGCCTTCCTCATGTTCGAAGTTACTGTCGTTCGAGGGTACTCTCGGATCGGCCGGCCGCGTAGTAGGGAAAGCCCTACTTTTTGTTCCCGTAGGAGCGAGGCCGGCGCTGCCGCCGCCATTCAATCGAGGATCCGAAGGTGTGTTCCTCGATCCGTACCGCATTCGATCCGCGTGACGTGCGCTAGCACGTACCCGCGGCCTCCGGCCGAGGCGCGGGCGGACTTGCGGGTTTCTCGAACGAAGCGGACCGCCGGAGGCGGTTGAACGAGATGGAGGCGTTCGTCCGGCCGGGTGTGAGCGCGCAGGCGCGAACGCTCGCCGCGAAGTGGTACCTATCGGACGGCGCGTTCCGCGCCGAGCAGGCCCGCATCTTTGCTCGCGAGTGGAACTGCGTGGGTCACGAAAGCCGAATCGTCCGGGCCGGGGACTATCTCCTCGCGACGGTCGCGGGCGAGAGCCTGATCGTCGTGCGCGACGAGTCGGGCGACGTACACGCGCTCTACAACGTGTGCCGTCACCGCGGGACGCGCTTGTGCGAGGGGAGCGACGGGCACGCGAGCGGCGTGATTCAATGCCCGTACCATGCCTGGACGTACGCCTACGACGGCGCGCTACTCGCGGCGCGGAACATGCAGGACGTCACGGGCTTCGACCGCGCGGACTATCCGCTCAGGCGCGCCGCGGTGCGCGTCATCGAAGGTTTCATCTTCGTTTCGCTCGAGGAGGGTTCGCCCGAGAGCGCTCCGCCGCTGCTCGCGCTGCGGAGTCGGCTCGTGCGTTGGAATACCGCCGGACTGCGCGAAGCGCGGCGCATCTCGTACGAGCTTGCCTGCAACTGGAAGCTCGTGTTTCAGAACTATTCCGAGTGCTATCACTGTCCGATCGTTCATCCGCAGCTCGAGAAGCTCTCGCCTTCGGATAGCGGGCGCAACGATTTTCTCGAGGGACCGGTGCTCGGTGGGTACTCGGATCTGCGGCCGGGCGCGGATAGCCTCACGACGACGGGATCGACCGCGCGCCCGCTACTCGGTTCCGTCGACGGCTTGGACGCACGCCGGTCGTACTATTACTCGGTGTTTCCCTCGCTGTTGCTGAGCTTGCATCCCGACGTCGTGATGATCCATACGATACGGCCGATCGCGCCGGACCGCACGCAGGTGGACTGCGCGTTTCTGTTCGACGCCGAAACGATGGAGCGTCCCGGATTCGATCCGAGCGACGCCGTCGAGTTTTGGGATCTCACGAACCGTCAGGATTGGCGCGTCAACGAACTGACGTACGCCGGCATCACGTCGCGCGCATACGAACCGGGGCCTTACGCACACGCCGAAGGTCTGCTCCACGCGTTCGACCGCCATTATCTGAAGACGATGGCATAGGCGGCCGCTCGCCAAGCTCGGACGACCGTGACACACACAGTTTAGAAGTGGAGCGTTACCGCCAGAGCGGGGCCTTTCACGTGAACTTGTTGAAATGTGCTTCCGATGGGTTCGTCATAGCCCAAGATGCGATAGGTCAAAGCAAAGTCACAGTGTCCACTAGGCGAGTAGCCGGCCCCGAGCGCACCTTGCCACGTGAAGGCCGACGTGCCGGTACCTGCGTCGAGATAGTATGGGATGAAAATGCGCTCTTCGCCGCCGCCGATCCGGCCGCGCACGCCTGAAATCCAATCCCAAATTCTTTGAGACTGCGAGACAGCACCAGCGGTGTTGATCGGTGCCCCCAACTGGTAGCCCACCGAAGTATTCGCAGCGGCGTAGCGAAAGCCGGTGAAGGCGTCGAGCGTCGTGGCCGGCGTCTTCACCACGGCGATGCCTGGGGCGAGCGTCCAAATCGCGGCGTTGAGACGTAGCTGCCTCCTTTCGGTGACCGGAATCGTCACCCCGCCCGACCCCGTAACCGAAGTCGCGGTCGTCGACGCCTGGTATGCATTCGCATAGATGGCATCGGTGAAGACCGAAACGCGTCCCTTACGAACCTGGCCGCTGAGCGGGGCGCCGGATTGAATCTTGCTGAGATACTCGCCGGGACCGATCGCGAAGCTCTTGCCGTTAAAGCTCCCGTTGACAATCGGCAACCAAACATACGGCGAGATCGAAACGGTCCAGCCGTTGTCGATCGGCTGCGGACTGGACGCTCCATCGGCCAGTGCGGCGGAGTTCACGACGAGCGTCGCCGCGCAGAGGACGAGCGTTTCAAACGCTAGTCGCATGTGACTGGGTTCCTTTCACGCCCGGCGACGCGCTCTCGACGCTGAATCGAGAGCGCGTCGCGATATTGATGCGACGATATCCGGCGGCCGAAAGTTTGGTAACGGCATTGAAGCCTCCTGACGGAAGTCGCCACGCATGCGGTGGTTCGCACCGATTTTCCGCGGCGACCGAACACGCCGGAAGGGGGGAAATCCCTACACTGAGCGCTCCGCGCGCCTCACCGGCTCTGGAGGCGGGGACGACGGCCCACACCCGGGGCTCATCGCACGCTTACGCTTGCGCGGCGATGTTCGCGACGACGGCGGCCTCATCGAGGTGTTGTGGCGAGTCCGACGCAACGATCAACCCGAACGCATCCGAAGAAGCCTCTTTCCTCAAGCGCGAATCGCCGGCGTGCCCGTAGCAACGTCTTTTCCGATCCGACTGGCAACTTGATTAGCGGCCCGCGCCCGGCTAACTCTGCGAGGGCTTGCATCGCATTCACCCGCGCAACACTGCTAGAGTCCTCGAGATACATGGTCGGGCAGACAGGATTTGAACCTGCGACCCCCAGTCCCCCAGACTGGTGCGCTACCAAGCTGCGCCACTGCCCGTCTGGTTTGGGATTCAACTGGGTCGGGGTTCCGCCTGCCGTCGAGCGTTGAGCCGGCCGGATCGGAAATAAAGAAGCGCCGAAAAGAGGCGCTTCTCCAACCTGACGAGCGCGGCGCGGTCGTTACTTCTTCTTTTTCGCTCCAGCGCTTCGCTTCTTGCCGCCGGCGACGGCATCGCGCAGACCCTTGCCGGCGGTGAACGCGGGGACCTTGCGTGCCGGGATGATCAGCTTCGCGCCGGTCTTGGGGTTGCGGCCCTCACGCTTCTTGCGATCGCGAACGACAAAGCTGCCGAACGGGATCAGCTGTACCTTATCGCCCTTGATCAGGGCATTGCGGATTTCATCCAGCAAGAGGTCGACGATGTCTCCGACCTGACGTTTTGAGAGGTCCGTCTCTTCCGCCAAGGCGTCGACGAGTTCGGCTTTAGTCAATGTTAAATCTCCAAAATAAAGACGAGCGCGCTCACTCGTGACACTGTATACACGTAACACCGGTGCTCATAGAAACCACGTGCATCGCGTATCGCCAGCCTAATTGGCAAGCCGTATGGTCGCTCCTGCCCATCCCACCGAAAAATCCCCAACCCATGCGGGTTTGCGGCGCATCGGCACGCCGGCGGCCCGGCCCGGACCTAGGGCTGGGTCTCGGCTAGCGCCCGGAGAGCCAGCAGGTAGGAAGTCACGCCAAAACCCGCGATCGTGCCGCGGCAGACGGGCCCGATGACGCTTGTGGCCCGGAACGGTTCGCGCGCCAACGTATTCGTCAGGTGGACCTCGATCGTCGGGATGCCGACGGCCGCGATCGCGTCGCGGAGCGCGTAGCCGTAGTGCGTGAATGCTCCGGCGTTCAGGACGATCCCGTCGGCCCGGCCCCGCGCGGCGTGCAATTCCTCTACGATCGCACCTTCCGAGTTATGCTGGACGCAGCGGACCTCCATCCCGAGCGCGAGCGCTTGTGCCGCAACCTGAGCGTCGAGTTCCGCCAAGGTTTGCGTCCCGTAGGTGTCCGGCTCTCGCGTCCCCAGCAAATTGAGATTCGGGCCGTGGATAACCAGCACGTTCACGCGCGACCGCGTTCGCGCAGGAAATGCCTCCGCCCTCGAAAACTGCCGGACGATGCCCGATCGGATCGTAACGGCAACCGCTGCCGACGGCAGTTTTTCCGTCGTAGCGGGTATCACGACCGGCCTGATCGCGGAAACGCAGCGACGACACGGCATGGCGCCGACGGCTACGGCCGCCACCGGCCGGCTCGTGACCGCAGCATCGCTCCTGGGCGCCAGCCTCAAAGGCCGGGAGAAGCTCACGCTGCAGGTCGCCGGCGATGGCCCGCTGCGCGGCGCGATCGCCGACGTTGCGCTGAACTCGCCCGAGGAGATCGGCGCGCGGGGCTATGCGCGGCGCCCGGGCGTGGACCTCCCGCTCAACGCAGATGGAAAGTTCGACGTCGGAACGGCCGTCGGAAGCGGGTATTTGCAAGTGACCCGGTCGTTCGAAGTCGGCCAGCCCTACGTCGGCATAGTGGAACTGATAAACGGCGAGATCGGCGCCGACATCGCCTCGTACCTGATGATCTCCGAACAGATCCCGAGCGTGGTCGCGCTCGGCGTGCTGGCGAACCCAGCCGGAATCAAAGCCGCCGGCGGCGTCATCGCCCACGTGTTACCGGGAGCGAGCGAACAAACGATCGAGGCGCTCGAGCGCAGGGCGGACGCGATGACCCCGGTGACGACTCAGATCGCCTCCGGCGCGAGCGTTGAAGCGCTCGCCCGCTCGCTCGCCGGTGACCTCGAGATGCGCTTCACGCGCAGCTACGACGTGAGGTTTACCTGCACGTGCTCACGCGAGCGGGTCGAACGCGTCCTACTCGGCCTGGGCGAGGAGGAGCTGCGGAAGATCGCGAGCGAGCAGCAACAAGCCGAGGCGGTCTGCGAGTTCTGCAAGACGGCCTACGTCCTTTCGCGCGACGAAGTGCTCGGGCTGATCGAACGTTTGGAAGCGCGCCGCTGAAGCTAGGCAGTCGCGACTAGACGCCGAGACGCGGGCGAAACTCTTCCTGAATCAGGCCGTCGCGATTTTCGTAGCGCCAGCCGCACTCACAACGGATCGGGGGGCCACCGGGCGCGGGATAGGGGTAGACCCGGCCGCAGCGCCGGCACGTCAGGGTCTGCCCGCCGAGCGGCGCGCGCGCGGCATAGGTCCGCGGCGGTGGGGATTTCGGCGTCGGGTGGTTGCTCATGCTGGTCCTTCGGTGGCTGAAAGTTGGGCCTGCGGCGGGACGATGCGGGCGAAGCGGCGAGTTCCGACCGAGACGACGACGGGCAGCGCGCCGTTGCTCCATGGTAAGCGATGGTCCGAGACTGGGACACCGTCGATCTTTACGGCATTTCCCGCCACCAGCCGTTCCGCCTCGCGCTTGCTCGAAGCGAAGCCGCACGCAACGAGGACGTCGGGCAGGTGGCGCCAGGCCGGATCGGCTGCGATCTCCGGCAGGTCGGCCGGAATTTCCCCACGCTGGACCGTGGCTTCGAAGCGCTCGCGCGCGCGCCTGGCCTCGTCCGCACCATGGTATCGCGCGACGATCGCCGCGGCGAGGTCCTTTTTCGCGTCCATCGGGTGCAGCCGGCCACTCGCCAAGGCCGCCCGCGCTTCCGCGACGCGCTCGGGCGGCCAGAAGGCCGCGAGTTCCGCATAGTGCGCCAGGCTCTCGTCGGGGATGCTCATCAGCTTGCCGAACTGCTCGCTCGGCGGCTCGGTCAACCCGACGTAATTGCCTTTCGATTTCCCCATCCGAACCTCACCATCGGTACCGACGAGGATCGGTGTCGTCATGCAGATCTGCTCGGGCTGACCGGCATCGTACTGGTACTTGCGCGCGAGCAGAAAGTTGAACAGCTGATCCGAGCCGCCGAGTTCGACGTCGGCGGCCAGCGCGATGCTGTCGTACGCCTGCGCGATCGGATAGAGGAATTCGTGCAGCGCGATCGGGACGCCCGAAGCGTAGCGCTCCGCGAAATCGTTCCGCGCGAGCATCTGCGCGACGGTCGTCTTCGACATCAAGCGGATCAGATCGGACATCGATAGGGGCGCGAGCCAGGTCGAGTTATAGGCCACCTCCGCGCGTTCCAAGTCGAGCACTTTCGCCGCTTGCGCCCGGTAATCGGCCATGTTGGCGGCGATCATTTCATCCGTGAGCGGCGGCCGGGTGTCATTGCGGCCGGTCGGATCGCCGATCTTGGCGGTGAAATCGCCGATCAGCAAGATCACGCGGTGACCGAACTCCACGAACTGTTGCATCTTGTGCAACACGACCGCGTGCCCGAGGTGCAGGAACGACCCGGTCGGATCGATGCCGAACTTTACCGTCAGCCGGTCTTTGGCGGCGATGCGCTCTTCGAGTTCGCGAAAGGTCTCGACGTGATCGCAGCCCGCCGCGAGGACCTCGGCCTGCTCCCTCGAGCTTGCATCGGAAGTCTGCATGCGAGCCGCCCCGTTCGGCCCGCCCGCGAGCGCAGCCTGCCCGCGGCGCTCCAAAGGCGGCGCCGCAGCGCAGCAAAGCTTAGGGTGGCGCGAGTTCGAAGACCGTCACGCCGCCGCCGCCTTCGTTCGGGTTGCCGTACCGGACGTCTTTGACCCCCGGCCGTTCCTTCAACCATTGTTGAAGGCCGCGTCCGAGCAGCCCCGTGCCTTTGCCATGGATGAGCCGCAGCGGGGACAGCCCGACCAGGAGCGACTCGTCGATCCACTTTTCGACCAACGGCTCCGCTTCGGCGAAGCGCTTGCCGCGGACGTCCAACTCGGCGCGCGCGCCGCTGGCGGCGTCGAGCGTTGCGGCGCCGGCCTGCGCGCCCGGCCGCCGCGGCGGAGCTTGCGCGGCTCGCTCGGCGGCCCGCTGGACGATGCGCAGCTCCTTTTTCGGAACGACCGTCTTCATCGCGCCGAGGGCGACGAGCACGCCGTCACCAAAATCGTCGACGACTTGTCCGTCCTTTCCGAGCGATGCAACGTGCACGCGGTCGCCGATGGCCACGGCGCTCGCCGCAGCCCGGTCTAGCGGCGGCGCCGCCGGCGCTTTCGCTTCGATGCCGAGATCGCGATGGACGTCCTCGAGCACGCGGCCGAGCAGGCTCGCCTGACCCGAGGTCACCTTGGCGCGGCGCGGACCGTCCTGGTTGCGGCGCTCGAGTTCGGCCGTGAACTCGCGCAACGCGCGGCTCAAGCGTTCGTCGGCTTGGCGTGCGAGCAGCCGGCGTTCGCGATCCAGTCCTTCGGCGTGCTCGCGGGCGCTCGCCTCGAGCCCCGCCAGGCGCGAACGCTCGGCTCGCAGCGCATCGCGCTCCGCCGCGGCCTGCGTGCGCACCGCAGTCAGCTCCGCCAGCGCCCGATCGTAGTCCCGTTCGCTCGTCGAGAGCAAGCTCTCTGCGCGCGCCACGATTTCCGGGTCGAGCCCGAGGGTGCGCGCGAGTGGGAACGCCAGCGACTGGCCGGGCGACCCGAGGTCGAGTTCGTAGGTCGGGGCGTAGGTTTCCGGGTTGAAGCGCACGCTGCCGTTCTGAACTCTCGGGGTCGCGTGGGCGAACAGTTTCAGCTCGGTCGAGTGAGTCGTAACGATGCCGCGCGCGCCGGCCGCTAGCAGCCGCTCGACCACGGCGATCGACAGCGCCGCGCCCGAGGCTGGTTCGGTGCCGCTTGCGATCTCGTCGACGAGCACGAGCGAACGCGCACCGGCGGCTTCGACGATCGCACGCAGCCGCCGCACGTGCGCCGAGAACGTCGAGGCATTTTCCGCGATCGATTGCTCGTCGCCGATATCGCAACCCAGGTAGTCGAAGGCCCCGATCGTCGTTCCGTCGCCGGCCGGCAACTGCAGACCGCAATAGGCCATCGCCACGAACAAGCCCAACAGTTTGAGCGTGACGGTCTTACCGCCCATGTTGGGACCGCTGATGACGATCATTCGGATCGCGTCGTCGAGCACGAGCGATTGCGGCACGGCGCGCTCGCCGAGCAAAGGATGGCGCCCGGCGTGGATGTCGACGCGCGGGGCGTCCACGATCACCGGGGCGACCGCGCGCATGGTAACCGCGACGCGCGCTCGCGCCAGAACCAGATCGATTTCGGCTAGGACGTCGAGGTTGGCCTGAGCACGCGCGGCGCGGCTGCCAACCAAGCTCGACAGCTCCGCCAGAATCCGCGCGACCTCGCGCTCCTCTTCGATCCGCAGCGTTCGCAAGCGATTGTTGTCCTCGAGCGCGTCGAGCGGCTCGATGAAGACCGTGTGGCCGCTCGACGACGTGTCGTGCACCACGCCGGGCACCTGGCCCGCGAATTCCGCCTTGACCGGAACGACGAAGCGCCCCTCGCGCATCGTGACGATCGCGTCTTGGATCGCGCGCGCGTACTTTGGCGAACGCAGCAGCGAAGCGCAGCGGTCGCGCGCTTCGTCCTGCGCGTGGACGGCGTTTCGGCGCAGCCGCGCGAGCGCCGGCGACGCCCGGTCGAGCACCTCGCCGCGTTCCCCGATCGCACGATCGATCGCGGCCGCAACCTCGGGCAGCGGATGAGCGCCGGCGCAACGCGCCACCAGGACCGGCGCCGGACTCGAACGCACGCGCCGCACGGCTGCGTCGGCGGCGGCCAGCGCCATGCCGATGTCGCGCAGCTCTTCGGGGCCGAGGGTGCCCTGGCGGCCCGCGCGATCGATCGCTTCGCCGACCTCGCGGCTGCGCGCGATGTCGAACGGTGCGTCCGCGACAATGCGCCGCATTTCGACGGTCGCCGCCTGCTCGAGCTTGACGAGCCCGAGATCCGTGGCCGGCAAGAGCTTCGCGGCCCGCGCCGCTGCGCGATCCGTCATCGTCTGTTTGCGAACCAGGTCCCGAACGGCGTCAAAATCGAGAACCTCGAGCGTACGATCGTCGGCGAGACGCGGCTGCGTTGCGATCATCAGGCGTCCTGCTAGCTGCTCGCGTCCAAGCGCGCGCGCAGCCGCTCCTCGGCCAGGGTGGGATTGGCTTTGCCGCGGCTGGCTTTCATCACCTGACCGACGAGGAACCCCAGAACCTTGGTCTTCCCCGCGCGGTATTCGGCGACCGTAGCTTGGTTTGCGGCCAGCACCTCGGCCACGATCGCATCGACGGCGCTCGCGTCGCTGACCTGCCCCAAACCCTCGGCGGCCACGATCGCC
>Ga0302326_10015490_pt1 | contig 16037 bp, 13 predicted proteins | sample Palsa_T0_3_FD_202264 | JGI IMG/M metagenome (GOLD analysis project Ga0302326, IMG submission 202264) | Peat permafrost microbial communities from Stordalen Mire near Abisko, Sweden - Palsa_T0_3 | ecosystem: Environmental > Terrestrial > Soil > Palsa > Peat permafrost | place: Sweden: Abisko... | reverse complement strand
GTCCATGCGGGGAAAAATCAAAGCACCGATGGTCAAATGCTTGTCTTGGCGTGCGGGCTTGTCTCTGTCTGAAATCGTGATTGGCGTGTCCATATCGTAGCTATTCCTATTTGCTTTCCGATTCGATTGGAAACATGCACTCGATCCGCAATTCTTGTGCGGTAATGGATTGCGGCGTACCAACCGTCGTGATGAGTGAAAAATAAGAAAGACGCTCGCTGCCTTTTACGAACGTGATCGGCAGTACCGGACTGTGAGTCCGTGGAATCGTGCTTAGAGTCTTCACGTCTGGATGCTTTTCGAGCTTCTGCAATAGTTCCACCGTCTTTTGATCCACAATATGGCCAACGGACTCGCGATATACGCGCTGTAGAAGGCCAGCCGCAACTACCTCCCAATTTTCGACGAATGGCCGCATCCCTGCGGGATCAAACATGAGATCGAGCAGGTTACGCGGGCGTGGGCGCGCCTCCAGATCAACAAAGGAGCCGAAGAAGCGTGGCGCGGCTTTATTGGTTCTGATCACATTCCAGTAGCGGTCCAACACGAGTGCAGGGTGCGGTTCCTGTTGGAGCAGCATTCGATCGATCGCCTCTGTAACCGCAGCCATCTCAGGAACCTCCCACGATGATTCTTCGTAGATGGGGGCGTAGCCCGAAGCGAGCAGCAGGACATTCCGCTCGCGCAGCGGAATGTCCAACTTCTCTGAAACGATCGACAGCAAGTCTCTACTGGGCACGCTCCGGCCGCTCTCCACAAAGCTGAGGTGCCGTTGCGAGATCCCGGTATCAAGAGACAAATCAAGTTGACTCTTGCCCCGCTGGCGTCGCCAATAGCGGAGCAGATTGCCAAGTTCATGTTCCTGGAGGTGTTCCTGAGTTTGCATCATTCCCTCAGAACTGGATGGGACCGACGGAACCAAACCACCGACGGACCTTGCTTGGGTCTTTCTCATCCATGTAGAAGAAGTGCGTCATCACCGGCTTCACTACCGGTTTGCTTTTGTCATCCGGCGTCATCGTAACCGTACCGCGGAATACCTTCAACGAGCCACCGTCCCAGTATTCGATCACCTCGTGCAGAGCGGTAAAGCCGGTATCGATGAAGGCACGTAGATTCTCGCGAATTTGCTCGCGTCCATGCCAATCCGCGATCCCAAGGTTGCAAGTCGCGTCCTCGGTAAAACAGTCGAAGCCTTTGCCGAACGTTTTGTCGTCAATTTCCTTCCAGAACGCGAGCAGCCATTTCGGCGGCTCCGTTTTCGTCATGGTTCGGGTTGTCACTTCCTTCTCTTCGTGTATTAGGGTCGTCATTTTGCTTCTCCTCATATCAGGCGTCTAGCGCCTTCAACACCCAATATGGGCTCGATTGGACACAGCCGCAATTACGTCTGAAGTAATAAAATAGCGTAGGGAGAACGAAGATAGCGTGTACTCAGAAATACTCTGCGCTTCTTGACACTGAATCGTGAGAAATACCCTTGTGACCCCTGAATTCCGAGTTGCCGGCCGCTCGGAAGCTGTCCACAAGTTTCGGGGAAATCGATGGAGGATGTTCTTACAGCCACTTCTGGCCCGCGTCGTTGAAAGTTTGTGCCGGGTCGTAACTTCCGGGTGGAGGGTCAACCGGGAGTAATCGCCATTGTGTTCGACGGTCGACAAAGGCGGAAGCAATTTCGTACAACCTCTCTCTGGCTTAGAACAACAGAGCCTCTGGCGTTCACTGAACTTACTATTAGCTACGAGTTCTATTTCTTTGAACGCTGAATCGAAGGCGATAGTCGGCCGGCGAAAGTCCCATGATTTTCTGGAACACTTTTCGGAACGCTCCATAGTCCTCATATCCAACTTTCCAGGCAATTTCCTTCATGGCCAGCGATGAAAACTCAAGCGATTCGCGAGCTTTCCCTACGCGCAAACGCTGTACGTACTCTGTTGGCGTCAGACCTGTTGCCTTTTGAAATCGGCGTAAGAAGGTACGTTCGCCCATTCGGGCCTTTGCGGCCATCGTGGAGACACTCAGGCTGCTCACATCAGAGTTCTGAAGCCATTGTTGAACCTTGAGTATGGGTTCGTCGCCATGGTGCAGTTTTGGCGAGAAGTTCGAGTAGAAACGCTGCTGTCGACCCGACACATCCACAAGAAAGAACCGGGCAGTTTCAAGCATAACGGTCGGACCCAGGAAGCGATCGACAAGTTTCAATCCCAAATCGACCCAAGCCATGAGGCCGCCCGCCGTGATGATATCCCCGTCATCGATGATCAGTTTTTCAGTATCGACCCGAATTTTGGGAAATCGCTCCGCGAGCGTCTCTGAGAACGACCAATGTGTAGTGGCGGATCGTCCGTTTAACAACCCAGTCTTGGCGAGAAGAAAAGCTCCTCCGCAAACCGAGCAAACGATACAGCCGGAGGCATACTGCGCTTCAACCCATTCTTGAAGTTGGGGAATTGCCCCTCCCTGCGGGTCAGTATCGAGATTTGGCGGCAAGATCAAGCCGACCAGTTTTTGAGGTGGTTGCAGGTGGGTATCGAAAACGCGTTCCGGCTCCAAAGTTTGACTATCACGTAACTGCCAATGACTAATGCGCAGTTCCCTGTGGTTCGCGCCTCCGTGCTCTGCACTCAGTCGATTGGCGACGGCGAAAAGGTCGGTGAGTCCGAGGACTGCTGACATCTGCGCACGCGGATAAAGCAAGATGCCAACCTCCGTCAATCCGTCGGTTGCGGTGATGTCGGTTTTGCCCCGCACTTTGTCGTTTACGCCCATTTACACACAGCCAGTTTAGGGTTCAAATGCTCAATCGGAATTGTGACCACAACTCTCGTGTGACGAAACGATCTGTGATTCTAGGCCTTTGAGTGAGGCTCGGACAATGCTGACGTTCGAAACGCTTGGCAGACCGGTAAAATCATTAAAAAGCGAACGGTCCACAGTTTTCTGGCTGACTTAAACACAAAAAAAGGAGAATACCTATGCCGACGATTACAACGAAAGATGGAACGGAGATCTATTACAAGGACTGGGGCAAGGGTCAGCCCATCGTATTTAGCCACGGCTGGCCGTTGTCCGCCGATGATTGGGACACTCAGATGATGTTCTTTCTCAACCACGGGTATCGCGTCATAGCCCACGACCGGCGCGGGCATGGACGTTCCTCTCAACCCGGTGACGGCCATGACATGGATCACTACGCCGACGACCTGGCAGCCTTGACCGCGCATCTCGACCTCAAGGGAGCAATACACGTGGGGCACTCGACCGGGGGCGGCGAAGTGGTGCACTACCTGGCTCGTCACGGCGAAAGCCGTGTGGCGGCAGCGGCGATCATTAGTGCGGTGCCGCCGTTGATGGTGAAGACGCCGGCGAATCCCGGCGGGCTGCCCAAGGAAATCTTCGATGATTTTCAGAAGCAAACGGCATACAACCGCGCGCAGTTCTATTACGACGTAGCCGCTGGACCGTTCTATGGTTACAACCGCCCTGGCGCGAAACCCTCGCAGGGGGTGATTTGGAATTGGTGGCGGCAGGGGATGATGGGCGGTGCGAAAGCGCACACGGATGGCATCCTGGCGTTCTCCCAGACCGACTTCACCGAAGACCTGAAGAAGATCACTGTGCCGGTCCTAGTGATGCATGGCGATGACGATCAGATCGTGCCTTACCCCGATTCCGCACCGCTATCGGCAAAGTTGTTGAGAAATAGCACATTGAAAACCTACAAGGGCTTTCCCCACGGAATGCCCACGACTGAGCCGGACACAATTAACGCCGACCTGCTGACGTTCCTGAAAGGAGCTGTGACCAAAGCGGCGGCGTAACACTGAGAACCAAGAAACCGATTCCCGTTTCCAAGCATTGCTCACGCATGAATTTGACGTAAAACGGAGACGAGCGATTGTAGCTGGATAGCCGGGTCCACGACTTTCTTCAACGATCAGCCGCGATCCTGCCTCCCGGAGGATGCTATCTTGATTTAGTCATGCAAAATTTCTTCCGCGATTTCCGCTTTGGCGCGCGCCAGTTGGGTAAGAGTCCCGGCTTTACGCTGATGGTGATTCTGACTCTTGCCCTCGGGATCGGTGCGAACACAGCCGTTTTTACTGTGGCCAGTTCCCTTCTGCTGCGGCCGTTTTCTTACCCTGACCCGCAGCAGCTTGTGAGCATTGCCGTCAAGAACAAAGCCGAGGCTAGCGACGGCACGCTGGTGCGTTATGAACTGCTGCGCGACCACAACCGGTCATTCCAGGCGGTAGCCGCGTGGACGAATGACAACTTGAACCTGACCGGACACGGCGAGCCGTTACAGGTGCCTGTGGCGCGGGTATCGGCCAATTTATTTTCCATGCTCGGAGTTCGGCCTCAGCTTGGCCGCACATTCAGCGATGATGAGGGTCGTCCGGAAGGCAAGCCCGTCATGATTCTCAGCCATTCCTTATGGAGCGGCCGTTTCGGCAGTGACCCTGACATCATCGGCCAAACCGTCACTCTCGATACCACCCCGCACACCGTCGTGGGAGTGCTGCCCGCGAATGAGCAATTTCCCTTCGTCGGGCAGGCCGATATCTGGATCCCCCGTTACTTCGAGTTCAGCCTCATGACTCCCCAACGGCTGCGCATGGGCGTGGGCTATCTAAGCTATGTTGCCCGGTTGCGGCCGGAAACCACGCTCGCCCAGGCGCAGGCGGAGATGGACATCCTCAACCAGCAATATAGGGAGCAGAATCCTGCAGCTCCCGATGCTGCCCGCACCATAAGCATTGGGCCACTGCGCGAGCTCCTTGTGGCCGATGTGCGCGGCAAAGTTCTGGTCTTATCTGGCGCTGTTGCCCTGGTCCTGCTGATTGCGTGCGCCAACGTGACCAGCCTGCTGCTCTCGCGCGCCCTTGCCCGCAGAAGAGAAATTGCGGTGCGCACGGCGCTGGGCGCGAGCCGCGGCGAAATCGTGCGGCAACTGCTGATCGAGAGCGTGTTGCTGGCGCTGGTCGCCGGCGTGCTCGGCGTCGGGTTAAGTTGGATTGCGACCCGTGCGCTGGTCACCCGGGCCGCCGGCCAGATTCCGCAAGGCATTCCCATCAGCATGGACCTGCGCGTGCTTCTATTTACGCTGGCGATTTCGCTCCTCACCGGAATTGTCTTCGGCGCCTTCCCTGCGCTGCAGCTTTCGAAGGTTGACCTCAACACCACGCTGCGCGACGAAGGCCGAGGTACTTCGGCCGGCCACACCCGTGCGCGGATGAAGAGCCTTCTTGTCGTCGGTCAAGTAGCGCTCTCATTGCTGCTGCTCATTGGTGCTGGACTGCTGTTACGCAGCTTCGGGAGGCTGCTGCGCATCGATCCCGGCTTTGATCCCCACAACGTGCTCACGATGAACGTATCGCTGCCTACGGTGAGGTACGCAAAATCGCAACAGCAGATCGCCTTCTTTGACGAAGTGCTGCGCCGCGTTTCCTCGCTGCCCGGCGTGCGCAACGCCGCGATCTCAGCTGCGCTGCCGCTGAGCGCAAAGCGGATCACTCCATTGCTGCCGGAAGGCCAACCGGACGTGCCTCTGGCGCAGCGTCCGTTCGTCGATATCGAAGCCATCAGCCCGCAGTGGTTCCAGACCATGCGCGTTCCCCTGCTCGGAGGCCGCGAGTTCACCGACACCGACAATGCGCTGACGCCCAAGGTGATCATCGTGAATGAAACCTTTGCCCGCCGCTTCTGGCCCAACCAGAATCCCATTGGCAAGCACGTTGTCGTCGGTCGCGGACCGGACCCATCGGAGGTGGTCGGCATGGCAGCGGACGTGAGAAACAACGGCTTGGCGCAGGATACGCAAGCGCAGCTTTACTTGCCGTTTCAGCAGTTGTCCTGGGGCAACATGAACTTGCTGGTGCGGACAGCGGTGCAACCCAACAGTCTCGTTTCGGCCGTGCGGGCGCAGATTTCCGGTGTAGATCCAGACCAGCCGGTGACCAACATCCAGACGGTGGACCAGTTCATGGATAGCTCGCGAGCGCAGCCGCGATTCACCATGCTGCTGCTCGGCGTCTTTTCCGCCGCTGCGCTCGCGCTGGCCGTGATTGGAATCTACGGGGTGCTGGCTTACTCGGTAACGCAACGCCGGCAGGAGTTGGGGATCCGCCTGGCATTAGGCGCGGAACGAGGAAACATTCTGGGCCTGGTTGTGCGGCAGGGCCTTATGCTGACGGGAGTCGGCATTGCAGTTGGACTTGTGGCCGCGCTCTTCCTGACCAGATTGATGTCGAGCCTGCTGTACAAAGTGGGCGCGCTTGATCTGGCTACCTTCGCTCTTACGCCCCTGGCGTTTCTCGCCATCGCTCTGCTTGCCAGCTATCTGCCCGCCCTCCGCGCGACCAAGGTGAATCCCGTGGAAGCGCTAAGGGCAAACTGAAAGGTTCGCTAGTTGGTGTTTTGCGATAACTGCCCATGATAGGCAGCGGGAAATAGGGCCTCTTATGGCTCGCGGATGAACTTGTGCAAGGCGTTACTCTCCCCGGCCCTCCCACTCCCGTGGTGACAGGCTGGCGAAGAATGAGGCTTTCGCAACGCCAACTTGTGCTTCGACGTAATCGAAACCGGCGAGCCGTCGCTCGCGGGGCGCTTCTGGACTTCGGGCACCGACAGGGCCAACTTTACGATATGCGCGATAATTGTCCTAGTGAAAGAACGTCCGCGTCGGCGTTCGCCTTACAGAAATTCTCCGCTGCATTGGCCCAGCCTGCCTCTATTCAGAAGGGAGACACGAACCTCAGGTGGTTGAGCTTGCACGGTTGCTGCCCTCCCTCGGCAGAACCTTCGTAACAAACTGAAGTATTGCCGCGCTGAATTGCCGAGGCCTCCCAGGATCGCCTTGGCTTCAACGCCACCACTCGGAGCGAATCTCCTGGCCCTGAACAACCTCAGACGGGATGCCGGGTTCGGGGGACCAGAGCTTCAGAGCGTTGACTGCAAACACGTTCGCGATCGGCTGCGTCCAATGGTGGAGCGCTAGATCAAAGAGGCCCCAGTGGATGGGCATGAGCAAGCCTTGGCCTCCCAAAGCGCGAAAGCTGCGAACGGCTCCTTCCGGACCCATGTGTATGTCGGGCCAGAGGGGATCTGAAGCACCGATTTCGAGCATGATGAGATCGAATGGACCAAAGCTCTCGCCGATATCGTGGAATCCGTACCATTCCCCGGAGTCGGCGCCGTAGTAAATGCGGTGATTTACGCCAGTGAGAGCGAAGGATGCCCACAGCGTTTTAAAACGACCGAAGAGGCTACGCCCGGAAAAGTGGCGGGCTGGCAACGCGGTTACCACGAGCGATCCGACCTTCACCTCCTCCGTCCAGTTGAGTTCCGTGCAGCGGCTCGGATCGACGCCAAGGCTTTTCAGGATGGCGCATACACCCAGCGCGGTGATCCAGCGTGCCTGCCGTAGGGCCTCCATTTGGGCAAGACGTTTCACGGTGCCCGCCCCCAGATGATCGTAGTGATCGTGCGAAATAAGCACGGCATCTACGGCAGGCAAATCCTCCAGCGCGAGAGGTGGCGGGAAGAAGCGCTTTGGACCGGCCCACTGTGTCGGACCCGCGCGTTGGTCCCAAACCGGATCAATGAGGACGCGCACGCCATCAATTTCAACCAAGGAGGAGGAGTGACCGAACCAGGTAATGCGCAGGCCGGATTGTGGGCTTGTTGTATAAACTCGTGGATCGGTGTGAAACGGCCCCGGCGAATGCCTGGGCGACCGCGCAGCTGCTCCGAAAAAGAACCGCGGGCCCATTTTGAACATGAGCGAGAGCCCACCCACTTTGGTGGGCACAGGGTTGGTATATCGGCTACCATCCCACTCGGCTGGAAGAAGGGTCATCGCTATTCAGATGATGGATCGCACATCAAGATTCCTGGAATGAGCGACCTTGGCCCACAAGCCGACACGCAGTCTCTGGGGATATCGCAGAAACGTGCTAGCCCCTACGATGTGTGCCTCCCATTTCAGGCATTTCCGCCGATTGCGTCGAGATCGGCGATCACTTCAGGAGGAATTTGAAGCTTCGACGACCGAAGATTCTCGCGAAGATGCTCGATGGAAGATGTTCCCGGGATCACCAGGATATTGGGCGACCGGTGGAGAAGCCAAGCCAGCGCAACCTGCATGGGCGTGGCACCGAGGCGCGCCGCGACATCAGACAAGGTAGTCGACTGGAGTGGAGTAAACCCGCCGAGTGGAAAGAATGGCACGTAGGCAATACCGTCACGAGCAAGATCGGCTATCAGTGCATCATCGGTTCGATGCGCGAGGTTGTAGTGGTTCTGTACGCAGACGATCGGAGCGATCTGTCGGGCTTCGGCGATCTGCACGGCTGTGACGTTGCTGAGCCCGACATGACGCACCAAACCCTTTTGCTGGAGTTCGGCTAGAACTGTGAGCGGCGCCTCGATCGACCCCTCGGCGGGTTCATGGATGCTAAACATACTGCGTAGGTTGACCACCTCGATCACATCCAGTCCCAGATTGCGGAGATTGTCGTGAACCGCTGCGGTCAGCTCTTCGCGTGAGAAAGCCGGAATCCATGATCCGTCCTCACCGCGCCGGACGCTGATTTTAGTGACGATCACTAGATTGTCAGGATAGGGGGACAGTGCTTTCCGTATGATCTGGTTGGTAACGTGGGGACCATAGAAATCGGATGTATCGATGTGGTTCACGCCACTTGCGACCGCCTCTCGCAGAACAGCGATCGCTGCATCGTATCGCGGGGCGGCCCCCATACCAGCTTGTTGCCATCTCGGCCTGCCAGTTGCATCGCTCCGTAGCCCATGCGGTTCACCGTCATGGACGTGCCAGGCAGAGTGAAGGTGCCTGCCAGATCAGTCCGCTCAATCATTGGTTTCCTCCATTCCATTCTTCCGGGAGCTGTTGGTCATTTGCAGTGAAGCTTTGCGGTGGCGAGAACTAGAAACGCTCTCCCACCAGTTCTTCACTTCTCTTCCAGAGCGCCTCTGCAGTGTTTGGATCCACCGCATACCCACGCACTCCTTCGCTCACGGCGCTGGCAGGGACTTCGTCCGCGACAATGGAGCCCACATGGCAGTCCTCGCAATACCTGCCCCCGATCTCGTCAGCGGGAGCTACAACACCGGCCCAGACCGAAGTTGCGGCTCCTTGCGGAATGCTTTTCCAGTGTATGGGCGGTTTGCCGGCGGCCGCCAGTTGCTGATTGATCTCGTCGACTCTCGTTTGTAACCAGCTAGGACTCATATGGCGGATCAGTTCGGTCTCTATGATTCCGGGATGCACCGCCGCAGCGCGTACGCCGTGCTTCCGATGCCGGCGGTCGAAAGCGACAGCAAAAAGGATGTTCGCCGTCTTCGATCGGCCATAGGCAACGAAAGGCTCATAGGGCGTGCGCTCAAAGTTGGGATCCTCAAGGTCCACGTTCGAGCGGCGGTGACCGGCAGACGACACGTTGATCAGGCGTCCCCCGGTTCGAAGGAGCGGCGCAATCCGGTTGACCAGTACAAAGTGGCCCAGGTGATTCGTCCCGAACTGTGTTTCGAAGCCGTCGGCTGTGTGGCCGAACGGCGTGGCCATTACTCCGGCATTGGCGATGACTACATCCAACGGTTCGCCTTTCGCCAGCAAGCGGTCGGCGCAGGCGCGCACGCTCTTCAGGTTGGCAAGATCGAGTTCAACGAGTTCGAAGCTTCCGCCGTTGGCTGCGGCGACCTTTCGCACTTGCTCCGATGCAGTTGTGGCCTTGTTTAAATCCCGCGCCGCGCCTACAACCTGCGCGCCGTGCGCGGCCAGGGAGCGCGCCGTTTCCACTCCGATTCCGGCTGAAACACCGGTTACGAGGATCCGTTTGCCCTTCAGACCTACGCCGGACAACACGTCATCTGTGGTCGAAGTTGCTCCAAACGAAGTAGCTTCAACGATGTTCGTCATTTTCTACCTCCTTGAACGAATACGTCTAAGTAACTGTTTGCGATGGCTCACGCGTTTAGCCGCGCACGACGGCTGCGTCCGCGGCGTGTTCGAAATACTTCATCGCCTTCAGATCGGCAATGAGCCCAGGGCCTTTTGGTCGCCATCCCAGCCGTTGCTGCGTTAGCGTGCCCGAAGCCGGAATGTCGGCACCCACGAAGAGCGCGAGCCAACCGAAGTGCTCACCTGCTTCCTCAGGAGACTTGGAGACGACCGGCACCTTAAGGCCTCGGCCGATGGCCTCGGCGATGTCTCGAAGCGGCACGCCCTCTTCAGCGACCGCGTTATAACGGGCTCCCGCTGAACCTTTTTCGGTCCCCCTCTCCAGCGCAAGTCTGTAGAGACGGGCAGCATCGAGCCGGTGCACCGCGGGCCAGCGGTTGAGACCGTCGCCGACGTAGGCCGAGACACCCTTTTCGCGGGCCAAGGCGATCAGGTAGGTGACGAGGCCTTGCTTCACTGGGTCGTGGACCTGCGGAAGGCGCATCACCGAAACGCGCACGCCCTGCCCCGCCAGAGAAGCTGCTGCCTGTTCCGAAGCTACGCGGGGAATTGGAGAATTGGGCGCATCGTCCTCGGTCGTGAGGCGGCCCGGCGTGAAGGCGACCGCGGTCCCGGAGGTAACGATCAAGGGTCGATCAGAGCCAGCGAGCGCAGAGCCGAGCGCTTCGATGGCGCGCCTGTCTACCTCACAAATAGCCTCGAACTTCGAGAAGTCGTGGATAAAGGCCGTGTGAATCACGCCATCTGACATTGCTGCTCCACTGCGCAGGCTCTCCAAGTCTTCCACGTCACCCCGATGGACTTTAACATTGGCTCCCGCCGCGACAAGGGACTTGGCGCCCGCATCTGAGCGCGCGAGACCGAGCACCTGATGACCACCGTCGATCAATTCCCGGACGATGGCTGTACCAATGAAGCCTGTTGCACCAGTAACAAAAACCCGCATATTTCATTTCCTCCTAAGCAATTTGTGGTTCGGTCGATAGTGATGACGACGGAGACGAAGTGTTCACTCGACTTGCGAGCCGAGTCGAAATTCTTGCAGTGATCAATCGCCATTCGCGGGCTGAAGCGGGCAAAGCATCGACTTCGATCAACTCCCGCAACCAGTCTTCTGCTGAGAGCTCCGCCTGTTCTGACCCGAACAACTGGGTAACGGCGTTGAAGAATGCTGATAACTCTCGTTCCGCCATCGTCATGAGGTCGGCGCAGCGAGGGTTGTAATTTTTGGACGGTTTGTAACGAGCCAGTGGATTCATATTCCTCACCTCTCGAAGCCAGAAGGACAGCAACCGCTATTGACAGACCGCCCGGTTCCGACTAAAACGGAGAGTGTCTCCGAATCTGTAGATAGGATAACCGGAGACTGCCTCCGGTTGCAACTTTTTTTGATATGCCCACCAAGAATCGACAAACTGCTCCTCGAAAACCGCGCACAGACGCGCAGTTGAATCGTGAGCGCATTCTTGAGGTTGCAAAGGAGGCGTTTACCCGGTCTGGCGCGAACGCCAGCCTCGACGATATCGCCAAAGCGGCCGGGGTTGGAGCCGGAACTCTGTATCGCCACTTCCCTACCAGGGACACCCTGATCGAAGCGGTCTATCGGACCGAAGTAGAAAAGATAGCGGCAGCGGAGCGGAAATTCTCCGACGCCATGCCACCGGTGGAAGCGTTGCGAGCCTGGATGCTCCTGTTCGTGGATTACATTGCGACGAAGCAGATCATCGCACCGGCACTGAACTCGCTCGTAGGAGGCCCCTCGAAGCTGTATGAAGGTTCCCGCAGTCAGATCCAGGGAGCGATTGATTCGCTGGTGAAGCGCGCAATCAAGAGCCGCGACATTCGTAGAGATCTGGAACCATTCGATCTACTTCGGGCACTGATTGGCGTCTCCCACGTGGCATCCGGACCTGACTGGCAGCAAAGCGCTAGGAGACTCGTGGACATCCTCATCACGGGTTCGCGGCCTTGAATAAGGAAGTGAACGGTTCCAATGTGGAGTCTCTCCTAAATCAGTTTTCCGACCCTACTCGTGCCGCAGCGCCAACATAGGGTCAACGCGCATCGCTCGCCGAGCCGGAATGTAGGCGGCCAGTAGCGCCACGCCCGCCAGCAAGCCGGTGATGGCCGCAAAAGTAATCGGATCAGAGGGTCGAATGCCGTAGAGCTGCGAAGCCAGCGCGCGGGTAGCCACAAGCGACGTGGCCAGGCCCAGCCCGATTCCTACCATCACCAGCCGCGATCCTTGCCCGATCACCATTCTCACTACGTCACGTGCCTGCGCGCCCAGAGCCATGCGTATGCCAATCTCGCGGGTTCTCTGGCTTACCGAGTATGCGGTCACACCGTAGATGCCGACTGCAGCCAACACTAACGCCGTGGCGCCAAAGAATCCCAGCAATACGGTTGAAAAGCGCTGCGGCGCAATCGAGTCCGCCACTGCGTCGTCCATCGTTTGCACCGTTCCGATGGGCTGCCTGGGATCGAGGGCGATGACCAGCTTGCGCATGGTCTCAACCATCGCGGCCGGATCACTTTCCGTCCTGACCACTACCGCAGTCGTATGGGTAGCCATATCGATGTACTGCGATGGGATCTGGTGAACAGAAAAGTAGTACTGCGGACCCACAGGTTCGACACCGGTCAGCCCGTAAGTCGCCACGTGGTCAACCACCCCCACGATCCGGATGGGTGGCAGCGGGTCGCGGATAATGAACTTCCCCAAAGCCTCCCCATCGAAACACTTGCGCTCCAACACCTCGTCAACCACGGTTACGAGAGGAGATCCCTGGTTGTCGGATTCGGAAAAAAGCCGGCCTTTCCGCAGCCGTATGCGCATAGCGCGGAAGTAGTCTGGCCCGACTTCGTTATCAACGGCCTCAAAGCTTTCTTGCTGGCTTTGGCTGGGAAGCCGAAATCCGCTCTCGTCGCTACCGATCAGCGGCAAACTGGTCGCGTAGGACACCAACCGAACGCCGGGCACAGCCTGGGCTCGCCGCTTAAACTCATCGAGGAACTGGATGCGCTTTTCGCCTTTGTACTCGCCTGGCAGATCGACAGTGAAGGTCAACAATTTGTGCGGATCAAAAGCCGGGCTCACACCTAGCAACTTGGAGAAGCTGCGCAACAGCAGCCCCGCCGCTACCAGCAGCACTACCGCCAAGGCAAATTCGGAAACGACGAGAACATGCCGCGCCCGCTGATGTTCGCGGCCGGCGGAAGTCCGCGAATTGGCGCCCTGCAGCACATCGCCAATCTGGTTGCTCGAGAAGCGGAGAGCCGGAAGGATACCGAACAGGATTCCAGTCAGAATCGAAAGACCGGCAGTGAAGGCCAGCACCGGGCCGTCGACCGCGATCTCGGCCAGTCGAGGCAGATTCGAGGGTTTCAGCGCCCCCAAGGCCGCGACTCCCCAGTACGCCAACAGTACGCCCACCACGCCTCCCCCCACGGCGAGCATTACACTCTCGGTCAGCATCTGCCGCACCAACCGACTCCGGCTAGCGCCCAGCGCCGCCCGGATCGAGATTTCCTTTTGCCTTGCTGTGGCCCGCGCCAGAGTCAGGTTGGAAACGTTTGCACAGGCGATGAGGAGAAGAAAGGCAACGGCCGCCAGTATGATCGCCAGCGGACGCTGTACGTCGCCTACCACCCACTCCCGCAACGGCGTGATGGTGACGGTGTGGCCCGCGTTAGTAAGCGGATATTGCCTTTCCAGGTCTGCGGCAACGCGATTCATCTCGAGCCGCGCTTGGTCTAGGGTCACGCCCTGCTTCAATCGTCCCACGACGGAAATCCCGGGATGGTTGTCGCGGGTCTTCAGATCGCTCAACAGGGTTGCCAGCGGAACGTATACCTGTGCGGTGGATCCCGGCGCAAATCCCTGCGGCAGCACGCCCACGATCGTATAACTTTGGTTGTCCAGTAATAGAGTCTTGCCGAGAACGCCGGCGTCGAGATCGAAGTGCTGTTTCCACAGCCCATAGCTGATCACCGCCACCGGCGCCCCACTCGTCCGGTCTTCCGCCGTGTTAAATACGCGCCCCAGCAGGGGCTGAACCCCAAGCGTTGGCAAGTACCCGGCCGACGCCATCATGCCACGGATACGCTCCGGATTGCCCGCCTCCGCGAGACTGAAATCGCTATAGCGTCGCGCTCCCAGCGATTCGAAGGCGTGGTTCTGCTTTTCCCAGTCCTGGAAGTTTGCATACGACACCGACATTTCCATCTGCGGTGATAGCTCGCCCATCATAAATAGGCGTCCGGAATCGCGATAAGGAAGTGGTCGCAGCAGCACCGCATCGACCACGCTGAAGATTGCGCTGTTCGCACCAATTCCAAACGCAAGGGTCAGCACCGCAACGGTGGTAAAGCTGGGAGACTTGCGTAGCGTGCGAAAGCCCCAGCTCAGGTCCTGCCCTACCCCTTCGAGGATCTTCACGAGAGCGCCTCCGCGAGAGCGCATGCAATTTGGAGACCGGTCGGAATGGTTAAGTTATTGATACAGCTTGGGCGGCAGGGCCAGTCGTGGCGGCTTGCGGAACGGTTCTGTCCATTCGTGGGAATGTATGTTCGGTTCCGAACACCTCCACCTGAGTTCTCTGTTACTGCCCAGGTGTGAATTCTTCGGAAAACCGAAGCAATCCTGCAAAGAGGAATGCTATGGAGTAGCGTCCGTTAGGAACCGGTTAAGCCGGACGCGGGTCCAGGTGCTGTCGGGGTCATATATTTTGATAGCCCCCGCAAGTTGCGTTGTCCTAGGTCCAAGATCTTTCTCGAAGATCCACCGGTCTTGGCTGACGACGAATGTCTTTGCGCCGGAAGAGCGGTAAGCTGCGGGAAACGCAATGATGGCGAATCCACCGGTCATCTTTCCGTCGACGATATAACTGCGCGCCCCACGGTGTGAATGCGGACCCTGCGCGGTGAGAATGCGAAAGAAATAACCATGGAACGGCTCGCGATCGGAGCGGTCGTAGCTGGCTCGAGCGAGAGAGGGGCCTATGGCGTTGCTGTCTTCATCGGCGGCGCTGTCTGGCGAGAAGAGGCCATCATGCCGTCCCTGGCTGCAAGTGAGATGCTGGGCGTATTGCTCGGCGTTCGAGCCAGCTTCCGCAGAATCGGCATAGTATTGATTCTCAGCGTCGACTAGGGCGCGTAGAGTGTCTAGGGTGCTCATTTCGTTTTGGCCGATGCGGCGGTACATGATTTCGCGCCGCCCCAGAAGGCAATCGAAATAAAAAGCGCCATCGCGCTCGACGATGGGGATCGGCAAGGGCCAGTTTTCGGAGCCGACATAGAGAGTAGTTTCGTTGTCCGGTTCTTTCACCAGCCGGTGCATTTGCTGGTACTTCTTGGCGAACTGATCGTTCTGGGCATTGCGATCGTCAGAGCTGTCGGTCCAAACAACTACGTCACGGGCGTCAGGGCCAAAGATGGCGATCATGGCGTTCTCGTCATGATTGCGGGCGGCATTGTAGAGAGCTTCGGCTGCTTGCTTCGGCGAGGAAAAGGTCTCGTGCTGGGCGCGCGGGCGGGATTGGGGTTTGGCCTGCGGGGACGAGGCCTGAGCCGCTGGCAAAGTCTCTGGGGGCGCGTTCTGCGCCTGAACTCGAATCGGAACGACCGCAACCGTAGCCAGCAGCAGGACCCCTATGCTGCTCAGCGATGAGAACCGAAACATTTGCATTGAATCGCGCGACATAGTTTCTCTTCCTTTTACCAAAGTTTCCTCGATCGCAAAGACGGCCGGCCAAGAGAATCCGAAGTGTTGGCGCGCAACCATTCGGGCCACCTCACCGACGGCCACCGCCCCCGCCGCCGTGGAATCCGCCGCCACCGAAGCCTCCGCCGTGGAACCCGCCGCCACCGAACCCGCCGCCATGGAACCCGCCGCCGAAGCTCTCCTGACCGCGGGCGGAAAAGCCTCTCGTTGTGCCTCCGTGGCCGAAGCCGCTAAAGGGACCCGAGCGCACACCAGGGGAGCGATCGCCGAATCCGCGAGCGCCGCGCTCGTCCGGAACATTGCGATAACCGAACCCGGAATCGCCATGAT
>Ga0302326_10015488_pt1 | contig 16037 bp, 7 predicted proteins | sample Palsa_T0_3_FD_202264 | JGI IMG/M metagenome (GOLD analysis project Ga0302326, IMG submission 202264) | Peat permafrost microbial communities from Stordalen Mire near Abisko, Sweden - Palsa_T0_3 | ecosystem: Environmental > Terrestrial > Soil > Palsa > Peat permafrost | place: Sweden: Abisko... | reverse complement strand
GCCATGGGGGCAATGGAAGTTCACGATCAACGCCGCCTCCTTCATCCAGGAATACCTCGAGCCGGTAGACGACGAGCCGCTCGATCTTCCGGGCATCCATCGAGACCTCGCGCTCCATATGTCCGCAAACTGGACCAGAAACGAGCGCAAAGTCCGCTGGCTCTTCGTCGCCTTCCGGATTGCCACGATGCTTCTGGTCGGCGAGATCATCTTCTGGGTCCTTGCGCTTGCAACGCTGTCCTAGACTGTGAGGAGCATGCGCGACAAGCCGACATCATCACCGCCACGACCCGCGCCGCCTCAGCCGATTCGTCCGGACCCGATGCAGGGCGAGACCCGGGGCTAGCTAACGCCGTCAAGCGCAGCTTCCGCGCGGGCGCGCGGCGTGTAGGACCCCGGGCCAGACCAACTCGTGCCGACGTACCGCTCAACCCGCAGGCGCCCGCGTTCCAGTCGGCGGATACGGCCTGCAAGCACCTGCTGCCAGGCGGCCGCTCGAGCGCGCACGGAGCCACCGCGCAGGCGATGGCCGAGCTGCTCCACACCTCGCGGTGCCTGCGGGCGCACGGCCTCCCCCGCTTCCCCGACCCGACGACTTCACACCCGTCCAACCAGGCCGCCTACCTCGACATCGCCGGCTTCAGCGCGAACCACGCGCCCCCGGGCGCACCCCCGGTCGCTTACCTCTCCATCCCGAACTCGATTGATCCGAACTCGCCGGCGGCGAAGCGGGCGGTGACGGGATGCCACTTCCGGCTGTAGTGATGCGATCCCGGCATCCTGCCGGCCTCCGGAGGTCGCACTCGCTGACCCGCAGGCGGACGCGCCAGCGCGCGCCCCCCAGGTTGTTCTGCGTCTCTGCGGGATAGGACGCGTGATGAGCACCCCGCGCGGCGCTTTGCGGGTCGGCGCCGGGCATCTCGGCTCTGACTGCCGGAATGCACCTCAATGGGATCGACTGCCACTAACGAGCGGGGAAGCTGTGCGCGCCGGAAAACTGTGCCCCAATAGCACCAAAGGGGACAGGTCGCCAGCGCGAGCATCTGTTCTTCTCTCTGCGGAGGGAGACGTGCGCTCGCGCGCGCGCGGGGCCGGTCTGCTCTTGGCCACGCGTTGCGATCATCGCGAGGAACAAGGAATCGCTCACGGACGCTCGCGCACGCACTGACCGTGCGCTCTGAAGCGCACGGCGCGGTCCGACGTCAGTGACGCCACCGCTGCTTTGCTGGCCTGGAGTCTCGGCAGGACATCTCGACCGTGCTGGTACTCCTCTCAGGATCGGCACATATCCAGCGCGGGGTTTCGGGCTGCTGCCTCGTGACGACAGCCGTGACGCGGCTAGGCGCCTGCTGGAGCGCGGTCCTCCCCCGGAGATTGCGTGGCGGGATTGAGGAATTGGTCGCACGTTTTCGCGATGCTGGCTAGTCGTAGAGGCTTGGCGATGTAGTCATCCATGCCTGAGGCGAGGCACTTGTCGCGATCGCCATCCATCGTGTGCGCGGTCAGCGCGATGATTGGCGTACGGCGGCCGCCTGCTTCGCGGCGGCGGATTGCTGCCGTGGCCGTGTAGCCGTCGATCTCGGGCATCTGGCAGTCCATGAATACGATTGCGTAGTCCTTTCGACGGGTCATCTCGATCGCTTCGCGGCCGTTGATGGCGATCTCGACCTCGAAGCCGAGCTTGCCCAGCACGCTGGTGGCGGCGAACTGGTTGATTTCGTTGTCCTCGGCCACGAGCACACGACCGCCCGACCACGCGGGGGCAGGCTCTGATCGCGGCGTTGCGTCGGTGGGTCGGAGCCCTCGCTCGACACCGTCCGTCGCGGGCGTGTACGTACCGATCACCGCCAGGTCATGTCGGTGGCCGGCATTGTCGTCGGCGATCAACGGCCGAGTTCCCGTCGGGGCGTTGACTGGCAGGTCGGATTCGACGACGGTCCCGCGCTCGCAGGGAAGCGTGAACCAGAACGTGCTGCCTCGTCCCGGCGTGCTGCGCGCTCCGATCTCGCCGCCCATCAGTTCGACGAGCTGCTTGGCGATGCTCAGCCCGAGTCCCGTCCCGCCGTACTTGCGGGTCGTGGTGGCATCGGCCTGGGAGAAGGACTGAAAGAGATCGGGCAGCTTGTCGGGTTCGATCCCGATGCCGGTGTCCGCCACTTCGAGCCGAAGTCGCTGGAGCCCGTCTTCGGCAGGCTCGACGGCCACCTTGACCACGATCTCGCCGCGGGAGGTGAACTTGCTCGCGTTGCCGAGTAGGTTGATGAGCACCTGGCGGACACGATTACCGTCGCCGGTTACGGCCGCGGGGACGTCCGCGTCGATCGTGACGGCCAGCTCGACCTGCTTCTCGTCTTCGTTGATCCTCGTGATCGCGCAGGCGTCGTTGACCGCTGCCACGATCGAATAGTCCTCGTGGACGATTTCGAGCACGCCGGCGGTGATTTTCGAGATGTCAACGATGTCGTCGATCACACGCAGCAATGCGCCCGCCGAGGTCACCGCCACCTCGGCATACGTCCGTTGCTCGGCCTTCAGATCGGTCTCGAGCAGCAGTTCGGACATCGACACGACACCGTTGAGCGGTGTGCGGATCTCATGGCTCACGTTGGCCAAGAACTCCGACTTCAAACGCGATGCCTCAAGCGCCTGGTCCCGGCTCACGCGCAGCTCTTCGTCGATCCGCCGGCGCTCGGTGACATCTCGCGCGGTGGCGAACACCCTCCCGTCCTGGTCCACCATCCGGGTCCACTGCAGCCATCGATACGAGCCGTCCCGGCAGCGGCAGCGGGTCTCGACCTGACTGATGTTGCCGTGCTGCGGAAGTGCGGCGATCCGGTCCTTGGCGTCCGCCACCTCGTCCGGATGGAGGAAGTCGAGGAAGGTCCGCGCCATGATCTCGTGGGACGAGAACCCGAGGGTCTGCTCGAACGCGGGATTGATCCGCACGAAGCGGCCGGCGGCGTCGGTGATCCCCATCATGTCCACTGACACTGCGAAGAACCGGTCGATGTCCGACCGGGCGTGCGCGAGCGCGACCTCGGCACGCTTTCGGTCAGTGATGTCGCGGGCGATCGTCGACGCGGCGACCACGTGTCCGCGGGGATCGCGCACGACCGAGATCGTCAACGTCACGTCGACCAGCGACCCGTCCTTTCGAACTCGCACCGTCTCGAAGTCAGATATCGACTCGCCGCTCACGACTCTGGCCAGAAGGCCCGAAATCTCGTCATCGTGACCGGCGGGCACCAGGATCGAGATCGACTTTCCGCGGACCTCCGCCTCGGAGTAGCCGTAGAGCCGGTGCGCGGCGGCATTCCAGCTCGTGATCGTGCCCGACGGGTCCTTGGTGATGATCGCGTCGTTGCTCGACTCGACGACTGCGGCGAGCCGGCGTGCGGTGTCGTCGCGGATCGTCGCTGTCGCGAGCGTGCCGTCCTCGGTCTCGACGCGGGACAGGCTGATCTCGGCCGGGAACTCGCTGCCGTCTCGCCGAAGGCCGACCAAGTCCGTACGAGAGCCCATCGCACGCGTGCTTTGATCGGCGAAAAGGCCGCTGCGATGTGCAAGTTCACCGCCACGGAAACGCTCCGGAACCAGCGTCTCCACGAGCTCACCGATCAGCTCTTCACGCGAATAGCCAAACAGCACCTCAGTCTGCGCATTGACCAAGACGATCCGTCCATCGCGCCCCACCCCCACCATCGCGTCCGGTGCGGACTCCAACACCTGCCGACACCTCGCCTCCGCGCGCTCGAGCCCGGTGATGTCGGAGTTGAGCTCGATGATCGCCGTCGCGCGCCCGTCAGCGTCCCGCTGGACCGCTTGGCGGCTTGACACCACGATCACCCCGCCATCCTTACGAGTATGGCGCAACACCCCCTCCCACTGCCCGCCCCGCGCCAGGACAGCCTCAACGGCCTGCTGAGATTCCGGGAACACCGTCGCCAGCAGCTCATGGATGACCTGCCCGGTCGCCTCCTCACGCGTGTAGCCATACACGTTTTCGGCCTCGCGGTTCCAGAAGCTGATCCGGCTCTCGACCGGCTCGCGCACCACCACCGCGTCATGCGCCACATCCAACAGCTCCCCGCGCAACTCACGTTCCGCCGCGGCCGCGCACCGCTCGGTGATGTCGCGGCTAATCGCCAGGATCAACGCACCGCCGGCCAGCAGCTGAATTGAGGTCTCGACCACACGGACCGCGCCGTCCTTGCGGCGCAGCTGGAACTCATGCAATTCCCGGATGCCCTCAGCCGCGCGACGAATTCCCCGGGCTCGAACCGACTTGTCGCCCAACAGCCCCAGCTCATCCGGCGTCTGCCCGATCAACTCCTCCCGGGCGTACCCGGTCAGCGCGCAATACGAGTCGCTGACCACCACGATCCGGTCTGAGGGGCCATCAGCGACCGAGATCGCGTCGATGGCATGCTCCATCAACGCATCGACGAACACATCGGCCGCCAAGCCCACGGACGCTGCCGGTGTCAGCTGCCGCCTGCCTAGCGATTCACCGCTCAAAGCTTGCCGACTCAACGCTCCGCCCGAGCGGATCGACGAGCCACCGATGCGTCCGGCGCTCGTCGGTGTGATACATGAAGACCGAACGGCTATGCGCGGGGTGCATTACGGGCGTTGCGACATGCTCGCGTGCGAACTGGTGCTGCGCTGCGCTCAAATGATCCAAAACAAGAAGATCTTGAAGCATGAGACCAGTATCGCTTGCTCACGCCTCGAAGATAACCGTAGTAGCACACAGACACACGCGTATTTTCCGCCTAGTAACGTTAGGTGGCTCTCGGGCAAACCGCCCATTCTTCGACTCATGGCGCATCCTGACCTTCCCACTCCGGCGACGACTTCGCGGTCTCGGTAACACGCTCGGCAGTCCCACCCGCCCGCCGACGCCGATTGCATTCTCGCATCGAACCATGAGGGTCGGGATCGCTCCGGGATCGCCGCGGCACCAGACGCGAGCAGCGGTCCGAAATCGCTAGTGCTTGCAAGCGTCCAGCTAACGCTTGAGGCGAGGGGGGATTCGGGTTGAGGGCCTTGTGGACTGATTGGTCCGTGGAGGCGAGTCCTCTCGGGCGCACTGGGGAAGCCTCGCAGCCTCGCTCGTCGGGGCCTTTTTATTGCTTAGGTCGTACATGGCCGATAAGGAAGACGACGAGATCCAAGCGCATTCCAGGCCGCCTAGTCTAAGGCGGTTGGTCAAAGGCGTTTCGAGAGCAGCAATGTCACGACGGCCGGCGGACCGAGATCCGGGCCGACCGTTGCGAGGCGCCAAGAGCGGCCGTCTTCAGTTGTGGCCGAGAGGCAGAACCGGCCCCAGATCGTCGCCAAGTCTTTGGCCCACACCTCGACCAGCCAAGCAAACGGAAGCTCCGCTCGTACGACCCCACCATCGGAAATCAGTCTGGGCTCGGCGCTCTCGCCGATCATCTTCAGCTCTGACTCGACCCCAGACGCTCCGAGCCAGGTCCGCATCGCGGCGAATACGCGGCCGTGCAGAGCTGCGCGAAGCTGAGGCTTGGCCCGGGCGAGCGCTCGGTCAGGCTGACCGAGGCGTTCCCTCCACGCGGCCGCGACGGTCGCTACCAGCCGCTCCGGAACTCCGCCGCCGAGCGAGAGCAGCGCGAACAGTTCGTTCTCGGCCTCGGCTTGCTTCGAAGCGCGGCCGCTCGGCCCGTATGCCGTCCAGCCAGACTGCCGAGCGACCGCTCGACCCATTCTGGACATGCCTGTTTGCCTAACACGCGCTCGCGACGCCACGGCACCCGGCGCCCTGACGATCTGCGGTCGGCCGACTCCGACCTGCGCGCTCTGGTCTTCCTGGACCACGACTGGATCTGTCGGTCCGCGGGTTGCGAGCACGAGCACGCGAAGGTCGTCGCGATGGCGTTCCCAAGCCTCGAGCAGGTCCACGCATGTGCACCGCTGCCCCCCTAGCGCCGCGAGCGTTCGCTCGTTCTCGACATCGCCGTGATCGAGGGCGGCAAGCTCGCCGGCCTCCCAGCGCAGGCGATGCTCGTGACCGCCGCAGCTCACCGTCGCCTGCGCAGGCGCGAGGCCGAGCCACCAGCTCTTCACGGCGACTCCCACGCCCTCCCCGGGCCGGTGCCGGCCCAGGGCAGCGTGAAAGCGATCACCGCTCGGCTCGCCTCGGCCGTGGGCATGATCTGGAGCCGTCGCGCCTTCGGGTGCAGAGCAGGCCAGAAGCCGATTTCGCCGGTGCTGTGGTCGTTGCCTCCGCTCCAACTTCCCATGTGTCCTAGGTGATAGTTGCCGCGATCGTCAGCCGCCCACCAAGCGAGTTGCCTCGACTCAAGGCTGTTCCCGAAAGCACTACGCCCCTCGAGTCCAGGAGCGACGTCCACCTCAATCTCGAATCCGTCAGGCCGTGATTCAAGGCAGCTGACAGCGACGATGAGCCCGTCGAACTCGGGCGTGACCACCGAAAGCGCAACCGTCCCCTCTGGCCCGTCCTCTCTGCCCACCCGACTCAAGAGCGACCGCCACGGCTCGGGCAGTCGCCGTATGCCACGGTGACCGCCGGAGTGCATCCCTGGGTGATGAGGCATCGCCTCGCGCACCCCGCGCAATTCGCTCACCACTGGATCGTCACGTGCCAAAGCGCCGGCTGCAATCAACGCGTCGATCGACCCGTCAATCTCCGGCGGCCCGTGAAAGTCTGTGGCGGCGAGGCGAAGCCAGAGGTAGCGATGCGCGGAGGCTTGCTCGGCGACCGGCTCGATCGCGACGGCACAGGGAACCGCCTCGCCCGTCAGCTCGATCCTCTGACCGTCGATCTCGATCCAGGCGGTGTCGGGAGCCAGCTGACCGGCGGTCAGATGCCCTTCCCACTGGTCACCGGAGCCCCCACCGCTGAACCCGGTGCCGACGCTGGTGCCCCGATCGTCGGTCAGCTGCGGATGGGGCGGCGCGCTGGGTCCGTGGCCGTGCATGAAGCTCCGCCCCCGCCGGCGTGAACGGCTCTGACCCGAAGGATTCGGTCGCCATGTCACTTTGAGCGACGTCGAGTCCTCGCTCAGAGTGACATACCGCACGTGCAACGTTCCGTTCGCGTCCTCAATCGTGCGATCGCACAGCGCCACTCGTCGCGGCTTCAGTGCTTTGATCTTCGGTGGGCGGGATCGACGTGCGCCTGCCATCGCCATCCGATGATGATGTCGATGCTGCCCAGCATCGTCTGCTCGCAGAGCTTCGGCGAGGCTGTAATCGTCGATCACCGCACGAGCCTTCGCAGCACTGATTGCACCCACAGCGAGGAGAGCGCTAGCAGGCTCGTAGAGAGGCGAATCCCACGGTCGCTGCCGCCGTGGCCCGACGCCGAGGATCATCTCCTCACCGGCAGTTCGGAGATACAGCTCGGCGTCGAATCGGGCCATGGACGGCAGCGTGCCACATCCAGCTTTGGAACACGGCAGACTAGGCCGTATGGAAGACCAGGCCGCAGCTATCGAGGCGCTCGGGACCGCGATCGTCGCGCGGGTGCCGGTACTGCTCTGGGGCGCGCCGGGCACAGGAAAAACCTCGGTGATCCGCGCGATGGCAGACGCCGCCGGGTGGCCATGTGAGACGGTGATCGCGTCAATCCGCGAACCGTCTGACTTCGCCGGGCTCCCGATCGTCGAGAACGGCGCGAGCGGCGGCACGGCACATGTGTCGTTCGCGCCGCCTTCGTGGGCAGTTGCGCTCGCCAATGCGGGTGAAGGCCTGGTGTTCTTCGATGAGGTATCGACGGCGCCGCCGGCGGTGCAGGCCGCGCTCTTGCGCGTGGTGCTCGAGCGAACCGTGGGCGATCTGACGCTCCCCGAGTCCGTCTCGGTCGTCGCAGCGGCGAACCCTCCCGAGCAGGCGGCCGATGGCTGGGAGCTTTCGCCGCCGCTCGCGAATCGTTTCTGCCACCTCGACTGGCCAGTCGACGCTCGCACTGTCGCCGCCGGTTTCTCGGGCGGGTGGCCGAGCCCCGAGCCGCCGTCGTTTCCCGAGGGATGGGAACGGCGCGTCCCGGTGTTCCGCAGCTGGATCGCGGGCTTCCTCACGGTCCGCCCGATGCTCGCGCTCGCCGTCCCCGAGGACGCGGCCGGTGCGGGGCGGGCGTGGCCCAGTCCGCGCACGTGGGACATGGTCGCTCGCCTGCAAACCGCTGCGAGCGCGGGCAACGTCGGCGAGCTCGCGGCGTCCTTGCTCGTGCGCGGTTGTGTCGGTCAAGGGCCAGGCGTCGAGTACCTCACCTGGCTTATCGAAGCCGACCTTCCCGATCCCGAAGCCGTCCTCGCCGACCCGGACCGCTTTACGCTCCCCGAGCGCGGAGATCGTGCCTATGCCGCCCTGACCTCAGTCGCCGCGGCCGTCGCTGCAGACCCCACTAGGGATCGCTGGGAGCGAGGCTGGCGGGCGTTCGGGCGGGCGGCAGGTTCCGCACCCGACGTCGCCGCCGCGGCCGCCCGCACACTCGCGCGCTGCCGGCCCCCGGGCGCCCCAGTTCCGGACGAGGTCAAGAGGTTCGCGCCGCTGCTCCGCGACGCCGGCCTACTCGAATGACAACGAGCGCGCTCGACGCGCAGAAGGTCGCGGCGGCGCGTCTGTGGGCGACCGCCCGGATGCCGTATCTCGCCAGCGCGATCTTCGCGTCGACCATCGTCGTCGAGCGTGATTCGGGCTCGATCACGATCGACCGCTCGTGGCAGGTCCATGCCGACCCAACCGTTGTCGAGCACCTGACAGTCGAACAGCTCGGCCGGCTGCTCGTTCACCTCAGCGGACACGCCATCAGAGATCACGCCTCGCGGGCACAGCAGGTAGGCGTCGCCGAGAACAACCAGCGGGCCCGATGGAACCGCTGCGCCGACGCCGAGATCAACGACGATCTGCTCGCTGACAATCTCGTGCCAGACGTCGCCCCGGACCTCCCAAGCAACCTCAAATGCAAGCCGGGCGGCCTAGCCGAGCGCTACTACGAAGACGCGCACGACGGGCCGCGAACCTGGGACTGCGGCTCAGGCGCCGACGGATGCGATCGCCCAGGCGACGGCACCGGCAACATCGATCCTCAGCAAGCCCAGCTGCTGCGACTCAGCGTCGCCGCGGAAATCCAGCGAGAGCACGCTCGTGAGCCCGGCACCATCCCCGGCGGGTGGATCCGCTGGGCGGAGTCCGTACTCCCTTCGCGGATCGACTGGCGCCGGGTTCTCGCCGCCGAGGTGCGCAGTGCCGTCGCCGCCATCGCCGGAAAGGTCGACTACAGCTACCGACGCCCTTCGCGTCGAGCTCACCTCAACCCCACAATCGTCCTCCCCACGCTGCGCCGTCCGATTCCCGACGTCGCGATCGTGTGCGACACGTCAGGCTCGATGCACGACCGGTTGCTCTCGCGCGCTCTCGCTGAGATCGAGGCCGTACTTGTCCGCGCCGGGCTACGACAGGCTCAGGTCCGCGTCCTCGCCGTCGACACCGACGTGCACGCCGTCCGCCGCGTCAGCCGCGCAGCCCAGGTGCAGCTCGCCGGCGGCGGCGGGACCGACATGGGGAGCGGCATCGAGAGCGCCGCCGCCCTACGCCCCAGACCATCAGTCGTGATCGTGCTCACCGACGGATACACGCCCTGGCCAGACCAGCCGCCACCCGGGATCCGCGTGATCGTCGGCCTGCTCACCGAGGGCATGCGACCGCCGGGCTGGGCGCCACCCGAATGGGCGCAGACAGTCGTCATCGAGAACACCGACCTGCTTTCCGACGAAGCGGCAAGCTGATCGAGAGGGCACCTAGTTATGCCAGCGATGGTCGTGCCCGTGACAATACCCAGTGTGTCCAATGCACCGAAGCGGTACAGCGTCAAGTCGTCTTCTGCGGCTACTCAGCGCGATAGTGCTCCTCGGACGTTTGCGCGGCTAGGTTCTGTTGAACTAGCTTGAACACTGTCCCATCCGTTGTGTCTGCTCCAAACAAGAAGAGCGTCGTGTCCCACGTCAGACGTGCACGTGTCACGTCATTGTCTGGGAGCGTTACTTGGCCAATGAATTCCATGGGAACTTCTCCAAACGTTGGCCAAACGGCCTCCGCAGTCTTCCAGTAGGGAACGTCCCCAAGGGAATGCGCCGACGGCTTATCAACCATCCGAGCCGGAATGGCGTCGTCGCGCTCGTAGCTCTCGGCGAAAGTAGCGCTCCCTCGTTGCAACAAGCGATGGATCGTCCAACTACTTGACCCTCTCTCAGTCACAATGTACTCCACGAAGTATCCGTCGCCCAGCGCCTTTCCGCTGACAACGGCGTCGGATAGGCTATAGCGAACACCGAAAAAGCAAGCAGTACCGCTCCTAGTATTGATTGCTGTGATGAAGACCGGGTCTGATTGCGGCGTCGATGGCAGCCACTCGATGCTCATCCCAGCCCAGCACGACGGTTTGCTGATGCGAAGGAGTGTCGGCGGCGGCAACGGAACGCGGGGCTGTGTCGGAAAGACCGTGAGCATGACGCCTTATTGGCCGAGGAGAACCTGCAAAACGGCGTACCCGGGGAACCGGTAAGGATCGGCGGCCGCATGGTCGGTTGGCCACAGTGGCGCGAGGTTGGATGGGTCATCTGAGCCACCTGCGCTTCGAGGAATGATGTGATGCAGCTCCATCGTCTCCGAGCGCTGATAGACCTGTCCTGTGCTGCTGTCTTGGACCAAGACATTCCTCGTCGGTGCCTCGGCTCCCGGGCCGTTGTCCGCCCAATACTGACGCCGTGCGGTGCTCCAGCATGAGTTGTGAACTAGAACTGGATCGGTGCCGACGTAGAACGTGTGGATGCCTTGGACGGTAAGGTTGTAGACGTGCTCGTAGGCCGTAAACCGCTGTAGCCCTGTGACCGCGATGGTGGTGCCGTCTGCATCTTGGAGCTGGTCGCCGACGTGGAGGTCCGTGGCGTACTCGAAGCTGTCGCTCGTGGCGTCCCAGAATGGGTGGTGGGCTGTCGCCTGGAGGCTCTCGCCGTCGGCGAGGGTGACGTTGACCATCTCCTTGATGCCGGAGTCATTGATGACCCGCAGCACTCGGTGGGGGCCGGAGACGCCAGTGGTCGGATCTGTCGCTTCGACGTAATTGCCGACCTTCAGCATTGAGATCGCGACCTTCTCCCCGTTGGCGAGAAGCACGGGCGTTTGGGCGGTGAAGCTGTTCGTGTCGCAGCTTTCGGCCGCGTCGGCTGTGTCGCCGAGCAGCGAGCCGCCGTCTTCTGCGCCTTCCACCGCTTCGACCGCGCCCTCCCCCAGGACTCCTTCGACGCCGATGATGCCTGCGATCACGGTGCTGGCTCCGCATCCCCAGGCGGCTGCTCCGTCTTTGGCGCCTGACACCACTTGGGCGAGGCATAGTCCGGGCCCTGAGAGTAGGGAGCTTTCGCCGGTGGGGTCGGTTTGGTTGGTGGGGTCCTGGCTGGCGTATTGGTAGAGGTTGGGGCCGGAGCCGGATTGGCCGAGTGGGTCTTGGCTGGTGAAGGTGCCGAGGGCGGGGTTGTAGTAGCGGGCGCGGTTGTATTGGAGGCCGGTGTTGTCGTTTTCGCGTCCGGTGTATTGGTATGGGTTTGTGCTGCTAGTGCCGGTCGTCGACGTTTGCCCGAACGGGTCGTACGTGTAGCTGGTGGGTAGGCTTTGGTCGCTGTTGGCGAGCGCGAGAGTTGACCCGAGCGCGTCGGTGAGGTAGCTCTGCGTGCCTGTGCTGTCGGTGCGGCTGTAGCGCTGGTCGAGGCCGAGGCCGAGGAGGTAGTTGGTCTGCGGGGTGTTGCCGGAGAGGTCTTGGACGACGTTCTGTCCGTCGTACAGGAAGTTGGTGCTCGTGCCGTTGATCGTCTTCTGTTCGCGGCGGCCGAACGGGTCGTAGGTGAAATTCGATGTTGAGGCGCCGGCGATCGCCGTGAGTTGGTTGCGGACGTTCCAGGTGTAGGTGTTGGTGCCGTCGGTGGCGAGGTTCCCGTTCTGGTCGTACTGGTAGGTCGTGCTGCCGTTGGATGTGAGCTCGTTGTCGGCGTTGTAGACGGGCGAGGTCCCCCACGCCTGTGGGATCGTCAGCCGGGCGTAGGAGCCCCATTCGGCGGTGCGGTTCCCGGCGGAGTCGTACGCGTAGTGCAGATCTCCGATCTGCGACCCGGTGCTGTTGTCGTAGAGGATGTCGGTGAGCTGGGAGGCTGGGTCGTATGTGTAGTTCTCGGTGATCCCGTTCGAGAGCTTCGTCTGCTGCGGACGGCTGGCATTGTCGTAGCTGAGGCCGACGGTCTGTCCTGCGCCGGAGATCGAGGTCAGCCGGCTGTCGGGGTCGTAGCCGTAGCTGATCTGTGGCTGACCGGTGACGGTGCTGGTGGCGCGGGTCCCGTCGGGGTTGTAGGTGTAGCTGATGGTGCCGTTCGGGCCGGACTCCTGGGTCAGTTCATCGAAGTTGTCTGGTGTCTCGGTGAACGTGCCGCCGGTTGAATCGGCGACCTTTGTGAGTCTGTTGCCGAGGTCGTAGGTGTAGTTGACCGTCGACTGGGTCTGACCGCCTGATGCCTTGAACACGGTGGAGGAGAGGCGGTCGAGGGCGTCTGGCGTGTTGGTGATCGTCTGGCCCTTGGGGTCCTGGACGCTGGTGAGGTTGTCGTCGTTGTCGTAGTTGTATGTCCAGGTGTTGTTGAGCGCGTCCTCGCGGGTGTGCAGCCGGTCCTCGTTGTCGTAGCCGAGGGTTGTGACGTTGTTGTTGGCGTCGGTGATCGTCTGCAGATCTCCGTCGGCGTCGTATCCGTATTTGGTCTGATGCCCGTCGGGGTCGGTCACCGACGTCAGATCGTTAAGCGAGTCGTAGGCGTACTGGGTGGTGTTGCCGAGCGGGTTCGTGCTCGAGACGAGCCTGCCGCCGGCGTCCAGGTAATCGGAGGTCACGTTGCCGTTCGGGTCGGTGACCGTGGTGAGGTCGCCCAGCGAGTAGCCGTAGGTAGTTTTGTTCTGCAGCGGGTCTGTGATTGTCGTGGGTTGCCCGTCGCCGTTGGCGTAGGTCAGCTTTGTCTTGTTGAGGAGCGGGTCGGTGACCTGGGTCAGCTCCCCCGTGCTGTCATAGCTGTAGCTCGTGACGTGGTGCCATGGATCGGTGACCTGGGTGGCCAGGCTGAACGTCGGGGCATAGACCGTCGTCGTCGTCCGTGGGTTTGCGCCGGTTGCGTCCTCGGTCACCGACGAGAGATTCCCCAGCGTGTCGTAGCCGAACTTCGTCTCGCGCCCCAGCTGGTCGGTCTCGGAGAGCAGGAAGTCGGTGCCCGGCTGGCGCTGATAGCTGGTCGTCTCCGCGAGCGGAGTGCCCGACGCCGCGGTGACGGAGCTGGGAAAGCCGTTGGCGTCGAGGTTGGTGACCGTCTGGTTGCCGTTCGGGCTGGTCATCGTGCTCTGCGTGACGAGACCGCTTCCGTTCAGGACATAGCTGAACGTGTACGGGGTGCTGTCGTTGCCGACGGTCTGCTGCGTCACGCGGCCGTTCGCGTCATACACGTTCGTGATCAACGTGTTCCCACGCGCGTCCTTGATCTGAGTCATCCAACCCGATGTGGGATCGTAGGTGTAGTAGGTCTCGTTCCCGTTCGCGTCCTTTACACAGCGGAGCGTTCCGCTCGGGCCGGTGCTGGTCGTGCTCGAGCACGCTGAGGGGCCGGTCTGTCCGTTGTAGTCATACTTGACCGTGCGGCCCGAGTTATCGGTCGCTTGGGTGATCCGATTGTCTGAATCATGCTGGAAGCTGATCCACCGGCCGTTGGGGCTCGTGACCTGAAGCAGGTTGCCCGCCGAGTCACGCGAGATCGTCACCAGGTTGCCGAAACGGTCGCGGATCGACGACAATCCGTATGCCTGTTCCTCAGCGAAGAAGTAGGTCACGCCGTTGCGCAGTCGCAGATCCCAGCCCGCGACGCCGGTGTCGTAGCCGTTGCTTGGGTCCCAGACGATCGTTGAGCCGTAGAACTCGGTCGGCGTGCTCTGCGCCTGATACACAGCGTCGGTCCAGCCAGTTCCCGATGACGTGCGCACGTAGTGGATATCCATCCCATCCGGGAGGATAAGCTCCGTGCTTTGATAGTTGTTTTGCGAGAACAGGCGCATGTCGTAGCTGTTTGTCATGCCGATCCCGAAGCTGTAAGAGTTGGTGTCACCGGGGCGGTACGTGCGCGTGAGCGCGATCGGCAGCACGTCGGGGAGCTGAAGATCGGTCTTTTGATACGTGAACATGCCGCTCCCCAGGTTCACCGGATCGGCGCCGATTAGCCCCTCGAAGAAGTTCTTCAGCCACGGCGGGACCAACGACCCGGAGATCATCGCGCCAGAGAATCGCCACACTCGCACGCCCGGGTCGGGGACGATCTGCTTGCCGTCGCTGCTGACCGTGCCCTCCCCGTAGACGTACCAGCCGCGGCTCTCCGGATCGTAATTCCAGAACGGAACGCGCTGACCGGCTGGCAGGTGCGAGAAGTTCGGGTAGATGATCTCTGCCCCGCGGCTGACGTACGCATCAGCGGGCTGCACGGAAAGATAGACGGGGAAGTAGGAGCCCATCGGCAGCGGGAACGGCGGCCGGTCGACCGGCACCGCGACGATCGAGAGCTTCTTGACCGGCTGCCCGTTGGGGGCGGTGATCGTGCTTCCCGCCGGGATCCTGACCTCGAGTCCCGGAATGTGCGGCGTGGTCAACGTCACCGCGCGCCTGGTCGGCGAGCTGACCGCCACCGCGTTCGCAGGGTCGAGCGGCTGCATCCAGATCGTGAACGGCAGCACGCTCGTGCGACCCTTCTGCACGTTCACGCCAAACTGGAAGCTCCCGAAACCAGGGCCACGCCCGCCGACGCTCCCACCTTCCACGTCAAGCACCCGATGCCCGGGCGGCACACTTGAGAGCATGAAGCGGCCTGTCGCGTCGGTGCGCGCCTGAACGTCGGTGCCCTCGATCTCCATGCGCACGCCCGCAAGTGGCTGGCCGTTCAGCTCGAGCGCCTGGCCGGCGAGCGCGGTAGCACCGGCGCGGCCGTCTAGCGCACCCAGCCGAGACCAGGGCGAGGGGACGCGGCTCGCCTGCCAGTCGCCTCCGAAGTTCTTCCGGCTAGGCGTCCAAATCGGCGGGTCAGCCGTTGTGAAGCGCACCAACGGACGATCGACCCGCCGGTTCCGTCCCCGAACGCGCCGACTCGCGCTCCGTCGGGCTCGCGGTGCCGCTCCCGCACGCCTCGGGTGGACCAACGATTGGCGGCGGAGCGTGCGGCGCGATGAGACAGCAAACAGGCGCTTGGCGCGCGCGACCTGCGCCCGAGTCGTCGGCGGATCGGTCAGCGTCAACCTCATCTGGCCGAGCGCCGAGCCCTGCGGGTCTACGACTGCGCTGAACGCGCCGGTCGTACCGAGGGTCGCGGATAGCGTACCGCCGCTGGTCCCGAACGAGCTCGAGGTGAGCGTGCTCCTGTCCGGATTGAGGATCGAGAAGTTCGCGCCCGAAATCGTGTCGCTACCGGCGATCAAATGGATTCCCGTGCCCGTCGTCCCACCGAAACTCAACCCCCCGTTCCGCCCAGGAGTGCCGATCGTCATCGGCACCGCGGCGCCTCCGATCGATATCGACCCCGACGCGTCCGCGGCGACCTGGTAGAACGTCAACGTGCCAGTCCCCGTCCCATCGCCCTGCGGATCGATCAGCAGCGTGTACGTCCCCGTCTGCGGGAGCGTCACCGCGTTGATATTCGAGTTACCACACCCCTGATTGAATTGATCCTGCGTGACCAGCGTCGACCCGTCCGGATTCAACAGAGACGCGTTGACATCGCAGACCCCATACCCACCCCAGTTCGACGAATCGACCGACACCTGCTCCCCCGTCGTTCCTTGAAAAGTGACCTGCGCGTTCTGCCCCGGCACCGTCGTCGCGATATTCACCGACGCCCCAGCACTCGACGGCGACACCGAATACGACGCATCCGCGGGCACCTGGTAGAACGTCAAGGTGCCGGACCCCGGCGCATCGCCCTGGGGATCGA
>Ga0302326_10015487_pt1 | contig 16037 bp, 16 predicted proteins | sample Palsa_T0_3_FD_202264 | JGI IMG/M metagenome (GOLD analysis project Ga0302326, IMG submission 202264) | Peat permafrost microbial communities from Stordalen Mire near Abisko, Sweden - Palsa_T0_3 | ecosystem: Environmental > Terrestrial > Soil > Palsa > Peat permafrost | place: Sweden: Abisko... | reverse complement strand
AGGTCATGGCCGAAGCCGAGCCGGTCATCCGGGCCGTGCTCCCGGACGCCAACGTGCCGACCTCCATCCGCAGCACCGGCGTCCCCGTCGTGCACGGATCTGTCTCGGATCTGAGCTCGATCCTGGACACCTGGCTCGCCTCCCATGCTGACGGGATCGCCTGCGTCATCGGCGATCCCACGTTCCAGATCGGCGATCCCACGTTCCAGGCGGCATCCCGCGTCCGGTCGCTGACCCCGGAACTGTCGAAGGGGCTCGAGTTCGACCTGGTCGTCCTCGTCGACCCAGAGGCGTTCGGCCAGGGCATCGAAGGAGCGGTCGACCGCTACGTCGCGATGACCCGGGCGACCCAGCAACTCGTCATCCTCACGAGTTCCTGACGTCGGCCCGGGCAACCTGATCGCCGCCCGAGCCAGCAGCCCACCGACCGTCCCGCCGCGCTACCCCGCTCCTCAGTTGAGAGCGTTAGCGCAGGTGGCGGAGGCGGACGGGAATCGAACCCGCCAGCGCCGCGGTGCGGCGCTCACCAGTTTTGAAGACCGGGGGGGCCACCAGGCACCCAGACGCCTCCGGGTCGACTCTACTGGGCACGAGAGCGGTCGCTGGTGCCAGCACAGCGGGGTCGCAGCCGACCTGAGCCGAACCCTGCGCTTGAGTCGCGGCGTAGGAGTAGGGGCAGGAGTCGTAAGCTCTGTCATTCAGCACAACATCAGCCACAGAGATTGACGGGGCCCCCAGCCACGGGTAGCCGCGAGAGTGCGGTGTCCGAAACGCGGAGACCCGGCCGGGACACATGGCAAGCGAATCGGAGAGAGAACATGAAGGGCTTCAAGAACTTTCTAATGCGCGGTGACGTGATCGTCGTCGCCGTGGGGCTGGTGGTAGCTCTCGCGTTCAGCAGCCTGATTACCGCTTTCACGACCGACATCATCAGCCCGATCGTGGCCAGGTTTCAGGGCCGCAAATCAATGGGCCTGGGCGTACAGCTCGGGCAAACCGGCAATACGAAGACTTTCCTGGATTTCGGCTCGTTCATTTCCGCGATCATCTATTTCGTCATCTTTATCGCGGTGGTGTACTTCCTGATTGTCACGCCCTACAAGCACGTCCAGGCGCGGCGCGGCCAGGTCGTGTTCGGCAATCCGTCGCCCGTCAAGACCTGCCCGGCCTGCCTGTCCAGCGACCTCCCGGCGGCCGCCTCCAAGTGCAAGTACTGCGGCACGGAACAGCCAGCCGTCGCCGCCTGAGGGCGAGGTAGACACGCGGAAAGCCTGGGCCGCTAACCTGGTAGCCATGCCGAAGGTGAAGGTGCCGCGCAAGAACGTCACGCCCGGCGAGGTGGTCACGGTCCTCAGCCGCCGGCTGGGACCCGGCTACCAGGTGGAAAGCAACGGCGACCAACGGGTCACCGTGCGGAAAAGCAGCCTGATGTCCGCGCACATCTCGATCACTGACCGGCCCGGCGCGTCCGTCTTCCGCGTCAGCGGAGGCGGCCTGCTCTTTCTCCGCATCGCCAATACGCTCGTCACCGCTCGCCGGGTCGCGGACGCTCTCCGCCGCTCTCCCGAGTTCCGCAGCCTCTGAGCCGCACGGGCGCGCGGTCCGCGACGGCCCGCGTCCGTCGACGCGCAGGGGCCTAGGCCTCGCCGGGACCCGGGCCGGCCTGCGCCGCCTCGCACCCTGACCCCTGGGCCGCGCCGCCCTGGACGACGAGCAGCTGGTCCACGCCCATCAGTTCCAGCACTCGCGCCACGGCCCGCTGAGGACGGGCCAGGACGAGCGCACCGCCCCGCTCCCGCAGGGTCTTTCCCGCGAGCACAAGGGCCCGCACCGACGCCGAGTCGGCGAAACACAACCCGGACAGGTCCACCATCAACCGCTGCACGCCCCCGGCCAACTGCGCGCTCAGGAGATCGCTCAGCTCCCTGGCCGAGGCCAGGTCCGCCTCGCCCGACAGCATCACGACCGGCCCTGACTCTCCCGCCGCGACCGATGCCTTCAGCAAGCGCACGAGGAAAAGCATAACGGCCGCACGGGCGGCTCCCAAGGCTGAGCCACTCGCGCTGTGCTTCAGTCAGGGGCCGAAACGGGCGGATCTTTGGCGGGGAAGAAAACGATGGTGGCGCGGGTGCCGTCAGCACCGGAAAACACGCTGATCTGGTCGGCCACCAGGCGCACCAGCCACAGGCCATGGCCCTGCAGGAAAGGCCAGCGATCCGCCACGTTCCCGCCGGGCCCGGCGTCCCGGCCCGAGGCCGGTGAGCCGCTGTCGTCCACCTGGCAGTGCAGCGCCCCGTCGCGTTCCCACATCCGCAGCCGTCCCGCGCCCGCGCCGTGCCTGACGGCGTTTGCGGCCAGTTCATGAACCGCGATCACCAGGTCATCGGTGCGGCTCTCGGGCAGGCCCGCCTGGATGGCGTGCGCCTGCACCGCCGCCCGCAATGCATACAACGTGCCTGAATCAAAAGCTTGATCCAGGGCCAGGCGCGCCTCGCTGGCCGCCGTGTCAGCTTGGGTATCCGCCAGGACCGCGCTATCACCGGGGCTGGCCGGATCCGGCCCGCGTTCGTTACCCTTCATCGACGCCAACCAGGCTGACCTGCGGCAGGCGATCCGCGCCGAGCTGGGCAAACCTTGCTTCGATCGCCGGACGGCAACGCAGGACCATGGTGCGGGACGGGTCCAGGCTAGCGGCGGCGTCGGTGACCATCCGGATACTCGAAGCGTCGATGAAGCTCAGATTGGCCATGTTGATGGTGATATCCCCATCGATGCGGATCGCCTCCCCAAGCGCAAGCGCAAGCGCTTCGGACGCCAGGAAATCCATCTCGCCCGCCAGCCGGATGCCCGGGGGCACGTACTGACGGCAAATGCGCAAAACCGGATCATCATAGTAAGTGGCTGCCGCCACCGCATGGGAGTGAAACGGTGCAATCAGAGCCAGGGTGACAGGGTCGAAGCGCTCCCTGTCATAGCCGCACAACACCGACATGCCCGCGCCGCTGACCGCGGCGGCTATCTCCTCCTCAAGCACCGGCAGTTCCTCGATCCCGGTCATCGGCCGCAACGCCCAGCTCATGTCCAGGGCGACCCGTATCCCTGCGTACCCCTGCTGTCGCGAGTCCGCGAGCTGATCGCGCAGCCAGCCCATGGCCTGCCCGGCCGAGAAGCCTTGCGGCCCGACCAGGCCATCCTGGCTGGCCACCATCACCATCTGCCCGGCCGCGACGGCCGCCTCGGCGGCAATCTCGCGCCAGCCCAGCTTGGCCGCGGCCAGCTGCGGCGAATCACTCAAGACGACCACCCGAAAACCGCTGGCCAGCCCGTCGCGGACAAACGCCGCCGTCAGGTCGAGCAGATCGTCGGCCTCACCGAATGTCAGGCAGGCATGTGCGTCGGCCGATAGCTCAGTAACCTGCGTGTACGCGCTGACCGGTACCGCGGCCCCTCCTTCGATGCTCACCACGACACGCTACTGCCAGACCGCACCCAGCCAGCGCATAGGGCACCCGTCAGCGCAGGCGGCGGCGGTCGTCGGGAAGACGGTGGGTGATCCCGGCCCGGTCCAGGTATTCCAGCAACGGGATCGCGACCCTCCGGGTTGTCCCGAGGGCCTGCCGCGCTTCGGCGGTGGTAAACGGCTGGGGCAATCGGGCCAGGACGTGCGCCGCCTCGGCTTCCGCGCCGGGCGCCAGCACGATCTGCTCGCTCACCCGGAGCAGCAAGCCCGCTCGGGCGGCGGCCGCGAGAGCCCGCTGGTCGAGGCCGAGGTCTTCCAGCCGCCCCGCCTCGGGCGCCATGAACGGTGCCCGGGCCAGGTCAGCCAGCACGGCACGTATCCCCGAGACCACGCGGGGCGGCAGCGACGACGCGGGCCCGGTGGGCTCGCGCGGGTCCTGAGGTTCCGGTGACTCCTGCGCCACTAGCCGCAGATAGCCTCCGGTCAGTTGCACCTGGGCCGGGCCGCCGGCGTGGGCGGGCAGGTCCAGGGGAGGACGGGCCAGCGCCTCGAGCAGCGTCCGGTCGGGCACGCCCAGAGCGGCGCGCGCGGCCTCTGGTGACATGCCGATCGCCAGCGGGTCGCTTCTGGCGTGGGCGGCGACCATCTCGGCGAGCCGGCGCCGCAGGTCAGCCCAGCGGACCGGATCGGCAAGCCAATCGCCGACCACAGGAGCCACGGGGGCAACGGAAGTCACGGGGGCCATGGGGTCCGGGCCTACGGTCACGCCCATCGCGGCCAGCGCGCCTGCCCGCAGCAGACCGTGGCGTCGCAGCAGGTCGGCCGCCGACGGAAGGTCCGGCCAGGCGGCCAGCTCGCGCCCGGCCGCGGCAGCGGCCCCTCTCCTGGCGATCGCGGGCGGCGCGACGTCGAGCACCGTCGCCCCCAGGATCCTGGCGTCCGCACGGCCCGGGTCGCGGAGCAGGACGCGGTCGCCGACGTGCAGCGGCAGTGCGTCCCGGAGCGTCAGGCGCGCTATGGCGGTCCCGCCGCGCCCCGGCGGACCGTCCGGACCCGGCGCATCGGCCGGTACCGGCCGGCCGAGAGGCCGGACCCGGGCCAGCGTGCGGGCCGAGCCGATGTGCAGGGTTGTTTCCTCGGGCAAGCGCGCCCCCCTGCGCGACGGGGACCCCAGCGAAAGCCTGACGTCAATCATCTTGGTCACGGTCCAGCGGCCCGCATCGACCAGGGCCATTCCGCGGGCCGGAACATCCGCCGGGATACCCCGGAGGTTAAGGGCGACTCGCGCGACGCCGGTGACCGAGGCGGCGCGTTCGTTCAGCATCTCCAGGCCGCGGACCCGGGTGGGACGCATGGACGGTGTGAGCAGGAGTTCCTGGCCGGTCGCGATGGTTCCGGCCGGCAGCGTGCCGGTGACGACGGTCCCGCTCCCCCGGATGCTGAACGACCGGTCGACCCACAGCCGGACCGGGTCCCCGGCATCGGGGACGGGCAGCGCCGTCACCAGCCGCGCCAGCGCCGCCCGCAGTTCGGGCAGGCCCTCGCCGGTCACGGCGCTGACCGCCACGGCTTCGGCCTGGCCGAGGCCAGCTCTGGCCAGGTGACCGAGCGCCTGCCGCATCGCCGGACCAGGGTCCGCCAGGTCGGCTCGGGTAACCGCGAGCAGGCCATGCCGGATACCGACCGCCTCGATGGCGGCCAGATGCTCCGCGGACTGCGGCATCCAGCCGCCGTCCGCCGCCACCACGAACAGCACCGCGGGCACCGGACCGACGCCCGCCAGCATGTTCGGCACGAATCGCTCATGGCCGGGCACGTCGACGAAGGCCAGGCGCTCGCCGCCGGGCAGGGTCATCCAGGCGAACCCCAGGTCGATCGTCAGCCCCCGGCGCCTTTCTTCGGCCCACCGGTCGGGCTCCATCCCGGTCAGCGCCCGCACCAGCGCCGACTTGCCGTGGTCCACGTGCCCCGCGGTGGCGATCACCTGCATGGGCGCTGCCCGCAACCATGATCGTGGCCAGAAACGGGCGCTATTTGCCGCAAACTGGCCACGATCATGAAACTAGCCGTGGGCGGCGGCGACGATAGCCGCAGCCAGGCGATCATCATCGTCCGGCGGCACCGAACGCAGGTCAAGCAGCAGCCGGCCGCCCTCCAGCCGGCCGACCACGGCGGGGAACTCGCCGCGGGAGACCTGCGGACCGCATCGCAGCGGGACGGCCAGGGACTCGGGCAGGCTGACCGCCGCGCTGGGCAGGAGCACCCCGGGTGCCCCGCCGCCGCCGACCGCGGCCTGGCCCTGCACCACGCGGGCGTCCAGGCCAGTGGCGTGCAGCAGGACCACCGCCCGTTCGGCTCGGTGAAAAAGGGATGCGGCGTCGGCGGCCAGCGCCTGGGCCACCGGCGATACCGGTCCGGCGAGAGTGGCCTCGAGCGCGGCGAGGGTCAGCTTGTCCACCCGCAGCGCACGGGCCAGGGGGTGCCGGGTCAGCCGGCGCACCAGGTCGGCCCGGCCGAGCAGCAGCCCCGCCTGCGGGCCGCCGAGCAGCTTGTCGCCGCTCGCGGTGACCAGGGCCGCGCCGTCCCGCAGGGCGGTCGCGGCGCTCGGCTCGTCGGGCAGCTGCGGATGCGGGGCGAGCAGCCCGGAGCCGATATCGAACACCACGGGAACGCCGTGGGTCTCCCCCAGCCCGGCCAGCTCGGGCACGGTCACGGCGGCGGTGAAGCCCTCGATGCGGAAGTTGGACGGGTGCACCTTGAGGATGAACGCGGTCCGCGGACCGGTCGCGTCGGCATAATCCGCGATGGCCGTGCGGTTGGTCGTGCCCACTTCGCGCAGCCGCGCGCCGGTGCTGGCCAGCAGGTCGGGCAGCCGGAAGCGGTCGCCGATCTCGATCAGCTCCCCGCGGCTCACCACGATCTCGGCGGCCCGCGAGCGGGCCAGAGCCGTCGCCGCGAGGACCAGGGCGGCGGCGTTGTTGTTGACCACGGCCACCGCCTCGGCGTCAGGGACGGCGCGGGCCAGGGCGTCAAGCGCGCCGGCGCCGCGGCGGGCCCGCACGCCCGAGGCCAGGTCGAACTCGACGTCGCAGGAGCCCGCGGCCGCGGTGATCGCGTCCACAGCCGCCGCCGATAGCGGGGCCCGGCCCAGGTTGGTGTGCACGATCACGCCGGTCGCGTTGATCACCGGGGTCAGCCCGGCGGCGCGGGCGGGCAGCTCGGCGACGGCCGCGTCCGCGACCTCCTCCGGCGTGATCAGCCCGTCTCTGGCCCGCTGCTGCGCACGCCCGATCGCCGCCTTGACCAGTCCCCGGCCCAGTCGGCGCTCAGCCGCCGCCAGCCGGGGATCGGCCAGCAGCCGGTCGGTTCGCGGCACGAGCCGCCTGGTATCCACCCCGCGAACGATACCTGCGCGGTCGCGGAATACACCGTCCCGATCCGGGTAGTGGGGCGGATAGTCAGGCCCGCACAATCAAAATCGTTGACTCATCCGGGATGTGATACGCATGGCTGGGATGCTGCAGATGCGGCGCAGTCGAGGGGCATTCAGCGGATTCCTGCTGATCCTGCTCGGGCTGTGGGGCGCACTCATCCCCTTCGTCGGACCCTATTTCCACTACGCCTACACGCCCGACAAAGCCTGGACCTACAACACGGCCCGGCTGTGGCTGGAGCTGCTGCCCGGCGCGGCGGTCTTCCTCGGCGGCTTCTTGCTCATGATCGCCGGCCGCAGGCACACCGGGCTGTTCGGCGCGCTGCTGGCCGCGGCGGCCGGCGCCTGGTTCACCCTCGGCACCATGCTCAGCCCGCTGTGGAACCACCACGTCACGCTGGGCGGCTCGCCGGCCGGCTCCACCGTGTACTCGCGGCTCATGGAGCAGCTGGGCTTCTTCTCCGCCCTCGGCGTCGTCGTCGTGTTCATCGCGGCCACGGCCTTCGGCCGGATCGCCTCGGTGCCGGCCGGGATCAGGACCGTCGAACCGGTCACCGAGACCGTCCCGGCGGACAGGATCGATGACGAGGACACCCGGACGCTGCCGACCAGGGTCCCCGCCACCGCCACCCCCACAACCTTCACCCCCACCGGCAAGTCCGAGGACACCCAGACCATCGGGTAAGCCTGTCCCCGGCCTGATCCGCACCTGAGGCACTATCATCGGCACGACACAATTCGTGCCAGCCGATGATGATGGTGCCTGACGAAGGGACGTTCGCGGTGCGGGCAGAGTCGGCGGCGGCCCAGACGACGACAGCCACCGGTCCCCCACGAGAGGGGGCCAGGTGGCTGCTGCCTGCCGGGGCCCTGCTGCTTGTGGCGGTGCTGGCCCTCTACCTGGCAGACCTGGTCACCCACCTGTCCTATCTGGCCGCCATGCGTGACCTGGTGGTGTACCGCGACGGCGGGCTGATCATCAGGCACATCGCCCCCGCCTACGACGGTCACCGGGCATCCCCGCTGTACGACTGGACCGGCCAGAACGGCGTCCAGTTCACCTATCCCCCGTTCGCCGCGGTGGTCTTCGCCGTCGCCTCCGTGCTGCCGTGGACGGTGCTGCGCTGGGTGATGACGCTGGCCAGCCTGGGCGCTCTGGGCCTGTCGGCCTGGCTGACGTTCGGCGCCCTCGGCTACCGCGACCGGCGCGGCGTCAGGCTCGGCGCGACCTTCGGCACCTCGGCGCTGGCCCTGCTCACCGAGCCGGTCCAGCAGACGCTGAGCCTGGGCCAGGTCAACCTGCTGCTGATGGCGCTCATCACCGCCGACCTGCTCACGGGGGCCGCGCTGGTTCCGGGCGCCCGCACGCGCTGGTGGCACGGCATCGGGATCGGGATCGCGGCCGGGGTGAAGCTGACCCCGCTGATCTTCATTCCGTACCTGCTGCTGGTACGCAAGTTCCGGCAGGCCGCCACGGCCACGGCGGTATTCGCGGCGACGGTGGCGCTCGGCTACGCGATTGCGCCCCGGGATTCCGGTGACTACTGGGCCGACAGGCTGTTCCTCAACGCGAACCGGATCGTGTTCCTGGGCACCAGGGGCAACCAGTCGCTGCGGGGGGTCCTGACCCGGCTGGCCGGCAGCGTCACCTCCGGCAGCACACCGTGGATCGCGGCGGCCGCGCTGGTCGTGATCATCGGCCTGATCGCCGCCGCCGTCCTGTACCGGGCCGGCCACCCGGTGCCCGCCATGCTGGCCTGCGCGCTGACCGGCCTGCTGGTCTCCCCGCTGAGCTGGGATCATCACTGGGTCTGGGTGGCGCTGGGCATCGCGCTGCTGGCTCATCTGGGGGCCCAGGCGAAAGGTCCGGTCCGGGCCGCGTGGTGGGCCGCCGCGGGCGGGCTGCTCGTGGTGTTCGGCGCGTGGCCTCAGTTCTGGGACGCTTCGGCCGGGCTCACCCCGGCCGGCCTGGTCTGGTACGGCCCCGCCACCTATTTCGCGACCGGCGACAAGCCCTGGTACCACGAATTCCACTGGCATGGCCTCCAGCTGCTGGCCGGGAACATCTTCGTGCTGGCCGGCCTGATCGCCCTCGCCGCTCTCGCCATCGCCGCGCTGCGGATGTGGTTCCGGCCGGCCAGGAACCCAGGGACCTGGCGGGTGTAGCCATGAGCGATGAGAGCTCGCTAGCGCGGATGCGGGAGCACCTCGCCGCGCGGGTCATCACCGCCAACCGGATCGGCAGCGCCGGCGTGGCCGCGGCCCTGCGGGACGTGCCGCGGCACCTGTTCCTGCCCGGGCTGGCGCCTGAGTCGGCGTACCGCGACGACGCCATCGTGACCAAGCGCGACGCCGACGGGCAGCCGATCAGCTCCTCCTCCCAGCCCGCCATCATGGCGATCATGCTGGACCAGCTGGACTTGGCCCCCGGCCTGCGGGTACTCGAGATCGGCGCCGGGACCGGCTACAACGCCGCGCTGATGAGGCATATCGTAGGCAGCGCCGGCACCGTGGTCAGCGTCGACATCGACGCCGAGGTGGCCGCCCAGGCCCGCGACCACCTCGCCAGCGCCGGATACCCGGACGTGACCGTGGTGACCGCGGACGGCGCCGCGGGCTACCCGCCGTCGGCGCCGTATGACCGCGTGATCGCCACCGTGGGCGTCAGCGATCTCGCGCCGTCGTGGCTGGACCAGATGAGTCCCGGCGGCCGGATCGTGGTGCCGCTTGACGTCCGCGGGACCCAGGTCGCGGTGGCGTTCGAGCCCGCGTCCCCCGAGGGTCCCGCGGGCCTGCCGGAAACGGCCGGCGGGTACTGGCGTAGCGTGTCGCTGGCGCCCTGCGGGTTCATGCGGATGCGCGGCCCGCTCGCCGGGCCCGAGCGCACCGTGCTCGTGGCACCCGGGCTCTCGGTCATGCTTCCTGACGGGCTCATGCTGGCCGACGGGAAGGAAGTCGACGCCGAGGCGGTCGCGGGCTACCTCGGCGGACCGCCGGCGGAGCTTGCGACCGGGGTCAGCGCCGGGTCCGTACAGGTCATCTGGGGCCTTGGCCTGTGGCTGGCGGCCGGGGACCCCCGGTCGTGCACGGTGGCGCAAGAGCGACCTGCGGGCGGGCTGGGTCGGCGGAGTCGCCAGGTGCCCGGGCCGGGCGCCTCCCGGCTCGCGCGGGCGCCGGTCCGCACCCGCGGTCTGCGGGCCACCGCCGGAATCGTGGATTCCGGCGGCATCGCGGTGCTCACCGCCACCCCGTTGCCGTCCCGCGGAAGCGGGGCGCCAGCGGCACCTGGTCTGCTCGCGCTGGCGGTGGCCGGGTTCGGCCCGCACGGTTCGGCGCTGGCGGCCGGGCTCGCGGCCCATGTCCAGGCCTGGGACCAGGCAGGCCAGCCCGGTCCGGCCGGACTGCACGTCGACGCCTACCCGCGGTCATCAGCGGCCGAGCCAGGTGACGCGGGGCCGGCCCGCGGCGGGCTGCTGATCGAGCGGCCCAGCACGAGGTTCGTCGTGTACCACACGTAACCTTAGAGGCGTGACAAACGTCGATGGCGATCACCTGGAAACCGAGCAGAAATACGACGTGGAGGCCGGCTTTGCCCTGCCCGGCTTCGGCGGCCCGGCCGGGCCGGGCGGCCGGCGGGCGGAGCCGAGACGCTATTACCTCAGCGCCACCTACTTTGACACCGAGAACCTCGACCTGCACCGCAGCCGGATCACGCTCCGGCGTCGCGTCGGGGGCAGCGACGAGGGCTGGCATCTCAAGCTGCCGGTCCGCAAGGACACCAGGCAGGAACTGCACGCACCGCTCGACGAGGGCGGCGCCGGGTCTGTCCCGGCGCGGCTGACCGCCCAGGTCGAGGACATCACCGCGGGCCAGCGTCTGCGCCCCATCGCCATTCTGGACACCGAACGGACCGTGGTGACAGTGCCGGGACCCACCGGCGAGGCGATGCTGGAGATCGCCGATGACCGGGTGACGGCCACCCGGCTCGGCGACCCTGACGACGAGCCCGTCAGGTGGCGCGAGATCGAAGTCGAGATCATTTCCGAGGCTCCCGAAGCGGCCGGCCTGCTCGCCGAGGCCGGCCAGGTCCTGCGTAAGGCCGGCGCGAAACCGTCATCGTCTGGGTCCAAGCTGGCCCGCCTGCTTCAGAGCTTATTCATAGCGGATCCTGATGAGCAGGACATATTGATGGCGTGTGCTGAGAACTTAGGCGGAGAATCTTCCCGGCGCGGGCATACTAAGCACAGATTCGATCATGAGGTTCGCATGGCTTCTTGCCAGGTGGGCAGATTGTCTCCGATCGAGGTGTTTGGCGGGTTTTACGGGTCCTGTGGACCTGGAGACGACAACGAGCGAGCCTGAGGACTATGGAGAACAACAGCCCGGCTGCGGCACCGGCCGGCGACACCGGGCCAGGCATGCTGGGCGGCGCGGCCAGTGGTGTCGCCAGCGCGGCGGCGGCCAGCGCTCGTAACGCCGGCATTCAGCGGGCCGACGGCACGCCGGTACGCGTGCTCGTCGTCGACGACGAGCCCAGCCTGGCCGAACTGCTGGCCAGCGTGCTGCGCTACGAAGGCTGGAACGTCCGGACCGCGGGCACCGGCGCGGACGCGGCACGGACCGCACGCGAGTTCCGTCCCGACGCCGTGGTGCTCGACATCATGCTCCCCGATCTGTCCGGCATCGAGGTCATGCGCCGGCTCCGGGGCGAGATACCGCAGGTGTGCGTGCTCTTCCTGACCGCACGGGACGCGGTGGAGGACCGGGTGGCGGGCATCACCGCCGGGGGCGATGACTACGTGACCAAGCCGTTCAGCCTGGAGGAGGTCCTGGCCCGGCTGCGCGGGCTGCTGCGCCGGGCCAACCTGACCCGCGCGCACACCGAGGGATCGCTGGCCGTCGGCGACCTGACGATGGACGAGGACGCGCGCGAGGTCCGCAGGGACGGTGAGCTGATCGACCTGACCGCGACCGAATTCGAGCTGCTCAGGTTCCTCATGCGCAATCCCCGGCGGGTGCTGTCCAAGGCGCAGATCCTGGACCGGGTGTGGAACTATGACTTCGGCGGCCAGGCGCATGTTGTCGAGCTGTACATCAGCTACCTGCGCAAGAAGATCGACGCGGGCCGGGTGCCGCTCATCCATACCGTCCGTGGTGTCGGCTACGTGCTGAAACCAGCTGGCTAATGGCGGCCCCGCGGGCGCAGCGGCCGGGCCGGCGGGCGCGGCTAGCCGCCCTGCTGTCCTGGCGCACGATCAGCGGCAAGCTCATCATCGGTCTCGTCGTGCTGTTCGCGCTGGCCGGCGCCGCCGTCAGCGTCGTCACCGCGAACTCGCTCAGTAATTCGCTGATGTCTTCGCTTGACCAGCAACTGCAGTCCGCGACCCAGACCTGGTTCACCTGCGTCCAGTCCCAGGACGGGGACCACACCGACGCCTACCAGGATGATCCAGATGGTTACTCTGCGTGCAGCGGACAGGGGCAGGCACCCGGGACGTTCGAGGTGCTGCTGACCGGGAACTGGGCGGCATACAAGAAAACCGTGAAGGAGGCGTGTCCGCTCTCCGCCACGGACACGGCCACGCTGGTGGCCCTGAGTGCGGCGACCGACCAGAACCCGCCTGGTTCATCTGGCGCCGATAGCCCGCCTGGACCGGGTGGCGTCGTGCCGTCCAGGCCGCCCGCCACGACCCACGAAGTCACGCTGTCGTCGCTTGGCGGTGAGTACCTGCTCACCAAGATCCCTGGCCCGGCGCACGGCACCGATCTGGTCACCGGGCTGCCGCTGAGCACGGTCGACGGCACCCTTGCTCGCGTCGAGAACACCGAGCACGGGGTGTTCGCGGGCGTCCTGCTGCTCGCCGTCGTCCTGGGCGCCGGGCTGGTACAGCTCTCACTGCGGCCGCTGCACCGGGTCGCCGCCACCGCGACCAGGGTGACCGAGCTGCCGCTGGATTCCGGTGAGGTCACGCTGCCGGCCGGGGTGCCCGACAGCGACCCGCGCACCGAGGTGGGCCGGGTCGGCGCCGCCTTCAACCGGATGCTCTTCCACGTCGAGAAGGCGCTAGGCCGCCGCGCCGCGAGCGAGGCCCGGCTGCGCCGGTTCGCGGCCGACGCGAGCCACGAGCTGCGCACGCCCCTGTCCGCGATCCGCGGCTACGCCGAGCTGGCGCTGCGGCATCCGGGACCCGTGCCGGAAGAGGTGACGCACGCACTCAGGAGGGTGCAGTCCGAGTCGGTGCGGATGGGCGTGCTCGTGGATGACCTGCTGCTGCTGGCGCGCCTGGACGCCGGGCGCCCGCTCGAGCGCGAGCCCGTCGACCTGTCCAGGCTGGCCATCGAGACGACAAGCGACGCGCGGGTGGCGCGCAGCGACCATCGCTGGCGGCTGGATCTTCCCGACGAGCCGATCGTGGTGAACGGCGACGAGCACCGGCTGCATCAGGTCCTGGCCAACCTGCTCAGCAACGCGGGCAAGCACACTCCGCCGGGCTCCACCGTGAGCGTCGCCCTCACCGCCGATCCGCCGCTGCCCGGGGACTCCCGGGAAACGGGTTCGGTCCAGCGCGGCGTGCTGCCGCCGGGCCCGCGGGTCGAGCTGAGCATTACCGACGACGGTCCCGGCATCCCGCCCGAATTGCTTCCTGAGCTGTTCGAGCGCTTCACCCGGGCCGACACCTCACGCGCGCGAGACTCAAGCGCCTCCGGCAAGAGCACCGGCCTCGGCCTGGCCATCGTGGACGCCGTCGTGGCCGCGCACGCAGGCTGCATCTCGGTGACCAGCCGGCCGGGGATGACCAGGTTCGCCATCCTCTTGCCGCTGCTGCGCGAACCGGCCGATCAGCCTCAGGTCACCGCGGTCTGAACCTGTGCCGGACGTGCTGACCGGTCCTGTGCCAGCGCTCATCTGCCGCGGTCCTTCCGGGTCTCCTCTTGATGATCTGCGCTCAGGACCAGGCGATCCCGGCATCAGGTGCGTCGTCGGCGAGTACCGTCCCTTCGATGAGCCCGTACGGCCGGTCGGCCGCGTAGTAGACCTCGTTCTCGTTGGCCAGCCCGAACGGGGCCAGGTCAACGAGGAAGTGATGCTTGTTGGGCAGCGCGAGCCGGACCTCGCAGATCTGCGGGACCGCGGTCACGATCGCGCTGCCCATCGCGTACAGGGTCTGCTGCAGCGAATAGCTCTCGGTCTGGGCGAAGGCCTCGATCAGGGCCGCCTTGGCCGCCTGGAAGGCGGCGCCCCAGTCGGCGTCCGGCTGCCGGAACCGCCATCGCGCGCTGACCACGGTGGCCAGCATCCGGTCATAGGCGTCTTCGAGCGTGGTGTACTCATCGCGGGCAAAGCCCCAGAACTGCGAGCCGGCGGTGTTCAGGACGATGAGGTCACCGACGCCGCCGACCACGCTGCGGCCCAGCCCGGCGTCGTCGATCACGGTGACGGTCCTGGTGTACTGCCCGGACCGCGTGAACGAGTGACCGGTACCCGAGACCCGGATCCAGGGGTACTCCTGGATCGTGATGCGCGCCCGCGAGATGGCCTCCTGGCCGCCGGTGTAGTGCGCGGCCAGCTCGAGCGCGAACGCCTCCGGCTCGATCCCGCCGAGCTTCTTGGCCAACCCATACACGGTGTTCTTCTGTGTGTCGGTGGGCAGTACCCGGGAGTTGTCCCCGGTCAGGTGGGCGGCGGCGAGGTCGCCGGACAAGCTGCTGGAGACGTTCCAGTCCCGGACCAGGTCGCTGCCTTCTGGCCCGGCCCCCCGGCTGACGTGAACCACTCGTACCTCAGCCTTGCCGTACTGGTTAGCGCCAAGCCGGACCATGACCGCCCTCGTTCCGTTTCAGCTGCCCGGTGGACAGCCTAACCGCGGTCGCGGCCAGAGTGAGGGCTTGTCCTTGAGTCAGTGTCCGTCTTGGAGGGCGACCGGCTCGTCTGGCAGAGCGACCGCGCCGTGGTCCAGGGCCGTTTCCACGACGCCTTCGCGTTCGCGCGGGAACAGGTGCCAGTGGTTGAACACCAGGTTGAGCACGAAGACCACGATCACCGTCGAGGTGATGCTGGAACCGAAGATGACCTGGAAGTTCTGCGGGAAGTGCATGTAGAAGCTGGGCTGGATGACCGGGATCAGCCCTAAGGACAGCGCCACGGCGACGATCAGGAGGTTGTGATTGCCGTCGAAGGATGTCTTGTTCAGCGTCTTGATACCGATCGCGGTCACCAGCGCGAACATGACCGTGGCCGCGCCGCCGATGACGGGGGCGGGCAGGTCGGCGACCACCGCGCCGACCTTCGGCACCAGCCCGAGGATGATCAGGGCCGGCTGCGGACCCGCGTCATCGCGATCAGGCCGACGTTCTCGGCGTAGGCGGTGTCGGGGAAGGAGTTCATGAAGCCGGCCAGCAGGGCGGACAGGCCGTCGGTGGCCAGCCCGCGGGCCAGGTCGCTGGGCGACAGTTTCTTGTCCACCATCTCGGACACGGCCAGCATGTCCGCGGTCGACTCGGTGTAGGTCACCAGCACCACGATGCACATGGAGATGATGGCCGCGGCCTCGAACTTAGGATGGCCGAAGTGGAACGGCGGGGAGATGCCGAACCATTTGGCCGATCCGACGCCGGCGAACTTCATCAGGCCCATCGGCCAGGCGATGAAGCAGCCGATAATGATCGAGATCAGCACGGCGGTCTGGCCGATGAACCCGGAGAACATCCGGGTGATGAGGATGATCAGCAAGATGACGGCGGCGGCCAGCAGGATGTGCGAGATCTGGCCCGAGTCGGTGTTCATGGTCGTGACCACCGAGCCGGTCGCGGTGCTGTACTCGGCGTAGGTTTTCCCGTTCACCGTGGTCGTGACGGGGACGGCGGCGACGAAGTTGCTGAACTTGTTGCCCGCGATCAGGCCGATGTCGGCGCCGATCAGCGAGAGCCCGATCATGGCGATGACCGTGCCGGTGACCAGCGGCGGGAAGAATCTCAGCACCATGGAGAACGGCTTGGCGATGATCAGCCCGAATACCCCGGAGCACAGCAGCGCCCCGTAGACGACGGCCAGGCCGCTCCGCCCGCCGTAGGAGTTGGCGATGATGATCATCGGATTCAGCACGGTGAAGGTCGCCCCGGCCACCACCGGCATCCGGACGCCGA
>Ga0302326_10015484_pt1 | contig 16040 bp, 20 predicted proteins | sample Palsa_T0_3_FD_202264 | JGI IMG/M metagenome (GOLD analysis project Ga0302326, IMG submission 202264) | Peat permafrost microbial communities from Stordalen Mire near Abisko, Sweden - Palsa_T0_3 | ecosystem: Environmental > Terrestrial > Soil > Palsa > Peat permafrost | place: Sweden: Abisko... | reverse complement strand
TTTTTCTGCTCTATGACACGCTACGCAAATTCGAATCGCCGCGGAATGTCCTGTTGGAGTTCATGCAGAGCACGTACGATGCTGGGGCGACGCTGGGGAAGTGGGGCCGGCAGAACCTGGAACGCATTTGATCTTGCGGCGCGTGCGTCCGGCGCAAACGACGATACCGAAAAATTCAATCCAACCGCGAGCAGGATCACGACGCTGCACGGCCCAGATTACTTGCCTTCGGGCTTGCCATTGGCGTCGGTGACGACGACTTTTCCATATTCATCGAGCGCGCTCTTTACCTCGTTAGCATCCCCGACGGCAACAATCTGCAAGTGCGGAATATCAATGTATTTCTTCGCGGCCTGCTGAACGGCGGCGGCATCCACCTTTCCGATGGAGTCAGTATAGGTGTCCCAGTAGTCATCGGAAAGGTCGAAATAGCGGACGGTAAGCCAGTCGTTTAGCACTTCCTGGGGCGATTCGAGCGAAAGAGCAAAGCGGGCAATGATGGAGCGCTCAGCTTCGCCAAGCTCGGTGGCAGGGACGGAATCGGTCTGGATGCGCTTCAGTTCAAACATCAATTCGTGCATGGAGCCACCGGTGACGGCATTGCGAACTTCGGTTTCGGCTTGCCACTCGCCGGGGTAAATGTCGGACGTGAAATAGCTATACGCACCATAGGTGTAGCCCTTTTCTTCGCGAAGATTCAGGAAAAGACGCGAGCTTGCCGCGCCGCCCAAAACCCGGTTCATTACCGTAAGAGCGGGAAATTCAGGGTTGGTGCGAAGAAGCGAGTAGTCGCCCAGAAGCAGATTCGTTTGCACAGAGCCGGGGCGATTGACAAGATAGATTGCCGAAGTACCTAAAGCAGGAACCTTGCCCAACGCAGGCCCGGGATTCGCGGCGCCCTGCCAGTTGCCGAAATACTTTTCCACCAAGGTCAGAATTTGATCCGACTGGACATCGCCGACGATTCCCAGAATGGCGTTGCCGGGGACGTAGTATGCGTCATGATATTTCTTCAAGTCAGCGGACGTGACGGCAGCGACAGATTCGGAAGTGGGAGAAACGACGGCGGCGGGGAAGTCGCCGTAGATGACGCGGGCGAGTCTTTCATCGGCTAGGAAACTGGGATCAGCGCGATCCTGCTGAAGTTGCGCGGCCTCGCGCTGTTTGTATTTCGCTAGTTGATCATTCGGAAACGAGGGGTGCAGAGAAATGTCGCTCATCAGTTCCAACAGATGTTCAGTGGAATTGGAGAGACCGGCGGCACTGACGACGGCGCGGCTGGATTGCGCCTGTACGCCAGCCGAAAGAGAAGCGCCCAAACCGTCAATTTCCTGGGAGAGTTGCGCACTGGTGCGAGAGGGAGTGCCTTCGCGTAGCATGTCGGCGACAAAACCGCCCAACCCGGGCAAATTTTTAGGGTCGGCCAAGGCTCCGGGACGAACCCACAGAGAAAAATTGACAGTGGGCAATTCGTGGCGCTCGAGGATCAGAACCGTGAGACCGTTCGGCAGTTTGTGGGCCGACGGACGGTCCAGATGCACGCGCAGGATGTCCTGATTGACAGGAGCGCGACCGAGGCGCTGGACGGCCTTTGGCGATTCGGAGTGCCTTTCGCCCTCCTGGGCGCGGACCGGAACGGCAAAGGCGGACAAAGTCATGGCGCCAATAAGAATTGCGCAAATGAGCCGATTATTTTTAGTGTTCATCACTTCTCCCTAGATTCAGTCCCGGAGATTTAATGGCTTGCATCGGGGGCCGCACCCGGCGCGGGTTGTTTCGACGGCGGCGCAGGGAGCGTGGTAATGACGGTGCGCTGATCCCGCTGGAAAATCTGCTTGGCGGCCTGATTCACGTCTGACAAGGTGAGAGCGTCATATTTGCCGATGGCCGTATTAATGAGCTGCGGATCGTTGAAATAGACCGCGTCGCGGCCCATGTAGATGGCGGTGCGCAAATCGGACTGGCGAATACGGACGAATGCCTGCAACTCCTGAGCCTTGGCCTTGTCCAGTTCCGCCTGGGTGACGCCATTGGCGACCAGATTTTCAATTTCCTTGTCGAGCGCATTCTGCAACTCTTCGGGCTTGACGCCCTCGCGCGGAATGGCCTCAATGTACATCTGGCCCGTTCCGATACGCGAATCCACCTGAACGTCAATCTCGGTGGCAAGCTGCTTGTCTTCCACCAAGTACTGGTAGAGGCGAGAGCTGCGGCCCTCGCCGAGAATATCGCCGAGCAGATGCGCCGAAAAATTTGGAGCGGTGGCGCCGGGCGCGACGTGATAGGCGACGAAAATCAATGGCAAACGCGCCAAGGGATCGTAGATGGTGGCGGTGCGTTCACCGTAGTGGTCTGGCTCGCTTAGGTCTCCCCTCGGAGGCTCGACGTGGGACGGAATGAAGCCGAAATAATGCTTCACGAGCTCGAGGGTGGCGTCAGGATCCACGTCGCCAACGATGGAAAGGACGGCGTCGTTCGGCGCGTAGTAAGTGCGAAAGAAGTCCTGGAAATCTCCCAGAGCGGCATGATTCAGGTCGTCCATCGAGCCGATGGTTGAGTGCTTGTATGCAAAGTTGTCGTAGCCAAGATTGTCCACATCGAGCTCGGCGTGGCCATAGGGTTGATTATCAATGCGCAGGCGGCGCTCTTCCTGGACGGCGTTGCGCTGGTTGTCGAGATTGGCTTGGTTGACATTGAGGGCGCGCATGCGGTCGGCTTCGAGGAAAAGGCCGAGATCAAGCTGGTTCTTGGGGAGGACTTCAAAATAGAAAGTGCTGTCTTCGTTGGTGCTGGCGTTGTCCTCGCCGCCGTTTTTCTCGACGAGAATATCGTGTTCGCCCTTGCCGACGTTTTGGGAGCCTTCGAACATCATGTGCTCGAAAAGATGGGCGAAGCCGGTGTGGCCGGGAAGTTCGCTGCGGCTGCCAACGTTATAGGTGACTGCGATTCCGTAGACGGGCGCGGTATGGTCGGCCGCGATGAGGACGCGCAGACCATTGTCCAGTTTGACGTCCTTTATGGCCAGCGGCGGAATTTTCAGGGCGGTGGCCGAGCTGGCTGTCTGACGGTGTGAAGGCGGATTATTCGCGGCACCAAGGCGCGCGGGAGTGAAGCTGTAAACGGCGGCCAGCAGGGCGACCGGAAACAGGATCGCGAGCCGCATTGTTCGGGACCGCTTGCGGGCCCGCGCATTGATTGTGCAGGTCATGATCCACCTCGTGCGTAAATTTTCCGTGGCTATTTCCATTTGCGTTTGGGCGCACGGGGAAACGAAGGGTATAGGTTCCCGCACACCGGAGGGAATTGCAAGCGCGCAGCGCAAGGGCGGTCAGTTTGTCCCGGGCGGAGGACAGGTTAGTATAGTTTTTCAGAAAGCCTTGGAGGGAGGAATCGCAGAATGCGCCGTTTGACAATATGCGCCGTGGCAGCAACAACGGTGCTGCTCTGCGCCGCTTACAAAGCGGCACCGCAATCGGCTCCGCTAAACAGTGGAAGTGCATCGAACAGCGGGACGGAATCGGAGAAGAGAGAAATTCGTGACTTTCCGCTGACGGTGGCCAAACTGAATCAGTATGAGGTCGCGGCGAAGGCTTATCGAGTGCTAATGACGAAAGATCCCAAGCTTGCGCAGCAACTCGATGGGGAAATCACCAGTGCCGGGGCCAAGACCATTGGGGGCGTGGTGAAGATAATGGAAACTCATGCGCAGATTGTATCAGCGATAAACGGATCCGGGCTGAATGTTCACGAATACGTGGTGATGACATACACTCTGATGGATGCCTCAGGGGCTGTGGGGGCGAAAAAGAAGGGAAGCAAGGAGGATTTCTCGGCGGGGGTTTCGCCGTCTAACCTGACATTTGTGGAACGGCATTACGAGAAAGTGAGCAAGGTGCTGGAAACGATTTCCGGACCGGGTAAAGACGACGATGACGATTAAGGCCAACGGACGGGACGGTTGCTTCGCGTCGGTTGGGATGAAATGCGTGATATCCCTACCGGGTGGCCAGCGGAAATCCCCCACTGCCACTCTCTAACATATTGAATGCGAGGTTATTAATGGAGTGTTATCCGGCGGCAATGCTGCCCAGCGATAGGGCAGGGACACCAGATCTGCAAACTACTTAGCGACGGCAGCGAGAACCTTGGGCGCGGCGGGCTTCCTCGGCTTGCGGGCACGACGGCGAACGAGCTTGACGGGGGGATCACCGGTCAACTCAGCGCTCCAAATACTGGTGACGAATTTGCGGGTACCATGGTCGTCGAAATCGACGGTGGTGCGGTCGGAATCGGACTCGACGACGACGCCGGGCCCGTAAATACCATGGCGAATCGGTTGTCCTTCAGCGAGAATCTGCATACATGTCTCCCTTAAAAGCAATGATTCGAATAGACTTATGATGCTCAAAACCCTTCAGGCGATGCACGAGTCCGAGCTCGATTTAACCCTGCCCTAAGATCGACGGGCCGTGCAGCGCCGGGGAAGTGCTTCAAGGCATTTAGATTGAATAGCTTAGTAAAAATAAGCCGAAGCATTGGCATTTCGGCTGTCGCGTTAATTGGGGTCTCAAAGGATAGCCGCCGAAAATGCCGCACGGCCCGACATTTTGTGTCTGGAAATTAGCTTGTTCAGCCGCACGAATTGTTGATTATAGCACGAAGGTACTGGGTTCGCAAGGGCCCAAAGGAAAAGCCCCCGCAAGAGGGAATTTGCGTGACGACCGTCGGCATCGAACCCCAGTCCGTCATGCGGTGAAAAATGACAGGATCGGCAGCATAAGTGTCGGAAATTAACCGCAGGGCGAGCCATATCCGCCCGGCAAGCCGGTAAGTATGTCGAATGTGCGCCGCAAAATAGCCCGTCCGCTTGTTGACGGCGGGTTTCAGGGTTTACGGGGATCGCTGGATCCTGGGACCGGCAGGACGCTAGTAGGAGGAGCGGTAGCCGGCGATGTAGCAGGTGTGGACTGGGCACCTTCGGTGCGGACGGCGGCTTCGGCGGCCTGAAAGCCGATTTTGCTGTGTGTGCCGTCGCAGAAGGGTTTATTGACGCTGGCACCGCAGCGGCAAAGGGAATAGGCGGGCTTGGAGCTCAGATCATATTTGTTACCCGCGGCATCGACAAGATCAATAGTGCCACTCGGGTCTTCCACTCGGTAAGGGCCATTGGGACGGATGGTGATTTTTACGCGATCCATTTTGTTCCTCCATGGGTATTAGAACGCAGCATGGCCCGGAGCGCAACGGTGAGCCATTGGCGACGGCGGAGGTTCCAAGGCGGCTGGCAAAATGCGGGCAGTAGGGGTAGAGTCGGAACAATCAGCAGAAGGACGGCGTCAAAGGTGACAACGAGGTGACATTCATGAGAGACAGACCGAGGGAGGTGGTTGCGCGCCGGCGGAATACAAGTTGGCCTTCATTTGCAATGGCGCCGGTGTTGATGGCGGCGCTGGCGCTCTTCACGAGTTGCATTCCATCTGCCGCAGGCCAGGGAAAGAAGCGCGCGACGGGGGATTGGAACCCTCCGAATGTGGATGCGCCGCTTGCCGGCGTTTTGCTGACTCCGCCTTGCCCGCTGGATGACGTCCTGAAACGCGCGGGGGAGCGGGCACAGGAGATGGTGACGAGCCTGCAGCAGTTCACCGCGAAGGAGACGATGAAAGCGGAGATGCTGAATGAGTTTGGGACATCGGCGGCAACTGAGACGCGGGATTTCGATTATTTAGTTTTCATACATGAAGGCACGAATGGGCGTTTGTCGGTGCGCGAGGATCACAAGGCGACGTACGGCACTGATTCGTTCGACAGGACGATGACGGATTCCGGGTTGACGGTGCTGGCGCTTATATTCCATCCGGAGTACGCAGGCGAATACGAGATTCACTGCGAGGGGCAAACGGAATACCGAGGGCAAGCGGCGTGGGTGGTCCATTTTCAGCAGCGGCAGGACAAGCCATCCATGACGCGGGAGTTCACGACCGAGACGGGGCACTATCCTGCAAAACTCAAAGGGCGTGCGTGGATCGCAACAAATACGGGGCAAGTAATTCACCTGGAAACGAATTTGGTGGAATGGATCCCCGGAATGCATCTGAAGAGTGAGGCCATTTCGATAGACTATGGGCCGGTGCAATTTCACAGCCAGCCAATTGTGTTATGGCTGCCCCTGAACGCGGCGGTATATTCCGACTTCATTCTGGCCGCGGCACCGGGTTCGGCGATGGCTACGTCGGATGCGCCGCAAGACCGACGGTATTACGCGCAGTACACTTTCAGCGATTATCAAGTGTTCTCGACGGGTATTGGGAAGTAGGACTGCGTGCAGCACCGTATCGGGATTCCGCTGCAAGCGGTGGATTTAGCCGGGACGCTGCTATTTGCGATAGAGGGAGCCACCGCAGCGATCGCGGCCAATCTGGACATGCTGGGCGTGATGGTGCTGGCATTTGCCACGGCGCTGGCGGGAGGAATCATCCGCGATGTGCTGATCGGCGCGGCTCCGCCACAGTCGTTGCGGGATTGGCGCTATGCGGCGATGGCGTTCCTGGGCGGGGCGATCGTTTTCTCGCTGCATGGTTTCGTGGTGGCGATTCCGAGGCCGGTGATGATTGGGCTGGGTGCGACGGCGCTGTCCTTGTTTGCCGTGGCGGGAACCGAAAAGGCGCTTCTTTACAACATGCATCCATTTATCGCCATGCTGATGGGAACGATAACGGGCGTGGGTGGTGGAACCGTGCGTGACATATTACTGGCGCAGATTCCCGGTGTCCTGCGAACGGATGTATATGCCACGGCGGCATTGGCCGGATCAGCGGTGCTCATTGCCGGGAGGAAACTGCGGCTTTCATCGTCACAGGCGGCGGTCCTGGGATGGCGTGCTTCGCGCTGCGCGTGGTCAGCGTGTGGCAACACTGGAATCTGCCGCGACTGCTCAACAAGTGAGATATGCGGGACTTGGTTGGGGACAAGACCACTCCTCAGTCACAAAACTTCCGTTTGGCAGAGAATTTCGATAACAAAGTCAGACCAAGAGTGAATCCGGCTGCGTCAGTTTTCTCATGAGGGTTTTTCAGTGGGCGTGGAACATTGCAGGCCAGCATGTTGATGGTGATGTTTAGCGATCATGCGGCGGGTGAGAATGACGGCGCCGAAGCTCTGCGTCCATTCCGAAACGATGTTGCCGACGACCTGACCCCATTTGGCGTCGGGATTCATGCGCATGAAAAGCAGGACCCAGAAAATACCGGTGATGAGCAAGAACATACTGATGGAGTGCTCGCGCATCCATTCCAGCGGAGGGGCGAGATATTTTACGGCGACAGGGCGGCTTTGCGGGGAATCCTTCTCGTAAAGGTACTTGGTGGCGAAGACCATGACAACCATTCCGGACCAGTCGGCAATGGCGTTGCCGAAGAACGAGCCCCAGTGGGTGCTGGGGTCGGAGATGCTGTATAGGCAAATCCAAAGAGCGAGCAACGCAGAGGAGCCGATGCTGAGCGGGTGCTCAAGGAAAAACTTTAGTTTGCGAGACTGCGTAGCGGTCATTCAAGCCCTCCGGTCAATCTAGCCGCAGCAGAACCCAAAATATAGGGCCGCGCACAGCGACCAAATGATTATATTCCCCCTCCTGGTAGGGGCAGTGGCTCCCGTGAGAAGGGGACGCAATGCGTGGGGCCTGAATCTCCTACACTAAGTTGTGTATCGACATTCGCGTGCCTTTTGAGCGATACTCAGGGCGGTATCCGAGGAGTTCGCCGAGCAGGGCTCGAGTTGCAGTTGTGCCTTTGAAATACTGCCGATTCCAGGGATGATTGTTTTTCAAGTACTTGGCGCCAAGGAACAGAAACTGGAGCGCACGGTGTATTCCTGAAATACGAAAACGATTTTAGACAGGAGGAAAGTCATGGCACGAAGTTCAGGATCGAGAGAAGAACTGTTAATGGATGTGGCGCGGACCATCGGCGGAACTCTGGGAACGATTGCCGGGAAAGCGAGCAAAGTGGCAAAATCCGCGCGAGTGCGAAAAGTGCGCGCGCAAGTCAAAAGCTTGAAAGCTAAAGGAAAGAGAGTGGAAAAGGCGGCGAGGAGAAAACTTAGTTCCGTCGGGGCTCGGAAGAAGGGGCGCGCCAAGGGCAGAAAGTAGCCCAGCGTCAACAGACACGCTAAGGAGGCACTATGCTGCAATGGGCAGTGGTGTTTTTGATTATTGCGATTGTAGCGGGAATATTGGGATTTGCCGGCATTATGGTGGCGGCCGCCGGGATCGCAAAGCTGCTGTTTTACCTGTTTCTGATTCTCTTCCTGATTTCCCTGATCGCGCATTTCATGAAGAAGGCGTGAGAGCAGCGGGTGCCTGAAGGCATACCCACCTGGACAGAGGCTGTGCGTGGAGATTGCAGGGCCTCGGGTGCTCCACGCAATCCATCACTTCGCCCCGTGTAAGTGTCGCGCAATCCCGATGGTGTCGTCAGGCCGCCGTGTGTAGTCCGTCGGATCTACAGTCCGGCTGCGGCCGAGGCGCTGGGACTATTCTGACATTCCAAACGCCGCAGGCAGCGAGCGAGGCGAATGTTTGCCTGCCCATACATGTGGCCCGGGTCGAGTTGGCGATGCGTTCCATTGTCGCGCGATGGTCACGGCAACGGATTTCAAGTAAGCGGCGCTCTTATGAAAGCATGGACGGTGGCAAAACCAGGAAGGATTGACACGGCGGCGGGCGCATCGCCGATGGAATTTGTGGACGCCGAGAAGCCGCGTCCGGGGCCCGGTGAGATATTGGTGCGAGTGCTGGCATGCGGGGTCTGCCGTACAGATTTGCACGTGGTGGAAGGTGAGCTTGCGGTGCGGAAGGAGCACATCATCCCGGGACACCAAATCGTAGGTATCGTCGAGGAATTGGGAGAGAGGAAGCAGCGAGATCCAGGCGTGAAGAAAGCGCGGAGCGAAGGTCAGAGCTCACCCTCTGGAAAGGCAGGAGCGGAAGGCTCCGGCCCATATGACGACTGCATCGGAGTTGGCGAAAGAGTGGGCGTGGCATGGCTCCACTCGACGGACAGGACCTGCGAATTCTGCCGGGCAGACAAGGAAAATCTGTGCGAGCACGCGGAGTTTACGGGATGGACGGTGGATGGTGGATATGCGGAGTATGTTATAGCTGATGAGCAATTCGCGTATCCGCTTCCAAAGAAGCTTTCGGACGAGCACACGGCGCCGTTGCTTTGTGCTGGAATTATCGGGTTTCGGTGCCTGCGAGTTTCAGGGATCGAGCACGGAGGACGACTAGGGCTCTATGGATTTGGGGCAGCGGCGAGCATAGCAATCCAAGTGGCGCGGTATTGGGGAGTGGATGTTTATGCGGCAACGCGGGACGAGAAGCACCAGGCGCTGGCGCTGGAATTGGGCGCAGTATGGGCAGGGGGAACGGTGGAGTCCCCGCCGGTAAAGCTGGATGCGGCGATTATTTTCGCCCCGGCGGGAGAGATTGTGCCCGCAGCGTTGGCCGGCCTCAAGAAGGGCGGGACATTGGTGCTGGGCGGAATCCACATGAGCACGATTCCGGCGATGGATTACGATCTGCTCTATGGCGAGCGGGTGGTGCGCAGCGTGGCAAACAATACGCGGCAGGATGGCAGGGCCTTTCTGAGGCTGGCAGCGGAGATTCCGGTGCGGACAGAGGTGGAGGTATTTGGGCTGGCGGAAGCGGATCGGGCGCTGATGAAGCTGAAGAGCGATGCGATTCGCGGGGCGGCAGTGATCCGAGTAACGGCGCGGTGAGGATTGCATTGCTGAACAAGACACGTAGATCCTACGCGATACTGAAGACGATGCGGAAAGCGGAGCAAACGGTAAAGATGAGGGATTAGATGAATGCCGGTGAGGAGGGATTTACTGCTGGATGACCATCTGAGAAGTGCTTTGAAGCGTGAATGTATTGATATGAACAAACGGCACGATGCTGTGAAAAGAGTATTGTACTTTGACGTTCACGGTGCTGCCGGGCGCATTATTGGGACTCCAGGTGGTCGTGGTGGTGAGCCACGCCGTATTGAGGGAAGCAGCATTCTGTGAGACGTAGGTTGAGAGTTGCGTGGCGGTGATTGCGCGGCCGCTGGCGGAGCCGCGGACAATGGCGTAGCGGGTAGCTTCGCGGGCAAGAGTGGAAACCCAGACATCGGTGTACAGCATATAGCCTGCATCCGCGATACCAGCCATGAAAGTCATGAGGAGTACCGCAGAGAGTCCCGCTTCGAGAATTATGCTGCCCCTTTGGCGGCGAGATTTGGAATGCCGCGCAGCGAAAGTGAAAGAGGATCGGATGAATCTGCACAGCTTGGCGCTCATGGCTGGCTACCTGGCCCGAATGGTGGCGCTGGAGCTGACGGTGACCGGGTTGGGGACGCCGGGCCACGGAATCATAGGGTAAACCTGCATGGAAGTCGTAACGGTGACAAGAATCTGGGGAGCAGCGAGACAGTTGCCCTGCCAGTTGGTGCAATTCACGTTGGTGCCGGTCGAAGGGCATTGACAGACATAAGAGCCTGCGGCGGTGATGCTGGAATAATCCGGCGCGTCATTCAATGCGGCGGTCTTCATGCCTGCCGTGTCATTGGCCAGGGAGACGGTTCTGGCGCCATAGGCGGCGCCGGCATGGGCGGCGTTAGCCACTTCGATGGAGGCATAAAAGATGCGGCCAAGGTCGATGGATCCACAAAGGAGCAAGCAGAGCAGTGGAGTGACAAGAGCAAGCTCAGCAAGCGCCGTTCCGCGCTGTGACCTGGGCGACGAACTGCAGAGGATGCGCGACGCAAGGGTGGTGACGACGCGACGGAGAGGCCGTTGAGGGCCACGCATGGATGCGTCACCGCGCAAGTTACTCACCGAGGGTTGCCACCTGGATCGGCGAACCGCCTGTAAGGCCGGTGTAATTCGCGTTGAGTGTAATCCCGCCCTGGAAGAGAATAGAATCCGCAACGATGATGGTATAGCTGGCGGACGTATTCGTGCCGTTGGAGACATTTAGCTGCGTTCCGGGCGTATAGATCGCGCCCGTAAGAGTCATGTTGGCTCCGCCCGCGAGTGATGTGGCGGAGTTGGCTGTGTTGGCGGTGGTGATGGAGCGATCCTGAAAAAATAGAATGCCGGTATAGGTACCTGAGGTGGGAGCACTGAAGTTGACGGTGGTCCCGTTGTCGATGATGAGCGGTGCGAAACTGTAGCCATTGCCCTTGGTGATATAGAACATCACATTGGAGCCAGTCACCGTGGATCCGCCAGCGATGTGCATGCCGTTGCCGGAAATGATATAGGTTCCGGAAGTGAAAGTCGCTTTCATTCCATTTTCGATATCCAGGCCGCTACCACAGTAAGTTCCCTGGTATAGCGTGATAGTTTGTCCACCCAACTGCTGCCAGTTGGGGTCCGTCTGGGTGCAGCTTCCGACCGTGGGAGCGGGGATGGCGGCGAGGGGATCTGTGATCGGCAAAACCCCGGTTTTGGGCGTGGGAGAAAAGCTGCCGTTGTTGTTGTAGGAGTATCCGCCGACGACATTGATACCAGTAGCATTGATGGAGGCCGATCCGGTGGCAAAGGCGGCGGAAGACGAAGATGAATCGTCAATAACCCCGCAGCCCACCTTAACGTTGGCATCGTTGTTGGCTTCGAGAGCGTCAGCCATGGTGGGATCAAGGGCAAAAACGCAATTGGGGCTGGTGACCTGGGAAGCAACGGCGCGAGCATAGACTGTTGCGGTGTTAATGCTGAAAGCGCGCATGAAAAAAGTGGGAGCGGCCTGAGTGACAATGGCCTCGACGGCGTCCGCATTGCCAGCATAGTAGCCCGAGAGGGGAGGATTGTTGATGGTAAGGATAACGTTGCTGGTGCCATTTGTAAACCCATTTGAAGTGGCGGCGATCTGCGCGGCGGTGACGATTTGAGACGAGGCACCACTGACGATTTCTTGGGCACCAGCCGTGGCTGCGGCATCGGCAGCAGTCTGCATCTGGCGCTGGGTATGTTCGAGGTACCCTACGTCGAAACAGATGCCCGCCGACCCCATGAGAACTAGAAGTCCCATGGCGACGAGGACGAGGGTATATCCGCGTTCAGTGCCACCACGATTGCAAGAAGATCTACCTGGCAATAAAGACATAGTGCTGAATATATAAGCACGAACCGTTCCATTCTGGTGTGCGTCGGGAACCTTTGAGTTGAGTAAGATGATGCAAATTGCCTGAAAGCATGGGAAACGCAGCTGTGCGCGTTGGTTAGGTGGGGAAGCGCAGAACGAGGGATCATAGTGTCATGAAATGATTACGAACGCACGGTGTGACTGTAACCTATCAGTTACAGTGCGGCCGAATATGGCAGCACATGAAACGAACAAACAGCGAAAGACGCAGATGTATCGCTGCACCATTCGATGGCCGCGCGATAACCGCCAAAATGGGCAAGGCCGCGAGCCACCTCGGACACTTGGGGGGACCTTCGAATTTACTTGTTCTCGCGATAATCGCGGTATTCGGGAAGGACGTCATCCTCCGGGACTTCCCTGGTTTTCACGCTCTCCACGTCGGGATCAGGGGCATTCTCGACACCGCTAATCACCATGGCTTCGAAGTCCTGGCCCTCTTCGACCAGCTCCTTGACGCTCTGCGAGTCGGCATCCGCGGTTCCGGGCAGGCCCTGCGTATCGCCAGACTGGCCAGCGTCGTCGGTGTCAAAAGCTTCCGAACGAGAGGGTGAAGCGGCGGCTTGTCGATCAGCATTATCGGGCTGACGCAGAGTTTCCTCTGAAGCAGCACTTTCTCTGCCGGCGGTTTTTCGACGCGACTTATTTATGGAGTGGGGTTTCTGCTGTTTTGTCATTCTCAAATACTCCCATATTTTTCAAGAATGTGGAAATCACGGCAAACTGGGTGGAGAGGAATCACTTTTATGCCCGGGCACCAGCCGCATGATAGTGCTTTTATATTCAGTCCACGCATCGCCGGCGGCGAAAATACCGATCTTCCATGCAAACCCCTCGAGGTTCTTATCGACAGTACGCTGCTGGGGCGGCTCCTGAGGATTATTGATGAGGGTCGTGATAATGGCACTGGGAATGGCGGAGGCGTTGAAAACTCCATGGCTATCGTCGGCAGAACGAGTGACGAAAATATGGGCAAGAATGTGGCCGATACGAGCATGGGTTGGGTGTCCAGTGCCGAGAGGATGATATGCGTCATCCTGATGAAAGAGAGACGGCGCCGCATACCGCGCGAAAAACTTTCCTTCGACGTTATTGGCCACATTTACGGCGTAATGGTAAACGTAGCCGTCCCCGGCAGAACTGTATCCGGCGTGGGAAGTGAGGGTTTGGGAGAAGACGACAGAAGCGGGAGGGCCGATCAGCGTTTCCCAGCTAAAGACGACGCTGAAAAATCGCTGGAAATGCACAGAATTGTTGATGGGACAGCCGAGCTTTTTTGCCGTCAAGCCGCAATCCTGCCGGGAAGGACTTTGCGGAGGCGCTGATGCGACCGTGACGGGAGCGGGGGCGTCACGATGAGAGGATTGCGCACAAGCGAATGGAACAGCGCTGAAAGCGACTAACAGCACCGCTACACAGGGCGCGGAAAACGAAGACCGGCAATCGCGCATCTTCACCTTTCAGAAAAGGCCATGGAACGGACCGGGATAAGATTGTGCAACAAGGCTCACGGATCTCATATGCAATGTTTCCTGTATTTTATGAGGGGAAGGGTACTTGTTTATGACGGCGCAGGGATATTGGAGGGCGACGCCGCGCGGGATCAGGAATGGAAGCGCACGGGGAGCGGCAGGAACACGTCCCCCCCCATGCGCGCGAAAAGCCGAGTCTAATTGGGCATGAGGACGGAATCCACGACCTGAATGACGCCGTTGGACTGGAAAACATTGGCGACGGTAATGGTGGCAGTTCCTCCCTTTTCGTCCGTGAGGATGATTCTATTGCCCTCCATGGAGACCGTGAGAGTGCCGCCGCTGACCGTTTTCAGAGACGCCGAACCATTGCCGGAATGGACCATCTTCTTCAAATCACCGGTGCTGAGGCGGCCGGAAACTACGTGGTAGGTGAGGATCTTCACCAGGGTGTCCTTGTTTTCGGGCTTCAGAAGATTGTCCACGGCGCCGGCGGGCAACTTGGCGAAGGCTTCATTGGTGGGCGCGAACACGGTGAAAGGGCCAGGAGTTTCGAGAGTGTTTACCAGACCGGCGGCCTTAACGGCAGCCACAAGCGTGGTATGGTCGGGGGAGTTCACGGCGTTTTCGACGATATTCTTGGTGGGATACATGGCGGCGCCGCCCACCATGGGGTCCTTCTGTCCGGCGGCGACAAATGCGGACATCAACAGCAATGCACAAAAGGCAAAAAGTGTCTTCTTCATTTTAAGCTCCTCTCGATTAGTTTGGATTTAACATCCGGCATGAGTACGCAGGGAAGACACAGATGGATTGGCGCAGGGGAAAATTGTGAACGCGAAGGCGCGGGGTGGGAAAGCAGCAACAAAACGGGCGCACGAACCAGCTCCCACTCTGAGGCCGCCGCGGGGCGGGAAATGAGCGCGCCTACTCCACGACGACCACGTCAACTGCATTTTTCGAACGGCGCTCGCGGTGCTCATGGAGCTTGCGCTTGAGCGTGGGAATGACTTGCTTGTCGAGCTTTTCGATGGTCGCGGCGATTTCCTTCAATGCCTTCTGCGTGTTGCGCAGGCGAACGAGCAACACCGCTTCTTCCTCCTCGACTTGACCGATCGATGAGGCCAAATACGTCCGTGCCGCGACGGCTTGTTCGAGCGTCAACAATGGTCCTTCATGCGTTTCCGACATTGCAGTCTCCTTGAATATTGAATTTCAGAACAAGGATTCAATCCCCTTGGCGACGGAGCTGACAACCGATGCTGCTCCGTGCACGACTCCTCCAACAACATCCCCAACGCCGCTCGCAACGCCTCCAACGACATCGCCAACCCCGGCCACCACACCTCCCGCAACACCGCCAAACCCGGCGAACGGATCACTTGCTGACTGGGCGGCGGGCTTGGCCGACATGAGACTTCCCAGAACGCTGGTAGCCTGAGCCGGTTTGGAAAGCGAAGCAGGCGACGCGGGACTCTTGGTCCCGCCACAACAGCAACAGCCAGTCACCACGGTGACGGGCGCGCCGGGAGGATACGGAGGAAAAGGCGGATAGGGTGGGTATGGCGACTGACCGGTCGCAGGCTGTGTATTTGCCGGTACGCCCTGCTGTAGTGCGCCTGTGTTGGTGGCCATGATTACCTCCAAGCGGAAACAATAAGGCGGCATTACAACCGTGTCAAGCAATTTGCGAATGGCCAACTTCAATTGAACAGGATGAATCGCGGCGGCAGGCGGGGCAGAAGATGCAGAGGCAGCGAACGGCGGAAGCTGCTAAAATCGGCGCGCACGCCTGAAAAAGGAGGGAGAAGGACAATGCCGCAAGTGGACGAATGGATGGTGACAACGGGAAATGAATTGCCGGGCTACCGCATCGTGAGATGCATGGGAACGGTGCGCGGAGTGATTGTGCGGTCGCGGAGCATTCTGGGGACGCTCGGAGCGGGATTACAGACAATTGTCGGCGGGAACATCACGCTCTATACGGAAATGTGCGAAAAGACGCGGCACGAAGCGCTGGACCTGATGCTGGATCACGCGGGCGTGCTGGAAGCGAACGCCGTGATCGGATTTCGGTACGACGCGAATGAAGTGATGCAAGGCGTGACCGAAGTGCTGGCGTACGGCACGGCAGTGAAAGTGGAGAAGGCGTAGTCTAGCCTCCAACTGAATGAACCTCACAAGAATCCGTGATTGCATTCATCCTGTTGCTGTTGACATTGATCCAGAGGCGAGATTGGATGCGATAGTGGTGGATTCTCTCGTGGCTAAATGTGTCGCCCGAACAACGGAGGCCCTCAAGTCCTGTTCGCCCTGCCTTACTGATTTTCAGAGGGGCCAACTCTCCCTCATATTCCACTCTCTGCGACACACGCATAACG
>Ga0302326_10015482_pt1 | contig 16040 bp, 16 predicted proteins | sample Palsa_T0_3_FD_202264 | JGI IMG/M metagenome (GOLD analysis project Ga0302326, IMG submission 202264) | Peat permafrost microbial communities from Stordalen Mire near Abisko, Sweden - Palsa_T0_3 | ecosystem: Environmental > Terrestrial > Soil > Palsa > Peat permafrost | place: Sweden: Abisko... | reverse complement strand
TGCCGAGGCGCGGGCCGCGGCGAAACAGCATCCCGCCGAGCTGATGGCCAGGGAGATCCAGGGCCTGGCCAGCAAGGCACGCGAGCGACGACCAGGCGCGGCCGACGCTGCCGCCGACGGTGCGGTGATGGCCAGCTGGGCCCGCTCGTCGCTGGCGGCGGTGCTGCTGCCGGTCCTGGCGCTCGTCCTGGTCATCGTCGTCCGCTAGCGCCGCATCCGTTAGCGCCGCATCCGTTAGCGCCGCATCCGCAGCACTGCATCCGCTGCACTGCATCCGCTGGCGCTGTGTTGACTTCAAGTGAACTTGAGCATGCATCCTTGTGAGCATGCAAGTAATGACGGCAAGCAGTCGCTACGGCTATGCGGACCTGCCCGGGCTGATGTCGCTGATGGCCGGCGACGAGAAGCACGACTTCGCCGCAGCATCGACCCTCGACGTGCTCTGGGTGCTGTACGACCGGGTACTGCGGGTCAGCCCGCAGACGCTCGGCTCGGCGTCGAGGGACCGGTTCTACCTGTCCAAGGGGCACGGGCCGATGGCGTATTACGCCGTGCTCGCCGCCAAGGGCTTCCTCGGCGTGGACGAGCTGCCCGGCTACGGCGGGTTCGGCTCGGTGCTCGGCTGGCACCCGGACCGGAACCTTCTGCCCGGTGCCGAGATCTCCAGCGGGTCTCTCGGCCACGGGCTGCCGCTGGCCGTCGGCACCGCCCTTGGCCTGCGGGCGACCGGGCTGACCGGCACTCGGGTATTCGTCCTGCTCGGCGACGGTGAGCTCGACGAAGGATCCAACCACGAGGCGATCGCGTTCGCAGGCCGCCGCGGCCTGGGCCAGCTGACTGCCGTGGTCGTGGACAACGCCTCGGCCACGCACGGCTGGCCTGGCGGCATCGAGAAGCGGTTCAGCCTGGAGGGGTGGTCGGCGGTGCGGGCCGACGGCCGCGATCACGCGGCGCTTGCGGAGGCGCTCACCGCGCCGCACCCGGGCCAGCCGCACGTCGTCGTCGCCGTCATCAGGAAGGCGTCCTGGTGACTACCGGCCAGTGCGAGGCGTCCTCGTGACCATCGACCAGTGCGAGGCGTCCTCGTGACCATCGACTAGTGCGAGGCGTCCTCGTGACCATCGACCAGTGCGAGGAGTCCCCGGTGGAGAACATGCGCGAGCGCTTCGTTCGCGTGACGACCGACCTGCTGGACGAGGACCCGCGGCTCGCCGTGGTGCTCGCCGACATCACCGCCGGGCCCTTCGAGCCTGCCCGCAGGCGGCACCCGGACCGGGTGGTGAATCTCGGTATCAGGGAGCAACTCCTGGTCAGCGTGGCCGGCGGCCTTGCGCTGGCCGGCCTGCGACCGATCGCGCACACCTTCGCGAGCTTCCTGATCGAGCGGCCCTTCGAGCAGATCAAGCTGGACCTGGTGCATCAGGGCGTCGGCGCCGTGCTGGTCAGCGCCGGGGCGTCTTACGACGACGCGGCCTACGGCCGAACCCATCAGGCCCCGGGTGACGTGGCGCTGCTCGGCACGCTGCCCGGCTGGACCGTGCACGTCCCCGGCCACCCAGACGAGGCAGCGCGGCTGTTGCGATCCGCGGCCGCCGCCGACGGCCTGGTGTACCTGAGGCTGTCGCTGGACTCCAACGCCGCGGTGCTGGCCACCTCGGGTGACGCCTTCACCGTGCTGCGGTCGGGTGGCCGCGGCACGGTCATCGCGGTCGGCCCGCTCGCCGACGAGGTGCTCAAGGCGACAGAGGGGATGGACGTCACGGTTCTGTATGCCGCCACCATCCGCCCGTTCGACGGTGCCGCGCTCCGTGCCACTCTTGGCGCCGCCGACGTAGTGCTCGTCGAGCCTTACCTGGCGGGCACGTCCGGGCCGGCCGCGGCGCAGGCGCTGTCGCACGTCCCGCACCGGGTCCTGGGGCTCGGCGTGGGCCGCGAGGAGCTGCGCCGGTACGGCACCCGGGCGGAGCACCGGGCCGCGCATGGCCTGGACGCCGCCTCGCTGCGGGCACGGATCGAGGGATTTCTCGCGGCGGGCTACCCGCCGGCCGGGGTACACGGTCGCGTACGCAGCCACGCGACGTAGTCGGCCGGCGCCCCTGCGGCCTCCGCGGCGTCGGCCATGATGGCGAGGTAGCGGGCGGACGGCAGCCCGCCCTCGTAGTCGTTCAGCACGTACAGCCAGGCCAGGGCATCGCCGTCGCGGGTCGCCACCCGCACGGTGAACTTGCGGTAGTAGCCGATCGTCGCGCCGTCCCAGCGGTCAAGAGCCTGCTCGTCGCCGTCGGACAGCTCGTAGAGCACCACGAAGACGCGCTCGGCGTCGTCCTCGACGACGGTGGCCAGGGCGCCTTCCCAGCCGATGTCCTGGCCGCCGAAGGTCAGCCGCCAGCCATCCAGCCAGCCGGTGCCCTGACGCGGCGAATGCGGACAGCGCTCGGCCATCTGCGCCGGGTTCATGTTGCTGCCGTAGGCGGCATACAGCTCCACGGTGCATTAGCGTACGAGCCCGGGCGGCCGCGTGTGGCCCTGTCTGGCCCGGTCGTCCAGGCCGGAGGCGGGGGGATGCGCTACGGGGCCGCGGCATGCAGGAGAATAGGGCAGCGTGAACCAGCCGCGAGCGAAGATCGTCATCATTGGCGGCGGGCCCGGGGGGTACGAGGCGGCCCTGGTAGCCGCGCAGCTTGGTGCCCAGGTCACGGTGGTGGAGCGGGACGGCCTCGGCGGCGCGTGCGTGCTGAGCGACTGCGTGCCGTCGAAGACCCTGATAGCGACCGCGGGCCTGATGGCCGCCCTGGACGGATCGGCCGGACTGGGAATTCGGCTCGACGCGGGGACGGGCCGGGCCGCCGTGGACGCTCCCCGGCTCTACTCCAGGGTCCGGGCGCTGGCCGCGGCGCAGTCTGCCGACGTGGCCAGCCGGCTGGCCGCCGAAGGCATCGAGGTGCTGGCCGGGACGGGCCGGCTGATCGGTCCCAGGACGGTCGCCGTCGGTGACCGCGAGATCAGCGCGGACGTCGTGCTGGTCGCCGTCGGCGCGCAGCCGCGGATCCTGCCGGGTGCCGTCCCTGACGGGGACCGCATACTGACCTGCCGGCAGCTCTACGATCTGGGCGAGCTGCCGAGCGAGCTCGTCGTGGTCGGCTCGGGGGTCACCGGCGCCGAGTTCGCCGGCGCGTACCAGGCCCTTGGTTCGCAGGTCACCCTGGTCTCCTCGCGCGACCGGGTGCTGCCGCAGGAGGACGCGGACGCTGCGGTGGTGGTCGAGGAGGTGTTCCGGCGGCGCGGCATGGCCGTGCTCGGCCGGTCCCGGGCCACCGAGGTCAAGCGCACCGCCGGCGGCGTGGCCGTGAGCCTGGCCGACGGCAGGACCGTGCACGGCTCGCACTGCCTGCTCACGGTCGGGATGGTTCCCGGCACCGGCGGCCTCGGCCTGGAGCGGGCCGGCATCACCCTGGACGGCGGGGGCTTCGTCCCGGTCGACCGGGTATCCCGGACGTCCGCGCCGGGCGTCTACGCGGCCGGCGACTGCACGGGGGTCATGATGCTCGCCTCGGTCGCGGCGATGCAGGGCCGGATCGCGATGTGGCACGCGCTTGGCGAGGCGGTCCAGCCGCTCCGGCTCAGCCATGTCGCCGCGACGATCTTCACCGAGCCGGAGATCGCCACCGTCGGGATCACCCAGCAGGCCGTGGCGGCGGGCCAGGCCGACGCCCTGGTCGTCAAGCTGCCGCTGGCCACCAACGCGCGAGCGAAGATGCAGGGGTTCCGTGACGGCTTCATCAAGCTGTTCGCCCGGCGCGGCAGCGGGATGGTGCTCGGCGGCGTGGTGGTCGCGCCGCGGGCGAGCGAGCTCATCCTCGGCGTGTCCCTGGCCGTGGAGCAGCTGCTGACCGTCGACCAGATGGCGCACACGTTCGCCGTCTACCCGTCGCTGTCTGGCAGCCTGACCGAGGCCGCAAGGAAGCTCATGCGCCCCGCTGCGGACGCATGAGCCACACCAGGCGTTTTCTGCCCAAATGACCGTTCTCTGCCCAGATGACACAACAGTGTCCCTCCCGGCTCGTCACGAACCTGATCGGCTCTGTGCGTCAGTGGGCCGGCTCTGTGCGTCAGTGGGCCGGCTGTGTGCGTCAGTGGGCCGGGCGGCCAAGGTCCGGGTCGTCGGGGACGTCCAGGCCGTGCTGGCGGAGCCGGGATGCCCGGATGTCGTCCGCGTACGCCGTCACCGTGAAGATGCTGCCGCACAGGATGAGCGCCACCATGGTCAGGCTGAGCCAGCCGGGCGCGGGCACCAGCGTGCCGAGCAGGACGGCGACGACGATGCAGACCGGGATGATGACAGCGACGTGGCGCAGCACCGTCCTGCCCCGCCAGCCCGCGTCGGTCAGCTCGTGCCGGACCCAGTCGCGATTCTCGGCCGGAAGCCGGAAACCCGCGGCGAACCGCAGCCATCGGGCGACCCCGGGATCACCGGCCAGCCGGGTCACGGCCTCAGCCTCGCAGCTGGCAGATGACCGCGCCCGCCGAGACGGTCTGGCCTACCTGGACGGCCAGCCCGCCGACCGTGCCGTCCTTGTGCGCGGTCAGCGGCTGCTCCATCTTCATCGCCTCGAGCACGACGACCGTGTCCCCGGCCGATACCTGCTGGCCGTCGGTCGCGACGATCTTGACGATCGTGCCCTGCATCGGGCTGACCAGCGCGTCGCCGCCCGCGCTTCCCCCGGCGGCACCGGCTGCCGCGGCGGCACCGGCTTGCCCGGCGGCACCGGCTGCCGCGGCGGTGTACCGGCTGCGGCCTCGCCCGGCGGGCGATCGGCTAGCCCCCGCCCGGCCCGTCCCGCCAGCTCCGCCTGCCCGGCCCATCCCGCCAGCTCCGCCGGCCCGGCCCGTCCCGCCAGCTCCGCCGGCCCGGCCCGTCCCGCCAGCTCCACCGGCAGTCCCCCCGGCGAGCCCGGCCGGGATGGTCACCTCCAGCCGCTTGCCGCCCACCTCGACCGTGATCCGCTCGCGCGCGGCGGGCTGCCCGGCATCGCCGCCCCCCCACGCCGAGCCCTCCCACGCCGCGTCCTGCGACGCCGCGTCCTGCGACGCGAGCTTCCCGGCGAACTCGGTCTCGATCCATCGGGTGTGCACGGCGAACGGCTCAGCGGTGAAGGCCGGGTCGCTGACCACCGCACGGTGGAACGGCAGCACGGTCGGCATGCCGCCGATCTCGAACTCGGCCAGCGCGCGGCGGGCCCGCTGCAGCGCCTGCTCGCGGTTGGCCCCGGTCACGATCAGCTTGGCGATCAGCGAGTCGAACGCCTGCGGCACGGTCGTCCCCAGGCCATAGCCAGCATCAAGGCGGACGCCGGGACCGGACGGCGGCCGCCACGCCGAGATCGTGCCTGGCGCGGGCAGGAAGTTCCGCGCCGGGTCCTCGGCGTTGACCCTGAACTCGATCGAGTGCCCGCGCAGCTCCGGGTCGCCGTAGCCAAGCTCCTCGCCGTCGGCGATGCGGAACATCTCCCGCACCAGGTCGATCCCGCTTACTTCCTCGGTCACCGGGTGCTCTACCTGGAGCCGGGTGTTCACCTCAAGGAACGACACCGTGCCGTCGCGAGCGATCAGGAACTCGCAGGTGCCGGCCCCGATATAGCCTGCCTTGCGCAGAATCGCCTTGGAGGATTCCCGCAGCAGCCGCTCCTGCGCGGCGGACAGGAACGGCGCGGGCGCCTCCTCCACCAGCTTCTGGTGCCGGCGCTGCAGCGAGCAGTCCCTGGTCGAGACCACCACGACGTTCCCGTGGCTGTCCGCCAGGCACTGCGTCTCGACGTGCCGGGGGCGGTCCAGGTAACGCTCGACGAAGCACTCGCCGCGGCCGAACGCGGCCACCGCCTCACGCACGGCGGACTCGAACTGCTCGCCGATCTCGGCCATGGTCGCCGCGACCCTCAGCCCGCGGCCGCCGCCGCCGAACGCGGCCTTGATGGCGATCGGCAGACCGTGCTCGGCCGCAAACGCGGCGGCCTCTTCAGCACCGGAAACGGGGCCATCGGTGCCAGCCGCCAGCGGAGCGTCGACGGCCCTGGCGATCTGCCGCGCCGCCACCTTGTCGCCGAGCGCCTCGATCGCCGCCGGCGGCGGGCCGATCCAGGTGAGGCCCGCAGCCGCGACCGCCCGCGCGAAGTCGGCGTTCTCTGCCAGGAAGCCGTAACCGGGGTGCACGGCGTCGGCGCCAGAGTCGGCTGCCGCCTTGAGGATCTTGGAGATGTCGAGGTAGCTCTCGGCTGCGGTTTGGCCGCCCAGCGCATAGGCCTCGTCTGCCATCACGACGTGCAGCGCGTCGAGATCCTGGTCGGCGTAGACAGCCACGCTGCCCAGCCCTGCGTCGCGGCATGCTCGCACCACCCGGACCGCGATCTCGCCGCGGTTGGCGATGAGGACCTTGCGCACGAAACCCACCCCTCTCGACTGCGAGGAGTCTAGTGAGAATGTGCAGGGTCGCCCGCCCGGGCCTGCCGGCTCGCGCGGCGATCAGGCGGAACCGGACCGGCGGCGCATTGCTGCAGATCGCCGTTAGCCGGCTCGGCCAGCTGCCCTGACGCGACCGGGGGGCACCCGCTAGCGGCCGGGGCGGTTAGCGGGGCAGGGCGCTGGCACGCCAGCCGCCCTGGCCGCGCGGAAGCGGCGGGCGCATCAGCCGGGATCTCGACGACCATTCATAACGCAGCCGTCCCGCCACCGCAGGCTCGCTGGCCGGCCCCGAACGGGTGGCGAGCACGGCCACCAGGGCCGCGACCTCCTCGGCGGACGGGTTCCCGCTGACCACGGTGAGCACCGGCGCCCCGGGGACGCCGGGCCGCGCGCCGGGACCGGGCGGGACGGCCCCGTTATGGCCCGGTCTTTTCCCGGCAGCAGGCGGCACGGCAGTCAGCTCCGCGACTTGCCGACGCCGATGCCGAACTGCCGGTGCACCCGCGCCCAGAACGCGTCCCGCAGCCACTCCCTTGCCTCCTGGTAGGCCCGCAGCGACAGTCCGAGTTCCTTCTCGGCGTCGACGAGCAGCTCCTTGTCGATGACCGGCGGCAGGATCGGCCCGGGCAGCAGGTCGCGGATGTTGTCCTCGCCGCGGGTCAGGATCCACCGCTGCGCGACGTGCTCACCCGCCTCCTCGACCCGCTCGCGCTCGGGGCCGAGCCTGGCGGGCGGCGGCGGCGGGAGCGGGCCAGGCCTGGCCGGGGGCCGCGGCGCGTGCCGCTCGCCGAACACCAGCGCGGGAGTGGGCTTGGCGCCGGCCGGCTGGGCTTGCCTGGCCGGCGGGCCGGCCGGCCCGGGCGCGGAGTCGGCCGAGGGCTGCCTGGTGAAGAACGGCTCCATGAACGAGCGCTCGAGCACCTGTACCGTGTCCGACTCCCAGACCAGCCGCTCGGCCTGGTTGGTGCCGTACGGCGGTTCCACGCCCCACAGGTGCACCCGGACGCCGAACGCCTGGGCGGCCTCGACCGCGGGGACCATGTCCTCGTCGCCGGCCACCAGCACGGCGTCGGTGATCGCGCGGTGCCTGGCCAGTGCCTCCATGTCCGCGCGGATCTGCGCGTCGACGCCCTTCTGCTGCCCGCGCGCGTTGAGGTTGCCGAGGCGGAGCTTGACCCACGGCATCTGCGCGATGACCCGCTGGTCGATGGTCGGCACCCGGTCCCTGGCCGCGTCGTACCAGTACACCCGGAGCAGCTCGCCCCTGACCTGGTCGTCCGCGTGCCGGGTGAGCGCCTGGATGAGCTTGTCGGTGTCCACTCGGTATTCGCGCCGCGCCGCGGTGCTGAAGAGCAGCTCGCCTGCCGACGCGTAGATGTAGCCGACATCTATCATGATCGCGTAGCGGGACAGCAGCGGCAGTGGCGAGCCAGATTCGGTCATGGTGGTCCGACTCTAGCGGCACCTTCGGGGAACAGGTGCCCATCGATCCCCCGACCCGCCGGGAGCAGGTGCCGGCCAATCTCACGGCGAGTTCGCCATTGGCCGGTTATAGCGGTATGTTCCCATGTTTTTTCGGCGGGAGCGTCTGCCGCTTGCTGCGCAGCGCGCGGAGCGCGCCGACGACCTGGGCGCGGGTCTCCGCCGGGCGGATGACAGCGTCCACGTAGCCACGTTCGGCCGCGACGTAGGGGTTCGCGAGCGTGTCCTCGTACTCCGTGACGCGGCGTCCTCGTAGCGCGTCGGCGTCAGCTGAGTCAGCGAGCTCTCGCCGGTACAGGATGTTGACCGCGCCCTGGGCGCCCATCACCGCGATCTGCGCCGTGGGCCAGGCCAGGTTGACGTCTCCGCCGAGGTGCTTGGAGCCCATCACGTCGTAGGCGCCGCCGTAGGCCTTGCGGGTGATCACCGTGACCTTCGGCACGGTGGCCTCCGCGTAGGCGTAGATGAGCTTGGCGCCGCGGCGGATGATGCCGCCCCATTCCTGGTCCGTGCCCGGCAGGAAGCCGGGCACGTCCACGAAGGTCAGCACCGGGACGCCGAACGCGTCGCAGGTCCGCACGAAGCGCGCGGCCTTCTCCGAGGCGTTGATGTCCAGGCAGCCGGCCAGGTGCATCGGCTGGTTGGCTACCACGCCGACCGACGAGCCTTCCACCCGGCCGAAGCCGACCACGATGTTCGGCGCGAACGAGGCGTGGATCTCCAGGAACTCGCCGTCGTCCAGCACGCCGCTGATCACGGCATGCATGTCGTAGGGCTGGTTGGGGGAGTCGGGGACGAGCGTGTCGAGTTCGGAGTCCTCGTCGGTGACCTCGGGCAGCGCGCCCGGGCCGGCGCCGGGCGCGGCGTCAAGTGCTGCTCCGGGCGCGGCCAGCCGCGGCGGCTCGTCGAGGTTGTTGGACGGCAGGTAAGACAGCAGTTCCCTGGCGAAGTCCAGGCAGTCGTCCTCGTCCGTGGCCTGGTAGTGCGCCACGCCGGACTTGACGCTGTGCGCGTGCGCCCCGCCGAGGTCCTCGAAGCTGACCTCCTCGCCGGTGACGGTCTTGATCACGTCCGGGCCGGTGATGAACATGTGCGAGGTGCCCTCGACCATCAGCGTGAAGTCGGTGATCGCGGGGGAGTAGACGGCGCCGCCCGCGCACGGTCCCATGATCAGGGAGATCTGCGGGATCACGCCGGAGGCGATCACGTTGCGGCGGAAGATCTCGGCGAACAGGCCAAGGGCGACGACGCCCTCCTGGATCCGGGCGCCGCCGCCGTCGTTGATGCCGATCACCGGGCAGCCGGTCTTCAGCGCGAGCTCCATCACCTTGACGATCTTCTCGCCGTAGACCTCGCCGAGCGAGCCGCCGAAGATGGTGAAGTCCTGGCTGAACACGCAGACCGGCCGCCCGTCGACCGTGCCGTAGCCGGTGACGACGCCGTCGCCGTAGGGCCGGCTGGCGGCCATCCCGAAGTCGGTAGCGCGATGCCTGGCCAGCTCGTCGAGTTCGGTGAACGACCCGGGGTCGAGTAGCCGGTCGATCCGCTCGCGCGCCGTCATCTTGCCCTTGGCGTGCTGCCGCTCGACGGCGCGCTGCGACCCGGCGTGCACCGCCTCGCGCCGGCGCCGGTCCAGGTCGGCGATCTTTCCCGCGGTGGTGTGCAGGTCAGGCTGGCCGGCCTGCCCGGCCGCGACCCGATCATCGATGGCCATGCCGGACAGGCTAGGCCAGCAGCCGGGGGCGTGCCGCCGTGAGGGTGGTTCTCCCGGTGGCTGGGCTTGCCGCTGTCCTCGTAGAGTCTGAGGCCAGGCACGATCCCGGTAGCAAGATCGTTATGGACGGCTACAACCAGTGAGACTGCGACGAGACCCCGTGACTGCCGCCAGTACGCCCGTTCCTGCCGAAGATCGTGCGCCGCTCAGTGCGCCGGCCCTGCGCGGCGAGCTGGCCAGGCAGCGAGCCCGCTGGCGCGACGTGCGGGTGGTCAGCGAGACCGGCTCCACCAACGCGGACCTGCTCGCCGACGCCAGGAACGGTGCCCCGGAAGGCACCGTGCTCGCCGCCGAGTACCAGAGCGCCGGCCGGGGCCGGCTGGGGCGGCGGTGGGCCAGCCCGCCGCGGGCCGCCCTGACGTTCTCCGTGCTGTTGCGTCCCCGCGGCGTGCCGGCCGGCCGCAAGGGCTGGGTACCGCTGCTCGCCGGGGTCGCCGTCGCCTCGGCGCTCCGCGCCGGGGCCGGCCTGGACGCCCGCCTGAAGTGGCCCAACGACGTGCTCGTGCAGGGCGCGAAGGTGGCGGGCATCCTCGCCGAGCGACACGGCGACGCGATCGTGGTGGGTATCGGGATCAACGTGTCCACCCGCCAGGACGAGCTGCCAGCGGGCCGGGCGACCTCGCTCGCGCTGGCCGGTGCCGCCCGCACGGACCGGGAGTACCTGCTGGCCTGCGTCCTCGCCGAGCTGGCGCGCTGGTACCTGACCTGGATCGGCGCGGCGGGCGCCGGCGGCCTCCGCGCCGAGTACCTTCGCCTGAGCGGAACCGTCGGCCGGCCGGTCCGCGTGTCGCTGCCGGGCGGGCACGTGCTGACCGGCACGGCGCAGGACGTGGACGAGGCGGGCAGGCTGGTGGTCCTGACCGGATCTGGCCTTGTCCCGGTGACCGCCGGCGACGTCGTGCACCTGCGGTGACGCCTCGGCTGCGCGCGACGCCGTGATACGTGCCACGATGTGGCCTATGGCCAGCGACGGCTCCCTGACCGAGGGCGAGCACCTTGTGCTGCAGCTGCATCCGCACTGGAAGACGCTGCTGCGGCCGGTGCTGGTCCTGGTCGTGGTCGTCGCCGCGGCCCTGGCGCTGCTGATACTGCTCTCGTCGCACCGCGACACCGGGATAGCCAGGCTGGCGATCGGCGTGGCCGCCGTCGTGGCGATCGTGGCCTGGTTCGTGGTCCCGCTGCTGCGGTGGCGGACGACGACCTACGAGCTGACCAGCCGCCGGCTGCGGCTGCGCCGCGGCATCCTGGCCAGGTCCGGCCGTGACTTCCCGCTGATCAGGATCAGCGACGTCTCCTTCTCGCACGGCCTGATCGACCGGCTGCTCGGCTGCGGGCGGCTGGTCGTGGAGTCCGCGGGGGAGCGTGGCCAGCTCGTGCTCGACGCGATCCCCACGGTAGAGCAGGTGCAGGCCACGCTGTTCCAGCTGGTCGAGGACGAGCAGGCCCGGCTGGCGCGCGAGGAACGCCAGTAGCGCCCGGAACGTCAGGAGCGCGGGAACGCCAGCAGCGCGGGAACGCCAGCAGCGCGGGAACGCCAGCAGCGCGGGAACGCCAGCAGCGCGGGAACGCCAGCAGCGCGGGAACGCCAGCAGCGTCCCGGGCCGGTCCGGGGACGCTTTGTCCTGCTGGGAGATCTTTGTCCTGCCGGGAGATAGAGTCAGGCCGTAGCGGGAGGCGCCCGGCCAGCCGAAACACCGCGGCCGGCCGGCTGGCACGACGGCGAAAGCAGGTCGTCAAGGAGGGCAATGGGTTCGACGATGCGCAAGCTCTGGATAGTTCCGGTGCTCGTGGTGGCTAGCTGGCTGGCCGCCGTCGCGCCAGCGCAGGCCAAGACGCCAGCGCAGCCGGCGGCGCCGGCCTACGGCACGGTGACCGGCACGGTGAAGACCGAGGCGAAGGTGCTGCTGAACGGGATGTGCGTCAACCTCTACAAGGGAAGCTACGCCGAGGGTGATCCGATCACGACGGCGCCGACCGGCACGGGCGGTCTGCGGGGGTTCTTCAGCCAGCCGAACGTGCCTGTCGGCAGCTACGTGGCCCTGTTCTACAACTGCGGCGCCAACATCGGCGGTGCGGTCAACCCGAACTACGTCGACATCTTCCACGGCAACACCTACGTCCCCGCCGATGCCACGAAGTTCACCGTCGCCAAGAACGCGACGACCGCGCTCGGGGTCAACCTGATCCCCCTCGGCGGGACGATCTCCGGCACCGTCACCGACTCGACCCTCGGCGGCCCGGCGGTCTACTCGCCTCCCGTCGGCATCCTCATTCCTGGCGCCTACAACCTCAACCTGGGCTCGACCGAAGGATGGTACATCGCCTGCGCGAACAGCAAAGGCAAGTACGCCATTCACGGGGTACCGACCGGCGGCGTGAACGTGGTGTTCGCCCCCACGTCGTGGGGCTGCGTCTACAACAGCAAGGGTGACTACAACTTTGGTTTCTACGACCAGTCGGAGTCGGTAAAGATCGACGTCACCGCGGATGGCACGAAGACCGTGAACGGGTCTGTGACCGAGGGTCCGGACTACCCGTCGTCCGGCTCCCGCTAGCCTGCAGAGGTGGAGCCAGCAAGCGGCGTTCGGGCGCACCGGCACGACGCCGCGGGGTGCAGCGGCGCGATCTGCGAGGTCGTGCTCGATCGGCCGGCCGCCATGAACGCGCTGAACACGGACATGGCAGCGCGCCTGGCGCAGGTCTGCGCCGAGGTCGCGGCCGACCGTGGCGTCCGAGCGGTGGTGCTGGCCGCGGCGGGGCAGCGCGCCTTCTGCGTCGGCGCCGACCTGAAGGAGCGGGCAGCGATGAGCGACGCCGAGCTGCTGGCGCAGCGGCCGGTGTTCCGCGCCGCGTTCGGCGCGGTGCTGAACCTCCCGCAGCCGGTGATCGCCGCGGTGCACGGATACGCCCTCGGCGGCGGCTGCGAGCTCGCGCTGTGCTGCGACCTGATCGTGGCCGACGAGACGGCCACGTTCGGGCTGCCGGAGACGACCGTCGGCCTGGTGCCCGGCGGCGGCGGCACCCAGCTCGCGCTGCGGCGCCTCGGGCCAGGCCGGGCCGGCGACCTGGTCCTGACCGGCCGCCAGGTCGATGCGGCGGAGGCGGAGCGGCTCGGCCTTGCGGACAGGCGGGTGCCGGCCGGCACCGCGGGCGAGCACGCGCTGGCGCTGGCCGGACAGATCGCGGCCAACTCGCCCGTTGCCGTGCTGGCCGCCAAGCGAGCCATCCGGCAGGGCTCGGGCGCGAGCCTCGCGGTTGGGCTCGAGGTCGAGGACGCCGCCTGGCGGGCCGCCGCGTTCTCCGGGGACAGAAGGGAAGGGATCGCGGCGTTCACGGAGAAGCGGCAGCCGAAGTGGCCGGGACGCTAGCCGGGGGTCGCCGCCGGGCGCACCGGGGCGTGCGCGGCGAGTCGGCGGAGGCCGGGCGTGAGTGATCTTCCCGGGCGGATCTCGGTGCGCGAGGTCGGCCCTCGGGACGGGCTGCAGAACGAGGACCCGGTGCCGACCGACGCCAAGATCGAGCTGATCGACCGGCTTTCGGCCACTGGCGTGGGCCGGATCGAGGCGGTGTCCTTCGTCCGGCCGGAGGCGATACCGCAGATGGCCGACGCCGCGCAGGTGTGGCAGCGGATCAGGAAGGCGCCGTCGGTGCGCTACTCCGCGCTGGTGCCGAACCTCCGTGGCGCCGGCCGCGCGCTGGACAGCGGGCTCACCGAGCTCGAGGCCGTGGTGTCGGCCTCTGACACGCACAACCGCAAGAACGTCAACCGGGGCACCGAGGAGTCGCTGGACGACATCGCGGTGATCATCGACCAGGCGCACCAGCGCGGCGCCACCTGCCAGGTGATCGTGTCGACGGCCTGGGGCTGCCCGTACGAGGGCGACGTGCCGGTCGGCCGGGTGGTGCGGGTGGCCGGCCGGGCGGTGGCCGACGGCGCGGACAGCATCTCCTTCGGCGACACGACGGGCATGGCCACGCCGCGCCGGGTCCGCGAGCTGGTCGGCGAGTTCCGTCTCGCGTACCCCGGCGTTCCGCTGAACCTGCATTTCCACAACACTCGCGGCACCGGGCTGGCAAACGTGGTGACCGCCCTGGAGCTCGGCGTCGCCGATTTCGACGCGTCGGTAGGCGGGCTCGGCGGCTGCCCTTACGCGCCGGGTGCCACCGGCAACATCGCCACCGAGGAACTCGTGCACATGGTCGAGGACATGGGCGTGGCGACCGGGATCGACCTCGCCGCGATGATCGACGCCGCCGCCGACGCGGAACAGATCATCGGCCGTCGGCTGCCATCCCAGATACTAAGGGCCGGACCGCGGACCCGGACGATTCCGGCGTGACGGCCTGGCCGCCGCCGGCCTCGTCGTCGCCGGCCGCGGCGCTGACGGTACCGGCGGCAGCGGCGGGGCTGGCGGGTGAGCGGTCACGGAAGGCGAGCGCGGCCGCCATGCAGGCCAGCGGGATGGCCGGCACGACGTAGCGGTAGGTGTACTCGTGCTCGGCGACCGGCAGCACGATGCTGACCACGGCCGAGAACCACAGCAGCGCGGCGGCGCCGAGCCGCCGGCGCGGAAGGACGATCCCGGCGAGCCCGACCACCAGGATCAGGGCGAACAGCGCGCCGGGGAACACGACCAGCCGCTGATAGGCGTTCATCAGGCGGGCAAATGGCTGCCGCAGCTGGTAGCTGTAGTGCTCGCCCAGGTAGGGGCCGACCCCCGCGGTGCTGCCGGTGTAGGCCCGCACCGCGGCCAGGGCATAGGCGTCGTTGGCCGTGCTGAGGCCGGCCAGCGGCCGGCCGGCCGGGAAGTTGAACTGGCTGTCGCCGGCGAAGGCGCCCAGCGTGTCACTGGCGACGACATGCAGGTAGGCAAGCGGCTGGGCGGTGATCGCCCGGATCGCAAAGCGCAGCGCCCGGTCGTTGTTGGCCTTGGTGAAGGCCGCGGCGTCGGGTACCAGCCCTGTCGACGGGGGCTGCCACTGCCAGGCCTGGTGGTCCCACAGGTAGCGTTTCGGCAGCGGGCGCCGGGAGGTCGCCTGCTGGTCCAGGTAGCCGGGCTGCCGGTCGGGGCACAGCGCCTGCAGGTCGGCGGGGGGCTTGATGACGGCGCAGTTGGCGAACGACATCGTGCGCGTCCACAGGAAAAGCCCGTTACTGTTCGTCAGGTTGAACGAGCCGTACGCGCTAGCGAACCAGGCCAGGTACACCACCACCGGGACCGCGCCGCCGGCCAGCATCGCGCCGACCCGGAGCCAGGACGCCCGCCGGGCCAGCAGGTAGACGGCCATCGCCGGGATCAGCACCAGGCCGGTGGGGCGGACCAGCACCGAGGCGCCCATCAGCAGCCCGGCCACCGCCGTCCGCCGGGCCGAGGGCATGTCCCGCCGCAGCAGCACGGCGAAGGCCGCCACCATCAGTAGCAGGGCCAGCAGGTCGGCCATGATCAGCTGCTCAAGCAGCAGCTGGGCCGGACTGAACAGCACGGGCGCGGCCGCGAGCGTGGCGATCCAGCTGCGGACGCCCCAGTGCCGCAGCACCGCGTAGACGGCTGCCGCGATTCCCAGCCCGGCCAGCTGCTGCAGCCCGGCGACCAGGGCTAGCGAGTGCAGCGGCCTGAGCAACCACAAGATCAGCGAGTACCCGCTGGGGTTGACCGGGTTGGGCCTGACGTGGACGGCGCCCCAGAGGTAGTCGAAGGTGTCCAGCCGGAACAGGATCGCCGGGGTGTATCCGAGCATGGCGACTACCCGGGGCACGACGCCAAGCGCGAGCGCCACGCTGAACAGCCGGTGCCGTCGGACCAGGCCGGCCAGCGCGGCCGGCAGGCGCATCGCCCGGCGGCCGCCCGAGTGGGCCGGCCGGTCACTGCCCGCCTGGCCCCCGCCGCGGCGGGGAACTTCCCTGAGCATCCACAACCCAATCTCTTCGCCGCGACCGTGCCCGGTCTTGGCACGATCGTGCGTGGTCCGTATCAACTGGGCCTCTTGGCGGTTACCAAGATTCAAGCCCGTGCCCTGCCCGGTGACCGCCCGCGCCCTGCTCGGTGACCGCCCGGCGCCGCTGCCCGGCAACGCTGCCCGGCGCCGGCCCGTGCCCTTGCCCGGTGACCGCCCGGCGGCGCGGCGGGGCCAGATTCCGGCATGCGTAGTCCCGCCGTTAGCCTCGCCCAGGGTACTTTTTCAGATTGCCCGCTCGCCTGTCTGTCCATCTGGTGGATGAGTTCGTGAACTCGCCGTCACCGGCTGGGCAGGGATGGTGCCGGCGGTCGCCCTGGCGGTGACCCCGGACTCCCCAGCCGCGATCCCGTCGCCCGCTGCCGGGCCGTCG
>Ga0302326_10015481_pt1 | contig 16041 bp, 13 predicted proteins | sample Palsa_T0_3_FD_202264 | JGI IMG/M metagenome (GOLD analysis project Ga0302326, IMG submission 202264) | Peat permafrost microbial communities from Stordalen Mire near Abisko, Sweden - Palsa_T0_3 | ecosystem: Environmental > Terrestrial > Soil > Palsa > Peat permafrost | place: Sweden: Abisko... | reverse complement strand
CACGGCATTCTTTTCCCCCAACAGCCAGAGAGTGATTTTTCAGAGCGACCGCGACGGGAAGATGGCGATCTATTCGATCGCAGTAGACCGGCTGGTGGAAGAAACCGAAACCGAAGCGCCCTGATCGACCGCGGAGCTTTGTTCAAAGAGTCCGCGCACTGCTACCAGCGTTTTTCGGATGTCGTGGCTCGTTTCCATTTTCCTTCGGCCAGCCGCGCCCATCTTCTCGCGCAGTTCCCTCTGATCGAGCAGCGAGTTGATGGCCCACGCGAATTCAGCCGCTGCATCGAAGCGTTCCACCAGGATGCCGCAACTGGAATCCAGGACTTCCGGGATCGACCCAATCTTGGAGGCCACCACCGGCCGAACGCTCGCCAGCGCTTCGAGAATCACCAAGGGGACGCCTTCGCTGCGCGACGGATGAACCAGGATGTCACAGGCGGCGAACAGCGGCGCGAGATCGTCCACCTGTCCCCGGAAATCGAAGATGGCATCCAGGCCGAGTTTGTGGACCCGGCGCTCGAACTGTTCTTTCTGGGATCCGTCGCCCGCGATGACGAATCGAAAATCGCCTTGGGGCCGTAGCTTAGAGAGCTCGCGCGCGATCTCGGCCAAAAGCAATGGTTGCTTGCGGGGTTCAAGCCGCGCGGCGAAGAGGATTTGCTTGACAGAGCCGGCCACATTCAGAGGCGACGGTTGGAATCGTTCCAGATCGACGCCGTTACGCGCCATCAGGATCTTCGATGCGGGCGTTCCCGCCGCAAGCAGGCGATCGCGAACCGATTCGGCCAGGGCCACACGGCGGTCGATATACGAAGCCACTTCGGCGGTGGATGCGATCTGGTCCCAGCCTTCATCGACGTAGTGAATCACGTCGATGACCTGTATCGCGGGCAGCAGCTTCTTGAGGTGGGGAACCGCGGCGTATCCATAAAGACTGTTCTGGAGCAGGACGTAATCGCAGCGCCAGTTGGAAACCACCGAGCAAAGAGCGGCGGTCATCCGATCCGCATTGATCACCGGCGCTAGATCGTAAACGTGGCTCACGCGTCCGCGCCATTTCACGAGCCAGCGATCGTCGCGCGATTGCGTCGCAATAAGCAGAGTTTCAAATCGGGATAACGTGGACGCAATGTCGTATAGCACCTTCTCCGCCCCTCCCGGCCCGAGCTGGGTCGTGATCAGCGCGACGCGCTTGCGTCCTTGGGCCGCCCTCGGATAGTAGACCAGGGGCTCAATCACGGCGTTGCCGAGGAGCACGGAATTGGGTTGAAACTGTAAATAGAAAGTGAGATCGAAAACCGGCCGTCCGGAGGCTCGATTGATCCTTTCCTTCATTCGCAGGGGGATGAGCCGGGCCAGTGAGCGCGCCGGGTGATGCGTCCAGGATCGGAGCGAAAGCAATTCAGCATTCAACAGATGCCGGTGCAAGTTGCTGCCCACCGCGGCCGCCGTAGGCGTGATTGCCGGCTGACCCCCGCGCCCGCTCCACGCCGCGAGCGCCGCCAGTTCAGCGGCTTCAGATTCCAGCGGACCACTAGTCGCATCGAGAACCGCCGGCGCCAAAGGCGATTCTCCCGGCGCGATCACCTGAATGTCTTCGATGGTCTGATCGCTCTGTGGCTCCAAGGCAATGATGGAAACCGCCGGCGACCAACGCGCCTTTATGCGCGCGCGGTTTTCGTATTCGTATAGTTCGGGATGCAGGCTTCGAATGTACGCAACGAACTCTTGGTGACGAGCGAGCGCGAAATCATACAGGGACGTTCCATGCTTGCGGTAACGGAAGAGCGATTTCGCGACATACCGGCCGAACCGTTGCCGCGCGCCCAGCCGCAGCCAGAATTCCCAGTCTTCATATCCGAGACATTTCAAGGATTCGTCATATCCGCCCGACTTTTCCCAGTCACACTTTCGAATCAGCGCCGCATATGTGAGATAGTTGCGATCAAGCAATCGATATAAATTGTATTCGCCCGGCCGCTCCTGATATGTCCGCGTTCCAAACACTTGAAAGTCGGTATAAGCAAAAGCGGCATCTGAATCGCGCAACGCGGTGAGGCACTCGGCGACGTAAGCAGGCTCGATTAGATCGTCGGCATCCAGCGGCGTCACGTACTCACCGTGCGCCGCGCGGAACCCGGCGTTGCGCGCGGCTCCCAGACCGCGATTCGGTTGTTCCAAGTAGGTGCTGACCAGTCGCGCTGCCTGCTCGAGAACTGCCCGGCTCTCCGGTTTGTCCGTGCCGTCGTTCACCAGTACCATCTCCACGTTGCGGTGCGTTTGCGCGGAGGCCGACGCGATGGCTTCCAGCAAATATGCGGTCGGATTGTAGGCCGGGATAACGATGGAGACCAGGTCGTCTGGCAAATTTCAGTGTATCCGGAATGGCCGCTAAACGGCCCCTTCAGTTCGCGTCGAAAACGGACGATGGAGTTACAGAGGATTCCTCGATCATGAAATTTTCAATCGGACTTACGATGCTGCTGTGCACCGGTGCGTGCTTCCCTATGTGGGCAGCGGATTTTCAAGCCCTAAGTGTGAAGCCGGGCCAATGGGAAACCACGGTGACCGGCCAAATGACCGGTATGCCTGCCATTCCCCCAGAAGTGCTGGCTCAGATGACTCCCGAGCAACGCGCCAAGGTGGAATCCGCCATGGGCGCCCGGGGCGCGAAGCCGATGGTCAGTACCAATTGCATGACGAAAGAGAAACTCAGCCAGGCGTGGAATACGGGACAAAACGTAAAGTCTTGCACCACCACGGTGACAAGTTCCTCTTCCAGCAAACAGGAGGTTCATCTGGAATGCAATCAGAACGGAGCGAAGACCAGCGGCGCCATAAAGGTCGAGGCGGTCGATTCGGAGCACATTCGTGGCTCGTTTCAGATGACCGCGGCGTCGGACGGCAACAACCGCGCGATGAACATGAGTTATACGTTCACGTCGAAGTGGCTAGGCGCGGCGTGCACCGAGCAGTAAAGCATCAGTCAAGCGTTCCAAGAAAATTTTCGAGATCCGGCGGCAATGGTGCCGTGAGCGTGATCCGCTCGCCCGTGCTCGGGCTGGTGAAGGTGATTTGGCGGGCGTGCAGGAAATAGCGGCCGAGCGCACTGGCGGGAGCGCCGTAGAGTTTATCGCCAACCACCGGATGCCCGATGCTCGCAAGATGCACGCGAATCTGGTGCGTGCGGCCCGTGCCGATTTTCACCTCAAGAAAAGTGAACTTGTCGAAGCGCTTCAGCACTTGATATGACGTGCTGGCTTGGCGTCCGCTGGCTAGGCGGGCCGTCATCCGAGTGCGGCGTATGGGATCGCGGGCGATGGGCGTCGCGATGCTGCCCTGGTCTTTCTTGACGCGGCCGTGCACCAGCGCCAGATAGATCTTTTCCACTTGCCGCGACGCAAACTGCTCCGCGATATGCCGGTGCGCGGCGTCGTTGCGAGCGATCAGGATCACGCCGCTGGTGAAGCGGTCCAGGCGATGCACGATGCCGGGCCGCAGGTCGCCTCCGACAGTGGAAAGTTTTCCAAAGCGATGCAGCACGGCGTTAACAAGAGTGCCGGAGTGCTGCCCTGCGCCGGTGTGGACCACCATGCCCGCCGGCTTGTGGATCGCGATGACATCGGCGTCCTCATAAAGGACCTCGAGCGGAAGGTCTTCGGGCGTCGCCCGCAACGGCGCGAGTTCGGCGGGCTCAACATCGATCCGCTCGGCGCCCTTCAGCAAGAACGAACGCTTCTCGGGCGAACCGTTGACCAATACGCGTCCTTGTTCGATCCAATCTTGCAGCCGCGCCCGGCTGTATTGCGGAAGCCGTTCGCGCAAGAACTGGTCGAGCCGCTTCCCTCGATCCGCGGGCTTCGGTTCCAGCCACAAGTCACCAGCCACTAGCCACAGTTATATTCAATAGGTGATTGGAAGCGCAAACGGCCGCCAGAGATATGTACTTGCGCTCTTGTTCGTGGGGCTAGTCCTCGCGCGACTCTGCCACAGCGCGATCGTTTGGGTGGAGGAGGCATATCCAGCCGCCGCTGCGATTCAAATTCTCGACGGAAAAACGCTGTACCGAGACGTCTGGTTCGACAAACCGCCGCTCTCCGCGCTGGTATATTTGCTGTGGGACGCGCGCATGGGCGCGCTGCTCAGGATCGCGGGCGCGGCCTTCGTCTTCGCGTGTTGCCTGATGTTATGGCGCTTCGCGCGCGATCTGTGGGGCCCGCGCGAGGGCTTGGCGGCGGCGCTGCTGCTCGGATTCTTCCTGACGTTCGGAATCCCCTCCGCGGTGATGGCGCTGGCGCCGGATTTGTTGATGGTGCTGCCGCACATCGCGGCGGTTTACTTGGCGTGGCGCGCAAGGCCGCTGCTCAGTGGGTTAGTGGCCGGCGTCGCGCTGCTGGTGAACGCGAAAGCATTTATCGTCTTGGCGGCTTGCATCTTTTTCGCCTGGCGCGGCGCAGGATGGCTGCTGGCGGGATTTGCGATCCCAAACATTGTGGCCCTGATTTGGTTCGGACGCCCTTACGTCGACGAGGTCTGGCGATGGGGCGCGCTGTATTCCGAACAGACCTTCGCGCTTGCAACCGGGTTCGTCAGAACCGCGAATTGGGCGGGTTTTCAGAGCGCACTCATCGTCGGAGGGGCGTTTGCGCTATGGAAGAAAGACCGCTGGCGATGGAAGATGATCGCATGGCTGCTTCTGTCACTGGCTGCGGTGGCCGCCGGCTGGCGATTTTTCCCGCGCTACTACTTTCAACTGCTTCCGGTGATGGCATTGTTGGCCGCGCGCGGGTACACGTTATTGGGCCGATGCCGCGTGGTGATGCTGGCGCTGCTGTTGATCCCGTTGATCCGCTTCGGACCGCGCTACGTGACGCTCGCTAACGACTTGGCCCACGGGCGTGAAAGTAACTGGAGCGATCTGGCGCTCAACGAAGACAGCAAAGCCGCGGCGGATCGCATCGAGCGCGCGGGAACGCTATTGGTGTGGGGTTACCGGCCAGATATTTTCACCTACACTCGAATGGCCGCCGGCAGCCGGTTTCTCGATTCGCAGCCGCTCACGGGCGTGTTGGCGGACCGGCATCTGACAAGTACACAGGTGCTCGCCCCCGCCTGGGCCGCGCGAAACCGGCGCGAGTTGATCGCAACCGATCCGGCCTGGATCGTGGATGGCCTTGGCCCGCTGAATCCCGCGCTTGCCATCACCAACTACCCGGATTTGCGCGATTGGTTGGCCAACTATCGCGAAGTGGGGCGAACGCGGTTCTCGATCGTATACCAGCTCAAGTAATTACTCTCCGCTCCAGCACGCCACCCGTTTTTCAAGAAACGCGGAAATGCCCTCCTGCGCGTCGTGCGCCAGTGAGTTCATCGTCATCACTTCCTTGGCGTAGGCGTAAGCCTTGGGCTGATCGAGATCGATCTGCGTGTAGTACGCCTGCTTGCCCAGCGCGACCGTGAAGCTGCTGGCCTCCGCGATCTTGCACGCGAGTTCGCGCGTTGCCGATTCGAGCTCAGCGGCGGGCACCACCCGATTGACGAGACCCCACTCGGCAGCGGTTGCGGCATCGATCATCTTGCCGGTGAGCAGCATCTCCATGGCGCGTTTACGGCCGACGGCTCTGCTTAGCGCAACCATGGGCGTGGTGCAGAAGAGGCCGATCTTGACGCCGGGCGTCGCGAACGCGGCTTGGTCGCTCGCGATCGCCAGATCACAGGTGGCCACCAGCTGGCATCCGGCGGCCGTCGCGATCCCCTGCACTTGCGCGATCACGGGCTGCGGGATGGATTGGATCTTCGCCATCAGCTCCGTGCAGACGTCGAACAGGCGCCGGTAATCGCCGACCGTGCGCCCCACCATTTCACTCAAGTCGTGGCCCGAGCTGAAGGCGTTGCCTGCCGCCGCGAGGATGATGGCGCGGACGCGATCGGCGGCGGCGAATTCGTCCAGGCAGCCGATCAGCTCCAGCATCAGATCGAGTGACAGAGGGTTGCGGCGTTCCGGCCGGTTCAGCGTAATTACGCCGAGCTGGCCTTCCGTACATGCGGTGAGATATTGGTAGGGCATAAACAATAGAGGTGTCCCTCGGCGGCCACCGTTTCATCGCCCGGCGTGATCGTCGCACCAGTTTCGACGTGTACGATGTCCCAATAACCAGCGTCGCACAGAAAAGCGACAATCGCGCCGGCCCTGCGCCGCTTTTCGCGCATCGTCTCGCCGTGCATTTCGAGAAACAGCGCCGGGTGATGCGCCGCCAGCGTTTCGCGAGCGCCCTCGAGCGCTTCCAGCTCCCATCCTTCGATGTCGATCTTGATGAGATCCGGCGCGGGCAATCCGAAGGCCGCGATGTCGCGATCGAGCGTCGTGATCTGGACGGCCTGTGAAACCGGCGCAACCGCATTCCGCTCGAGGGTTCCGCCGCCCGCCATCTCTGGAGCGTAATGCAGCGTACCCGAGCCAGGCTGTGCCCCGACACCAAATTTGCGCACTTGGACGTTGGCCAAATTGTTCAGCTGAATGTTTTCGGCGAGTCGCGCGTGATTGATTTCGTTCGGCTCATAACAAATGACCCGCGCGCAACGCGCGGCGAAAAACAGCGTCAGGATGCCATGAAATGCGCCCACATCATAAATGACCAAGCCAGTGAGTGGCAGCCCGCTCCAGAACATTTCTTCCTTGGTTTGTGCACCGCGCGAGAAGACCGCCGGTAGCCAACCCAAGCCGCCCTTGCGACGCATGCCGCGAATCAGCCCATGGCGAACCGTGTAAGTACAGTGGTCAAACAGATGGCGGCTGATCCAGGCAATCGCACGGTGCCGAAGCGAGTAATGACGGAAGGGAAGGTCGTCCGCGCTAGTGGAGCTCGAGAATTTCACGGAGTGCATCTTCTATGGCGCCCAAATGCTCAGCACTCAATAGTTCGATGCGACCGGCCAAGCTCTCTCGCGCAATTGCGCGCACTTGATCGATCATGGCGACAGCCGGGCGTCCTGCACACTGAACACTCACTATCACTGGAGGCGCAGCCCGAGGCGAAGTACCAAGCGGAACTACAACTACCGTCCGGCGACGCTGGTTCACCACGCTGCTGCTTAAGACCACACACGGGCGCGTCTTGCTGATTTCTGACCCAACGGCAGGATCAAGCCTCGCCCACCAGATCTCACCGCGCCGCAACATCTTCCCAGGGTTCCGGGAGCTCATCCATTAGAGCGTCGAATTCCTTCTCGATTTCTCTCAGCTCGGGATCTTGGTTTGCGATTTCGCAAGCGAGAATCAGCCGCTTCTCCCGTTCGGCCAGCTTTTCAGCAATGGCATCGGCGACATACCGCGACCGATCTCGAGCGGGGACTCGTCTCGTGAAGCTGATCGCCAGGTCGTCCGGCAAAGTGAAAGTCATCTTTCGGCTCGGCATACAGCCATACTACCATACTTACCGCACGCTGGCTAGTCATCCTCCCCGCCTCCCACCTTCAGCACCGCCAAGAACGCCTCCTGCGGAATCTCCACGCGCCCCACGCGTTTCATGCGCTTCTTGCCCTCTTTTTGCTTCTCAAGCAGCTTGCGCTTGCGCGAAATATCCCCGCCGTAGCATTTCGCCAAAACATTCTTGCCCATCGCCTTGATGGTTTCGCGCGCGATCACCTTATTGCCGATCGCGGCCTGCAGAGCCACTTCGAACATCTGCCGCGGGATCAGCTTGCGCAGCCGCTCGATCAGAATCTTGCCGCGCTCATACGCGAAGTCCCTGTGGACGATCATCGACAGCGCATCCACCGGTTCGCCCGCCACCAGCACGTCCAGCTTCACCATTGGAGAAACGCGGTAGCCGGCCAGGTGGTAATCGAGCGACGCATAGCCTCGCGAAGCCGACTTCAGGCGATCGTAAAAATCCAGCACGATCTCATTCAGCGGCAGCTCGTACAGCAGCAGCACGCGCCCCGTGCCGATATATTCGAACTTTTTCTGCGACCCGCGTTTTTCCTCTAGCAGCTTCAGGATTTCTCCGACGTACTCCTCCCGCGTGATCACGGTCGCGTCAATGATCGGCTCTTCAATGTGCTTGATTACGGACGGATCGGGAAACTTACTCGGATTGTAAACTTCGATGAGTTCCCCGTTCATCGCCGTGACTTTGTAGCGAACACCCGGCGCGGTCGTGATCAGATTGATCTGAAATTCGCGCTCCAGGCGCTCCTGAATGATCTCGAGATGCAGCAAGCCGAGAAAACCGCAGCGAAACCCGAAGCCCAGCGCCACCGAATTCTCCGGCTCGAAGTTGAACGCGCTGTCGTTCAGGCGCAGCTTTTCCAGCGCCTCGCGCAGCCGGCCGTGCTCATGCGACTCCACCGGATAGAGCCCCGCGAAAACCATCGGTTTCACTTCCTGAAAACCGGGCAGCGGCTCGGAAGCTGGGTTTTCAACGCTGGTTACGGTGTCGCCGATTTGCGCGTCGGAGACGGTCTTGATGTTCGCGAAAAGAAATCCGGCTTCACCCGCCGAAAGCTCGTCGCATGGAACCGGCTTGGGCGATTGATAGCCCACGCCGTCCACTTCGCAAATCGCGCCGGTGGCCCACAACTTAATCTTCTGCCCCACTCGCAGCGTGCCGTCCACCACGCGCACTAGAATAATCACGCCGCGGTAAGGATCGAACCACGAGTCGAAGATCAGCGCGCGCAGCGGCGCATCGGGCGAGCCCTTGGGAGCCGGCACCAGATGCACGACGGCTTCCAACACATCCTTGATGCCGACGCCTTGCTTGGCGCTCACCAGGAGCGCGTCTTGCGCCGGAAGGCCGATCAACTGCTCGATTTGCTCGCGGATCTTTTCCGGCTCGGCCGACGGCAAATCGATTTTGTTGATCACCGGAATAATTTCCAGGTTGTGGCTCAGCGCGAGATACGTGTTGGCGAGCGTCTGGGCTTCCACGCCTTGCGATGCATCCACCACCAGCAGCGCGCCTTCGCAAGCTTGCAGGCTGCGTGAAACCTCGTAGCTGAAGTCGACGTGGCCGGGCGTATCGATCAGGTTGAGCTGGTAGAGCTGTCCATCCTCCGCGCGATAATTCAGCCGCACGGCATGGGCTTTTATCGTGATGCCGCGCTCCCGCTCCAGGTCCATCGTGTCCAGCACTTGCTCCATCATTTCGCGCTGCGAAAGCGCGCCCGTGGCTTCCAGCAACCGATCGGCCAGCGTGGACTTGCCGTGATCGATGTGCGCGATGATAGAGAAGTTCCGGATGAAAGCGGGATCCATGCGGTAGAATGAGGCCTGAACCCCAAGTATCCCATATCCCACAAAAGTGACCGAAGGAAAACCGACTTTCCCGCATCTTCAAGCCGACAGTTTTAAATTTGCCGTTCTTTGCGCCGAGTTCAACACCTCCATCACGGAAGTTTTGCTCGCAGGCGCGCTGGAAGCTTTGAAGCGCTGGGGCGCAGTCGACATCGAGGTCGTGCATGTCCCTGGTTCCTGGGAGCTGCCTCTGGCAGCCAAAACGATAGCGGAACAGAAGAAGCCCGATGCCATCATTGCGCTGGGCGCTGTCATCCGCGGCGATACGCCGCATTTCGACTACGTGGCCGGGCAAGCTGCCAGCGGCCTCATGGCGGTGCAACTTGAAACCGGCATCCCAGTAGCGTTCGGAGTTCTCACCACCAACACCATCGAACAAGCCGCCGATCGAGCAGGGGGGAAAGACGGCAACAAAGGATACGACGCCGCGATCACGGCCATAGAGATGGCCGAGCGGATTCGCCGCCTGCGACAATAGTTGCAGCCATGGCAGCCCGTCACCGATCCCGCCAGCGAGCTCTGCAAGTTCTCTACCAGTGGGACATGACCAAGCGTCCCATGGAAGAGACGATTCACGCGTTTTACGATACGTTGCGCGCGGAGGGAGCGCCCGAAGCCGCCGAGGAACCAGATGACCAAGACCCGCCAAGCGACGCCCGCGATGCGTTCGCCTCGCGCGATGAGCGCGATTTTTTCATGGAAGAACTCGCGAACGGCGCCTCGGCCATGGCGCCCGACATCGATCTTCGTATTTCGGAGAAATCGGCCCACTGGAAACTGGAGCGCATGCCGATTGTCGATCGCAATATTTTGCGCCTGGCCATCTACGAAATGAGCCGCCAAGACACGCCGCCGGCCGTGGTGATCGACGAAGCGCTGGAGCTGGCGCGGCAGTTTTCGGGCGACGAGTCCGTGTCGTTCATCAACGGCGTGCTGGACGCGGTTCACAAGGAGAGCGTGCTCGACGCCATCCACAAGGAGAGCCGGAACTGAAGATCCTGATGGTGGCTTCCGAGGCCACGCCATTCGCCAAAACAGGTGGACTCGCCGATGTTTTAGGCGCGCTTCCCGCGGCGCTCGCCGAACGCGGCGAAAACGTTGCCGTCGTAATTCCCGCCTATCGCGAAAATCGCTATCCGCAATCCCCGCGCGAGGCCTACCGCGATCTGTGGATTCCCATCGGCCCAGGCTACCGGGTGAACATCCTCGAGATCGCCCAGCGCGGCGTCACTCACTATTTCGTCGAGTGCCCCGCCCTGTACGATCGCCATGGAATCTACGGCTCGGGCCCAGCCGATTTTCCCGACAATCACCTGCGCTTCGCGGTCCTCTCGCTGGCGGCCATCGGCGTGGCGCGTCACTTGTTTCCTCCCGATCTCCTGCACCTGCACGACTGGCAGGCCGCGCTTGCGCCAGTCTACATGCGCGAACATTTTCGCGGCGATCCCGCCTTCCTCCGCGTCAAATCGCTGCTCACCATTCACAATCTCGGCTATCAGGGCATCTTCGGCCCGGAGGTGGTCGCGCAACTCGGACTGAACCCGCGCTGGATGAACCCGGAGCAACTGGAATTCTTCGGAGACCTCAATTTCCTGAAAGCCGGCATCGCCTGGAGTGACGCCGTCAGCACCGTCAGCAAAGGGTACGCTCGGGAAATTCAAACACCCGAGTACGGTTTTGGACTGGATGGTTTTCTCCGCAAGCACGGCCCCATCGCCGGGATCGTCAACGGCGTCGATTATAGCCAGTGGAGTCCCCAGCATGACCCGCATATCGCGCAAAATTATTCGGCCTCCGATCTTTCCGGAAAGCGCGCCTGCAAGCAAGCCATCCTGGCCGAGTATGGGCTGCCCGGCGACAACCCCGATCGCCCGCTCGCGGCCATTGTTTCCCGCTTCGCGTCGCAAAAGGGCTTCGACATTTTGGCCGATGCCGCCTCGCGATTGCTCCAGGAGGATCTCGATCTGGTGGTCTTGGGCTCGGGCGACACCGTCTACGAAGCGATGTTTCGCGCGCTGGCACGGGCGTATCCCGATCAAGTGGGCGTTCAGATCGGATACGACGACGGTTTGTCGCACCGTATTGAGGCCGGTGGTGACATGTTCCTGATGCCCAGCCTGTACGAACCCTGCGGTCTCAACCAGATTTACAGCCTCAAGTACGGGACCATCCCGGTGGTGCGCGCCACCGGCGGCCTGGATGATACCATTGATGAAGACACCGGGTTTAAGTTCCGCGACTATTCCGGCGATGCTTTGCTTGAGTCGGTGGGGTTGGCCCTAAAGGCCTTCCGAAATAGGGACGATTGGACCCGCAGGATGCGCCGGTGCATGGAGAAGGATTTCTCGTGGAAAGCCTCGGCCGGCGAGTACGTGGAGTTGTATCGGCGCGTCTTGGCTGGCGGAATGACCGCGGGCTGAATCTTTTTGACGGTAGCGACATCTATTTAGCTTAGGGAGATCGACAAGAATATGGCTGGTGCGAATACTCTGACATTTACCGACGCGACTTGGGATAAGGACGTCCTGAACTCGGAAGCCCCGGTCCTGGTGGACTTTTGGGCCGAGTGGTGCGGGCCGTGCCGCATGATGACGCCCACCGTGGACGCCATCGCCGAGGCTTATGCCGGCCGCGTGAAAGTGGGCAAGCTGAATGTCGACGAAAACGGCGCCACCAGCATGCGCTACAACGTCCGCGGCATCCCCACGCTGCTGCTGTTCAAGGGCGGCCAAGTCGTCGAGCAGAAGGTGGGCGCGGTCGGAAAGACCGACGTTCAGAAAATGCTGGACGCCCACGTCACCGCCTAAACTGAACCGCGCGCGTGAGCAAGCGGTATTGTAAAATCGGGCATGCTCGCCCGACCACCGCTTCTGCTCCTTGCCCTCGCCGCAATCGTTTTCGCCGGCGACTACACCTACCAGCAGCCTCCCCAGGACATCCGCGACGTCCTGAACGCCCTTCCCACCCCCGCCATTTCGGTCAGCCCGCAGCGCGATTACGCGATCTTTCTGCAAGCCGTGCGATACCCGCCCATCGCCCAGGTCGCGCAGCCGTTTCTTCCGCTGGCGGGCGTCCGTGTCGATGCCAACACCAACAGCCTGCACATGGCGGCCTATTACATCTCGTTCGCCATCAAACGGCTGCCGGGAGGAGAGGACATCGCCATCGCGTTGCCGTCCGGCGGGAAATTCGGCGCTCCGGTCTGGAGCCCCGACGGCAAGCAATTTGCCTTCACCAACACCGTGGCCAAGGGCGTCGAACTGTGGATCGGTTCGCCATCCACGGGCCAGGCGCGCCGCATCCCCGGCCTCAGCGTGAATGGCGTACAGACGGGCGGACCCGCGGTCCAGTGGCTCGGCGACAATCGCACCCTGATCATCAGTACGGTTCCTTCCAACCGCGGCCCCGTTCCGGTCGAGCCTGCCATCCCCATCGGTCCGCATGTGCGGGAGAGCACCGGCAACGCCGGTCCCGCGCCAACTTTCGAGGACCTCCTGGCCACGCCCCACGACGAGGACCTGTTTGATTACTACGCCACCTCGCAGCTTGTTTATCTGGATGCGGCCAGCGGGAAACCGACACCATTCGGCAAGCCGGCGATCTATACCCTAGTCCGGCCGGCTCCCGATCAGACCCATCTGTTGATCGGCTGGCTGCACAAGCCGTATTCCTACCAATTGCCCGCCCGAGCGTTTCCGGAAGAAATCGAAGTCTGGGATCGCAGCGGGAAAGTTGAATACAAGGTCGCGAGTCTCCCTCTGGCCGATCGCGTTCCACTCGCCGGCGTTCGTACCGGCCCCCGCTCCTACCAGTGGTTGCAAGATAAACCGGCAACTTTGGTTTGGGCCGAAGCGCTCGACGGCGGCGATCCCAAGGCCAAGGTTCCGAACCGCGACCGGATCATGCTGATAGCGGCTCCCTTCAGCGCGCAGCCGAGCGAGATCTTCAAAACCGAGCAGCGCTTCCGGAGCTTGCAGCCGCTGGCCGACAACAAGGCGCTGGTCGATGACTACGAGCGCGTCAAGCGCATCGTGCGCACGTTCGAAATCAGCCTCGACCAGCCGGGCCCCGGCAAGCCGAACAATGACGCGCGTCTCATCTTCAGCCTCAACGAACGCGATGCCTATCACGATCCCGGAACTCCCGTTCTCAAAACCACGCCCGACGGCCGCCGCCAGGTGATCCAATCGGGCGACGAGATTTATTTGCAGGGCGAAGGATCCTCGCCCACCGGCGACCATCCCTTCCTCGACCGTTTCAATCTCGCCACCGGCAAAGCCCAGCGGCTTTTTCAATCCGACGCCGGCGCGTATGAAACCATCGCGGCCGTGCTCGACGATAACGGCGCGCGCCTGCTGACCCGCCGCGAAAGCCCCGCCGATCCGCCCAATTACTACATCCGTACTGGTTCAGACGCGAAGCCCCTAACCCACTTCCCCAATCCCACGCCCCAAACGGCCGGTGTCAAAAAGCAACTGGTCACTTACAAGCGTGCCGACGGAGTGCCTCTATCGTTCACCTTGTATCTTCCCGCCGATTACAAACCCGGCACGAAGCTGCCCGCCCTCGTCTGGGCGTACCCTTATGAGTTCAGCGACGCCGACACCGCCGGTCAGGTAACCGGGCACGCGCCGCAGGCGTTCAGCCAGCTCAATTACCACCAATTGTTCGTGCTGCATGGCTTTGCTCTGATTGATGACGCGGCCATGCCGATCATCGGCGACGCGGAAACCGTCAACAACACTTACGTGGACCAACTAGTCATGGATGCGCAAGCCGCCGTGGATAAAGCCGTCGACATGGGCGTGGTGGACCGCGAACGCGTGGGAATCTTCGGCCACAGCTACGGCGCATTCATGACCGCGAACCTGCTGGCGCACTCGAAGTTGTTTCGCGCGGCGGTGGCGGAAAGCGGCGCGTACAACCGGACGCTGACGCCCTTTGGCTTCCAGACCGAGACCCGTACGTTCTGGGAGGCGCCCGACGTTTACACCAAGATGTCGCCCTTCTGGTTCGCCGATAAGATCAAGACTCCCATACTTCTCATCCACGGCGAGGCCGACGACAACACCGGGACTTACCCCATCCAGTCCGAGCGAATGTTCGCAGCCATCCGCGGCAACGGCGGCACGGTTCGTCTGGTGATGCTCCCCGCCGAGGCGCACGGATACCGCGGCAAAGAATCGCTGGAGCACGTGCTTTACGAGGAACTCACTTGGTTCGACAAGTACCTACAGTGAGTCTACCCCGCCGTCGTCAACGCCCCTTCGGACGCCGATCCTACTAAAGCAACGTATTTGGCGAACACGCCCGAGCGGTAACGCGGCTCCGGCGCTTTCCATTTTGCGAGCCGCTCACGCAACACCTGCTCGGACACCTCCAAATTGATGGTTCGGTTCGCGATATCAATGTGGATCGTGTCGCCTTCTTGAACCGCGGCGATGGGACCGCCCACCGCGGCTTCCGGCGCGACGTGCCCTACGCAAAATCCTCGAGTCGCTCCGCTGAACCGGCCGTCGGTCAGCAACGCGACGCTATCGGAAAGCCCCGCGCCGACAATGGCGCTGGTCACGCCCAACATCTCGCGCATTCCCGGCCCACCGCGCGGGCCTTCATAGCGAATCACGACAATATCGCCGGGATGAATCTTCCCGCCTAGCGCCGCCGCCATCGCAGCCTCTTCCGATTCGAACACGCGCGCCGGGCCGCGCTGCTCCGTTCGCTCAATGCCAGTCACTTTGATCACGCACCCATCGGGCGCAAGCGAACCACGCAAGATCACGAGACCGCCACTTTTCTTAATCGGCTTGTTCAGCGGATGGATCACCTCTTGGCCTGGCGTCTCTTTCGCTTCGGCTGCTTCTACGGCCAAAGTCCGTCCGGTCACCGTCATGGCGGAGCCGTCCGCGTAACCGCCCTGCACCAGGCGCTGCGCGATCACTCCAATCCCGCCGGCTTTATCGACGTCCACCGCGACGAATTTGCCCGCCGGTTTCAAGTCCACCAACAACGGCGTGCGCTCGCTGATGGTCTGAAAATCGTCGATGTCGAGCGGCACGCCTGCTTCGCGCGCCATGGCCAACAGATGCAATACCGCATTCGTGGATCCGCCCGTGGTCGCTACCGACGCGATGGCGTTATCGATGGCCATGCGCGTCACGATATCGCGCGGCCGTAAATTGTTCTTCACCAGATCCAGCACCAGCCGTCCGCAGCGCGCCGCAACTCCGTGTTTGCGGGCGTCTACCTGCGGCACTGCCGCTGTGCCCAAAGGCGACAGCCCGATCAACTCCATCACCGTCGCCATCGTGTTCGCAGTGAATTGTCCGCCGCACGCGCCCGCGCCCGGACACGCGGAATTTTCTATCTCGAGGAATTCCTCGTCCGACATCCTGCCCGCCGAATTCGCGCCCACGGCTTCGTAGACATCCTGAATCGTAAGGTCGCGGCCCTTGTGACGGCCCGGAAGAATCGACCCTCCATACAGAATCAGCCCGGGCGTATTCAGCCGCAGCAGCGCCATCGCTGCTCCGGGAATCGTTTTATCGCAAGCCACCAGCGCCACGATGCCATCGAACATGTGGCCGCGCGCCACCAGCTCAATAGAATCGGCGATGATGTCGCGGCTCACCAGCGAAGCCTTCATCCCCTCGGTCCCCATGGTGATTCCATCGCTGATCGCGATCGTGTTGTACTCCATGGGCGTGCCGCCGGCTTCCCGGATACCTGCGGCGACATCC
>Ga0302326_10015480_pt1 | contig 16042 bp, 12 predicted proteins | sample Palsa_T0_3_FD_202264 | JGI IMG/M metagenome (GOLD analysis project Ga0302326, IMG submission 202264) | Peat permafrost microbial communities from Stordalen Mire near Abisko, Sweden - Palsa_T0_3 | ecosystem: Environmental > Terrestrial > Soil > Palsa > Peat permafrost | place: Sweden: Abisko... | reverse complement strand
CGCAGGGGTCCTTTCGCATCGATGCGATCACTATCGCTTTCCCGCCATTGTCCGGATCGAGCAGGTTGGTGGCGCAGGTGAATCGGACCAAAACCGACGGATCGGCAAGTAAGGGAGACAGTTGATCCAGCGCAGCCGTCTTGCGAGTGCCCGCCAGGACGGAAACTGCCGCCGCCCGCGTCCAGGGGTTTTGATTCCTGACCATCCCCTCCAGCTTCTGTCCAACCAACGACGCCGGATGCGCGATCAGCAACTGGATGGAAACCTGGCGCACTTCCGGACAGTCGGAGATCGTGAGTCCGAGCAATTGGTCCTGAGCGCGATCATCCCACTCTCCAGAAATCTGACTCATCGCCTCAATTTCGACCAGCGGATTCGGATCGGCAATCAGCGTCGCCAAACCCGCTGCCGACGCTTTCGCCGCAGTCATTCTTTCCTGTGTAACTTCATGGGCACAATCACCAACGCGCTGATCGACGCTCTCCCAATCGTTAAAATCCGGATCGAGGAAATAGGCGGCGAGGTAATACTTGAGCGCGCGATCCGGATCGTGACGCGTTTTCAAAAAGAATCGGCCCGCCGCTCCCTGTGCGCTGGCCGAAGTCGCAGCAAAGTCCGCCGCGGCGATGAAGTCGGCCTCGGCATCATCGGGTTTCTGTTCTTCATCGAATCTACCGCGCATTAGGTGAAGCTGACCGTCGGCGGGAAATTTCGCGATCGCTTCATCCAGAAGTGCGCTCGCCGACTCATCGTTTTGCGACAACGCCTCGCTCACGCGCCGTTCCCAGGCGGGAGGTGTGCCAGGATGGTCTCGGCACCAATCATTCAGCATCGCCTGAGCATCCGCCTTCTGGCCGGCCGTTTGTAAGTCGAGTTGCAGCGACTCAACCAGGGTGTAATCATCGGGAGCGATCCCGATCGCTCTCCTTAACACACTGACCGCGTCCGCCGGCTCGCCATGCGCTGCATACAGCTCAGCCATTTCCTTCAGCGGCTCGACGCTCCGAGGTGCGAGACTGATCGCCGTCTGCAACATTTGTTTTCGCGCGTGAAACAGAACGTCGGTCACGTGCCCCCGGAACACAATGTCAAACGAAGAGACAAATGCCTCCTCGCCGAACAGAGCGCGGGCATGCTCACAGATCAGAAACGCGGTCAACGCATTTCCCTGCCCATTGAGGCTCTTGGCAAGTGCCAGATGGGCGTTGGGATTTCCGTAGTCCATCGCCAGTGCCAAACGCGATGAGTCAAGCGATTGCCGCGTGGTTGGAGCGGTCGCGGCCTTGGCCAGGCTCAGGCCAAGCGATAGCACGATCAGCGCAAAGGCCGCCGCAATCTGTTTCGTGGAGATTCGTGCGAATTCGTGTCGATTCGTGATCCGCATTTTCAGCCATTCATTCAATGCGGGCCGCCCGCCGATCGAGATGAATCGCTAGCAGCGTCACATCCGCGGGCGTGATCCCACTGATGCGCAGCGCCTGCCCAAGACTGTGCGGCGTAAAGCGGGAAAGCTTCTGCTTCGCTTCATTTCGCAGCCCCATCACCTTTGCATAATCCATCGACGGCGGAAGCAATTTCGCTTCCAGCTTGGCGAATCGCTCGATCTGCCGATCCTGGCGGGCAATGTAGCCGGCATATTTGATCTGTATTTCCGCTGCCCGAGCGACATCGTGTGTGATCTCCGCCGCCGCGGGAAGGCGCTGGGCCAGCTGCGCCCAGTTGTTCTCGCCGCGGAGAAGCCAGTCAGCCGCGCTAACCCCATCCATGCGCTGCGATCGCAGCAGATCAAATGCAGCGGCGATCGACTCGCGCCGGTTGCCGAAGGCGTCCCAGCGATCATCCCCAACCATTCCAATCTCGCGTCCGATCGGCGTCAGCCGCTCATCCGCGTTGTCGCTGCGAAGGTGCAGCCGATGCTCTGCTCGACTGGTGAACATCCGGTAAGGTTCTGTCGGCGGCTTGGTGACCAGATCGTCAATCAGCACGCCGATATACGCCTGATCCCGCCGCAGAATGAAATCCACATTGCTGCCCGCCGCATATCGCGCGGCATTCACACCCGCGACCAGCCCCTGCGCCGCCGCCTCCTCATACCCGCTGGTACCATTGATCTGCCCCGCAAGGAAGAGACCCGCCACGCTCTTTGTCTCCAGTGTCGCGCAAATCTGCGTCGGCCAGACTATGTCGTATTCAACGGCATACCCCCAGCGCAGCACCTGTGCATTCTCCAGCCCGCGAACGCCCCGAATCATCGCATCCTGCACATCGCTCGGGAGGGAAGTGCTTATTCCGTTGCAGTAGATTTCGTCGGTGTCGAGCCCCTCGGGCTCCAGGAAGATATGATGCGACGGCTTATCCGCGAACCGAACCACCTTGTCTTCAATGCTCGGACAGTAACGCGGCCCAGTCGAATGTATTTGCCCCGAATACATCGGCGCCCGATGTAGATTGGCGCGGATCATCTCGTGAATCGACTCATTGGTCGCACCGATCCAGCATTGCACCTGCATAAGCGGCGGTAGCCAATCTTTCGAATACTCATTGAGAAACGAAAACGCCGCCGGCACGTCATCGCCCGCTTGCGGTTCGAACTGAGAATAGTCGATCGACTGCCGCTTGAGCCGCGGTGGTGTTCCGGTTTTGAGCCGGCCCAGTTCCAATCCCAATCGCGACAGGCAACCCGACAGCCCCGTTGCCGCCGCTTCACCGACCCGGCCGCCGTCGCTTTTGGCTTCGCCCGTGTGCATGAGTCCGCGCAGAAAGGTGCCGGTGGTGACGATCACCGCCCGACTTCGCAGGTGCGTTCCATCGGCCAGAATGACACCGTTCACAATGCGTGGCCCCGCGGTTGAAATCTCCGCGACTTCCCCGGCCACGATCGTCAAATTCTCACAGGTTGACAGCAGCCGCTGCACTTGGGCGGCATATTTATATTTATCCGCTTGAGCCCGCGGTCCCCATACGGCTGGCCCCTTGGACCGGTTGAGCATACGAAACTGAATCCCCGTCGCATCGATCGCCCGGCCCATCAATCCCCCAAGGGCATCGATTTCCCGCACCATCTGCCCCTTGGCCAGTCCGCCGATTGCGGGATTGCACGACATCTGCCCGATTTTCAGTGGGTCGAAGGTGACCATCGCCACCGATGCGCCCAGATGCGCTGCCGCCCACGCCGCTTCGGCTCCGGCATGCCCGCCGCCAATCACGATGATGTCGAAGTCAGTTTTCATCCGCCAGGAACGCAAGATACTCGCAGATAGAGGATGGGGGAATGCGCAGGAAATCGTGGTTGCGGAACAAACGCGCCGATCGTCTCGAAAGTCGGATCGAACTTACCCTCCCGAGATCAATGGCTGTGACCCGGAAACGCCTCTCTCCGAGGTTCTGAAATTGGTACCCAGCTAACCAGAAGGTCTGAGCGGCCGTCCGATAATACGACGCGCTGCCAGCCCGCAAAGCCGGCAAAATTTCTTCTCGCCTCCCAATTTCCCCAGCGTCAATTAACTCGCGCGCTGGCGGCGACGATGAGTGTGCAGACGGACACTTAAGTCGTCTTCAAGATGTCCAAGGTCCCAAACCATTCCGAAGAATATGCAAGTTCCGTCCGCGATTGGTCGCGGGGCGCGCCGCAGCCGCGCCGCTTCAGGATGCGACTTGGATTGCAGGCCAAGCTCATTCTCTGTTTCATGGCGCTGTTCAGCCTCACTTTGGGCGTCACTTCATGGACCTTTGCCAGATTGAACAGCGAACGTCTCACCGATCTGATGGGTGAGCAGGCGCGACAACTCGCCACTGCGCTGGCGCTCTCCAGCGAGCAAGCCGTGCGCGACGCCAACTCTGACCAACTTGGTGCGATGGGTCGGGAGCTCATCAAGAGCCGCAATGTACTCTTCGTCGGCTTTCTCGATGCCAACGCCAGACCGATGTCGCTTTCCAGTCGGGAAACCGGCTTCCAGATGGAAGACCTCACCGTTTTGCAGCGGGATGAACGATTGCTGACGCAGGTGCGGCCCAGGACCTCGCCGTTGCTTGGCGAGTACATAGAAATGGTCGCTCCGATCGTCGCCAGCGGCGGGTCATCCGGCTCCGGCACCGACGCTTCGGAACCGGACAGTTCAGACACCGGGCCAAAGCTGGTCGGTTATGTAGCGGTGGGGGTGTCGCAGTCCCGCGAACAGGCACAATTGCGGGCGATCAATTTCGCAGCGACCGGCATCGGCGGCATTACGCTGACGATCATTCTTCCCCTGGCGTCGCTGCTGGTCCACCGGATCTTTTTGCCGATCCGCCAGTTGGTGGCCGCCACCAGGAAAATTACTGCCGGCGATCTTGATGCACGCGTCGCCATTCACCGGCCTGACTCCATAGGAGAACTCGCAAGGTCGTTTAACGAGATGGTGCTCTGGGTGAAGAAGCAGCGCCAGGATTTGGCCGCCGCCAACGGCAAGTTATTTGAAGCCAACCGCGATCTTGAAATGAAGATCGAGCACCGCACGTCGCAGCTTGAAACCGCAAATACTCGCCTGAGCAGCGAGATCGCCGAGAAGGAAGATTTTCTCCGCGCCATCTCGCATGATCTCAACGCGCCCCTGCGCAACATAGCGGGCATGGCAACCATGCTTCTGACCAAGCACAAGGACGGGCTTGATGAGGACGTGATTCACCGGCTGGAGCGCATCAAAAAGAATGTGGATGTGGAGACCGATCTCATCGCCGAATTGCTCGAACTGAGCCGGATCAAGACCCGCCGTCAGAAAATGGAGCTGGTGAATCTCGAGGCCTTGATATGGGAGATGCGCGGGTTGTTTGAAAACGATCTCAAGAGCCGCGCCATCGATCTGATCGTGGATACTCCGTTGCCAAGTTTGAATGCCGAGCGCGCACGTATCCGCCAGGTTTTTCAGAACCTGATCGACAACGCGGTCAAATATATGGGGGACGGCGAGCGGCGCGAGATCCACGTGGGCTGTTCAATTCGCCTCACCGAAGCGGAGTTTTACGTTCGCGACACCGGCATGGGCATCGAGCCGGAGGATACCGAGAAAGTGTTTTTTGTCTTCCGCAGGGGAAAGAATTCCGTGACGCACAACATTGCGGGCAAGGGCATCGGCCTGGCAAGCGTCAAGAGCATCGTCGAGACGTACAACGGAACGATCTGGGTCGAGAGCAAGCTGGGCGAGGGAACGACGTTCCGGTTCACGATTAACGGAAAGAACCTTCCTCTTGTTTCCGGCAACGACCATTCGGGGCAGGGTGGATCGCAGGAGATCACGGCGGCAGCGTAAGGAACGGCATGATCAGCGAATCAATCAATCCTGATCAGGACGCGCCCGCTCTCTCCTGCGCTCAAGCGACTCGCGACGAGTCGATAACGATCACGCGCGATGAGCAGCCAATCACGATTTTGCTCGTGGATGACGACGCCGATTGCCGGCTTCTGATTCGCGACGCCATTTCCGAATGCAAGGTCAACAACGAAGTGCATGAGGTAAGCAACGGCCAGCAGGCGCTCGCATTCCTCTATCAAACCGGTTGCTACGCCCATGCACCGCGCCCAGGCCTGATTTATCTGGACATTGAAATGCCCGGCCTCGACGGCCTTGAGACGTTGCGCCGAATCAAATCCGATCCAACGTTATCGGACATTCCGATCGTGATGATGACCGGCGTTTGCGGCGAGCAGGAGATGCAGACCGCGGCGCGGCTGGGAGCCAATAGTTATACGCTCAAGCCGGCCAACGCAGAGCAGTTTGTCAGCACGGTGCTGGCAAGCACAAATTACTGGCTGATGGTTCATCAGTATCCGCAGCATCACTTACCCCAGGAAAGGTGTCGGAGGTAGCGGCTAATTCGGAGCCGTGCATCGTTTTCGGACTCGGGAGTTGTATTGTAAATCCTGATTATAAAGCCGGGGATAGGCCTAACTAACTGAGACAAGGCAAAGCAACCGTGGGTAGCGCAGACAAGCTCAAACTTCTGATCATTGAAGATGACATAGATCAGCGTGAACTGCTGCGCGAAACCCTCGAAGATTATTTCGGCGGCGTGACGGTCGTGGGCGCTGCGGGCATGCAGCAGGCGCTGCAGCAGGATGTAACCGCCTTCGATCTCATTCTCTGCGATTACAATCTACCCGATTGCAGCGGAATGGAACTGCTCGAAGAAATCCGCCGACGCAGCAACACGCCCGTCATCATGGTCACCGGCGAAAACGTCGGGCACACCGCGGTCGAGGCAATCAAGCGCGGCGCGACCGATTACGTCGTCAAGCTCGGCGATTATCTATTCACCATCCCGCTGATTGTCGAAAAGAATCTCACCGTTGCCAAGGTAAAGCGGGAAAATGAGCAATTGCGCATCGAGCTTGAACGAGCGCTGGGTGAAGTTCAGCTTAAGGCCACTCAGTTGGAAGCGTCGTTGCAACGGGTGGAAGAGATGGCGGCCACCGATCCACTGACCGGGCTCTACAACCGCCGGCATTTCAGCAAGGTACTTGACCAGCTTTTTGCCGAGGCCCAGCGACACGACAAGGAGCTGTCGTGCGTCATGATCGATCTCGATGGCTACAAGCAATTGAATGACTCGTACGGTCATCAGGTAGGCGATCAACTTCTGGTTACCGCCGGCAAGGTGATCTGTGCGAGCATGCGCCGGATGGACGTGGCGGCTAGATATGGCGGCGACGAATTCGTTCTGCTCCTGCCCCAAGCCGGGCCCGCCGAAGCGCAGACCGTCGCCGAGCGTATCCGCGAGGAGTTCCGCTCCGCATCCGCCGGTCTTCTCCGACGGCCCCTGGGTGTAACCATGTCGGTCGGTATTGGTTCGCTGTCAGTGAGTCATTCGGCAAGCGCCGATCAACTGGTGGCGCTGGCGGATACGGCACTTTACTGCGCCAAGGACTGCGGTCGCGACCGGATTAAATCAGCCGAGGTGCTTACCGCGCGGCCTGCGCATGTTCCCGTCGCAGCGCCGGCGGCGTAGATCAAATCCGCTTTTAACACCCCAACTTTGCAAGAACGCTTCCCATGCGCGCGCGGGATGATACGCTATCGATGAATGACCGAATCGACTGATGTTATTTCCAAGGTTCGCAGGGCTCTGGGGCGATCTGAGCCGCTCGCGGAACCTCCGGTTCCTCCAGCGATCGATGAGCCCATCACGCGCCGAGTTCACAGCGATATCGGCATGCCCGAGCTGTTCAAAAAAACCGCCGCCGACAATAAGGTCGACGTCCGGCCCCTTCGCGTCGAGGATTTGGCTGACTGCCTGATCGCTTCGCTGAATGAGTTACAATGCCGGAGGGTGGCCCTTCCTGTTTCTCCATTGCTCGATCGCCTGAATCTGGTGCGCCTGCTTTGTGAGGCTGGTTTCGACGCCCGCCGATGGGACACGATGACGCTGGACGAGCTATACGATTTCGATTGCGGCATCACCGATGTCTACGCCGCCGTCGCCGAGACCGGCAGCCTTGTCGTTCGCGCATCAGCCGGTCATGGCAGGGGATTGTCGCTTGTCCCGTCGATCCACATCGCGGTTGTCGAGCCGAAAAACTTTGTTCCCGATCTGGTCGATCTTTTTGACCAGATTGCCGCTGAAGGTGTCGGCAGTGGAATCACGATCATCAGCGGGCCAAGCAAGACCTCCGATATCGAAATGAACCTCGTGACCGGCGTTCACGGGCCGTGCAAGGTGAAGGTGTTTCTTTTGGAATAGTGAGGTTTCCCGTTGAGCCGGCGAGCCTTGCTCGCCGTTTCGTGAGCAGGATATCGCTCGAACGGCGAGCAAGCTCGCCGGCTACACTGAAGAATTTGAAGATTCGCGTTGCCAGATTGCGCGCCCTGCAATCGTCACGCGTGCAACCGCTCGATCAAAGATTCTGGCCATATTCCAAACGTAAAAATCGATGGAATTAGCGTGTTCACCCGCGTCCAGGCCATGATCGGCGAGCACTGCTATCGCGTCTCGCAAGTCGTCCCGTCTGGTGGCGATACCATAGCGAAGATAGCTGATGGTCTTGGCGTCCACCTCGATAAACGACATCGGTTTTCCGATGTCGAATGTTCCGAATTGATGTGCCATTCCCAGCGCCGCCGCCGGCGCGTGCGTGGTTCGGAACAGCGCCGTCTCCGCTGTTGCCGATGCGTGCACCGTCAGAAACTGCGCCGCCTCCGCCAGCAGCGAGGTCGTCGGCGAAGCCCCCACATCCGTGCAGATCGCGTAGTCGATTCCCGCGCGAATGATTTTCTCCAGCGGCATAACCCCAGACCCCAGCAGCATGTTCGATGTCGGGCAGTGTGCAATCAGCGCACCGCGTGAATCGGCAACCATTGCGAATTCCGCATCCGACATCCAGATGCAATGCGCGAGAATCGGTTCACGCGCAAGCAAGCCGTCACTTCTATACACGTTCGTATACGTTCCCGCGTCGGGATACATCGCCTGCTCGACGAATTCTTTTTCGGCGATTTGCTCGTTCAAATGAGTTTGCATCCGGAGGCCAAACTTCTCCGCCAGAGCCGATGCCCGCCGACGAAGCCGGCTGTCGACGACCGGGGCGAAGCGATCAGTCACGATCAGCCGGCGACCGAATTGATCTGCCATCTCGGCGATATCGCGGGCCAGATTCACTTCATCCGTGCACAGGTCCGGCGGGCAAATCTGGTTCATGAGCACCAGCCCCACGGACCATGTTTCGGGAAGAATCTCCAGCGCCAGTCGGGTTGCCTGCGCGTGCACGGTCATATACGCAGCGCCGCCGACCACGCCTTTGGAAAGCGTATCGGCAAGAAAATCCCGGATGACTTGCTCGGTATATCCTGCATCGTGACACCGGGCCTCCGCGGGGAAAACATTTCGATTCAACCCCGCCAGCAGCCGGCCTCCTTCGGGCATGGGACCGATGCCCTCGAGAAATCGGCCGCGAATAGGGAACTGCGGAATATGGATATGCGCATCTAGCAGCGGTGGCAGAATTGTGCCGTCGCTCCTGCGAACGATCGCCGGGTCGATCGAATTTGCGATCGATGCCCAGTCGCCGATGTAGCAGGTTGATCCACCTTCGTCGGCAGCAATCGCGCCGTCAGAGAACCAATCGAGCGCGTGATCGGAACGCGGATTCAGCAGCGGACCGCGAATGACGGTGTGCGCGTTCATCGGCGAACCGGCTTGATCAGCCGTCCTCCGTTCTCAGCGACGATCCTTCCATCTTCAAAGACAACCGAGCCGCGCAAGACAGTCTTCTTGATCACTCCATGAAATGTGCGGCCGACGTACGGGCTCAGTTTGTGCCGATCCAGCAGATCCTCGCGTTTCAATTTGAACGATTGGTTTGGTTGCACCAGCACGAGATCGGCGTTCATCCCGACATCGATCCGGCCCTTGCCGGCGATCTGAAACCGATCGGCAACGTTCGACGCGATGAGCCGACCGACCAGTGGCAACGGCAATCGTGGCACCCGGCTGAGCAGGATCGGCAGCGTCGACTGCACACCCGCGATTCCGCCCCAGACTTTGAAGAAGTTCTCCGAAGTCTTCATCTCCGGCGGAGACGGCGAATGGTCGGAAGCGACAAATCTGATTTTGCCCGCCGACATGGCCGTCCAAAGCCCATCGTTAATATCTGATGACCTCAGTGGCGGCGCACATTTCGCCGCCGCGCCCAGTCGCTCGACATCATGGCGATTGAGAACGAGATAATGCGGGCATGTTTCGCATGTGAAATCGCCGCCGCGCGCTGCGGCGCGATGCACGAGTTCGACACCGCGCGGGGTGCTCACATGCACGATGTGTAATCGGCAACCAGTTTCTTCGGCAAGTAGAATCGCCCGCTCGATTGCTTCCGTCTCTGCGACCATCGGCCGCGATTCAAGGTAAGCCGTGATATCCGTTCGACCGGCGGCGAGCATTTCGGCAGTCAATGCGGAGGTGATCGATTCGCTCTCCGCATGAACGGCCACGAGAAGGCCAAGGGCCTTCGCCTTCTGCATGCCGCGATAGAGGGAGAGGTCGTCCACGCTTTGAAAATCGGCGATCCCGCTGTTGGACATGAATGCTTTGAATCCGACCACGCCGCGCTCGGCGAGTTCTTCCAGTCGGTCAAGGTTGCCAGGAACGAGGCCGCCCCACAGGCCAAAATCGGTCAGTGATTTTGCGTTGGCGGCCGCCAGCTTCAGATCAAAGCTCTCCGCATCAAGCACGGGTGGCGACGAATTGAGCGGCATATCAAAAAAGCACGTTCCGCCGCCGGCCACCAGCGCAGCGCTTCCGCTGGCGATGCCTTCCCATTCGGTTCGACCGGGTTCGTTGAAATGGACATGCGAATCGATCAGGCCTGGGAAAATCGTCAAGCCGGTCGCATCGATCTCCGCACGGGAAACGCCGGAAACGGACGGTCCTGCTTCGACAATCTTCCCCGCATCGATCACGAGATCGCCGATCTCGGCGGAATCCACCCGAACGATGAGGCCGCCGCGGATGATCAAATCAGAAGACATTGATTCTCTAACTCCCCGTTTAGCGGTAGCCCCGAAGGGGCACTCTTCATCAAGCGACACAACTTTCGAGAATCGCGACCGCCGATTTAATCGTTTCCCAAGCGAAGGCCCGCATACACATGCGGGGCTACTTTTGCGCTCAAACGATCTCAGCTACCCCGGTACGTCGAATACGCCCACGGCGAGGCGAGCAGAGGCACGTGGTAATTCGCATCGGCATCATCGATCCGAAACAGAACTGGAACGACATCGAGAAACTTGCCGCCGTCGGCTGATCCAGCAGCCGTGAAGTACGCGCCGACGTGAAACAATAGACGATACTTTCCCGGCGTCATCGCCCCTCCCGATAAAAGAGGCGACGAAGGCCGGCCATCGGCATTGGTCAGGCAATCACCGAGCGGAATCTTTTCTCCGCGTTCCAAGCGATGCAGTTCGATGCGCATCCCCGCGGCGGGTCGGCCGTGGGCGGTGTCCAGAACGTGTGTCGTCAGCTTGCCGGCCATGGTTATTCCCGTTCGATGGTTGCGCTGATTTCGCCGTACGGCTCGTCCGTCCACACAAAAATCTCGTTGTTGTTCTCCAACCCGAACGGCACAAGATTGATTGGGAGGCGATGTTTGTTGGGCAGCCGCAGCGAGATGCGGCTGATCTCCGGCGCGGCGGCGAGGGCGGCGTTGCCCATTTCGTACATCGTTTCCTGCACGGCAAGGCTCGTGTGCGTAGCGAAAACTTCAAGCATGGCTTTGCGAATGCGATCGTAGACGGAAAGGAAATCGGCTTGCGAGACCTCGAAATCCCACGTCGCCGTTACGCTGGTGGCGAAGATGCGGTCATCAGCATCTTTCAACGTGCGGTATCGATCCGAAACAAATCCTTTGAATGCGGAGTTGGTTGTCTTGAGCACCAGCAGATTGGTGACGCCTCCGCTTAATGTTGCGTTCTTGCCGCGAATCTCAGTGGCGACGGCGGTGTGCAATTCCAATCCGGCGGAGACAAATGCGTGATCGTGCGGTATGCCATCGACGCCGATGCGCGACCAGGCGGTCTGGCGTATGCCGACAGTGGCTACCAGCACCTGTTCGTACGTGTACGGAAAATGTTTCGCCAGGACCAGGGCGAATTCTTCAGGAGATTTGAATTCGCGTTCTTTCGCCAGCACATAGACGGTGTTCTTCATCGAGTCGGTGGCGATGATTTTGCGATTGTCGCCTTTGGTGTACGACTCTGCGAAGTCGCCGGTCAATTCGATATCGATGGCGAATTCCATCAACTCGTGATGCGGGCCTTTGCGGATGACCTTGGTCAGTCGTACTTCGGATTTGCCGTAGCAGTTGGCGGATAGGCGGACGGGCATCGGCAGTCCTCTCTATATCTGCACCGCAGTTTCATAACCCTGACGCCGGTTCTGAGGTACTCCGAAGAGCCGGATCGATAGTCGGAATAATCCGGCTCTTCGGAGTACCTCAGAACCGGCGTCTCCGGGCGATAGATGCGTGCTGAAACCACTTCTAAACAAAGTCATAAACACGATCCTGCAATCGCAACCGTGCAATCTTCGTGATCTCCTCAAGTGCGGCGGCGATTTCCTGATCGCGCGTGTTTTCCAATCGCACCGGAAACGCCGCGAGGATGGCGGCCTTCTTGTTCTCGCGGGCACAAATGACAAATGGAAACCCGAACTGGGCGCGGTAGGCGGCATTATATCGCTGGAAGGCGGCGACTTCATCGGGAGAAAGTTTGGTAAGCCCGGCACTGGATTGTTCCGCCTTTGAATCGCTCGTCAGGCTCGCCTGATCCGCCAATCTGCCGACTAGATCGGGATGGGCGCAGATCAACGCGATCTGCTGTTCCTTGGTGGCGGCATGAAGGGTTTGACATAATGCATCGTGAAGGGCGTGCAGATTCTCAAACGGCCTGGCCTCCCACGTGTGCTGCGCGATCCATGGCGAGTGCTCGAAGAGCGGTCCGCACACCGCGACGAACGCATTGCGTCCGTATTGATTCAGCTCAAGCAACGATATCTTCCCGTGGCTGGAGTCTGTCACCGCTCGATACAGCAATCCGGCGGCGGCGGCGATGTCTTCGATGCGGCTGAACTCGTCGGGATGGTGGCTGATGCCGTCCTTGCTTGCGATGAAAAGCATCGCGGTCGGCATGATCGGTGCGATGATCGCCGCATCGTGCAGTGCGCCGCTCACGGCTTCGGGCATCAGTCTTCCGGCGGCGTGCGACAGGCGTTCGCACAAGGCGGCATCCATCTTCACCGGCGGCTGATCCTCCGTGACGAAGAAGTTGAAGTCGGCGCCGGACTGCATCACAAATTCATTAAGCCGTTTGTGACACGTTTGTAGGATCGTCTCATCAGGGCTGCGGAGGTCGATCGTAAATCGCACGATCCCGGGAATGACGTTGATTGCGTTGGGTTCGCACTCAATCCGGCCCACAGTGGCGACGGTACCGGGAAACTCTCGGGCAAGTTCATCGACCGCAGTAATTACCTTCGCGGCGGCGACGAGGGGGTCGCGACGGTATTCCATCGGCGTGCTGCCGGCGTGATTTGGCGTGCCAATAAATTTCGCCTTGAATTGCTTTCTCCCGGCGATGGAGGTGACTACGGCGAGCGGTACATCGGTTTCCCACATGGCCGGGCCCTGCTCGATATGCACTTCGATCAGCCCGAGATATTCACCGGGCGAGAGGCGGGCTTCCGCGAGGCCTTCTTTGCTGACACCATGCGGGGTGCCGGCTTCAAAATAATTCTGACCGGCCTTGTTCCGAAAGTCGGCGAGGGATTCCGCGCTATCTTTACCAGACCACAGCCGGCTGCCGATCATTCCGTAGCCGAAAGTCGTGCCTTCCTCCTCGGCGAAGACGATCAGCTCCAGCGGCGGGATGATCTTTTCGTCGGCTGCTGCGCGAAGGCATTCCAGCGCAACGACAACGCCGACGACGCCATCATATTTCCCGCCGGTGGGAACCGAATCGATGTGCGAACCGCTGAGCCAGATCGGCTGGTTCCACGGAATTGAAGCGTGCCGCGCGTGCAGGTTTCCAGCGGCGTCAATCCGAACGTTACATCCTGCGATCCCGGCCTGATGGGAAACGTAGTCGCGAGCCTGTCGCCAACTTCGGGAAAAGGTGGGGCGGTCGCACACGCCGCGCGTTTCGGTGAACGCGGCGATCGATTCGATGTCGAGGTTGATTCGATTTTCGCTGATCGGCATGGCTAATAGAAGACGGGCACAAAGTGCACAGAGACACAGAGCACACAGAGAGAAAAAATTTCAGATTTTATCTCTGTGCACTCTGTGACTCTGTGTGCTCCGTGTCCGTCTTTCCGTTCCAGTTCAGGTTCCAAAATCCTTGCGCCAGGAAGTGCCGGTTTTTTCCATTTCGCTTTCGCGCGCGGTGCGGCGCAGGCGGGTGAGAACAGGCATTCCCAGGGCCCATTCCTGCATCCAGTCGCGGGCGAATTCGCCGCGCTCGGTTTCGGCGAATATTTTGCGAATCTCGGCTTCGTTAATCACGCGCGGCCCGCGCGATCGCACGGCATATTCGCAGGTTCGGCTGCATCCTTTGGTCAGGTATTCCTCGATCCCTTTTTCATCCATCACATCGATCACGCTGCGCAGACTGCGAATCGCCTTGGCGTAAGCGAAACTGGGCGGGTATCCATTATCGACCATCACGTTGAAACACGCACGCATGAGATGAATCGCGCCGCCATAAAGGATTTGCTCCTCGAAATTATCTCCCTCGGTTTCATGCTGAAATGTCATTTCCACAACACCGGCGCGCGTGCTGCCAACGGCTTTGGAGATGGCAAGGACGATCTGTTTCGCGTTTCCAGTGGCATCCTGATCGACGCTGACGCAGCCATAAACGCCTTCCCCCTTCTTGTACTTCGCGCGAACGAATGCGCCGGGGGCATTGGGAACATAGAGCACGACATTCACATCGCTGGGCGGCTGGATTTGGCCGTAAAGAACGCTAAAGCCGTGGCAAAAACAGAGCGTCATGCCCGAACGCAAGTAGGGCGCGATGTCGCGCTTGTAAACCGACGGCTGCACCGGGTCGGCCAGTTCGATCAGAAGAACATCAGCTTTCTTCACGGCGTCGGCGACGGAGAATGCTTGGAATCCATCGGCGACCGCCTGCTCTCGACTGGAACTACCTTCTTCTTTGCTGCGGCACCCAACGATAACCGAGCATCCGCTGTCCCTGGCATTGGCGGCCTGGACCTTTCCCTGAATTCCGTAACCAATGACAGCCAGGGTTTTGCCCTTGAGAATAGTCAGATCGACGTCAGCGTCGCGATAGATTTTTTCCATGGTTGACCGTTGAAGTCGGCTAGAGATAAGTAGCTCGTCGCTCCAGCGAGATATCTCGATTCACGTTCTTGTAATACAGATATTTTGCAGCGGTTGGGCCGGTTGCTACGAAGCCTTGCGGGCAATAGGGGCCCATCCAGATGAAGTCGTTGGGTTTGACCTCGTATGATTCTTCGCCCAGGTAATAGGTGCCCTGGCCTTCGAGAAAATAGAGGCCATGCTCCATCACGTGCGTCTCAACAAAAGGCAGGCCGTGGCCCGAGTCGAATGTGAAAATGTTCATGGCGAAATCGTAAGACAGATCGTCGGGAAGGAGCATTTGCAACCGGGTGTGTTCGTTCCCCATCCATGGCTCAGCCGGGACGTTGACCTGATTGCCGGTGAGAGGCTCGGGCCTGGTGACCCCAGCGAGCGGCTCGTAGCGCTTGCGAAGCAAAAGAACTGAACTGGCGATTGGCGCCCGCAGCTCGTACTCCGCTGCGTGCGGAACATAGGCGAATCCGCCCGCCGCAATGGTGACGCGATGATTCGTGATGGTCAACTCGACTCCGCCGCTCAGGACATAGAGGAATGTCTGCGTGCGATCGTCGCCCGGTTGATTCACGCCGCCGCCAGGTTGCACCTTGAGATGCATCTGGACAAAATCGGCCCGTAGAGCTGGAGCGGCCAGGATGCGGGCTTCGGTATCTCGCCATCGCGGGATGCGCGAAGGGGGGAAGCCGTCGATCGGCATGAGCGCGTAGCGGTCACGCACTCGGGCACGGGATTGGATTGGTGGTGTGTTTGCTGGCATGGTTTATGACTCTCGAATTACTCGGTGCTTATAGCCATTTGGTTCAATTACGGAAAGAGATCAACCAACCCAAAAGCATCGACGTCGACCAAACCCTTGTCGGTTAATTTGAGACTGGGGATGACTTCCAGTGCCATGAAACTCATCGCCATGTACGGATCGTGGAGCGCCGAGCCCAATTCCGCGGCGGCGGCGAGCAGGGCGGCGTAGGCGTCTCGCACCTGCGCGATAGGGCGATCGCTCATGAGCCCCGCAAAGGGCAAGCCCAGGGATGCAAGAATTTTCTCGCCGGCGGCCGCGGCAAGTCCGCCCGCGCTCGCGGCGACGGCACGGGCGGCAGTGTGCATCGAAATATCATCGCATCCAATGATCACCAGATTGTGGTGATCGTGAGCGACCGTGCCGGCGATCGCACCGCGCCGGAG
>Ga0302326_10015479_pt1 | contig 16042 bp, 14 predicted proteins | sample Palsa_T0_3_FD_202264 | JGI IMG/M metagenome (GOLD analysis project Ga0302326, IMG submission 202264) | Peat permafrost microbial communities from Stordalen Mire near Abisko, Sweden - Palsa_T0_3 | ecosystem: Environmental > Terrestrial > Soil > Palsa > Peat permafrost | place: Sweden: Abisko... | reverse complement strand
GGCGCGGCGCGGCGCGGGCGCGAACAAAAGTTAACCCACCCCCCTTGAATCGGAGGGGTGCTCAGGATATGTGCCGCCCAGCGGGCCCTGACGCACGAACCCCCCGCGAATCGGGGACGTGGGCGTGATTTGTCCCACTTCGCGCGGCGGAGATGCGTGCAGCCGTGCGCACCCACCCCCTCATGCTGAGCCACGGAGGCAGCAGATGAGCCCAAAAAAGAGGTCGAGTAAGGAATGCCCGGCAGGTGGTGGCCGCCGGCTTGATCACGCGGTCTCCCGGGGCCCAGGAGCGACGATTGCGCCGGCCCGGAGCCGACCTGGTCACGCGGTATGCCAGCGCTCAACCTCTCCGTCGGGCTCGCTCCGGATGGCCCCTGCGCGCTCGAGATGGCGCAGGTAGCAGAGCGTTTGCTGGAGGAACCAGCCGGTGTTGCCTTCGGTCAGCGGCTGGCCGTAGATGTCCGGACTGATCTCCACTGCGGTCCGTGGTGCGCTTCGGAGTGCCGCGAGCACGGCAGCCAGCCGCTCGTGCACGAGCTGGCGGTTGGCGGCGATATGGCCGGGGGCGTCGACGAAGGGACGGCCGTGGCCAGACACGCAGAGGCGCGGATCGAGCTGCTCGACGACGTCGAGTGAGCGCAGGAACTCCCCCACCGGGTCAGGGGTCCAGCCGTAGTCGAAGAACAGCGAGATGCGGCCGAGCAGGTGGTCGCCTGAGATCATCAGGCGGTGCTGGGCCTGAAACAGGCACACGTGCGACGGTGCGTGCCCCGGAGTCTCATGCACCGTCCAGGGGCCCAGGTCGGTCTCGATTTCCACCCCGGCCACCAGCGCTCGATCGGGTTCGATGACCCGTGCGATTCCGGACGGCATGTCCTTCGCCCGCTCGGCATAGCGGCGGATTGCCTCCTCGGGTACCCCGCTCTGGCGGGCAATTTCGGTCCGGCGCGCGAGTGCGGCCGACGGGTCTTCCACGGCGCGAGTGCCGTGTGCGTGATTCGGGTGCATCCACAGCTCGCAACCGGCCCGGTCGCGGATCGGCGCGGCCTGGCCCCAGTGGTCGATGTGCGCGTGGGTGCAGGCGAGCAGGCGCACGTGCTCGAGCCGCAGGTTGACCTGGTCCAGCGCCCGCTCGAGCTGGGCCAGCGAGCCCGGCTCGTGCATTCCGGTGTCGATCAGCACCACGCCCGAGCCGGCGGCGATCGCCCAGGCGTTGCAATGCGGTATCCCGGGCAGCGGAAGCGGCAGGCGCAGGCGCCATAGTCCGGGCACCACCTTCTCTCCTCGTCCGAGCTCGCGCGCCCTGGCCATGGAGCGCACGATATTCGCGACGCGTAGACTGCGCCGCCGCGATGCCTTCTACTAGCGAGATTGCGAAGCGGTACTTCGCGGCGCTCGCGGCCCATGACATCGACGCGGCAGCCGCTTGCTGGGTTCCGGGCGGCATCGATCGGCTGGTCGGACAGCAGGAATTGATCGCCCCGACCGGGATCAAGGAGTACTTCGGTGAGCTGTTCGCGGCGTTCCCCGATTTTGCCTTCGAGGTGCTCGAGACGACCAGCTACCGCCACCGGACCGCGGTGCGGTGGCGCGCGCGCGCGACGTTCGCCGGCCCGGGGCGCTTCCAGGGCTTCGTGGCCAACGGCGCCAGGATCGACATCGAGGGCTGTGACGTCGTCACGGCCGTCGATGGCCTGATCGCGCATAACGACGCCTACGTCGACAGCGGCGACATCGCCCGACAGCTCGGCTTGCTGCCGCCGGCTGGGTCGCTCGCGCAGGCGCGCCTGGCCAAGCTCGTCAATGCCCGCACGCGCGTGCACTCGCGCATCCATGGCAGCTCGGCCGAGCCGATCGCCGATGGCGTCTGGATCGTCCGTGGTGGGTTCCCGCTCAAGACGATGAACGTGTTCCTGATCGAGGATGACGGATTGGTGACCGTGTTCGACGCCGGGATCAAGGACATGAGTCCGGCGGTGATCACCGCGGCCGCGCGGCTGGGCGGGATCAAGCGAGTGGTCCTTGGCCACGCGGACGCCGATCACCGCGGTGCGGCGCCGGCTCTCGGAGCCCCGGTCTACTGCCATGCCGCGGAAGGCGCGGCCGCAGAGTCCAGTGCATCGTTCCGCGACTACTGGCAGATGAGCAAGCTCGGTCCGCACGGGCGGTTCCTGCTCTCGCGGCTGATCCCGACGTGGGACGGAGGCGCAGTCCGGGTCGCCGACACCGTGGAGGAAGGAGAGCAGATCGCCGGCTTCGAGGTGATCCACCTGCCGGGTCACGCTCCCGGCCTGATCGGCCTGTTTCGTGCCTCCGATCGGCTCGCCCTGGTCTCCGACTGTTTCTACACGCTCGACCCGCAGACCGGATTGAAGGGGGCGGCGCGCTGTCCGCACCCGGCGTTCAACCTCGACACCGAGCAGGCGCGCAGCTCGATGCGCAAGCTGGCGCAGCTCGAGCCGTCAACAGCGTGGGCCGGGCACGCCGAGCCGGTGGCCGGCGATGTTCGCTCACAGCTGGAGCGGGCTGCCGCAGCGCAGGTGGGCGGGTCATAGTCCGTCGTGGGCCGTCGTCACCGCCAGCGCACCAAGCTCGCGGCGCCGGTCAGCGAGTACAGCGACGCGGACGGCGACACCTTGACGCTGCGTGGGTCCCTCACGCCCGCATCACGGCTCGAGTACACCGCGGTGCTCGGGGCGGGTCTCGATCGCGAGGACGCGTGGCAGCGAGCCGCCGAGCTGCTGTTCGAGCGCCTCGCCGTCTCGTGGACGATCGCGGGACTCGAGCTGAGTCGTCAGAAGGAGTTGCTCGCCCGCTACCGGGCCAGCTCGAGCGCCGAGCGGCAGTTTGTCCGCGAGGCGCTGCGCGAACACGTCGGTGAGCACTTTCCCGAGCTCGAGGCGCCATGACCCCGTCGAACCTGCGCGGCCCCGACGCTGACGCTTTCGCAGAGCTGTTGTGTGGATGGTGTCTGCAGGCCGGCGCCGGCGAGCAGGTGCTGATCGCGGCCACGACTCTGGCCGAGCCGCTGGTGAGCGCACTGCATCGCGCGCTGCTGACCCGCGACGCATGGCCGCTCGTGCGCCTCTCGCCGCCCTCGCTCGACGCCGACTTCTACCGCTATGCCCGTGAGCGCCACCTCGATGGGTTCGCCCCGGTGGCGCTGGCGGAGGTCGAGGGGGTCGACGCGGTCCTGCGGATCGACGCGCCGGCCAATACGCGGGAGCTCGCCGGCGTCGACCCGTCGTTGGTCGCCCGGGCGGCCCGCGCCCGCGCTCCGCTTCAGGAGGCGCGGCTGGCCCGGCGCTGGTGCGGGACGCTGTGGCCGACACCGGCGCTGGCGCAGCAGGCGACGATGAGCGGGGGCGATTACGCCGCCTTCGTCGGGCGAGCGCTGTTCCTCGACACACCCGATCCGGCGGGTGCGTGGAGGGCGCTGAGCGCGATGCAGGCACGGCTGGTGGAGCGCCTGTCGGCGGCGCGTGAGGTCCGTATCGAAGCGCCAGGCACCGATCTGCGGCTGCGCGTCGACGGGCGGACATGGATCAACTCCGATGGACGGCGCAACATGCCCAGTGGCGAGGTGTTCACGGGTCCGCTCGAGGACTCCGCCACCGGAACGATCCGCTTCACGGTGCCCAGCAGCCCTCGCGGGGTGCAGGTCAGCGGCGTTGAGCTCACGTTCCGCGAGGGCAAGGTGGTGGCCTATCAGGCCCAGCAGGGCCAGGATTACCTACGCGCAGCCCTGGAAACCGATGCCGGGGCGTGCTTCCTCGGTGAGCTGGGCATTGGAACCAACGCCGGCATCGATCGTCCGACCGGACACATCATGCTCGACGAGAAGATCGCCGGCACGGTCCACCTCGCGCTGGGGCGCTCGTATCCGGAGACTGGCGGGAGCAATGCCTCGGCGTTGCATTGGGATCTCATCTGCGACCTGCGCGATCGCGGCCGAGTGAGCGTGGACGGGGAGGCGCTGCTCGCCGACGGAGAGTTGCTGTCCTGAGTGGGCAGCGTCGAGTAGGTTCTCGCGTTCATGCGTCGCACGAAGATCGTCGCCACGATTGGTCCAGCCTCGCGCGAGCCCGAAACGCTCGCGCGGATGATCGCGGCCGGCGTCGACGTGGCCCGGCTCAACTTCTCGCACGGCAACCGCGAGCTGCACGCCGAGAATGTCGAGCGGGTTCGCGCGGCGGCGGCGAGCGTCGGCCGTCAGGTGGCGATCCTGCAGGACCTGCCGGGACCGAAGCTGCGGATCGGCGCCCTGCAGGACGATCTCGTCGAGCTCAAGCCCGGGGAGCGGCTGGTGCTGGTGTGCGGCTCGAGCGAGCCGGGCAACGAACAGCGCATGTCCGTGACCTGGGGAGGGTTGGCCGCCGCCGTCGATCCGGACGACGTGATCTACCTGGCCGATGGGTCGATCCGGCTCCGGGTTGGAGCCGTGCGGGCTGGGGACGGCGAGATCGAGACCGCCGTCGAGGTGGGCGGCACCGTCGCCTCGCGACAGGGCTTGAACATCCCCGGTTCCACGCGCGGTCTGCCCGCCGTGCCCGAAGAGGATCTTGACATGCTGCGCTTCGGCGAGTCGATCGGCGTTGATGTGATCGCGCTGTCGTTCGTGCGCAGCGCCGAGGATGTCACCAGCGTTCGCCGGCACACGCGGCTGCCGCTGGTCGCGAAGATCGAAAAGCCACAAGCGGTCGATTCCGCCGAGGACATCATTCGCTCGGCTGACTGCGTGATGGTCGCCCGCGGGGATCTCGGGATCGAGCTCCCGATCGAGGATGTCCCGATCGTGCAGAAGCAGCTGCTGCGGATCGCCGGCCGGCTGGCGCGGCCGTCGATCACCGCCACCCAGATGCTCGATTCGATGGTGTCCTCCTCGCGACCGACGCGGGCCGAGGTGGCGGACGTGGCCAACGCGATCCTCGACGGCACCGACGCCGTGATGCTCTCCCAGGAGACGGCGATCGGCTCCTTTCCGGTCGAGGCGGTGGCGATGATGGCGGCGATTGCGGAGCGGACCGAGAACGTGCTGCCCTACCACGATTGGAACGAGGGCCGAGTGAGGCGCGACGCGCGTGACCCTGCCTATACGGTGGCCTACAGTGCGTGCGCCGCGGCTCGGGATCTCCACCTGGCGGCGCTGGTCGTGCCCACCCTGTCCGGCCGCTCGGCGCGGCTCATCTCAGCCCACCGACCGCAGGTCCCGATCTACGCGCTGTCCCCGGGCCGCGAGACCGTTCGCCGCTGCAGCTTCATGTGGGGCGTGCAGGCGGCCTCGATGCGCCGCCACGAGATCACCGAAGCGCTGATCGCCGACGCCGCCCGTCGCGTCGTCGAGCTCGGTTGGGTCAAGCCCGGTGCCAGGGTGGGGATCACCGCGGGCCTGCCCAGCGGGAAGCCGGGTACCACCAGCCTGATCCAGATCCAACGAGTCTAGGTTGGATCGCCCGGGGCGATCCAATTGCATCATCGCCCTGGGGGCCATTATCCGGGGGCTGAGGTCGCCCTGGCGGCGATTACCACGTCTCGCTGAGCAGTTGGCCTATGCGGCCGCGCGGGCGTAGAACTCGGCCTCCTGGCGGCCGAGCTCGGTCGCGGGGGGATCGTGGTAGAACCACTCGCGGGCGATCCGGTGGAAGTTGCCGCGGGCGTGGAGCTGGGCGATCACCGCCAACGTCAGCACCTCCATGCGCCGCCCGAAGATGTGATCGGGTGGCGCGGACTCGTGGCGGAGCTGCCCGAAGTATTCAGACCGCGGATCGCTCATATCGATCAGGACCTGGGTTGCGTATTCGGGGGTCAGCTCGACCTCGCGGTCGACCGTGTACCACGAGGTTGCCGCCCGGAAGTGGGCCAGGACGCGATCAGGATTGAACTTGTCCGGCTGGGGAAAGAAGCCGGTCTCGGTCCCGAGGCGCATGATCGTCTCGGTGTCCCCCTCGATGATCGCGCGCGCGACCTGGATCTCGAGCTCCACCGACCCCGGGGGCATGCGCTTGAACAGCCCGAAGTCGAAGAAGGCGACGCGGCCGTCATCGAGGAGCATCGAGTTGCCCGGGTGGGGGTCGCCGGAGAACTGGCCGTGCCGATACAGGCAGCCGAAGTAGAACCGAAACATGACCTCGCCGATCCGGTCGCGTTCGTCCTGGGGATAGCGTTTGAGCTCCTCGAAGCCCGTGCCCTGGACATACTCGGTGATCAGCATGCGCTCGCGCGAGAGCGACGTGACGACGTCGGGGATGACGATGAACGGATGGCCGCGGAACAGACGCGCCAGCGTGCGCTGGTTCTGCGCCTCGAGTTCGTAGTCAAGCTCCTCCTGGATCCGTGAGCGGATCTCCTCGCCGATCGCCTTCGGATCCATACCAGGCGCGATCCGCTTGGCCAGGCGCAGGATCAGCCCCAGGTTCTGCATATCGGCGCGAACGGCCGCCGCGACGCCGGGGTACTGGACCTTGACGGCGACCTGTCGACCGTTGGCGAGCCGCGCTCGGTACACCTGCCCGATCGAGGCAGCGGCGATCGGCTCCTGGTCGAACTCGACGAACACCTCCTCCAGCGGATCGTCCAGCTCCTCCTCGATCACCTTGCGCATGTCCTTGAAGGAGACCGTGGGGGCGGCGTCCCGGAGCGCCGCGAGCTTGTGCTGGAATTCCTCGCGGTACTCCTCGGGCACCAAGCCGACATCGAGGAACGACATCACCTGACCGACCTTCATCGCGGCGCCTTTCATCGTCCCGAGCGCCGCGACGATCTGCTCGGCCGCCTCGATGTGGCGTCGCTCGAGCGCCGCCTGACCTTGATCCTTGGTGCGCGCGACGTTGGCAGCCCGGGTGCCGGCCTGCCGAATCGCCTGTCCGGCCGCCAGTCCCCCGATCTTGGCGGTCCGCCCCACGCGTGAGGTGGGGATCTTGTCTCTCGCCACTGCTACCTGAGTTTAGGGGGCCGCTGCCCGCACTTGGGACCCCGGAACGATGTCATCGGATCCGTCGGGCCACCGCACCCACGCCTTGTAGCCGCCGTCGTAGTCAGCGCCGAGCAGGATCAGCGTCGCCGGCTGGCCCAGAGCGGTGCACTCCCCGTCACCCTCGGGATCGAGCCCGCGCCAGATTCTCACGAAGGCGTTGTGCTCGAGCTGCTCGGCCACGGTCGTGGGCTCGGTGTGGCCGGGATGAATACGAGTCGCGGGCGGTAACGCGAGCAGTGTGCCCATGATCGAGGTCTTGAGGTCGTCATAGCTGGTGTGGCCGGGAGCGCGGACGCCTCCGACGGAGCCTTTGAACAGCGTGTCGCCGGTGAACACATCGGTGCCGTCGATCAGCAGCGAGAGCATCCCGGCGGTATGTCCCGGTGTATGCAGCGGCTCGATCGTCAGGGCGCCCGATTCGATCGTCGCACCCGGCTCCATCACGCCGGTGGCCGCCGGCACCAGCGCGCGTTCGAGCGGGTGGATCAGCACCGGGACATCGGGGTAGCGCTCGCGCACCGTCTCGAGCTCCGCGACATGATCGTGGTGGTGGTGGGTCAGCAGCACGTGGGTCAGGGTGAACTGCCCCCGGTCCAGGAATTCCAGCAGCGGTGCCACCGGTCCCCCCGCGTCGACCATGATCGCGTGTCCGCCCAGCTCATCGGCCACGAGATACGTGTTCGACAGCCAGCCGTCACTCATCGAGCGTTCGACAATCACGCTTGAGAGCGTATCGGGGTAGGCTCCCCCTCGACATGAGCCTGATCCACACCTGCTACCGCATTCTCGAGATCGACCGGTCGGTCGAGTTCTACAAGGCGCTCGGTTTCGAAGAGAAGGGGCGCCATCCGATTCGCGACGAGGCGATCAACGTGTTCCTGGGCCTTCCCGATGACGGCCCCAGCCCTCGGCTCGAGTTGACCTACAACGTCGGCCGCACCGAGCCGTACGAGATCGGGACCGGTTACGGGCATATCGCGATCACCACCCCCGACCTCGATCACGCGCTCGAGCAATTGGCCGGGCAAGGGATCGAGCCAGAACGCCCGCCCTACACGGTCCGGGACGGGGGCTCTCGGCTCTGCTTCGTCCGTGATCCGGATGGCTACCGGATCGAATTGATCGAACGCGGCTGAGCTGAGCTACTCTAACGTCGCGGATGGTGGACACGACCACGATGGGGAAGCTCCTGCGGCGGTTCGCCGAGGGTGTCGCCGCTCACGACCGTGAGAACCCTGGGCATACCACTTGGGGGATCGGCATGGCCCACTTCGACATCGAGCGACTCGGGCTCGAGGAAGGCGAGGAGATCCTGCCCGGGATCGTCCTGCAGGCCGACGGCCGCGAGACTGGCAATTTCCGCGTTCTGTGCGACGGTCAGCACGACGAGGGCGAGGTGCAGGAGGAGGAAGAGGTCCTCGACGCGGTGGCCGCACAGGAGATCGCCGAGCCCGTCTACGCTCCCGGCCTGGCCCCCCCGGTCCGCCCGCCACTCTAACCCGACGTTTCACGGCGGCTCTCGCCGCCTCCCGAGGTCAGGCGCCGGCCCGTGGTGCCGGGATTCCGGCGCGCGCCGCGATCTGCATGCTCAGACGCTCCACCGTCGGGCACCTCAGGCCATGCCGGGCGGCGGCTCGTAGGACCGCCCCGGCGATGGCATCGAGTTCGGGCTCCCGACCGGCGGCGAGATCGCGCTGCATCGAGGATCCGAGTTCGGCGTGGGCCTCGTCGAGCTCGCCCAGCGGCTGCGCCGGATCGATCTGGGCGCCGTCGGCATTTGCCACCGCGGCCGTTTCAGCCACGCACAGCTCGAGTGCCGATCGCCACTGCGGATCAGCGCGGACGAATCCGATCCGACGGTCGGCAGCGCTGGTCGTGCACGCGAGCGCGGTGAGGCGGACGAGCTTCGACCATAGGATCTGTTTCTCGCTGGAGCCGATCCGAGTGGGGACATCGGCGTTCTGAAGCGTCGAGGCCAGTCGCTGCAGCGCTCCGGCGAGTGCCGGGTCATCGGCCGCCAGATCCACCCGGAAGGATGGACTGGTTTGGACGATGTGGCCCGGAGCGGGCCGGTCGGACTCGATCCGGATGACGCCGGCCGCGACCGCGCCGGGCCCGAACCGGTGTCTGAGGCGGTCCATGTGATCGAGGCCGTTCAGCAACGGCACGACGAGACCCGGGTCGGTCTCGATTCGCTCCAGCGCCGATGCCAGCGCGTTGGCCTTGGTGGCGACGAGCAGGACGTCCACGCTCGAGCGCAGTGCGCAGACCGCCTGTGGACGGGCGATGAACCCGCCCAGACGTGCGCTGGTGACCGTGATTCCGTCGCTCGCAATCACCCTGGCGGTGGCGTCGCGTCCGACCACGACGACGTCCTGACCGGCGCGGGTCAGCACGGCGGCAAGGAAGCCGCCGACTCCGCCGGGGCCGAGGACGGCGAGCCTGGACACTGCATGAAGGCTGCCAAAGCGACGATATGCTCGCCCGGTGACCGCGCTGCCGGAGACGATCGCTGCTCCGGCGGGGCTGATCGAGCACATGCTTGACGTCGACGTCGATCACGCCGCGGTGCGACTCTCGCCTGCGCGGCGGATCTGGCTGGTCGGGACAGGCACCAGTCAGCACGCCGCGGAACTGGGAGCCTGGATGCTCGCGGCCGGAGCCCGCGTCGTGTCCATCACCGGCCAGGGAGGAGCCTGGCCCGAGGCGGTCGAGACGGTACCCCAAGAGCGCTCGGAGACCTACACGGTCAGCTATATCGCCGCGCTCGTGGTGTTGGCGCAGCTCGCTGCGCCGCTTGGCGCCACCGGGGTCCGCGAACGAGAACTGCCAGCACTGCCGGGGCGCGTGGCTGCCGCAGCGCGGCAGGGTGTGTCGCTCGACGACATTCCGGAGCGTCTGCTGGTCGTCGTGGGCGTTGGGCCGGGAGCCGTCACCGCCCGGGAGGGAGCGCTGAAGCTCCGCGAGGCGGCCCGCCTGCCCGCCGAGGGTTACGAGGCTGAGTATTTGCTGCACGGATCGGCGGTGCCACTGCGCAGCAGCGATGGGCTGCTGCTCGTTCAGCCCTGCGCCGATCAGCGCGGCCAGGACCCCGACACCATCATCACCTCCGGCTGGGCGCGGCCGAGCCTGTGGCGGATCGGCGGGCCTGAAGCCGGGGGCGACGCTACCGGCTCGGCCACGCTGCCAGCTGACCCCAGTACGGTGTAACGGTGGCGCTGCCGCCTGGTCTTCTTGCCCGCGGTCCTTGGGAGCCGTCTCAGGTCGAGGTCTCGTGGCGCGCTGATCCGTTTGAGCCTGAGCACAGCGCGACCGAAGCGGCCGACATCGCGCTGGCCGCCCTGCGTGAGCGCGGCTCGCCTAGCCACGACGGGCTGGCGGCGAGGATGTCCGGCTTCAAGGCCGGGAGCGACCGGCTAACGCTCGAGCTGCAGCCGGCTCGGTGGGCGCTGCGCCTGGTCCCGGAGCACGCCGCGCACAGTCTGTCTGTCCTCTGCGTGGTGCGTGCCGCGGACGGACGATGGCTGGCGGGCCGGCGGGCGGGGTGGCTGGCGTCGTGGGCCGGACGGTGGGCGCTGGGCGCCGGCGGATCGGTCGAGGTCGACGAAAATCCGGCCGACACCATGACCCGGGAGCTGCAAGAAGAGTGGTCGGTGGCGCCCGAGCGACTGAGCGTGGAGGCGCTGGTCGAGCTGCCCAGCGAAGTGGTCCTGCTCGTCGGGATGGCCTGGCTGCCCGCTGGGGCGTTGGTCACTCCAGACTCCGAGCACGACGAGTTTGCCTGGTGGCCGGCGAGCGTCGAGCGCTGGCCTGAGGAAGCGGATGCGCCGCTGCGCCGGATGGCCGAGCTGTTCGCCGCGGCTGCGGAATGATTGATGCCGACTCCGTCGGGGTGAGTCGGGATGAGCGAACCCCGGATGGGCGTGGTCACGTTTCGGCGCCTGGAGGTGGTGTCGTTCGCTCACTCTGTCGTGTACCTGTCGCTGCTCATCTGCGCGTTCGCCTTGGGCAAGCCAGAGCCTGAGACGTTCATTCTCGGGCTCGCCCACGGGTTGCTCTGGATCGCGATGTCGCTGGTCTGCATCGCGGCCGCGCGAGCTCACGTGATTCCATTCTGGTTGGCGGTCACGGTGGCGGTGCTCGGCGGCCTCGGGCCGTTCGCGGGATCAGCCGGGTTCGTGATCGCGGACCGTAGGCGTGCTGCCGCCACCCGTTAGAGTGGGTGTCCCGGATGACAGTAGATACCAGCACGGTCCAGGTCGTAATGCCAGCAATGGGTGACTCGGTCGCCGAGGGCACGGTTCTGGAGTGGCATAAGCAGGAAGGCGACTCGGTCGCTGTCGACGAGACGATCGTGGAGATCTCAACCGACAAGGTCGACGCCGAGGTTCCCTCGCCGGTGGCCGGAACGATTGTCAAGATCCACGCGGAGGCGGGCGAAACGATTGCGGTCGGCGCTCCGCTGGCCGAGATCTCGATCAGCGGGCCGGACGGGTCTGGCACCGGCCCGGCGACCGCGTCCAGGAGCGAAAATGGTGTCGGCACGGCGGGCGAGACGATCGACATCGTCACTCCGACCGGCGGCGAGTCGGTGACCGAAGGCACGATCTTGGAGTGGTCGGTCAAGGTCGGCGACACGGTCAAGGACGGCGACACGGTCGTCGAGATCTCGACCGACAAGGTCGACATGGAGCTTCCCGCTCCGGCCTCCGGGACGATCGTCGAAATCCTGGCGCCGGAGGGAACGACCGTCTCCGTCGGTGAGGTGATCGCGCGCATGACGACGAGCACGACGGCGGTCGCCTCCGACCTTCACCCCGACGCTGCGCAGCGCGCCCAGACTCAATCCGCTCCGCCCCCAGCGCCATCAGCCCCACCGGCGTCCGGCTCGCCGGCGCCCGCGGTCGGCGCGAACGGAGCGAACGCGTCACCCGTCGCGCAGCGGATTGCCGCCGCCGAAGGCATCGACCTCGCGGGTCTGCAGGGCAGCGCTCGCGGCGGGCGCATCACCAAGGCCGACGTGCTGGCCGCCACCACGGGCAACGGCGCCGCGACTGAGGCGGCCCCCGCATCCCCACGGCCGACCGGGGCCCAGCCGATCAGAGGCGCCGGTGCCGCGCTCGCGCGGTACATGGACGAAAGCCGATCGATCCCCACCGCGACCTCGTTCCGTACGCTCACGGTGACGGTCCTGGACGGCCGGCGCACGCAGCTCAAGCACGCTGGGCAGCGCGTCTCCTTCACGCATTTGATCGCGTACGCGATCGCGCGCGCGGCCACCGAAGAGATGCCGGTGATGGCCCACCACTTCGCGGAGATCGACGGCAAACCGCACCGGGTCGATGACGGCGCTGTCAACCTCGGGCTCGCGGTCGACGTCGAGAAGAAGGACGGCACCCGCACCCTGATGGTGCCGGTCATCCCCGATGCCGGCCGTCAGAGCTTCGCCGAGTTCCTCGACGCGTATAACGCGCTGGTCGACAAAGCCCGCACCAACGCGCTCACTCCGGACGACTTGATTGGCGGCAACATCACGCTGACCAATCCCGGCGGGATCGGAACGATCGCCTCGGTTCCGAGGCTGATGGTCGGGCAGGGAACGATCATTGCCACGGGCTCGATCGCCTATCCGGTCGGCCTGGAGGCGATCGGTCGCATGATCGGGGCCGAGAAGGTCATGACGATGACCTCGACCTACGACCACCGGATCATCCAGGGCGCCGAATCAGGCCGGTTCCTGCAGCGCATCGAGGCCTATCTGCAGGGCGAAGACGGCTTCTACGAGGGCGTGTTCGCAGCCCTCGGCGTGCCGCTGGGAGAGTTGCCGGCGCCGCCCGCTCCGGCTGCGGCCGCAGGTCTCGCGGGCGCTGTCACGGCGCCTACTGCGGCGGTTGCCTCCGAGCCCGACGAGGAGCTTCTCCAGGCCGTCCAGGCTGCGACGTCGCTGCTGAAGGCGTATCGCACCCACGGCCACCTGTCCGCCAGGCTTGATCCACTGGGCCGCGAGCCGGAAGGCGACCCCGCGCTGGACCCCGAGCCGCTCGGGCTGACCCCGGAATTGATGGCGAAGATTCCCGCCCGGATCCTGCGCATGTATGTGCCGGGGGCGACGCTCGCCGACGCGCTCCCGCACCTGCGGGAGACCTACTGCGGTCCGATCGCCTACGAGATCGAGCACATCGCCTCGCATCGCCAGCGGCTCTGGCTCAGGGAGGCGATCGAGGGTGGTCAGTTCCGCAAGCCGCTGACCAGTGCCGAACAGAAGGCCCTGCTCAAGCGCCTCACCGAGGTCGATGCGCTCGAGCGCTTCATGCACAAGGCCTACCTCGGGCAGAAGCAGTTCTCGATCGAGGGCCTCGACATGACGGTGCCGATGCTCGACGAGGTCACGCAGCTCGCGGCCACCCGCGGCGCGCGGGAGGTCGTGATCGGGATGGCCCACCGTGGCCGCCTCAACGTGCTCGCGCACAACCTGGGTCGGCCCTACAACACCATCTTCGCCGAGTTCGAAGGCTCCTCCACGCTCGAGCCGATCACGACCCTTCCCCAGGGCGGAACCGGCGATGTGAAATACCACCACGGCGCCCAGGGCTCCTACCAGCTCCCGGGCGGCGAATCGATCATCGTGCGCTTGGAGTCCAACCCCAGCCACCTGGAATTCGTCGCACCGGTCGCGGCAGGCGCGACGCGCGCGGCGCAGACCACCCGCCAAGGACCCCACGCGCACCAGGACACCAACGCGGCGATTCCGGTGATCCTCCACGGCGACGCGGCCTTCCCCGGTCAGGGCGTCGTGGCGGAGACACTCAACCTGCAAGCGCTCGACGGCTACACCGTCGGTGGCACGGTCCACATCATCCAGAACAACCAGGTCGGCTTCACGACCGACCCCGACGACGCGCGCTCGACGACGTATGCGTCCGACCTCGCCAAGGGCTTCGACGTCCCGATCATTCACGTCAACGCCGATGATGTGGCGGCGTGCATCTCCGCGATCCGCCTGGCGTTCGCCTTCCGTCAGGAGTTCGGCCACGACGTGCTGATCGACCTGATCGGGTATCGCCGGTTTGGCCACAACGAGGCCGACGAGCCGGCCTATACCCAACCCGAGATGTACCAGGTGATCAAGAAGCACCCGTCCGTCCGCGAGCTGTTCGCCCGGCGGCTGATCGAGTCGGGAGTGGTCAGCGAGCATGAGTCCACCGAGCTGACTGATGAGGTGTGGGCCGTGCTGAGCGAGCAGCACCAGAAGCTCAAGGAGCGGATCGCCGCCGCCAAGGACATCGAGCACGCGACCGGCGAGTACCAGCTCGACCGCAGCCCCTCACCGGAGGTCAAGACCGCCGTCGCATTCGACCGTTTGCAGGTGCTCAACGAGGAACTGCTCTCGATTCCAGACGGGTTCACGGTCCACCCGAAGCTGGCCAAGCAACTCGAGCACCGCCGCGAGGCATTCGGCTCCCAGCCCGATGATGCCGGCGCGGCCCCGGCGGGCGAGGCTAAGCGCGAGGGGATCATCTGGGCGCACGCGGAAGCGCTGGCGTTTGCGTCGCTGCTGACCGAGGGGATTCCGATCCGACTGACCGGCCAGGACACCGAACGGGGAACCTTCAGTCAGCGCCACCTCGTGCTGCACGATCCCAAGACCGGCCAAGAGCACTGCGCGATGCAGCATCTGCCCGGCGCGCTGGCGCCGATGGAGCTCCACAACTCGCCGCTCTCTGAGGCCGCGTGCCTCGGGTTCGAGTACGGCTACTCGCAGGAAGGGCCCGAGACCCTGGTGCTGTGGGAGGCACAGTTCGGCGACTTCGTCAACGGCGCCCAGGTGATCATCGATCAGTTCATCGCCCCCGGCCTGGCGAAGTGGGGCCAGACCTCGAGGCTCACCCTCCTGCTTCCGCACGGCTATGAGGGTTCTGGGCCAGAACACTCCTCGGCCCGGCTCGAGCGCTTCCTCCAGCTCGCCGCTGAGGGCAACATTCGCATCGCCAACCCGACGACTCCGGCTCAGTACTTCCACCTCCTGCGTCGCCAGGCCCGGATCGCCAAGCAGCGCCCGCTCGTGATCATGACCCCCAAAAGCCTGCTGCGCCTGGCGCAAGCCAGCAGCGGAATCGAGGAGCTCGCCGAAGGCCGCTTCCAGCCGGTGCTGTCCGAGCCGGGGGTCGACCCCGAGCTGGTCACGCGCCTGGTCCTGACCGCCGGCAAGATCTACTACGACCTGATCGGCCATGCGGGGCGCCAAGACAACGCCCGCGTCGCGATCGGCCGCGTCGAGCTGCTGTATCCGTTCCCCCAGGCCGAGATCCTGGAGTTGGTCGCGATGTATCCGCGGCTGAACGAGGTCGTGTGGGTTCAGGAGGAACCGCGAAACATGGGCGCAAGGGCGTTCATGTCGCCGCGGCTGCTGCAGGTGCTGCCCGAGCACCTGCAATTCGGTTATATCGGTCGTCCCGAGCGCGCCGCGTCCGGCGAGGGCTACCCGATCGCCCACGCGATCGAGCAGAACCGGATCGTCTCGACCGCACTCGACGTCGGACAGCCCGTCTCCCAGTATCCGAGGGTGCTCCCCGGCGAGCGTTAGATTTCCCAGGGGGAAATCTCATTGGGAGTTTCGGCTCAGGCGTGAACCGAGGGTTCCGGCGGTTGATCTGCCGAAACTCCCGGCGTAGTCTTGTTCCGCGAGGATCCCCGATCGGTGCGATCAACGCCCGGGAGTTCGGCCGACCAAACCGCACGGATCGCAATCGAGGCCTCGCCGAACTCCCACTTGAATTTCCCCCCCGGAAATTCGGCCGACGGCGGCGATCTGGCGCCTGGGAGTTCGGCCGACCAAACCCCACGAATCGGAATGAGAGCCTCGCCGAACTCCCATTTGAATTCGCTCCAGCGAATTCAACAGGTACGGTGTGCCCGTGCGGTTTCGTAGAGACGGATCCCGCCGCGATAACTCGCGACGCCATCTGACCCCGAATCTGGGGGTCCATGACATGGCGATCGACCTCGGAACGGCGAATACGCTCGTGTACGTGGGCGGTCGCGGAATCGTGGTCTCGGAGCCCTCGGTGG
>Ga0302326_10015478_pt1 | contig 16043 bp, 13 predicted proteins | sample Palsa_T0_3_FD_202264 | JGI IMG/M metagenome (GOLD analysis project Ga0302326, IMG submission 202264) | Peat permafrost microbial communities from Stordalen Mire near Abisko, Sweden - Palsa_T0_3 | ecosystem: Environmental > Terrestrial > Soil > Palsa > Peat permafrost | place: Sweden: Abisko... | reverse complement strand
CTCGTACGCAGCCGCCCCTCGTTCGTCTGCGCGATGGTGCCGAGCGACGTGCACGATGCCGCGGCAACCATGCACAAACTCGCGGGCGTTCTCGGAGTCGACGAAGCGTTACTGTGGAAACGTCTCCTGCATCACCACGGAGTCAATTACAAAGATTTCGACGAGGTGGCCGTCTACGAACCGAACGGTCCGATCGTGCTCGCGAGCGACCTCACGAGCGCGCAGATGTCGCGTCTGGCCGAGGCGCAAGACGAACTGCAAGGCCTCGATCTCGAAGCGCAGCCCGTGCGCGACTATCCGTATCACAAACTCGGCTCGCATTTCTTCGGATACGTCGGACAAATCACCGAAGACGAGTACGCGGCGCTCAAAGGCCAGGGCTATACCGCAAACGACGTGATCGGCAAAGAGGGTCTCGAAGAGCAGTACGACTCGTACCTGCGCGGAAAAGCGGGCGGCGAGCAGATCGAAGTGAACGCGCAGGGACAACTCGTGCAGCGTCTGGGGCCGGTCGATCCCGTGCCGGGCGACAGTCTCGTTCTCTCGATCGATTGGCGCGTTCAGGCGCTTGCCGAACAAGCGCTCAACGATCAGTTGGCCGCGGTTTCGAAGTTGCGCGGGCATCCACTCGGAGGAGCGGTCGTCGCGATCGATCCGAGCGACGGCGGCGTGCTGGCGCTCGTCTCGTACCCGAACTTCGATCCCAACGATTTTACCAACGGCATCAAGGAATCGACCTACGCCCGGTATCTCAACGATCCCCTGCACCCGCTCTACGATCGCGCGATCGCGGCGGCGACGCCGACCGGGTCGACGTTCAAGATGGTCACGGGCAGCGGCGCGATCACATCGGGCGTGATCGGAACCGATCAAGTGCTGTACGATTCCGGCGCATGGAATTGCCACGGCGTGCTCTTTCGCGACATCGCCTCGGGCGGGCTCGGCACGACCGATTTCGTGCACGCGCTCGCGGCATCGTCCGACGGGTACTTCTACCAGCTCGGCTACCGCCTGGGACACCAGCGGCTGCGCTATTACGCGACGGAGTACGGGCTCGGCAAGGTACTCGGCATCGACATCCCCGGCGAATATCCGGGCAATTGGCCGACCAACGCCTGGTCGATGAAGGTCTACGGTCTGCCGCTCGAAGCGAGCGACGTGTGCCAACTTGCGATCGGCCAGGGTGCGATGCAAGCGACGCCGCTGCAGATGGCCAACATCACCGCAACGGTCGTGAACGGCGGTACGCTCTACGCGCCGCACCTCGTGGAAGCGATTCGCAACGCGCGCGGCCAGATCGTGAAGCAGTTCCACCACGACGTGATCCGCCAGGTTCCCGTGACCGCCGAATCACTGCGAGAAGTGCGCCGCGGCATGGACCAGGTCACGCAACCCTGGGGTACGGCGTACGGCGAAGACGTCCCCGGCCTCGCCTACGGCGGCAAGACCGGCACCGCGGAAACCGACGGCGGCAACGGCCCAAACACGACCTGGTTCGTCGCGTACGCACCGGCCGATCACCCCACGATCGCGCTCGCCGTTTTCATGGAACGCTCGGGCGGCTACGGGGCAAACACGGCGGCCCCGGTCGCGCGGCGGATCTTGGCGGGATACTTCCACAAGAAGCTGCCCGAGTAGAGCGTCGCGCTCGATAGCAAAACGCCGCTCCGTAAGGAGCGGCGTTTTTTCTACGCAGGGGCGCGGCGCGATACGCTAGTTCAGGCCACGCCAGGCATTGCGTCGTGAGGTCGCGATGCGAGGGCCCCAACCGGCAAACGAATGGACGACCGGGAGGCCTTCGACGAGCCGCCTCGATGGGCGTTCGCGCGCCTCATCGGCGGGAACCACGGCGGTACTGGTTTTTAGTTTTTCCACGGGAACGGATCTCTTCTGTAATCAGCTGCGGACGCTAAAGAAGCTCCGCGTCATTTATCATATCGTGAAAGTCAGCGAGGACCTATGACTTTCGCGGGACCTCGCGGCGAGACAGGATGAGTTAGCCCTTTTGGGCTATTCGTACGGCCTCATGAACCACGGCCGAGACGGCCGGAAGAACGGTCGCCGTGGCGAAAACCGCACGCATGATCGCGCATCACATTCGGCCCTCCGCGGCGGCCCTGCGACTCACGGGCGAGGGCGCTTTCGAAGCGCTCGCACGCGCAAGGGAACTCGAAGCGCAGGGCGTTGACATCGTTCACCTCGAGGTTGGCGAGCCCGATTGCACGACACCCGAGCACGTGAAACGGGCGGGCATTGCGGGGATCGAGCACGACGCGACGCACTATTCGCCGTCGGCCGGCATCGCGCCGCTGCGCGACGCGATTGCGGAGTATGCGGGGCGCTTTCGCGGCATGCCGGCGTTCGCGCGCGATGAGGTGGTGGTCAGCCCGGGGCTCAAACCGTTGATTTGGAACGTGATGACCGCGCTGCTCGATCCCGGCGATGAGGTCGTGTACGCAGATCCGGCGTATCCGTCGTATGCCGGATGCTCGGCCTATCTGCAAGCGAAGGCGATCCCCGTGCCGCTGCTCGAGCGTACGAACTTCCGGCTCGATCTCGATGCGCTCGCGGCGGCGATGAGCGATCGCACGAAGCTGCTGATCCTCAACTCGCCGCAGAACCCAACGGGCGGCGTGCTGACGCGCGAGGATCTCGAGACGATCGCGGCGCTTGCGATGCGGCACGATGTCACCGTCGTCTCGGATGAGATTTACTGCCGCAACCTGTACGAAGGCACGTTCGTTTCGATCGCGGAGATCGACGGAATGCGCGAACGCACGATCATCCTCGACGGCTTCTCGAAAGCGTACGCGATGACGGGCTGGCGTCTCGGGTACGGCGTGATGCCGGCGTCGATCGCGAAGATCGTCGCGCTCGTCGGGCAGAATACGTACTCGTGTGTGGCCGCGTTCGTGCAAGAAGCCGGCATCGCTGCGCTCACCGGGCCCGACGACGCAGTCAAGGCGATGGTCGCCGAGTTTGCGATACGGCGCGATGCGATCGTCGCGGGTCTCAACTCGCTGCCGGGTGTGACGTGTAAAACGCCGCTCGGCGCGTTCTACGCGTTTCCCAACGTCGGTGCGATCACGCGCGACGATAAGAAGCTGGCTTCGTACTTGTTGGAAGAAGCGCACGTCGCCGGCCTCGGCGGATCGTGCTTCGGCGAAGCGGGCCGCGGCTACATGCGCTTCTCGTACGCGAACTCGCTCGAAGCGATCGGCACCGCGATCGATCGGATGCGCGAAGCGCTGCCGCGTTTCGTTCCGTAGCCGCTCGAACCCGGGCTTAGAGTTCGCCTGCGAGTTCCCAGCCGAGCGGCGAACCGATGCCGGTCAACTCGTCGTATCCCGTGCCCGCGGTCTGCGTGCCGTTCGTGCCCGTGATGACATCGCGATAGGCCCACGTGTAGCCTTGCGTGTTTTGGATTTGGTAGAGACGCGGATTGATCCATCCGTTGCGCGTTCCTTGTATTTCGTCGATCTCGGCGACGAGCGCAGCCATGGCCGGCGTCGCGAACGAGGTCCCGAGGTCCGGCGTCGACGAGCCACCCAAGTACTCTTCGAACGGCGCTCCCGCGTTGAGTGCGATATCGGGGATGTTGCGGCCGGATGCGACCGTGCCCGCGGTCGCCGCCTGCCACGAGGGCCGCGCTTCGTATATCGAGGTTCCGCCGCCGCCATCGACATAGCCCGCCTCGCTCACGTACGCGCCGTTATCGGGATTCACGACCAGCGTCGTGCCGCCGACGGCCGTGAAGTAGATGTCGGCAGCTGGAACCGAGACGGCCTCGAACGCATAGTTGTTCCCGTTCACCGATGAGTAGAGATAACAGGCTTCGCCACCGTTGTCGCCGGTGGCGGCGAAAAACGTCATTCCCTTCGCGGCGCCCTGCATCGCCAGATAGCCATCGGCATATTCGATCGCCGGATCGAAGTTCTCGCAGTTGACGAAGCTCGAACTTACAACATCGGCAACATCGTCGCTGACCGCCTGGTTGTACGCGTCCTCAACCTGGAAGTCGTAGCTCGTCACCGGAAAAACGTACTGGTCGTACGTCACGTCGGGCGCCAAGCCGACCGCGACCTCAACGTCGGCGTCGGCCTCGAAGACGGCGCCCGCCGGATAGACGGCATTCGACCCGCCATCGATTTCGATCGTGTAGGTGGGAGCGGTCCGCACGATGCCGTACGTGTTCAGGTAATCGGTCAGATCGGACGGCCCGTATGGCGCCCCGATGATGTCCGCGAACGTCCGGCCGCGGCCGGCATACCCGTGCATCACCGGGAAGTCGTACGCGACCGCCAGAGCGACCGGGCCGTAGCCGCTATGGCCCGCAAGTCCCGACGTCACGTAATCCAGACCGTTTTCGAGCGTCGCCTCCGGGCTCGGATTCGGCGCGGGCGTCGTCGTGCTGATGGGCAGCGGCGCCGGTGAATCCCACGGCGATGGCCCGGGCGTTTGCGGCGCCTGCGTCGGAGTCGGCGCAGGCGACGGGGCAAAAACGTGACGCGGCTCGAGCGGCGCGCGGCGCACCATCATGTTCAGTTCGGAGCTGTGTTCGAAGCGCGCGCGTGGCGGCTTCGCAACCGGGAAATCGCTGAGCCCGGAGACCGACACGATCGCGCCGCGCAAAGCGGCCGGGATCGAGGCCGCCCGAACGTTCGCAAATCCCACGTGCCCATCGTGAACGATACGGTCGAATCGGGTCGCGAACGTGTCTGCAACGATGGCCGCCGGGGCGGCCAGGATCGCGAAGCCGCGGTTCGCCGCGAGGAATTCGACGCGGAAGCCCACTTGCGTCAATTTCGCAAGCGTCGTGGCGACCGCGCGCGCGTCGGGCGCGAACGTCGCGTTCCACTGCGCCTTGGTGAGGTAGTGTTTGTAGAGCGGCGACCTGCGGTCGCTCTGGAGTTGAACCAATTGCCGGACGCCCGCTTCATCGCGATAGCGAAACAAAATCCCGATGCGTAACGGGGCGTTTCTGGGCAGCGGGCCAAGATCGCGCTGACCGGCGCGCGCAACGAAGGCGGGCCGCGCGGTAGAGAAATCAGGCGGCAGATGAGCGATCATCGCACGTACACTCCGGTCGGGTTGTCGAGTCCTGTGTCCGCGCCCGAAATCGTCGCGCTCGGCGTTTCCGACGGAAGCGTGCCGCTCGTGAAGACCAAGATCGAGTTATTCCCGCGGTTGGCCACGTAGATCGTGTTGGCAGGGTCGATGAAGATGCCCCAGGGCTGATCGAACGACGTCGACTTCATGATCGCCGTCGGTGCGGTATCGCCCGTCGCCGTCGAACTGAACTCGACGATGTCGTTGACCGTGTTATCGGCCGCGTAAATGTTCCCGCTCGAATCGGCCGCCACGCCAAGCACCGAGACGAGCAGGGTCGATTCCCCGAAGATCGCTTGGAGCGGCGTCACGTTTCCGTTTGCGCCGGGCGCGTAGGTGTTGATTTCGTTTTGCATGGCGACGTCGATCTTGCCGGGCGTGGAATCGGTTGACTCCACGAAGACTTGGTATTCTTCCGAGGTCGAAAGTAAGGTATTCGCACCCGTGATTTGGCGCAGCATCGTGGCGGGCGTCCCGCTCGCACCCGGCGCGAACACATCGATCGCTTGCTCGACACCGGCGTAAAGGTTGTTGCTCGCGTCGAGTGCGAGCCCTTCGGGTTGATAGAGCCCGCCGATCGTCGCAACCGGCGCCACGTTCAGGTGCTCGGTCACGGGCGCAAACTCGGTCACGCTGCCGGTCGACTCGCCTTGGTTCTCGTTGGAAAGATAGATCGTCCCCGACGGATCGACGGCCGGGAACCAAATCTCATCTTCCGCCGTCGCGCTTCCGGCGAGCGTCGCAACCGGCGTCGCGTCGCCGTTCGCGCTCGCGGGGTAGATCGTCACGGTCGGATTGTTCGCGACCGGCCCGAACGTGTCGTGGTTCGCGACATAGAGCGCTTCGACGCGCGTCACCGAGCAGGTGCCCGAAACGGTCGTCCCGGCAAGATTTTGCCCCGCGGTGTTGAGCGTTATCGCAGTGTTCGTTTCCAGCACGTTGACGTTGAACTCGTTCCCGGTCGAAGTCGACGCGATCGTCGCCTGCGACGGCACGGCTGCCGTCAGCGCGAGCGAGGGAATCAGGCCCGGCATGATGATGATGTTGCCGCCGGCATCCTCGGGCAAGAGTACGATCCCGCCCGCGGGGCCAACCATCGTGAGCGCCGGCGCGGAAGCGGTGGGCATCGCGGTCGGCACGGACCTTGGGCTCACGAACGGCGCCGTGCCCGCGCACACGATGTTCGCGAGGTTGCCCCGCAGCGTGATATGGATCGTATTGGCTTCATCTTTGGTGATCGTGACGGACCCGACCGAGCCCGATGCGAGCAGGTTGCCCCCGCCGTTTAGGCCCTCCCAATCGTTGACCCTGAACGTGTTGTTCGAGCCGACCGGCACTGCGATCGAGATCGACGTCGTCTGCGTCCCGCCCGACCCGCCCGGAGAAAGGGCCGGGTTGTTAGCGATGACGGGCGCCCCGCCGTTTGCGATGATCGAGACGCTGGCCGTTGAGTTGCTGAAGTAGTCGCGCCGCCGGCGCTCGGTTTCCGAAGGCGGCACGGGCCACTTGATCACGAAGACTGCGGTGCCTCTCGCTTGCGGCGCCGGCGTGCGCGATGCCGACGACGTCGCCGGCTCCGACGGCCCCGCGGTGTTCGCGCCCCCGCCGCTGCACGCCGCGCACAGCAGGGCCACGAATACCATTGCGATCGGCGCGCTCGAATGAATTCGGCGTGTTAGAGGGGTAGATTCCACGACGTTGGGCCATTTCGACCATGACGGCCGCGGCTCCCAGCATGGCTGCAAAGCTCGCGGACGCATAGGTCGCTCTCTGACTACGGCAGGCGCATGGCGGCCTTCACGTCCGCGAGCGTCGCTGCCGCCACGATGCGCGCCTTCGCGGCGCCCTCCGCGAGAATCGTGTCGACCGCGGCCGGGTCGAGCGACGCGCGCCGTTCGCGAACGGGCTGCATGAAGTGCGCGAGCGCGGCCGCGCCTGCGCGCTTGCAATAGACACAGCCGAGAGCGCCCGTCCTACACTCCGCTTCGAATGCGGGGACGCGCGGAACGTTGACGATGTTGTGCAGCGCGAAGACGGGACAGATCTCCGGCCGGCCGGGATCGTTGCGTCGAACCTTGAGCGGATCCGTGATCATCGAGCGCACGCGTTTCGTCGTCGTCGCATCGTCGTCGGCGATATCGATCGTGTTGCCGAGCGACTTCGACATCTTGCGGCCGTCGGTGCCGGGCACGTCCGGAAATTCGGAGAGCGTGCCTTGCGGTTCGACGAGCGTCGGACCGTAGAGGCTATTGAAGCGACGCACGACCTCGCGTCCGAACTCGAGGTGCGCGAGCTGATCCTTGCCGACGGGCACGGTATCGGCGCGCACGATCGCGATGTCGCAGAGCTGCATGAGCGGATATCCAAGGAACCCATACGTCGCGATGTCGCCGCCGAGTGCGACGATCTGATCTTTGAATGTCGGCACGCGCTGAAGCCAAGAGACCGGCACCACCATCGAAAGCAACAAATGCAGCTCGGAAATTTCCGGCACGTGCGATTGCACGTAAATCGTCGAGCGCTCCGGATCGACGCCCGCTGCGATCCAATCCAAGACGTTCTCGCGCACGCTCGCCGCGATCACGTCGCTGTGCTCGAACGCCGTCGTGAGAGCGTGCAGATCGGCGACTTCAAAAAACGTCTCGTCGGTCTTCGAAAACTCCACCCATTGCGAGAGCGCGCCGACGAGATGCCCGAGATGCAGCCGCCCCGTCGGGCGCATCCCCGACATGATGCGACGTCGCACGCCGGTTAGTGACCCATTCGCGTCCTGAGGGTTCGTTGCTCTACTACTCAAAACGCAAGCCGCATGCCGCCTAATTCCACGGAGACAGCGAACCGTTCCCGCACGAACGCACGTCCGTAGGCGACGGCATAGCGCAGGGTTTCGCCGCGCGCGAGCGCGGCCGCGATGCCGCATGCGAGGAGACAGCCCGTTCCGCGCAGCGATCCGCCAATCCGCGGCGCCTCGTAGGCGAGGATTCCACGAGCGTCCGCGAGGACGTCGATCGCAGCGTCCGGCAAGTGCCCGCCCTTGACGAGGGCTGCTTCTGCGCCCGTCGCCCACAGTGCGCGCGCGGCCGCTTCCATGCCGGCTGCGTCCGTTGCGACGATACCGGTAAGCGCCGCGGCTTCGCCCAAATTCGGGGTCACGATCGTCACGTGCGGCACGAGGTCGCGCGCGATCGCGCCGATCAGATCCGCACCGGCAAACGTCCCGCCGCCGCTCGGCGCGAACACCGGATCGTACACGGACGGCACGTTCGCCGCGCGCACGTGCGCCGCGACGGCCGCGAGCGACGCGCGATCGAGCAACGCGCCGATGCGATACGCGGCGATGCCCGCGCTCGAGAGCGCGGCGAGCTGCGCCGCAACGAGCTCCACCGAAACCGGCTCCGCGGCGCGAACGCCGCCTGCGTCTTGCGCGGTCACGCCAGCGAGGACCGTCACGGGACGCACGCCGCACGCGGAGAGCGCGAGAATATCGAGGCCGATGCCCGCTGCGTTCCACGGATCCGAACAGCCGATCGATGCGACGACGGGCGTCACGTGCGCGCCGCCTGCCAGCGGCCGATCAGCTCGGCAGCCCTCGCCGCGGGGTCGGGCGATTCCGCGAGTGCGGACACGAGCGCGGCCATCGCGGCGCCGCTGCGCGCCACCTCCTCGAGGTTGTGCGTGCCGATGCCGCCGATCGCGACCACCGGCAAACGCGTCGCTGCGACCACGGCCGCAAGCCCCGCGAGGCCGATCGCCGGCCCCGCGTCGAGCTTCGTCTGCGTCGTCGCGAAGGGACCCGTGCCGACGTAGTCCGCACCAAAAGCTTCGGCGGCACGCGCTTCGTTCGGAAGCCCCGCCGAGACGCCGAACAGTCGCGCCCCCAAGCGTGCGCGCAGTTCACGGGGATCACGGCCGGCCAAATCTTCCTGGCCCGCGTGCCAGCCGTCGGCCGCGAGTGCGGCCTCGAAATCGTCGTTGACCACGAGCAACGCCCCCGCGCTGCGCGTGCGCTCGTGCATCGCCCGCACCACATCCAGGTCGACGCCGTCTTTCGCGCGATATTGGACGATGCGTATCCCGCCCGCGAGCAACCGCTCGAGAAGCCACAGCGGCGCCACGCGAGACGCACGGTCGACGATTGCATACATTCCCAAATGCACCGCCGCATGGAACGAAGGAAGCCGCGTCGCGACTTCCCCCGCACGGTCGCTCACGCGCGAACGATTAGGGAGTGTATGAGACGATGGCCGTGGCGGACCCGATGACGTTGCCGGGGACACTCGTCGCCAGGATCACCAAGCAGTACGGAGGAGTGACCCCTGGGACCGCCCCGAGAAAAACCTCGTTGGCCGTCGACGTCGCGGGCAGCAACGCGTACCCGGGGTACGCGGTCGTATTGGTGCTCGGGTTGCTCTGCATGAGAATCGGAACCGGTGGGGTCACGGCCGGCATCGCGGGACACGCGTGGAAGCCGTTCGGCGCAGAGCCGGTGGAATACGTCGCGACGCTGACTGGGTCCGTGGCCGGATTCACGAAGCGAGCAGCCCACGTGTAGCTGACGTCCGGTACGATCGTTGCGAGTTGGCCCGAACCCGAATACGCGATCGCCGAGATCGCGAGCGGCGCCGTGCCGCTGGGCGCGACGAAGAAATCGTCGGCCTGACCGGCACCGGGCTCCAACACGACGACGCCCGGGGTCGTGGATGTCGTACTTCCCGAGAAACCGGAGCCGCAGGCGGTGAGGAAAGCGAACCCGCAAGCGGTGAGCATCGAGAGGGCGAGACGCATACGGGACTCCCGTCAGCACGAGAAAATGCTCGACGGGCTGCCAGAAGTTTCCTCCGCCGATACGAGCGGCGATTGGCCCCGCCTCCGCGGCTTCCCTTTTGAGAGCGGCTAGGTCGGGAGCTGGAAGGCGGGCAGCGGAATCTCAAACGGGGCGTCGGCGCGGTCGAAGAGGGCGGGGGCGATGGTCAAGGTGAGGCTTGCCGGTGCGAAGCGTGCGGGCGTGAGAAAGGTCATCAAGCCCGTATACTCGCCGCTTGGCGGGAGGCGCAGGCCCGTGTACAGCGTTTTATCCGTAAGGCCCGGAAGCCGCGAAAAGATCGGCGCGTAGCTCTTCCCGGATTCGTCGCGCAAGGACGTGCGGCCATAGGGGAGCAGCGTGACGGGGCGGTCGGCGCTGTTCTGAAACGTCGCGACCATTTCCAGACGGCCGGAGTAGAACGATAATTTTCGCACGAGCACGCGCACGCCGTTCGTGTCGCCGGCGAAATCCGCGGGCGCGAGCGCGCGCCATGGATGATACGGATCTTTGATCGCGTACCCGCTGCCCGCACGCAAGATGCCGTAGGCGACCTTCGCGGTCACGCGACCCGGCGATTGATGCGCCTGGTCGAAGAATTCGATCCGTTCGCTCACGAGCGCCACCGTGCCGAGCCGGTCGGTCTTTGAGGCTACGATCGAAAACGCATCGATCTTGAGGCGGTCCGCTGCGAAGACCGATGCGTAGTTCGCGGCGGATCCGAAGTAGCGCTGTTCGTCGCGCGAGAGCAATGTGAACGCCGCATCGTAGCGGCCCGCTTGCAGCGCGCCGACGTACTGCGACAAGACCGATCGTTCCGCTTTCGCAAGCGCGGCATCGGCGCGCATGGGAACGAACGCAACGAGCGCAGCAACGATGCAGCAACCGCGGAGCGTCATGATCTCTCCGGCGCGATGATGTTGAGGATGCGATCGAGATCGGTGTCGTCAGCGTAGCGCACTGCGATGCTGCCGCCCTTGGGGCCGGGCGTGAGCACGACCGGCGCGCCGAGCGCGTAGCGCAACCGCGATTCGAGTGCCTCGAGGTCGGGCGATTTCTTGCGCGACGGCCGCGGCACGAATTTTTCGGCGCGTGGTTCGCTCATGCGCTCGACCGCGCGCACCGTTAAACCGTCGCGCTCGATGCGTTCGGCAATCGCTTCGCGCACCGCGGGGTCGAGCGCGAGCAGTGCTTTCGCGTGGCCGAGCGTGATCGCGCCCGAGCGCAGCTTCGCTTTGATCGGATCGGAAAGCGCGAGCAACCGTAAGGCATTGCCGACTGCGGGGCGGCTGCGCCCGATGCGCTCCGCCAACCGCTCCTGCGTGAACCCATAGTCGTCGACTAAATGCTGGAAGCCCATCGCTTCTTCGATCGGGTCGAGATCGGCGCGCTGCAAATTCTCGACGACGGCGACTTCTAAACTCGCGCGATCGTCGGCCTCGCGCACGATGGCTGGGATCGTTTCGAGCCGCGCCGCGGCGGCCGCGCGCCAACGTCGTTCGCCTGCGATCAGTTCGTATGATCCCGCGGCAGCGAGCGGACGCACGATGATCGGCACGAGCACACCGAGTTCGCGAATCGATTGCTCGAGTTCCGCGAGTCCTTGCGCGTCGAAGCTCGTGCGCGGCTGTTGCGGATTCGGGCGAATGGCATCGACGCGAATCGCAATGAGGCCGTCCGATCGCGGCGGCGCAGGTGCCGCGCCGAGTAACGCATCGAGACCTCGGCCAAGTCCGCGCTTGGGCGCGCTCATGCTCCGCTCACCTCGCGCGCGAGCGCGAGATAGGCTTGCGCACCGCGGCTCTTCACGTCGAAGAGCGCGACGGGTTTCCCGAACGACGGCGCTTCGGAGAGACGAATGTTGCGGGGAATTTGCGTGCGGAAGACTTGCTTGGGGAAATGATGGTGCACTTCGTCGAGCACTTCGGTTGCGAGCCGCGTGCGCCCGTCGAACATCGTCACGAGAACGCCCGAGATATGGAGTTCCGGATTGAGCGCCACGCGGATGCGTTCGACCACGCTCGTGAGCTGCGAAAGGCCTTCGAGGGCGTAGTACTCGGCCTGCACCGGGATGAGCACTTCGGTCGCCGCGGTCAGCGCGTTGAGGGTCAGCAATCCGAGCGACGGTGGGCAGTCAATAAGCACATATGTGTAATTGTTCGCTATTTCGCCAAGCGCCCGCTTGAGCCGCGTCTCGCGCGACAGCACCGAGACGAGTTCGATCTCAGCCCCGGCCAGCCCAATCGTCGCCGGAATGAGATCCAAATTCGGCACGCCCGTGGAAACGAGCGCCTCAGACGCCGGCAAATCGGCAAGGAGCACCGCGTAGACGTCGTTCTCGAGACTGCGCTTTTCGACGCCGAGGCCGCTCGTCGAGTTGCCTTGGGGATCGATATCGACGAGCAAAACCCGCTCGCCGAGGATCGCCAGCGACGCGCCCAAGTTCACGGCGGTCGTGCTTTTTCCGACCCCGCCTTTTTGGTTCACGATCGCGATGATCCGGGTCACGGCGCCGACCTCGCCTCAACGCCGGTGCTGCCGGGGGAACGCCGTGAAACGTGGATGATGATCACCTGTCGCGCTGCGCGCTCGGAACGTAGAAAGGGAGCCGACGACTCAATGGGCGCAAAAAACGCCTCCATGCGGACGCAGCGACCACGCCGAATTTCGCGCCTCCCCCGCGGGTTCCCCGTGCATACGGCCGCGTCCGGTCATACATTGTTCCGCGGGGAACAGTCGCACGGTTCCCCGTGGAACGTTGCCGCTGGAGCTCAGGCCGCGCTAATCGTCCGTCATCTCCCTCGCCAGCTTCGTGAGCTTCACGCGGGTGTTGGATTCCGGTGAATCGAGCACGATCTCCAGCAACGCGGTCAGGATGCGGCCGACCGCGGGAGCGCCGCGCGACCCGCGAGGCAATTTCCCGGCGGCAACCAGGATCTCGATCACGTCGTCGCCGCCAATTGCGAGATCTCGCACGCCAAGGGCCGGTTTCGCCTCGACCAGAGCCCGCACTCGCGCCTCGAATCTCTCGTTGTTGTCCCCACGCTTTGGCAGGCCACTGCCCACGATGTCCGCAGAGCGCAACGCAAACTGTCGCTCGAGCAGCTCGAGCGTGATCCGGCGCAAGAAGCGCCGCACCGACCGGTCTTCGAGGTCCGGATCGGCCGCGTACATATGATGAAGGACCAAGCGCGAAACGTCGCGCGTCGCGTCCGGGGGGAAGCGCAGCCGATCGAGCACGCCGCGCGTCAGCACCTCGCCAATCAGCTCGTGCCGGTAGAAGTGCGCGAAACCGTCTTCCACGGTTTTGCTTTGCGGTTTGCCGACGTCGTGAAAGAGCGCCGCAAGCCGCAGCACGAGATCGCCGGACGGCGTCGCATCGAGCGTCACGAGCGCGTGCTCGTAGACGTCGAACGCATGGTACATGTTTTGCGAAACGCCGATGCCCTCGGCAACTTCCGGCAAGACGAACGGCAGCAGCCCCCCGGCCCGCATCAGCTCGATCCCAAGCGAGGGCCGGCGTGCTTGCTCGAGGAGCTTGATCAGCTCGTCGCGCACGCGTTCCGGCGACACGCTCTCGACCAGCGCCGCGGCGAAGCGCATCGCAGCGAGCGTTCGCGGCGTCACCTCGAATTCGAAGCGCGCGGCGAACTGGCAGGCCCGCAGCATCCGAAGCGGGTCCTCGAAGAACGCTTCGTCGCGCAAAATGTCGATGCGGCGCGCCTTCACATCCGCTTCGCCGCCGTACGGATCGACCAGAACGCCTGCCGGAAGGGCTCGCGCCATCATGTTCATGCGGAAATCGCGGCGAGCGAGATCGTCCTCGAGCCTGATATCCGGGCCCCACTCCACCTGGAAATCGCGGTGCCCGAGCCCGGTCGAATGCTCGCGGCGCGGCAGCGCGACGTCGACGGTCACACCGTCGATCGTGCACTTCACGACGGCAAACGACGCCCCGACCACGTCGGCGCGCCCGACCCGTGACAGGCGCTCGACCAGTTCATCCAGCCCGATCCCGACCGCAATATAGTCGAGATCCTTGGCGGGCCGTTCGAGCGCGTCGAGCGCCGAGCGCACCTCGTCGCGCACGCGGCCGCCGACGGCGAAGAGCGCACCCGTGGGCAGGGCCGCCGATAGCCTCGCATCGATCGCCTCGACCGGCAGCGCATCACCCATCGAGCGGGCCTTCAAAGCACAGCGGCCGCTTCGCCGGAATCCCGGCGCGGCGCGGGAAGCGCTGGCCTGTCGGCGCGATTTTGCGCACCACGAGCACGCGGCGCTCGTCCGCTTCACCAGCGCCCGCTACCGCGGGACGCTCCTCGACGATCTCCCCCCCGAGGACCAAGGCCGCATCGGCCGCCGCCGTGCGCTCGCGCTCCTCGAGCTTCCCGCGCTGGAGCACGGCCATGCCGCCGATCGCGAGGAACGGAATCGTCAGCTCGAGCACCGCAGGCGCGCTCGACACCGCGCGCGCCGTTGCCGTCGCAAAGGTCCCGCGCAGGTCCGGGTCGCGCGCGGCATCCTCGGCGCGCTCCGAGCAAACGCGGATCGGCAAACCCAAATCCGCTACGACCTCGGCCAAGAATCGCGCCTTTTTGCCGGTCGCCTCGACGAGTGTCGTTCTGAAGCCGGTCACGATCGCGAGCGGGATCGCCGGGAACCCCCCGCCGCTGCCGACGTCGACGAGCGGCTCCCGCATCAAATCCAGGATACTGAGCGAGTCGGCCACGTGCGCCGCCACCGCCGCGGCATCGCGTGCCGCCGACAGGTTCATCAGGGCGTTGCGTTCGAGCAGCCACACGACGAATCGTTCCAGCAGGCCGCGCTCTCGCTCCCCGATCTGCAACCCCGCAAGCGCCTTCGAAACCTCCCCGGTCATGCGGGAGCGGCGGCCGCCGCTTGCTCCCGCCCTGCGCCCGGCCGGGTTTCTCGCGAGCGATGCACGGCGAGTCCGAGAAGTGCCACGTCGGCCGGCGAAATCCCCGGAATGCGTCCCGCCGCCCCGAGCGAGCGCGGGCGGAGACGCGCGAACTTCTCGCGCGCTTCGCGCGACAGCGAGGGAACCGTCTCGAAGGCGAAATCAGCCGGCACCGCCTCGCTTTCGGCGCGTCGCGCCTTTTCGATCGCCTCGCCCTGGCGCGCGACGTAGCCCGCGAGCTTCAGCTCGATCTCGACGCGCTCGCCGATCTCGCGATCGAGCGGCAAATCGTTCGCGACGTCGGCATACGAAATTTCCGGGCGGCGCAGTGCCTGCGCGACCGGCATTCCTCCCAGCTTTGTATGACTCGTTTTTGCTATACGCGCGATGCCGGCCGCGCGCATCCCCGCAGCGAGTTTCTCGCGGCGCTCTTCGAAGGCGGCAAAGGCTTGCGCGGGCAGCAGACCGATCTCGCGACCGAGCGGCGAGAGCCGCAGATCCGCATTATCGTGCCGCAGCACGACCCGGTGTTCGGCGCGCGACGTCAACATCCGATACGGTTCGTCGACGCCGCGCGTCACCAAGTCGTCGACGAGCACCCCGACGTACGCTTCACTGCGCGCGAGCGCGAGCGGGGGCTTCCCCTGCGCCGCGCGCGCGGCGTTGATGCCCGCCACGAGCCCTTGCGCCGCAGCCTCTTCGTAGCCGGAGGTCCCGTTGAGTTGCCCGCAATGATAGAGGCCGCGCACGCGCCGCGTTTCGAGCGACGCGTCGAGTTCGGTCGGCGGCACGTAATCGTACTCGACCGCATAACCCGCGCGCAGCATCTCCGCAGCTTCGAGGCCCGGCAGCGTGCGCAGCATCGCGAGCTGTATCTCGGCCGGCAGCGACGTCGAGAACCCCCCGATGTACAGCGACGGCGAGTCCCAGCCCTCGGGTTCCACGAAGATCAGATGCGACGGATTGTGCGCAAACTTTATGACCTTATCTTCGATCGAAGGGCAATAGCGCGGACCGATCCCGCGAATGAGATCGAGCCCATAGAGCGGCGAGCGATGCAAGTTCTCGCGCACGAGCGCGTGCGTCGCCTCGCTCGTCTGAGCGATATGACACGGCAGTTGCGGCCCGGCGAACGCCGACGCGCTGCGATACGAAAACCTCAGCGGCTCGGCGCTCGGCACTTGAGCGCGCATCGCGGAATAATCGACCGTCGCG
>Ga0302326_10015477_pt1 | contig 16043 bp, 15 predicted proteins | sample Palsa_T0_3_FD_202264 | JGI IMG/M metagenome (GOLD analysis project Ga0302326, IMG submission 202264) | Peat permafrost microbial communities from Stordalen Mire near Abisko, Sweden - Palsa_T0_3 | ecosystem: Environmental > Terrestrial > Soil > Palsa > Peat permafrost | place: Sweden: Abisko... | reverse complement strand
AACACGCTGTTCAGCAGGCCGTTCAGGGTATCCGTGTAGTCGGTGGACAGGTTTGCCAGCCATTGCAGCAGCGGCGATCCTGTGGAGGCCGCTGCGGCCGCAGCCGTCTGAGCGCTGGACCCGGCCTGGGTGGCAGCGGCTTTAGCCGCGGCGGCCGACTGCGCCGCGGTACCCGCGGTGTTGGTTGTCTGTGGCGGATCGGTATAGGGCGTCAGCTTGGAGGCGGCCGCCGAGGAGGCGGCGTAGGTATCCATCGCCAGGGCGTCCTGCGCCCACATTTCGCCGTATTGGACTTCGGTGGCCGAAATCGCTGCGTTGTTCTGCCCGATGATGTTGCTCGCAACCAGCGACGCCAACTGGGTACGGTTTGCGGCGATCTCCTCGGGCGGTACGTGGGAGGCAAACGCCGTCTCGTAGGCGCTGGCCGCAGCGCTAGCCTGGCTCGCAGTTTCGGCGGCCTGCGCTGCGGTGCCCTGCATCCAGGTGAGGTATGGGGCGACCGCGGCCGCCATGTTCAGCGACGTCGGACCTAGCCATGTTCCGCTGGTCAAGGATGAGATCACCGCCGAATAGGACGTCGCTGCCTGCTGCAGTTCGTTGGCCAGCTCGCCCCAGGCCGCTGCGGCGGCCACCATCGGCCGCGATCCCGGACCGCTGTAGATCCTGCCTGAGTTGATCTCCGGCGGAAACGCTGAGTAGAACACGTCTATACCCCTTGCCTTTTCGTGCACGACCGGGTCGGCATCGCGGTCAGTCTTCGATCGCCGGGATCACGAAGATGGTGGCTGCGGCGGGATCCGCCTCCGTGACGACGCCGCCGGGTGAGGCCACCCGAAGACCACCACTCACCGACTGCGTCGCGGTGGTGGCGACGGCACGTCCGGCCAGGCTCGAAGCCGCCATCTGGCTGAACATGCCGCCTTGGCTGGCCAAGGACGCCTCCGGGACGGCCGCTTCCGCCAGGTTGGTGGGCAGCGCGGCAGCGAGCGTCCTGAACCCCATCTCCGGGGCGGCTTGAGTCCAGCCCTGCGGTACCGACATGCTGCCCACCAGGGCTGCGCGGCCTATCGATCCCGATACCGGTCCCGCACCAAAGGCCGCACTGAGATGAGGCGTCCCCAACTCACTGGCCAGCGGGGCCAACGCCCCGGTAATGGGCTTCGCGCCGGCAAGAAAAGAAGCGGCGCCCTGTCCGTTTTGGCCATATGCGTATGTCTGACCGAACGATAGGAACGGGCCACCGGGTATGGAAGTCAACCCCTGGAGCGAGTAGGGCCCGGACGCGATGGTCGAGAAGAAGGTGTTGAAGTTGGCGAGGTCAGTCGCGAGCCCTGGTGGCAACGCCGCTGAGAACAACTGCGGCAAGGACAGTCCCGACAACAAGTTCCCCGACGCCGTGGTCGGTGACTCCAGTAGTCCGTTCGCCAGGTTCTGCAATGCTGTCGGCAGCGAGTTGATGAACTGGGTCAAGTCCGTGCCGATTGACACGCTCGGGGCGCCTGTCGCCTGCGCGGCGGCGGCTCCTTGTAGTGGCTCCGCCGCGGCGTTGGTGGTCTGAGGCGGCTCTGTGAACGAGGTCAGCTGCGACGCCGCGGAGGAGGAGCCGGCGTACCCGTACATCGCGGCAGCGTCCTGGGCCCACATTTCCATGTAATGGGTCTCGGTGGCCGCGATCGCCGGGGTGTTCTGCCCCAAGATGTTGGTCGCGATCAGCATCATCAACAGAGCGCGGTTGGCGACGATCACGGGTGGCGGCACTGTTGCCACGAACGCGCTCTCGTAGGCGGCTACCGCTGCCCGCGCCTGGCTGGCGGTCTCCTCGGCCTGTGCTGCAGTGACATTCATCCACGTCACATATGGCGCCGCCGCGGCCGCCATCGATGCCGACGACGGGCCCTCCCACGCGCTGGTCAGATTTTCGAGCGCCGCATGATAAGACAGCGCCGCGGTACTCAAATCGTCGGCGAGTCCGTCCCAGGCCGCGGCCGCGGCCAGCATCGGGCCAGCTCCTGGACCGACATACATTCGCCCGGAATTAATCTCTGGTGGGAGTGCCCCGAAATCCATTGCCGCTACCTCCTAATGCCCTGATCGATCGCCGTGCATTCGCGACTCCGGCCGGCTGGTGGTTCGCCGCAGGTGCATTTCTGATGAAAGACATTGAATCGCAGGATATTTCGATTTTTTGCGCGCACAAGCCCAACGTCCTTTCCTTTTAATGTCGTATGGCGGTGGTGACGTTTCCTTCACACTGCCCGCGGCTTGGTCGGCTCCGTTGCGCAATATCATGTGTAGGCAACGGATTTCGAAATGTCTTCGCGTTAGGGGACCCCGAACCAATGCCCGACGAAGCGAGAGATCTCTATGTACAACGGAATCCCTATCGTGACGTTGTACGAGAACGTCAGACCCAGCGATGCGGCCAGCGGCAGGGTGGGACTGGCTTCGGGGATCGCCAGACGCTGGACCGCCGGCACCGCGATATACGATGCCGCGCCGCAGAGCACCGCGAATAGGACATACGTTCCCGGCTTGAGGTCGGTGTTGGTGAGGTACGCGTAGGTGTGCGCAACGATGATCCCGAGCGGGGCAAACAGGTTGGGCGCCAAAAGGCCAAAGAAAATGAAACCGCGGCCGGCGGCCCGCAGATCCCGTACTTTACTGGCGGCTGTCATACCCATCTCGAGCAAGAACAGGCACAGCGCGCCCTGAAATGCGCTGATGAACAACGAGTCAGCGTCGTGCGTGACTTTATGTCCTTGCAACCCACTGACGAACCCGATGACGATGCCGCCGAAGAGCAGGCACAGTCCGGGATTGAGAAAGACTTCGCGCAGCAGCTTGCGGGAGAGGATGCCCTCCTTGGTGGCGACAGCCGCGTCAGGCTCCCAGCCCGGATGCTTACGCTTCCGCAGCGCGAACTGAACCCGCTCTTCGGTTTCCTCGTGGAGATCCTGCCCGGCGGGCGGCCTTGCGGCTGCGCCCGGACCGACCTTTGCCGGCACTGGGGGGATGTAACCGGGCTCGTCAGGCATGTTCCCATCGGCGTCCATGCCCCGATGACGCAGTCGCGCCACGAGATACAGCGCGACCAAGCACCCGGGGATCTCCATGACGGCCAACATGACCGGCATGTAGGCGTCGAAGGCCAGTCCGATGCCGATCAAAACAGCCACACAGGTGGCAAAGGTGCCTGCCGAGTCCGACCCGTAGTACCCAGCGACCGTCGCCTTGTCCACCTGCCGCAGCGACGTAAGGCGGCTCAACAGCAGGTACGCAAGCATCCCGATGATGAAGTTCAACATGAAACCCGTGGCCAGGAAGCCTGCGATCTGGAGGATGCTTGACGCCTTGATCTCGGCGAGCTCCTCGCCGCCGTGCCAACCTATGGCTACCAGCAAGTACATCGTCAAGCCCTGATAGATCACGTAGGGAAACTCGAAGTCCACCTTCAAGATTCGCAGCAAGAACCCGAAGTAGAAGAAAAGTAGCAGCGGCTTGAACAGGTTGTGCAGGAAGTTCTCCAAGAACTCGTGCAGCATTGAGTGTCCCTTACCTCTCTCGAAGGCATCGAGTGCGACGGATCCAATTGTGGTGCAACAGTTTTATTGCGACTCTTATCGAAAGTTCGGCGGAGGAACGGATTTGGCGACGAGCCGTGTCCGGGTGAAGTGAAGTTGATTAGCCGAAATGGGCATCGATCTCAACGCCGAAATCCATTCGCTCAGCACCTCCTTGAGGCTCTGGAGATTTCGACGACACTGTCCCTAGCGTGGTTCCCGCACTTTCCGGGTCAGCGATCTCCGCTGAAGCTGACCCAGCTTGCCTCGCTTGACAAGAGCGTGATTCTCGGAGTGACTGGTGTCAATCGCCTTTACGCATTACTGATGCGGCCCGCGATCTCCTTTACGCGCTTGCCGCCGAGGTCACACAGGACATTCAGTGAGGTGCCGACCAGAGCTAGTCTGGCGGGCATGGCTATCGAGTCGTCCATGCTTGCGTTGGGAACATCCGCGCCGCACTTCGCACTTCCCGAGCCGGCGACCGGCGCCACGGTCAGCCTCGACGACTTGGCGGGTCCCGCGCTCGTCGTCACCTTCATCTGCAATCACTGCCCCTACGTCAAACACGTGGCCGCTGGGCTGACCGCGCTGGGCCGCGACTTGGCCGCCCAGGGCGTCGCGACGGTCGCGATCTCCAGTAATGACGTCATCACCTATCCGCAGGACGGACCTGACGAGATGGCCGTCACAGCCCGCGACTACGGCTGGACGTTTCCTTACCTCTATGACGAGACCCAGGACGTCGCGCGCGCCTTCTCGGCGGCCTGCACGCCGGACACGTTCGTCTTCGATGGCGAGCGTCGACTTGTCTATCGCGGTCAACTCGACAACTCCCGCCCAGGCAACGATTTGCCGGTGACTGCGGCCGATGTCCGGGCCGCAGTCGATGCCGTCCTCGCCGAAAGGCCCGTCGACGCCGATCAACGACCGTCGATCGGATGCGGCATCAAGTGGCGTTGAGCGGGTCGATGAGCTCGCGGAACTTCGCCGCAGGATAAACAGCGGCGCCTGCGTTTCGGACCCGCTCGGCCAAGGCGAGATCCGAGGTCACGACGTTGATCTCGTCCGGTCGATCGTCAGCGCAGACCATTCGGACGATCTCGTCGTCAGCGGAATTTGCTGCTGCCTTGGGCGCGTGGTGAATCCCGATCGCAGACGAGTGAATCGGCGTCGGCTGCTCGAAGACCAGAGCCACCACGTGGCCGTGCTCCGTCGCCCACCGGTCGAGCTGTTCGACCAGCCGGCTCCGGGCACCCTGGCGGTCCCGCCACCAGCCATCCGGCCGACTGCCGATGACGTTCATCGCGTCGACGATCCACCGCACGATACCGACGGTACCGATCTGCGCCGGTGGCAGTATGAAAGCGTGAACTTGCAGGCGCGGAACAACGTGAGGCTCGCTGGAGTCGAGAACGGTCCGACGATCATGCTGGCTCACGGCTTCGGGTGCGATCAGCACCTGTGGCGGCTGGTCGAAGAGCGACTCGCGTCGCGCTTCCGGTTGATCTTGTTCGACCACGTCGGCTGCGGCGCGTCGGATCCCTCGGCCTGGGACCCGAAGCGGTACGCGGCGCTGCAGGGATATGCTGACGATATCCTTGGCATCATTCACGAATTGGATTTGCGCGACGTGGTTTTCGTGGGCCACTCGGTAGCCGCCATGATGGGTGTGCTCGCAGTCTCGACCGATCCGAGCCGCTTCGCCCGGCTGGTCCTACTCACTCCCTCACCGTGCTACCTCGACCAGGGCGACTATCGCGGTGGCTTCTCCCGCACCGACATCGACGACCTTCTGGACTCACTCGAGAGCAACTACCTCGGGTGGTCGCGATCGATGGCGCCGGTGATCATGGGTACACCGGATCGACCTGAACTTGCCGACGACCTCACCGATAGTTTCTGTCGGACCGATCCGGCGTGTGCCCGGGTATTCGCGCGCACCACTTTCCTGTCCGACAATCGTGCTGATCTTGCGCGGGTGTCGTTGCCCACGCTGGTGATCGAGTGCGCACACGACACTCTGGCACCGCGCGAAGTTGGCGCCTACGTCCAGCAACGAATCGAGGGTAGCCAGCTGGTCACGCTCGACGCCACCGGCCATTGTCCTCAGCTCAGCGCTCCCGACATCACCGCACAGGCGATCGCGGTGTTCGCCGGCGCAACGTGACACCGAAGCCGATCCTCAGCGAAAACGCCGGGGACCTGTACGAGAATGCGCCGTGCGGCTACATCGTGGCAGCGCCTGACCGGAGCATCATCAACGTGAACGGCACGCTGTTGGCGTGGCTCGGTTACGAGCGAAACACGTTGATCGACAAGCCTTTCACCGACCTGCTGGCGGTAGGAAGCCTCATACACTTCGAAACCCACTTCGCGCCCTTGCTGCAACTGCAGGGCCAGCTCGCGGGCGTGACCGTCGATTTGGTGACCGCAGACGGTGGCCGACTTCCGGTGTTCGTCACCGCCAATATCAAGTCGGACGTTGACGGCCGACCAATGTTGTTGCGCATCACTTTTCACGACGCGGGTGTTCGACGCTCATACGAGCGAGAACTCCTCGACGAGCGGCAGCGGGTCGAACGCGAACAGGCACGAGTCCAGGTCTTCGCGCGGACGCTTCAGCGCTCCTTGCTGCCGCCCTTGCTGTCACCTCCCAAAGGCCTGGATGCGTCTGCCCATTACCTGGCCGCCTCGGCAGACGATGTTGGAGGCGATTTCTACGACTTGTTCCCGCTTGCGCATGACAAGTGGGCTTTCTTCATCGGTGACGTGAGCGGCAAGGGCGCCGGCGCCGCCGCGGTGACCTCGTTGACGCGCTATACGCTGAGGGCCGCGGCGGTGTTCGACGCCGACCCCGTGGCGGTGTTGCACAATGTGCATACGGTGCTGACTCAGGAGTTTCGCGACACTGTAAACCAATTTGCCACAGTCGTTTTCGGAATCATCAGGCCAGACGACGGGGGGTTCGGCATTCAGCTCGCCAGCGGTGGACATCTCCCCCCGTTGCTGCTCGGCGCCGACGGTAGAGCGCGTTATGTCGACACAACCGGTGGCCATCCCGTCGGAATTCCGATGGAGCCGAAATTCCTCGCGGCGCGAACTCGACTTGGCCCGGGCGACACGCTGGTTCTCTACACCGATGGATTGACCGAGGCGCGTATAGGCCGCGGCGCAGAACGCTACGACTACCACGGAGCGTTGCTGGAATTCGCTGCTAAACAGGCGCCCGCGACCGCGTCCGAGATTGTTGTGGCGATTCAGTCGCTGCTGGACAGCTTCGGATCGGGTCTGGAGGATGACGTCGCCGTGTTGGCGCTGGGCGTACCTCCGGGCAAGCCACCATAGCACGGCTGATTTCGGCTCGGATGGCCGGGTAGTTGCTATCCGTCGATCTGGCCGGAGATTCCGCGCTCGATGCCGGCCTGCGTCGCGGGCGGCAAGACGAGCAGGCCGTCGAGTTCTCGGCGCGCCAGCTCGTACGCGGCCTGGCGTTCCTGCGGCGTTGCCGCCGAGTCGGTCGCGACGCGTAAGAGACTCTGAGCGCGTACTATTCGCTGTTGCTCGTCTGGTGAGAAACCGTTGCGGCGCTTGCGTTTTGCTTCTGATTCTGCGACGTTGAACGCAGTCACGTATGCCTCGACAGCGGTCAGGTACCGTGCCGCAGCATCAGGATCGTCGAGAAGATCCTCGGCTTTGGCCGGTCGCAGGAAGTCTGCTCGGAGCTTGGCTTTGTGGAATCCGACCGTGAGCGGATTGCTCATGTCGGTCATCAGCGGTAATTCGAGCAGCTTCGAGTGGTCGAGTTCGTATTCCAGCCATCGGGTGTCGGTGCGGTCGTGCTCCTGAATGACACGGATGAGTGAGCGCCATTGCGCGGCCTGATTGCCGGCCGTGGCTGCTTTCGCCGGAACTGGATCCTGGGATTGCTCGACCGGGGGTTTGACCCGCGTGAATGTCTTCACCAGCGCGATGACGACGCCCGCCAGCGGCGCGACGACGAGCAGAAGCTCGACCAACCGGAACAGCAATCCCACCTCATCAGGATGCCACCCGTATCAAGCTCGAGTCGTCGCCGCTGAGATCCCCAGTAAGGTTTGGCCGATGAAATGTGTCGTGGTCAGCTACGGCAGTCGCGGCGATATCGAGCCCTGCACCGTGGTCGCGCGGGAGTTGCTGCGCCGAGGCCACGACGTGCATGTGGCGGTCCCGCCGAATCTAATCAGCCTCGTGCGGTCGCAGAGGTTGGTGGGGGTCGCCTACGGACCGGACTCGCATCAGCAGTTCGACGCGCTCGGGCAATTCAGGGCCCAGATGCAGAATCCGTATGAAGCGCTGCCCGACATCGTGCAGCAGGTGACTCAGGTGTGGGCGGACAAGAGGGCTGTCCTGGCGTCGTTGACGGACGGAGCCGACGTACTACTGGCCGGCATGACCGAGCAACGGCTCGCTGCCAATATCGCAGAGTATCAAGGTATCCCACTGGTGGCGCTGCACTTCTTCCCGGCGCGGCTGCAACCGTCGGGGCTGTTGCATTCACAGGTCACCAAGCTGGCCGAAGACCCCCAACGCCGAGCGCTCGGCCTGCCCGAGTCGGCGCAATCCACGCCGCCGCTGGTGGAGATCCAGGCCTACGACGAACGCTGTCTACCGGCGCCTCTGACTCACTGGGTGAAACCAAGTCCTGACCGGCCCTTCGTCGGCCCGTTGACGCTGGAACTGCCTACGGACACTGACGATGAGGTGTTGTCGTGGATTGCCGAAGGGACGCCGCCGATCTACTTCGGCCTGGGCAGCACCCCGATCTCGTCTCCTGATGAAACTGCCGGGATGGTTATCGCTGCGTGCGCTCAATTGGGTGAGCGGTTGTTGGTGTGCGCCGGCCCGAACGACTTCTCGCACCTCGGGCATGTCGACCACGTGAAGGTCGTCACCGCGGTGAGCCACGCGGCGGTCTTCCCGGCCTGCCGTGCGATCGTTCATCACGGTGGCGCGGGCACCACCGCCGCGGCGCTGCGGGCCGGTGTGCCGATGCTGATTCTGTGGCTCTGGCTCGATCAACCGGTATGGGCGGCGGCTGTCCAGCAGCTCGAAGTCGGGTCGGCACGCCGCTTCTCGGAAACGACGGAGCAGACTCTCGTCACAGATCTACAGTCCGTCCTGGCGCCGCACTACCTCGCGCGAGCCCGAGAAATCGCACTTGAGACGATACCGCCACACGAAAGCGCGGCGCTGGCTGCTGATTTCGTGGAATACGCGGCGCAGCACGCTCGCACCGACTGACTCAGAACTAGCGGTTGAGATCCCACTGCCCGTAATCGGCGGCGAGCACCTCGTCGACGTCCACGTTGATGCCGCCAAGGAGCGGACCCGGATTCGACGGGGTGTTGACCACTTCTTGATAGAGCACCGCCGCGGGCTCACGTTGGCCGTGGGACCAACTCCTGGTCTGCCACGCCCAGCGATGTCCGGCACTGGTGGAATGGCCGATCACGCCGTCGCTGATGGCCCAGGCACACGCCTGAGAATGCCCGTAGATGCCGGTTCTTTCTACGCCCAGCACTGAGTTGATACCACGAAACCAGTTGACAGCTAGGCTCTTCCAGATATCGATGTTGATATCATCGTCGACGCTGAAAAAGATCGGCGCCGAATTGCTACCACCGGCAGCGGTGTGAATTCCCATCGCGGTGTGCGCGTCGGCCACGCCGCCGTCGAATCCGCGGGTGAAATCCGACGGCGCGTTCGGCCAGCCCGGTTTGCCGTACTGGAAATTGCTGACGATGTGCAGACCCGCTGCGCGCAATGCGTCGGCGTATTCGCGGGTGAGGGGCTTGGCCGCGAAGTTGGCACCAGGTCGGGATTCGGATACGTAGTTCACCACTCCGGCGTAGCCGGCGGATTTGATCTGGTCCGGCGCGATCCTTCGCTCGGCGAAGTCGATCAACCTGATGTTGTCGGCCGAGGCTGTGCGCCCATCGAGCATGCCGGTCGCCGCCCCGAGGCCCAGCGCGACAGCCGTCGACCCGTACTTGATGAATTCGCGTCGTGAAACCATGGGCTCAGTGGGTAAGCAGGGCGGCCGCGCTCCACGGTCTCCTGCCCGGGTGCCGCGGATTGGGTTGCGGTCCCCACGCGACCGGCCGCATGAAGAACGGCAATCGCCGAAATCGGTTGGCGGCCAGAAGCAGTGATTCGGCCTCACGCACGTGCCAGCCCTTCTCCTCGAAGTAGGCCAACCCGTTGTCGGGGGCGAAGACGAACGGCGCGTTCTGCAGCATGCCCGACATTTTCTTGTTCATCATCGTCTTCAGTCCCGGACCGCTGAAGTCGATCATCCACCACGCGACCTCTGGCCGTTTGATCGCGGCCGACAGCGCCGCGACGTCGCGCTCTTGCAGATACATCAGCAGGCCCTCGGTCAGCACCAAGGCTTTGGTGGCGCCGTCCAGTGCTTGATCCAAGAAGGCGTCGCGCGCCGCGGGATCGGCCAGATCGACCGCTGTCCGGGTCAACTGGCACCGCGGTGTCTGATCTGCGAGGAGTCGCGTTTTCTCGGCCAATAACGGCGCAAGATCCGCCTCGACCCACCGAAATTCGGGCGGCAGGTCCATTCGATACGGCCGGGTATCCAGGCCGGCGGCCAAATTCAGCACTCGGTCGCAGCCGTCGGCGATGGCTGCCGCGATCGCGTCGTCGATGATCTTGGTGCGCGCAATCAACCACCAGCCGTTGCGGCTCGACAGCGGAGCGCTGGCGACGATCGCGCGGCCCTGCTCGCCGGCGAGACGTTCGGCGAGTGGGTCGCTGAACAGCGCGTCGACTCGGGCAGATTCGGTTGCCCGGTAGAGCGCCGTCCACCGGGCGGTGTCGGAAACGTGGGTGATCAGGGGCCCGGCGTCTGGCATACGTTGCGTTATAGCACCCGGTCGGTGGTGGAACAGGGGTCGGGTCGTGTACAAGAGTTGTCATGGAGGATCCGGCCACTCGGTCTTTTGATCCGTCGACCCTGGGCGAAGCGGTAGCCCGGCGGCTGTATCGCCGATCGGTTGTGACAGCACAGATCACCGTCCCCGCGGTGCCGAGCATGATCGATGAGTACGTGACGATGTGCGCCAACGTGTTTGCGGTCGCGGGCGTGCAACACACGGCCGAACAATCAGATCAACTGAAGGCCGTGCTGGCCGCGGAGTTGACCAAGGCCTACACCGCGTCCCACCGCTCGAACATCGTCATCTCGTTTCACGCTCCGTTCGGCATCTCGATGAATTACCGTGTCGCAACCGAATCCGTGACGATCGGCAGCGCCTACGACGGTTGGCTGAGCACTCGCGAGGGACCACTGTTCGGCACCGAGCCGGATGCCCGGGTGTGGGCGCTGGCCGGCGAGGCGTCCGATCCCGGCGCCCATCCGGTGCTCGACGTCGGCGCTGGAACCGGGCGTAACGCACTGGCCCTGGCTCGACGTGGTCATCCGGTAGACGCCGTGGAGATGAGCCCGAAGTTCGCCGACATCATTCGTGCGGAGGCCCAACGCGAATCGCTGCCGGTGCGGGTGCTGGACGGCGACGTCTTCGAGACCATGGATGGTGTTCGCCGCGACTATCAGATGATCATCCTCGCCGAGGTCGTGCCGGACTTCCGGACGACGGGCGAGCTGCGTGGCATCTTCGAACTCGCCACTGATTGCCTTGGCCCGGGCGGACAGCTGGTATTCAACGCATTCCTGGCACGCCCGGGCTACATCCCCGACAGCACGGCACTGGAACTCGGGCAACAGTGCAACACGATGATCTTCACCCGGGACGAATTGACCACGGCCGCAGCCGAAATGCCGCTTCACCTGGTCAGCGACGACTCGGCCTACGAGTACGAGAAGGCCCACCTCCCCGAGGGTGCGTGGCCGCCCACCCCCTGGTTCGATGGGTGGGCCAGTGGCCTCGACGTCTTCGACCTCCCGCGGGAGGACTCCCCGATCGAGTTGCGCTGGCTCGTTTACCAAGAGGGCTGACTATGGCCGAGCAGATTCACTTCGTCGAAGCCAACGGGCTCGATTTCGGTTACCTGGAAGACGGTTCGGGTCCACTTGTATTGCTGCTGCACGGGTTTCCAGACACCGCGCACACCTGGGACGACCTGCGCCCCCGGATCGCCGCCCGGGGATATCGCGCGGTCAGCCCATTCACGCGCGGGTATCACCCCACGGGGATCCCCGATCGTGACGCAGACCAAGAGACGTTGGCGCACGACGCCGTCGCGCTGATCGAGGCGCTCGGCGCCGAGGAGGCCATCGTCATCGGCCACGATTTCGGAGCCGGGGCCGCCTACGGCGCGGCGGCGCTGCGGCCGGAGCGAGTGACGAAGCTGTTCGCACTCGCCATTCCGCATCCGGCTACCTTGCGACCCTCGTTGACAAAACTTTGGGGAGTTCGCCACTTCGCAGCGTATAAGCTGCCGGGCGCGGCGAACCGCTTCGCGCGCAACGACTTCGCAGCGCTGCCCGCGATCTGCCAGCGTTGGTCGCCCACGTGGAGTCCAGACCCGGAAGAATTCGACGCGGTCCGGGCGAGTTTCTCGCACCGCGCGAGCCTGGATGCGGCGTTCGGCTACTACCGGAAGCTCTCGCCGATACCCAGCGCCTCACTGAAGGCGAAGATCACCGTGCCCACCGTCGTATTCGCTGGACTCGATGACCCGGTCGCGGAGCCTGCGGACTATCGCAACGCGGCCCGAATGTTCAGCGGCGATTATCTCGTCGAAACGGTGCCGGGCGGACATTTCATGCACCGGGAGCACCAGGATGTGTTCGCGGAGCGACTCCTGGCTCATCTGTGATCGGCGTCGCTGCTATCGTCCTGTCCTAATGCCACAGATGGATCGCCGCACGATAATGTTGATGCTGGGCATCGGCGTGACGGCAGTCGCGGTGCCGACCCCGCAGGCCCGGGCATATCCGCGCCCGCCCGCAGCGCCGGCCGGTGGCTACATCTTCTCCGACGAGTTCGACGGCCCGGCCGGCTCGGCACCCGATGCATCGAAATGGGTTGTGGCGAAGGCGCGCGAGACCATCAAAGACCCGACGCACTGGGAGCTGCCCGAGAACATCGGCCAGTATCGCGACGATCGCCGCAACGTCTTCGTCGACGGCAAATCCAACTTGGTCCTCAAGGCGGCGAAGGACGGCCCCACCTTTTACAGCGGCAAGATCCAGAGCACGTGGCGAGGCGGCGTCGGCCACACCTGGGAAGCGCGGATCAAGCTCGATTGTCTGACCGCCGGCAGTTGGCCCGCTTACTGGCTTGGGAACGACGACCAGGGCGAAATCGACGTCGTCGAGTGGTACGGCAACGGCAGTTGGCCGTCGGCCACCACCGTGCACGCCAAATCCAATGGCGGTGAATGGAAGACCCAGAACATCGCCGTCGACAGCGCGTGGCACACCTGGCGTTGCCAGTGGGACGCGAGCGGCATCCGCTTCTGGAAAGACTATGTCGACGGAGCGCAACCATATTTCGCCGTTTCAGCGGACTCGTTGCCGGATTGGCCGTTCAACGGGCCGGGATACAGCGTCTATCCGGTGTTCAACCTCGCGGTCGCCGGGTCAGGTGGTGGCGACCCCGGGCCGGGAACTTATCCGTCGCAGATGCTGGTCGACTGGATTCGGGTCTGGTAGAGCCCAAACGCAAATGACGCGGTGAACCTGCGAGATTCACCGCGTCACCGGCGATGCGTCAGAAGTTGTTGCAGGTGGCAGCAATGTTGTTGATGACCGGGATAAACGCTCCCGCCTGGGCCGGGTGAGTGGCTTGGGCGTTCTGAGCCTTCGCGCGGCGTGCAGAGGGTGGCGAAGCAAGGTAATCCTGCAGAAAACTCTGTGCATCGGGGTGGCTGTCCAGGATGCTTGCAAAGCTCGGGTTCTGCGCTTGGAGCGCCGCGTGCACCTGCCCGTAGTTGCAGGTGGTGTTGATCGCCTGGTCCGACAACCCGTCCGCGGACGCGATCCCCGCGCCAGCGAGCGCCACCAACGCCAGACCCCCGGCTGTAGCAGCCAGCTTGCTCAATGAACGCGTGACCATATGAGGAACACCTTCCGGATTGCGAATCGCCGAACCTCGGCGTCGAGAATCTCAGTTTAGCGGAAGGATTCCGAGGTTCACCTCGTCGAGGATTGGACTCATAAACCTCACAGGTCACACTTATTGGTTCATCGCAAGGTTACTTTGCAGGTATGCCCGACGGTCCGGTCCGCAATCAAGCAGTGGACTTCTACCGCGTGTCGGGGGTGATCCTCATCGTGCTGGGCCATTGGTTGGCCGGCGCGGTGACTTACAGCGACGGATCGTTCGGCCGGCAGAATCCGCTCCTCGACCAGCCGTGGACGCAGTGGCTGACCTGGCTGTTTCAAGCCGTACCGACGTTCTTTGTGGTCGCCGGTTACGCCGCAGCGGTGTCATGGACCCATTGGCGCGCCGACAAAGAGGTGTCCCGCCAGGCCTGGCTGCGGCATCGACTCGGTCGGGTATTGGGACCGACCACGGTGTACGCCGCGGTGGTGTCCGCGGTCGTCGTGGTGTCGGAGATCTCTCATGTGGCGAGATCAACACTGGAGTACGCGGGTTGGGCGGTGGCAATGCACCTGTGGTTCCTCGCCGTGTACCTGGTGGTGGTGTCGTTGACACCGATTGCGGTTGCCGCGCAACGCCGTTGGGGGCTGTTGGCGCTCGCGGCCTTCGCGGTAGCCGTGGCCGTGGTCGACGCCGCCTCCTACGTCGGCCACATTCCCTATCTGGGCTGGCTGAACTACCTGTTCTGCTGGGCGGCGCTCTATCAACTCGGAATCGCTTGGCAGAAGGGGCTATTGGCGAGAGTCAGATCCGTCATCCTTGCGGTCGGCGCCGCCGGCGCGCTGGCGCTGTTGCTGTGGCTGGGTCCCTATCCAGTCAGCATGATCGGTGTGCCCGGCCAAGCCGTGCAGAACACCGAGCCGCCGTCACTAGCGATGCTGGCTTTCGGATGCGCGCAGGCGGGGCTGGTGATCAGCCTCGCGCCGGCGTTGAACCGCGCCTTGCGCGGCCGCGCCGTCCGACGCCTGCTGGCACGAGCCAACAGCAATGTGATGGCTCTGTACCTGTGGCACATGATTCCGGTCGTGATCGTGGCGATCGTCGGCTACCCGGCCGGGCTGTTGCCGCAACCGGTCGAAGGCACCGCCGCATGGTGGCTTGCGCGGCTGGAGTGGGTCTTCATCCTCAGCCTGGTGGCGGCGGCCGAGCTGGCGCTGTTGTGGTGGGGACGAAGGATTTTCGCTGCGCCACTGCCCTCGCTAAGCGCGATGCGAGGCCGGTCGAACGAGGCGATCGCCGTGGCAGGCGCCGCGCTGGCCGCGTTCGGTCTGGCGTACCTCGCTGCGGCGGGCTTCGCGCCGTACGGACGCTTTCCCTGGCCGGCCGCAGCGACGTTCGCGGTGGGGGTGCTACTGGTCGCGCTCGTCCCGTTGCGGGTTAGCCCGACGCGTTGAGTGCAGAGAGCGCCGCATCGTAGTCGGGCTCCTGGGCGATCTCGGGCACGAGCTCGGTGTACGCGACGTTGCCGTCGGCGCCGATCACCACGACGGCGCGGGCAAGCAGTCCGGCGAAGGGGCCGTCGGCGATCGTGACGCCGTAGTCCTCACCGAAGTTGTCCCGGAACGCCGACGCGGTCTGCACGTTCTCGATACCCTCGGCGCCGCAGAATCGCGCCTGGGCGAAAGGCAGGTCCTTGGACACATTGATCACCGAAAAGCCACCGGCGGCGGCGCGCTCGTTGAAGGTGCGCACGCTGGTGGCGCAGACCGGTGTGTCCACCGACGGAAAGATGTTCAGCAACACCGGCTTACCGTCGAACTGGCCAATGCCGACCGCGCCCAGGTCGGATCCGGTCAAATGAAAATCGGGAGCCGAAGCTCCGACGGCGGGCAGCTCACCCACGGTATTGATCGGATTTCCACGCATAGTTATCTGTGCCATGGCCACAGTCTGCCAAGTTCGGCAGACCGGTCCCGGGTCGGGGTTCCGGTCCACCGTTCGAACCCGACTCGCGCGGGCTTGTCGTGCGGATGTTATGGGCCTCTATATAAGGTCTACGTGTGCCAGAGATCAATCGACGGAACATCATGATGACGATGGGGCTGGGCGCGCTGACAGCCGCAATGCGCCTCCCCCAAGCCTGGGCACAGCCCTCTCCCCCGGACTCGCCGGCGGGTGGTCGGGTGCCGCCGCCGGCGGCGCCGGCTGATGCCACCCACGGGGCCTATGTGTTTCACGACGAATTCGACGGACCGGCCGGCCAGGGCCCTGACCTCGCGAAATGGACACCCCAGACCTGGCAGGACGACGTCTACCCGCCGGTAGATGGCATATACAGCGCTGGCAACGTTTTTCTCGACGGAAATTCCAACCTTGTCCTCCGGGCCACCCGCCAAGACGGGCAGTATTTCACCGGGAA
>Ga0302326_10015474_pt1 | contig 16044 bp, 11 predicted proteins | sample Palsa_T0_3_FD_202264 | JGI IMG/M metagenome (GOLD analysis project Ga0302326, IMG submission 202264) | Peat permafrost microbial communities from Stordalen Mire near Abisko, Sweden - Palsa_T0_3 | ecosystem: Environmental > Terrestrial > Soil > Palsa > Peat permafrost | place: Sweden: Abisko... | reverse complement strand
CCAGCATCAATCGCGAATGCTGCGTAACTTAATCCAACTCGGAAGGTTAGGTTGGCTCCCCGGGCTAGATTCGAACTAGCAACCCTTCGGTTAACAGCCGAATGCTCTACCGTTGAGCTACCGGGGAACTGAATGGCTATCTCCTCTAATTGTAGCAAATTACGCCGCGTGCTGTTCAATCGATAGAACCGTCGATTGGGGCACACGGGGCACAACAAACCCCAATCCGAGCCTTTCGGCCCACTCGCGCCGATATTCAACATCCTCCGTCAGCTGTTCCGCATACTTGTCCGTGACATCTTTGTTCGCGTGGCCGATCCAGAACTTTTCCAAGTCCCACGGCACACGATTCTTCCGAAGATGAGAGGTGCGGAACCGGCGGAAGCAATGGAAGCCTTCGACTCCTAGATCATGGAGAGAATCTCTGAGAATGTTGCTTTGTCCGAGTGGTAGACCGCTGTCGGTCTGAAACAGAAAGCCGGATGGACGACTTCCGACAAACGATTTCAGGAATGCCGCGAGAGCGTCCGGAATGTCAACGGAACGAATGGCGTTTTCCGTTTTTGGTCTTTGTTCTCGACCATTCCAGATGCTCTTGCGGACGTGGATTGTTTTGCAGTCGGATGAGATCGTTGAGTGCTCCTCGGAGTAAGCATCAAGCTTGATAGCAAGTGCCTCCCCGATCCGCAGACCACTTCCACCGAGCAGGGCATATAGCGCTTGATACCGACCCTTGGAATTTGCAACTGCGTCACTGAGCTGTTTCGAACTCACTGTCGGTCTCCGTTGTTTCTTGGGATCTACTACCGGCAGGTCGATGAACTCGTGATTCCACTCTCGGGGGAAAATCTGCTTCCCATCGCGATTAATTGCCGATGCCAGAACCGCCTTCAACACACCGACGATTTCAACGATGGTCTTGGGAGCTAGCTCCGCTTCGCCGAGTGCGATTACGAGGTCTTTCGCGACCTTGTTGTCCACCGACGCTAGCGTCAAGTCTCCCAGCAGAGGATTGAGCCAGTTCTTCAGATAACTTCGGTATCCGGCTGCGGTTGCGAGTGCAACAGGACTGCGCTTTCTTGACTGAACGTGCTTGATCCACCATGCCGCTTGCTGACGAAAGTTCGTGCCCTGAATGAGCGCTTCGCACTTTTCGAAATGCTCGACGGAATCCGCTCCGCTAGCGGCGATTATTTCTTTTGCCCTCCTCTCAATTTCTGGTCTGGCAAGCAATCCGATACCGGATGTAGGGCAGATCCGCTCACGCCTATGCATGCGCTTCTCCTGCCCAGGAACATCTATCCGATACCTGACTGTCCACCATCCGCGGTGAACAACCGGTTGAGGTGATTGTCCAGAACGACGGGACATGGATTTGCCTCGCTTTCGTGTCCCTTGTTCCGGCGTCGCGTTTGAGCATTCGGGGAGCATAGCGCAAATACCATTTGGTAGCGATGAAATGGCGCGATGTATGGAAAGCACAAATCCGCCCGGCCAGTGGCAAACTGACCGGACGGATTTGATTTGCGGGATCTAGTAAGTCTTCGTCCACGACTCCCGCAGCCTGGCAACAGCTTCGTCGACTGACGCGACGGGCCTATCTTCGTCGCCCAACGAAGGCAGGACGAACCTCGTACCGTCGCTCATCACGACTACATCCACGATTGGCCGCTTCAAGAACGCATCGTACTCGTGAGCGAGTGTCGTCTTCCCTCGACCAACCGAGAGGACGATTTCCCGCGTGTACGAATTGTTGCGGTCAAGGTGGTACATCTCGCACATGGCGTTGACGAACTCACCCTCACGGGCTGTTACATCTTGTGGACGTATTTTCTTGACTTCGGACTTCGTGCCCACGAAGGTTTTGTACGTCACGACAAATGCGGTGGTGAAGGAGTCAAGCATGACTTCGCGCTTGCCCTTCGGTTCTTCAGTAGCAGCTTTTTCCTCTTCGCTGCTATCGTCCTTTGCGTCTTCAATCGCGCCAGCAGCCACGCCAACGATGCGGATTGCTTCACCGTTGTTCGGGTCTGATGGGCTACCGGCGTCCTTGAAGGCGTTGTAAAGGACAGTCTTGGTGCCCAAGTCGGTCAAATCCATTCCAGCCACCCTCGCATAATTCGAGACGGCATCTGGAAAGACAAAATCGACAATGCGACACTCTTCCGCGATAGCGATGAAATTGTAGGCAGTCGAATGCGGAATGCCCAACTCGTTCAACGCGTCGTTAAAACGATTGTTCTGCGAGAAACAAAGCTCCCGCAGTTCAATCAACTTCTCCCCCAACTCCTTGGCCCTCGTGCGGGCTGTCAACCACAGACCGCCGATGAGCTGGATCAGGGTGAGGACCTTCTCTTCTACAGCGTTTGTTTCTACGCTAATTGTCAATTTATTCTCCACTACTGTCCTGCAACCGTTAGGCCCGCCTGCAAACACCCAGGTCGGGAGTTGTGGAACGCGAGGCTCGGATAGCCCCGTAGTAGTAGGCACTGGCGCCTTACAAAAACTAAGTCCTGTGTTTTCAGTACAAAGGGAGTGATTGGGGAAAGGAATCGCCCAGCGGGTGACTATGCGGATTCGGTAGTTCGACCAATTAAGCCGATGTCAACGGGTCAAATCCATCCTGCAGAACGTAATTCATCTGCCAGAGCACGCACCTCATTGTCATAACTTGTCAGATTCATATGAGGATGATCGCGGAGGAAAAGGGCAACCTCCTCAGGAAAGACAGCGCGGGAAAGGGCATCTCGAAGAAAATACGCTCTGATCGAATCGTTTGTGATCTTGGTAATTCTCCTGAGTTTGAGAATGGCAACAAGGGGAATCGCCTTTGCAATAATAGCCTCAGTATAGGGATAATCCGGATACGCGGAATCAAGATGCCATTTGTGTAAGACCATTTTCACGATCTTTATGAAGGGCTTTTCATCCATTATCCGGGGGGCGGGCATGTCAGCAGCAAGGTATCCGACAAAGCACTTTTTCTCGCGTGAAGCCATCTCAATCTTGCGCGGCAAATCAAAGTGCTTTTCAAAACGGCGGCGGATCCTGTCTCTAGCTGCTCGGCGAAGTGACCAGCGTGGCCCGAAAGGCGTTGGTGTAAGATAGAGAACCTCGTCACCCTTATTCCTGATATCGAACATAAGCTTATCGATACTCCCGCTTTTCATCCGCCGCAGAGGAGAATCTATCGGCAATGGTTCCTGCCACCACCGATGACTGATGGCATCATAGACGCTTTGGAATCTCTGCTTCTTTTCCTGGTTCTCTGAATAGGAATCAAGGTAAGCAAGCAATGACATGACTGTCTCCCTATCGCGGCTCCAGGGCGGGATTATCAGATGTGGATTAGGCGCATAGAATGACTTAGGAGCTTTGAACACTCGATATCCATCTTCGTTACTGGATCCGCGCACAACGTGCTCTTGCTTCTTTTTCTTGGAGGGCGCAAATTCGGGATGCTTCTCTAGAAATTCTCGAACTTCTAGCGTGTCAGGTAGTCGGTTTTTGAACCGGGTATTCATTTTGCTTGCAGAGGTTTTATTTTTCTCAATCGGAAGTCGCCACTCGTCTGCGTCGTTGGACTGTGAGCCTTCGCCCACGGCCTCCATACCTCTTCGAGCAACGAGGTTCGCGAAGAGTTCGGATATATCCTCAGACAGGTCACTCTCCTTCCATGATTCCGCGCAGTTTTTCCCACACAATCCAGGAAGACAGATGTTCCAAAGTGCCTCCAAATACGCCTTCACTTTCTGAAAGGGATGTTGATCCGCGGCATGCCCACGTCGCGCCAAATAGAAGGCTTCTGTCATTATCGGGTGCAGTTCCGCCCAGATCCCCCCGTGCAGCAACAAGTCACAAAGTCGATGACATTCCTTGATATTAGGGATTCGCTTACCACATCGAGGACAATACACAGGCTTCATTCTTTCTACCATTTGGCTAAAATGCGCCCAGAGGCCTCTCTTAACACTTACGTTCCAATTTGTACAACGAGTCCGCCAGTCGCCATAGTACTGTGGCGCCTCTGTGTCCAAATCTTGGACACCGGGCCAGCGAGTTCAGTACCATGATGATTCGCAGATATACTGCCCCGGTATATGAGCCCGTCGTACAAGAATCGTCGAGCATGCCTTTGGCTCATCACGTAGAAAATAGTAAAATGTCTTCATAAGCTGGCATCCGACAGATTTACCTGTCAGAGCTTTCGCCGGGTGGAATAGGAAGCGAGTAGCTGCTTCTGAAGGGAACCGAGGTTTGTAGCTCGCCTCGGCGTTACGGATTTCTATGCTGCCCAGACATGCGGATCGATCACTTTAAGAAATGTTCGAGCAGAGTTTTGGCTCGTCTCGAAACCCTGCCACAATATCATTAGCGCAGAAGTGGGGCTCTCCCAAGGGCTGGCCATCTCACGACGCAACCACACACCTCAGTAGTGAGTGATTCCTTTCTGATGGATTGGAAGCACAGGCCAAGTAGAGGTCGAAAAGCAGATAGCTGAAATGGGCTGGTAGTGATGCAACTAGCTCGGATGAGTGGGTTTTTCTGTTAAGGGCGGTCGCAGGACGGGGCCGAGGTAGACAGGTTTTTCCCCTACCGCACGGAAGTTCTCGAATAGGCGGTGAAGCTCCTGGAATCACATTAACGTACCCCGGGAAGCGCAGTGAGACATCCAATCGGCATATCGAATGAAGCATTGCAATTTTCATATCGCATAAAACCCTAAGTGTGTCTGCTCATCCTTAATAAGGTAAGAGATTTCTGATCTAATTCCGGCGAAGCGAGCTAGCCGACTAGCGAAGCGAGCAAGCCGGTGCTGATAAGATGCCAAACGTATGACAAGAACATCGTTTCGCTTCGCCGCTCTGGGCGGCTCCGCTATCGAGATAGAATCTGCGTCTCGAGAGGAAATCTAAACAGTCAGGCTGCAGTTTCTGCAAACCCGTTCATCAGCAGTTACCGGAACCATACCAGCCGCAGTTGCTTTTCCCGCGAAGCCCGATTCTGGCGAGTGTAGGGGAAGAGGGGAAATGTGAATCCCCCCAAGAGGATGACTCCCCTTGGGGGAGAAACCGCTGAGGTTTCTCCTTAACAATTCCCGAACTGACGGTTAGCTGAATTGTTCAGTGTTCTGTCCACGTAGTCTTTGGCTCCGATCCCGAATCAGATAACATTGTAGTTGCTCCAGGAAGTTTTCCACCTCGTACTTTCCGGTCTCATTGTCCGCCAAGCCGAGATTCAAAATCTCATTCACGGGAGGAGCAAGCATTTTTATAAGGAGAAAAACATGAGCATGTGCTCAGCAGCTGTAGCAACGCCAGATGAAGTGTCGGGCTATACACTTGATGAAGAAGCGGTGAAGTTCCAAGAACAGATCATCCATGGCAATTCGGCACAAGTCCTTGATCACAGACCAGGCGAGCGTGAAATTCAGCACGAGACGTCGGTCGATACTCCAACGCTCGAGCAACTGACGGAGAAAAAGAATTATTGGGGATTTCTCGAAGGCACAGACGCCATATTCTACCTCCGCTTTTCGAATACGCCGGCGCCTACAGAGAAACCGATCGACACTCCGTCGCTTCACTCGAAACTGTCCTCTCTGATGCCCAGAGATCGTCAACTCGAACGCCGTACGCGCAAGTTGGCCTGGCATCTGTTGAAGGGTAGTCGTGTGACCACTGGATGGGACGTCGTCCTTCTCAGTGAACTGACTCCCGCGGAGAGTTGCATGTCCGATGAAGATTTTGTCGGACTCTATCCAGAACAGGTGAAGACACCCACCAAGAAGGGTGGAAGACCGAGGAAGTACCAGACAGCTACAGCCCGAAGGAAGGGACACGCTGAGCGCCAGCAACGATACAGGGCGAAAGCTCGTTGTGGTCGCAGATGTGACGAAAACCCCCTTGCAGCTCACTGAGAAATAAAGGGTTGCAGAAGCAAAAATCACGTCTTGGCCCCCTAGCCCTATCTTCTAAGGATCGTCGCTTAAATCGCCTCCGTTGAACCTGGGACCGGAATCCTCGATTCATCAAGTAGGAACAATCATGACCATGGCAATCGAACCGAAACTTGCAGCTGCGAGCCCGGTGCCCGAGCACGAATCGAATCGGCACATGGAAGAAAACGGACCTCCGCAGGACGGCCTGTGTGCAAACCCGAGATGCAGGAAAGGTTCCAAAGGAACACGAGGCGTGCTCAAGAGTCCACGGGCAAGATACTGTTGCCCTTACTGTCGAGTGGACGTGTGTCGTCGGCGTCGACCAAAGCCCGAGCAGATCGAGAAACCGAAGCGCAAACGCCGGCGCGATGCAAAGTGGAAAGACCACGCCGAGAGGCAGAGGCAATATCAGGCCATACCTAGCATAGCCGGAATGCCGGAGGGTATAAGGGCTTTGCTGTCGACGAAAGCCAGACGGGCTGGAATAGTGCGTACACGCGTGCAGGAGCCAGAGTAAGCATTCTATTTCTCAGACCGGAGTGGAAGCCGTGCTCAACAAGCGTTATCAAGGATATCCGTCATAGTAGATGATCTAAGTATCAAGAAAATATAGGATCGAGACCAGGTCTCTCTCTCCGATGGCATTTGCGAGGCACTCCTTGAGACGGGCTTCCCCTCTGGCGCTGCGATTAGTCACGACTTGGTTCTCTCGGTATATCGAGCGTGTCGGGAGTGAGCCACCACCCGCCCTCAAGCGGGACTTCATGGGAGTCGACGAAATCTCGATTGTCCGTCTTCCGCGTTTGTCAGGCATTACAGCGTCGCACGGTTGCTCACATTCGCCGTGCTCGCGCTACCATTTCCACCAGAACTTTCCTGGCTTCCTCCGCACTACTCACCTCGCGCAAGAATGCGATGCGGGCGCTACGCGTGCCATCTTGGGTTTTCAACCGTACGTGAAACCCGAGATGGTCGACCGAAGTCATCGCCACTTCCTGAGACTCGATTCCAGCAAATACCCGCGCAAGCTCGACGAGCGCATCTCCGTGATCGGTATTCATGTGCTGGATGATGTCGGTTGCAGCGTCAGCTAGCGGGTCCGGTTTCGCGCTGTAGTATTCCGAGTCAGTGACCCAGCCCATCACGCCGAAGCCACCGACGTAGTAAACGTCCACCACGTGCATCCGGTAAAAGGAAAAGTCGTCAAAGTCCACCCAGTATTTGCTATTGGTGTAACGCGCCAAGTAGACTCTCCGCGCTTCACCCACCTCCGACACAGGTACCGGCAGAATATTGCCAATCAATGTGACCCTGGAAGCCCCCAAGGGATCGCCGATGGTATCGGGCTGCGTCACTAACAGACTGGAACGCGGGTCTGCCTGCACATTTTGAGTGTGCATGGCCATCGTGCTGATCAGGAGGACAGGATTCGCGCGGTCGTCCAATCCATAGGGCATCACGGATCCGAAGGGAAACCCCGGCTGTTTACGTGAAACTGTCGAGAGACTCCCAACTCGTCCCAGATATACCAGGGTACGCGCTCGTTCAGCGAACGTAGACTCAGCGACCGCAGATTGGTTACTCGCCGAGCCCGAGCCCGCGTGTTTCCCTGCCGCTAATGAAGACATTCCTCTTCTCCCAAATGGATTCGGCACACGATCCAGGATTTTCTGGTGCCCCTGGCCCTTGGAATACGCTATCACGTCGCGACTTGAGGTGCCTGTTTTAAGGAATGTACCGAGTAGGTTAGTATCCGGTTAATGCGTTAATCGGGCGTTGAGCATTCGGTGGGCAACTAGAGATATTTCGCCGTCTCACATTAAGGAGTCATAGACGCTTTCGCTGGAGGGCGCACGACCTTGCGCGAGCAAAGAGTATCTTAGTTTTTTGGTCCAAAACGTTTGACGGTCGTCTCTGAGCCATCTTGCAATTTCGTTTGCTTTTCGTTCTTTAGATATTCGTCCAGGAAGGCCCGCGTTACACCTTCTGTCAGGCGCAAGCCTTGGGCCGCAGTGGCTTCCTTATCGTCCGTCGAATCTTTCGCAGCTCGTAGGATAATTTCGTCCGTGAAACTGTAATGCTCTAGACCGGCAAGCTTCAGTTCGACGAAGTAACCTCCCGATGGGAAGCTGCCGAATTCTCGGTTCACTGTTTGATGCCATCCCTGTAACCATTCGTCGGATGTTAAATTGAGTTTCTTGAGGACCACCCAGTCTTTCGGCAAGACCGGGGGTGTTTCGACATAGAGAATGGGCTGCGTTGGGGTCGGCGTTCCCGGGTATTGAAGTCCCTCACCCTCGGCTTGTCCGTCTTCGTTAACGCACGCTTTGAACCGGGCATCTCTCCGACACGCAACGATAGAGGCCCAACCTCCTCTTGAGTGCCCCACTGCAGCCACGTGTGCTAAATCAAGACGGCCAGAGAACTGCGAAGACTTTTCCGGGGACGCGTTAAGCTGATTCAATTTATCCAGCACGAAGGATTGGTCGGCCGCTCGCACATCCACCCGATGACGAGACCAATCCATCAATTTGGTATCGAGTTCCTCGGGGGTCGCGCCCGGTTCTGGGAGAAAACGCTTCTGAATTCTCTTGGGTGAATAAGCAACGACCTCTCCACTCGGAAAGATTACTGCGAATACTTCGTAAGTATGTTCAATCGCAGCCACGATGTAGCCGTGGCTCACGAGGTCTTCTATGGCACTGGAATACTGAAAGCAACTCATGAATGCACCGGGAGAAAAAATAATTATAGGAAAGATTCTCGGATTCGCGGCAATCGGAACGTTTTCTTGCGCATGTGACGTGATTTCCCCAGAGACGACCAGTGCCCAGTTACCTCCAAAAACGTTCTTCTTGATGCCGCCTGCAACGCCGGTATCGGCATCGACCTGCTTAGCTCCCGGAAAAAGACTCCCTTTCACTTCCCGAGTCGTGGCTTCCGAGGGGTACCAAACGTAAACCATTAGTTCGCTTTTCGTGGCGGGACCTTCGGCCATATCTGCTGGACGGCTCGGGTCGGTCCAATCAAAGGCGACGCGTCCGATACCAAATGGACCCGAAGGCTGTAGCAATTTTGGAGTTCCAGTTTGAGTCGAGTCGTTCTGCGCCGTGGCGGAGAGAGTAAGCACTAAAACCGAAAGAATAATTGCTGAAAAAAAGATTGCCTTGTCGAGTTGCATTTTCATTCTTGATAACACATTCATTGCCACCACCTTCTTTGCGGTCAAGTCCGAATACGCAAAGCCATATGTCTGAGACGGCAGCAGGTGGTAGCGCAGGTCATTGCAACTTTGCGTACTCAGCCTTGGCTTGCTGCAGGATGGGAATGTCTGAGTCAGCGTCTTTCCAGAGCGTGAAGAAATCATTGTAGGCGGCTTTCGCTTTGGCGGTGTCGACAGGGCTATGACGTGAGGCCTGCACTGCGGCCGACCAGTTTCTGGAATTCAGGGTCGTCGTGCAGACAATCGAGATCCGGATCATTTGCCACCCAATTCGGATTGCCGTATCCGGCCGCAAACGCCTTCTTCAGCGTCTCGAGGGCCTCTGCCTTTTTCCCGAGGACACCATAGGTGCAAGCGGCGTTGAAGAGGGTGTTGGGATCACCGGGGCGAAGGGCTACGGCGGTCTGCAGGAGCCGTCCGGCCTCGTCCGCATGTTGTTTCAGGTGGGCGAGCATGCCAGCCAGCAAGATGCGCGCCCGCACGTCTTCCGGCACAAGTTCCAGTTGTTGGCGAAGAACCTTGATCATCCGCTCCCGGACGTGCTCCACTTCCTCATTACGTCCCATCCGTTGCAGCGAATTAATGTAGGGGAGATAAGTATTATAGTCGTCTCCGTTGGCTTCGATCGCCCGCTCGGTCAGCGCCGCGGCTTCTTCGAAACGGCCGCAGGCGAAAAACGCCCGGCCGAGGGTGCTCCAGGCACCTTCACAGTCGGGCTTGCGCTCAATGGCGCGCTGGGCCAGTAGCGTAGCTTCGCCGTATTTCTTCTGCGCATAAAAGATGTGGGCGTGGGCTACGAGCACTTCCGGCAAGTCGGGCTCAAGCGCAGCGGCCCGGTCGCAGGCAGCCAGCCCTTGTTCAATCCAGTTCGGGTTCTGATCGCGAAGCTCGTAGATGAGCCCACACAGGTGCGCAATCCCGGCGTGCGCCAGAGCGAAACTCGGGTCGAGCTGGATGGCCTGTTCGAACATTTGCAGCGCGTAATCCATATTTTCGCGGCGCGTGTAGCTCCTCCCGCGCAGGTAAAAATCATACGCCTGCGGGTTTTCCGTAGGCTTGCGCGCCATCCTTTTTTCTTCTTGCGGCGTCAGCGTGATGCGCAGGGCCTGCGCGATGCTCCGGGCGATCTCCTCTTGAATGGCAAATACATCTTCCAGTTGCCGGTCGAAGCGCTCGGCCCAGACCGAATGTCTCGTAGAGGCTTCCACAAGCTGCGCCGTGATTCGCACGCGGTTGCCCGAGCGGCGGATTGATCCTTCTAGCACGTAGGCGGCGCCAAGCTGCTGGCCTACCTGCTGGGCCGTAACGGGCTTGTCGCGAAACGCCAGCATTTCGGAGCGAGGGAAAATTTCCAGCAGCTTGATCTTTGAAAGCTCGGTAACAATGTCTTCCGTGATTCCGTCGCGGAAGTATTCGTCCTCTTTCGCGCCACTCTGGTTTTCGAAGTAGAGCACCGCGACTGATTTTTTCTGGGCTGCTGCGGCGTGCGCCCCGGAACTCGAAGAACTCTTCTCGGCACCGAGCATGCGGCTGGATTCGAAGTCCCGCTTCAGCCGTTGCAGTTCGGCACGCATCTCGTTCGCGTGCTGGTAACGCAGATTCCGGTCTTTCTCCAGCGCCCGGTTGATGATTCTCTCCAAATCTGTTGGCAGGTCGGGATTCAGGCGCACGGCAGGAATTGGGGCTCGTTCCAGAATCGCATTGAAGATCACACCGGGACTTTCCCCGCGGAACGGCAACGTCCCTGTCGCCATCTCGTAGAGTACCGCGCCGAAGGAAAAAAGGTCGCTTCGGGCGTCCAATTGCTTCGCCCGTACCTGCTCCGGCGACATATAGGCAACGGTCCCGAGCGTGCTGCCCGGACTCGTCAGTTGCTCGGGAGCTACCGCGTCGGCTGTATCCTGCGTCGCCGACATCGACAGCGCCGATGCGGACGGCAAGGTCTTTGCCAGTCCGAAGTCGAGGATTTTCACGTGCCCGCGTGCCGTGATGAAAATGTTGGCAGGCTTGATATCCCGATGCACAATGCCTTTCGCGTGCGCGGCGTCGAGCGCGTCGGCAATCTGTATGGCGTAGTCAAGAATCAGGTCCATTTCGAGCGGCTTGCCCGAGATGCAGTGCTTCAGCGTCTGGCCGTCCAGAAACTCCATGGCAATGAACGGCTGACCTTCGTGTTGGCTAATCTCGAAGACCATGCAAATGTTGGGATGGCTGAGCGCGGAAGCAGCCTGTGCTTCGCGCTGGAAACGGGATAACGCTTGGGGATCTTTGGTCAATTCATCCGGCAGAAACTTCAGAGCAACAAAACGGTGAAGGGTAGTGTCCTCTGCTTTGTAAACCACACCCATACCGCCGCCGCCCAACTTCTCGACGATGCGATAATGGGAAATCGTTCGGCCGGAGAGTGGAGAAGAATCGGGCATTGGCGCGAATAATATGCTGCGCCAAACGGCAAGTCAACGCAGACGGACGGTACCATCAACCGACGGAATCCCAGCAGGCGGTAGCGTCGTGACTCATACGATGCAAGAAGCGGCGCAGACTGCACTCAATGTTCGGGACGCAGTAAATTTATCGGGCGTGCTGGCCGCGTTTCATGAAATCGTTTCTAACGTCATTTGGCCGGAGCGAACGGGGTGCAGCGATGACAATCGCGACGTTACAAGGTGCAACGCGAACCGGGCTTCGTGAATTCTATGTCGTTCAAAATGGTTCCGATGATTTTTTGACGCGGAGGGACAACGACGATTGGTGGACACCGTGCGTCGAGGATACGGCGGTGCTCTCTGAAACAGACGCCGAGAATCTGGCAGCGTACTGTCTGACCGTCTGCGTCGCGCTCCCGGCTATCGCCTGCCTGCAATCGACGTTCGTCAACTAATCGTTGCCTCGGAATGCGGTCATGGGCTTAGGCTAGGGATACTCCCCCGTTGAGAAGTCTTGACCAAAAATGGAGTGCGCGTCTGCGGTCCATCAGCGATGGTCCCCCCAAATCAAGCCGCCGCATCGTAACTCCCGTATAGTCGCGTAACCGGACAAGTGCTTGCGCCGATCTGAGCGGGCTCACCGTGATCGCTAGCTTGTGTGAAATACGCCGGTCACTGCGGGAACTCCTTGAGCAGTGCTTCGATGTGGATGAGCGTTGCCTTTGACCATAATAACGGTAATTGCTGCAAACCCGTGATAGTCACGTCGTTCGGGTAGCTCTTTTTAATAATTTGTATCATCTCGCCTGCATTCTTTTTATTGCCGGTATCGTAGAGGGACATCGCGCATCCCCATAGCAAGTCGACAGTCTGTGTTTCTGTGAGTTTGTCCAAGTCGGGCGAGGCGAGATTGAAGGCTGTTGAAAATTCCGTATACGCGAGTTGAGATTGCTTTGCGTCCAAGGCGGCCCATCCGTAGTTTGAATGAGCGATGCGGTCTTTCGGGAATTGAGCCGTCAACTGAGCACACAACGGTAGCGCACTCGCGGGCTGACCGATCCCGTAGTAGTACAAGCAACCGGCACTCAGCGCCTCTCTCGAGCCAGCGTATAAGTGTTGCAACAATTCGAATCTGCGCGCGGCTTCTGTATCCTCGCGTGTCACAAGGGAGAAGAAGATTCCGCTGCTGAGCAAATATTGATCGTTGGGCACATCCACTAGCCCCGACTTTATTTCGTCGTTCGCTCGTCCAAACTGGGATTGGCTGGCGTACACGGACGCGAGTCCGTGATACGCCGCAGAGTCCGGAAACCAATCATTCTGTCCCGCCTTGAACGCCGTGATTGCTTCATCGGGTTTGGACGCTCGCAGGGCAGCGTATCCCTGCGCGACGTGCGTCCAAAAATTATCGGCATCGATCGCCGTCAGTGTCTGGACATATGTGGACCAGTTTTCCTCGCGCGACGAAAGATGATGGAACGTTAGTCCCGCCAGTACATTGAGCGCCGTTTCATTTTTCGGGTCCGTCTGAACGGCCTTTCTCGCCATCGCCTCCGCGTGGTTGTAGTCGCGCACCGCGTAATACAACATCGCGAGCAGCGGGGTGTCAGCGTCGCTCGGGCCCAGCTCGTTTGATTTTAATTCGTGTGCTAGAGCTTCATCGAATCGGCGAGCACCAAAAAGGCTTATAGCCAAATAAAATTGACTAACGGAATCACGCGGATCTTTTTCGACCGACACGGTCAATTCATTTAAAGCTTCGTCGGCATGGCCCGTCTTCTGATTGAACTCCCCGAACAATCGATGGGTGATAGCAGAATCGGGGTCGGCCGTTGCGAAAGTTTGAATTTCTGTTCGCGCCTCGTCGAATTTGCCGTCACGGAGAAGCTGTTCAATCTGCGAAATCTTTTCAGTACTCGATGATGCTTTACCTGAACTCGCTACACTAGCTGAATCGGATTCCCCCGGGTTTCGTTTCGCCCACTCTGTAAAATCTTCGACCATCAACTGTGGATTCCTGAGCAAGCGCTTCAAATCGCCGATCCCAATCGAGAAATAAATACCAGGGGTGTCCGACATTAGTGCGGAGGTTATCCCAACTACCCGTCCTTCCCGATTGAACAAGGGGCCGCCACTCGAACCGTGCCCAATAGCCGCCGTCGACTGTATAAAAAACTCGTCGCCAACGTTCCGGAACGAACTGACAATGCCGTCGGTAAGTGACAACTCCAACCCCTTCGGAGCTCCAATCGCGTAGACTGGGTCACCCTCCTGCAAGGCTAGGTCGTCCCCAAGTGTTACGGCTTGGCGCGATCCGGTATCAGCTCCGACGACTGTTAAGTCTTTGGTGCTGCTGTCCGCGATCACCGTAGTTATTGGAGACGACTTGCCATCCGAGAACACCGCAAGCGCGAGTGATGTGCCCGCTAAAACGTGGTGATTGGTGACGATGCGATCCTTCGCGATTATGAAGCCAGAACCCTGAACAGTTGGATTGCCACTGCTGTCACCGGCGATAATGTAGACCACCGAAGGCTTCGCATTTCTGAATATGGTCGAAGGCGACTCGACACCCTGCGACCTAGCGACAGACGAAACGCTGGTGAGTGATACGGCGCAGAAGATAATTTGGAGCCAAACGGAACGATTGGGGCAAGAAACTCTATTTGGGATCACTGGGAAATCCTCTACAGAGTCGCCATTGGACGTAACGTACCGCAATTATATGCCGAAAAGTTACGTCGATTCCATGCATAAATGCTCGACTGACGCAGAAATGACTCAATATCTGGGTTTGTCGAAATTGATTTGTTGTTTCCGATAAATGCGTTTACCAGGCATTGGGTCTCTTATCTGTTGAGCGGTATTTTTCATTTCTTTTGGCGGCGCGTCAATTCGGCGCATTGACGTGTATGCGTTAGACCTACTTCAAAATTATGGCAGTCGGAGCGATGGTTTTGAGAAATGGTCTCGGCGTGTGCTTGACAAGCGATGACAATTTGTTTAGGAAATCCTGTATTGCCTTTACCATGAGCTGGCAATCAAAGGTGCAAGAATCAACGACGCAACGATTCGTGTCATTCGCAGCCCTGAGGAAATTGAGGAAGTTCGTCCCCAGTGGACGTCTTGGCAGCATCACCCGACCTCAGATATTGATTTCTATCTCGAAGTAAATCGCTCCAGACGACCGGCAATCGTGCGGCCGCATATCCTACTGCTAAATCGAGACGGCCGGCCTGACGCCATGCTGATTGGACGACTGGAGAAGACCAGAATGGAGTTCAGGTTCGCTCATAAGGAGTTGCCTGGCCCAAAGGTGACCTCTTTGACGTTCATCTATAAGGGGCTGTTGGGGAATGCGTCCAGCGAAAACAGCGTGGCTTTCGTCGGAGAAATCTCGAAATCCTTGCGGCAAAACGAGGCCGATGTCGCGCGCTTTGAGTTTGTAAGCACTGACTCTCCTCTCTACTCATCGATCCGATGCGGCGACGGTGCGGCAACTCGAGACTTTTTCCCCACGATTCAAGCGCACTGGAGCATGAAACTCCCAGCCACGATTGAAAAGATCTTGTCCGGATTTTCACGGGAGGATCGGAGGCTCAGTAAGAAGCTTCTTGCTGATTATTGTGGCGATGTCCGAATTGTTTGTCTACGTGAACCTGCAAACCTGGAACGGATTTTTCGAGATGTCGAACAGATCGCGAAGCTGACATATCAGCGGGACTTGGGAGTGGGGTTTCTTGACAATTTCGGAAGGCGACATGATGTTCAGTTCGCACTCCAAAAAGGATGGCATCGCACCTACATCCTATATGCCGCGGATAAACCCTTCGCATTCTGGACTGGGAACCTCTACGGCGGCGTATTCTATGTTTCACACACGGGCTATGATCCGAGCTACCGCAAGTACTCACCAGGAACATTCGTAACGATGAAGACGCTGGAGGAGTTGTGGAAGGAGGGCGTCAAAGAATTTGACTTTGGCTTTGGAGACTCCTGGTATAAGCAGCGGCTCGGCACCTGCAGTTGGGACGAGGCATTGACCTACATGTTCTCTCCCCGTCTGAGGGGGCTGACGGTGAATGCCCTTCGAACACCGACGATCTTCGTGGATCGTTTGTTGAGGCGGGTCCTACAGCGAACTGCGCTGCTGCCGCGTGTAAAGAAGATCTTTAAGCGCCGCAAGTGACCAACTCTACTCGCCGGAGATGTTTCTAATGGTTTACCGGCCGCCGATAGGTAAGCCGGCATTGGCATTGACCGCCAACAATACCGCTCTGGATGTTGGAAAATTCGCTTGCGACCAGTAATCAGCCTTGGAGCGGCGTCCAACTCCTTCCATGAGAAGGCCGGTGCGAGTCAAGACGGTTTTGTTTTTGCTTTCATGGGTTGTTTGCCTTTGAGCCAAGCCGCCTCTGTCGCCATCCTTCCATCCGCACTCTTTGTTGAGCGAT
>Ga0302326_10015471_pt1 | contig 16045 bp, 15 predicted proteins | sample Palsa_T0_3_FD_202264 | JGI IMG/M metagenome (GOLD analysis project Ga0302326, IMG submission 202264) | Peat permafrost microbial communities from Stordalen Mire near Abisko, Sweden - Palsa_T0_3 | ecosystem: Environmental > Terrestrial > Soil > Palsa > Peat permafrost | place: Sweden: Abisko... | reverse complement strand
CGAGGTCGGCCACCCGCAGCCCGTGCGACTTCGAAATGGCAGACGTGACTTGCGCTCTCACATCGCGGAGACGGTCCTGCATCTCCTGCGAGTTGCCCTTGTCTTTCATCTCGGCGATCACGATCAGGCGCTCGCTACGACCATCCTCGACGGAGATCGCCGCGACCCGGCCGCCGCTGATCTCCTGGGTGGTGGCCTCGATGTCGTCGGGGTAGTGATTTCGCCCGTCGACGATCAGCAGGTCCTTGATCCGGCCGATGATGAACAGCTCGCCGTCGTAGATGGTGCCCAGGTCGCCGGTGCGCAGCCACGGGCCCAGCGGAGTACCGCTCGACGGGTCGACAAGCTGACCTCCGAAGGTCTTCTGCGTCTGCTGCGGCTTGCGCCAGTAGCCGGCGGCGATGTTATCGCCGTGCAGCCAGATCTCGCCGACCATGCCGGCCGGGTTCTCGACGCGGGTCTCCGGGTCGACGATGCGGACCGTCGATGCGCGCGGGACGCCGACGCCGACCAGCTCGACCCCGGTCTGGTTGTCGCAGGCCTCGGCGTGACCGGCGGACAACTTCTCGTAGTCGAACGTGGCGACGGTCGGAGGCCGGCCGGGGCCGGAGGAGTTCACGTAGACCATCGCCTCGGCCAGTCCGTAGGACGGCTTCAGCGAAGTAGCCGGGAAGTTGAACGCCGCGAAGCGGTCCATGAAACGCCGGATCGTCGCTGCGTGCACTCGCTCGGCCCCGGACAGCACGGTGTGCACGTGGGACAGGTCGAGCCCGGCCATGTCTTCGTCGGTGGTCCGCCGCGCGGCCAGCTCGAAGGCGAAGTTCGGCACCGCGGTGAAGACGCGGGTGTTGAGCGCCATCTGCTGGACCCACCGGGCGGGCCGCTGCAGAAACGCCATCGGGCTCATCAGCACCGAGTGCAGGCCCATCGTCAGCGCGCCGGTGATGCCTAGCAACATACCCATGTCGTGGTAGACGGGCAGCCAGGACAGCAGCGTGGTGTCCGACGGCGGCACTGCTCCCTCGGCCTCGAAGTAGTCGTCTCGCACCTGCTGGCAGTTGGCCAAGATGTTCTTGTGGGTGACCACGACGGCGGCCGGCGAACGGGTGGAGCCCGAGGTGTACTGCAGCAGCGCATTCTTGGTCCGCGGCGCGGCCGGGGCGTGGAAGTTCGGCTCCGCGTCGAGGTCGAGGCTGTCGACCTCGATCAGCGCGGGTGCCTTGCCGGGCAGTGAACGCGCGCAGCCGACGACGTCGTCGACGACAGTGGTCGTCGTCAGCAGCACCGTGGGAGCGCAGTCCTGCAGGGCCGCGGTGGCCCGCTCGTCGTGGGCACCGAACTGCGGGACCGGTAGCGGCACCGCTACGAACCCGGCCTCCAAGGCAGCGTAGAACGCAACGACGTAGTCCAGGCCCTGCGGCGCGAGGATGGCCGCACGGTCCCCCGGCGCTCCGCAGGACGCGACCTCAGCGGCCAGGGCCTGCACGCGGCCGTAGAGCTCGGACCAGGTGAGCGTCTGGGAGTAGCCGGCAGGGTCGATCTCGTAGTCGATGTACGTGTAGGCCGGCGCATCGGGCTGCTGCCAGGCCCACTCCCGCAGTACTGCGGCAATCGAGGCATCGCTTCCTGCCATCGGGACACCACCCCTCAAAATCTAGAGCCCCGGACAACAACTAGACGGGCGCTTGTGATGCAGGAGATTAACAGGGGCCGCGCACATCTCGGATCAAAAACCCAAGAATGTAATACGCGCGCCAAACAGAAGCCCCGTTCCCGCTGCGTCATTACTGGGACCATAGGTTTGCTATGTGGTCACTTCCAGAGGCGTCCACTCCCCGGTCGCGACGGCCTCACCTTACCCGACGGTCAGTTAATTTGCATAACCCCAGAATACTTACGCGCTTTGCGGAAACTTATTCCCGTGGTAGCGGTGGCATTTGCGGCCCTGGTAGTGCCCGCCTGCCCCTGCGGTAACGGCCTCAGTGCCGATCCGGCCAGCTCACTGGAGCCACCTCCTTCGAAACCTCCCTGAGAGAGGGGGTTTGCTGGGTCTCAGCACGCCGATGACCGAGTGTGGTGTTATTCACTTTTCTCAAATGCGCCCGGTTCAGTCGCCCCGGCGTGCCGACCGGATATCTCGCGCAGATCTCGGGTTGGCCACGCCGTCCAAGTTACCGGTCGAGCCGTCCAATTTGTTAGCCAAATAAACGCTTTCGGCAGGTAATGCGATCTTGATTTGCCGATTTCGATTTGCGTCGACCATTGTGACAACAATCGTTTTATTCAACCGGTTGCTCAACCTCTACAAGAGGACAAGATCTTCGGCTCGATCTCGCCAACAAGCTCGGCGATGTGGTCGGTCAGATAGAAATGGTGGCCGGGAAAAACTTTCAGGCTGAACTCAGCTGTTGTGCGCTCCGACCATGGCAACACCTTCTCGTAGGTGGCCACCTCGTCGTCGTCGCCCAGGAACGCGGAGATCGGGCACGACAACCTCTCGTCGGGCGGGCAATCGTATTTCGAGATCGCCTTGAGTCCGCGCAGCGTCGGCAGGATGCTGGCCGCGAATTCCTCGTTCTCCAGGAACTCCGGATTGACACCCGTCATCTGGCTCACCGCCGCGAGCAACCCTTGGTCCGACTCGGGTACGTGCTCGTAGCCGACTCGACCGGGCGCGGCGACAGCCGAGACAAACAAGGCGGCGATCGGGCTGCCGGCCGCCTCGAACCGACGGGCGACCTCGAACGCCAGCAACCCGCCCATGCTGTGGCCGAAGAACGCCACCTTTTCGCCGGGATCGTCGGGCGGCTTGATCATCTGGCAAACCTTGTCGGCAAGATCAGAAATGGTGGTAAAAGACCCGAGGTCGTGATTACCACCGCGCCCCGGATAGCGAACCGCGACGCGTTTGATATCGCTGGCAAAGGCTTTGGCGAAGGGAACGTAAAACTCTGCCGATCCCCCGGCATGCGGAAAGATGTAGAGCTTCGGTGGCTGCCCAGTCACGCGGCAACGATACAGTCCCCGACTTGCCCGCCCCGGCAGGACTCGGTGGGGCTCACTCGGCTTGGTTACGACTTAACGACGTGCGGCTGACAATTCAAATCCTGTGAGACAGCCAAGAAGCTTCTGTGCCGTTTTCGGCCGATACGTTTCGCGATTCGTCTATCGCAGAACGCGAAAAAAGCTTACGATTTCTCCGCCATCACGGATGGCAATCGCTCTAGGGGAGGTCTGTCCAAACGCCCAGCTTCAAGTACTCTTTGGAGTCAGTGGCGTCCGGGTCGTGGGAAAGGTTTGAAGATGTTCGTTACTACAGAGCCAGACGTGTTGCAGGGGGCAGCGGGCACGCTGTCCGGCATCGGGGACGCGATGGCGGCGCGCAACGCGGCGGCGGCGACGCCGACGACGGGTTTGGCCCCGGCGGCTTCGGACCTCGTGTCGGGGATGACGGCGGCACAGTTCGGCCAGCACGGCGCGACCTACCAGCAGATCGCCGCCCAGGCCGCAGAGGTCCACGAGCAGTTGGTGGCCGCACTGCGCTCAGGCGCCGGCGCCTACGCGCTCACCGAGGCGGCCAACGTCGCGGCAGGATCGATCGGGTCGTAGGTCGATGAGCTTCTCGCTGATACCTCCGGAGATCAACTCCGCGCTGATGTACCAGGGCGCGGGGTCTGGTCCGTTGTTGGAAGCCGCGACGGCATGGGACGGACTGGCTGCCGACTTGGAGGCGACCGCGACCCAGTACCAGACCGCGATCACCAACCTGACCACCGGCACGTGGCTGGGTCCGTCGTCGGCACACATGGCCGCGGCCGCCGAGCCCTACATCGCCTGGCTGCAGAGCACCGCAGCCGAGGCGGCGCAGACCGGGGCCCAAGCCAAGGCCGCTGCGGGCGCCTACCAGACGGCCTATACGTCGATGGTGCCGCCGCCGGTGATCACGGCCAACCGGGCCGAATTGACCACGCTGGTGTCCAACAACTTCCTTGGCCAGAACACCGGCGCGATCGCCCAGAACGAAGCCGAGTACCTGGACATGTGGATCCAGGACGCGTTGGGCATGGACACCTACAACTTGAACTCGACGGGTGCGTCGGCCGCACTGCCGGCTCAGACCGCCGCTCCGCTGGTGACCAGCGGCGCGCAGGCCGCTGCGGCGGCAGCTCCTGCGGCATCCTCGGCCGATGCCATCTCCGGCACCTCGATCATCGAGGCTCTACTGCAGGACTTTGCGCAACTCTTCGGGGTGGCGAGCGACACCCCTGGGGGTTTGGGCGCCACGGATTTGTTGAGTTACCTCTCGACGCTGGTTACGGGGATCGCCGGCAATCCGACGGCCGCGCTGCTTCCGGTGCAGGCCACGTACTACATGGGCATGTTAGGCAGCACGCCCGCTCGTATGTTTATGAGCTCGGGCGGCGGCGGCAGCGGGGCCAGCAGCACCACTCTGGCCAGCATGAGCGACTCGCTGCTGGAAAACGTCTCCAAAATGGTCGACGGCAAGGCCGCAACCGTGATGACCGGGGTGGGTGGTCAGCTGTCCAAATGGGGAGCTGGGATCCAGGCCGGCATCCAGGCGCAGATGGCCCATGCGATGCACGCGGGCGGGCTGTCGGTGCCGCACGGCTGGCACACCGGTGCCCCGGACATGAGCCGCGCTGCCCCGTTGCTACCGACCAACAGTGTCGCCGCACCGAGCATGACCACCGGCCTGCCCACCAGTCCGTTCTCGCAGGGGCTGATGGGCGCCCTGGCCGGACGCGGTATGAGCGCCATGGGTTCAAAGGTCGCCGCCAAGGTGATGCCACGTTCGCCTGCCGGCGGTTAATTCCCTTACCCCACAACGTAGTTACTCTTAAAACGCCCACGATAAGGAGAGAGATATGCCTACACGTTTTATGACTGACCCGCACGAGATGCGGTCCATGGCGGGCCGTTTCGACGTGCACGCGCAGACCGTCGAGGACGAAGCCCGCAAGATGTGGGCGTCGAGCCAGAACATCGCCGGTGCCGGCTGGAGTGGTACCGCACAGGCCACCTCCTACGACACCATGGGCCAGATGAACACCGCGTTCCGCAACATCGTCAACATGCTGCACGGGGTGCGCGACGGGCTGATCCGCGACGCGAACCACTACGAGAGCCAAGAGCAGGCCTCCCAGCAGATCCTGTCCAGCTAGCCGATCACCGAAACGTCTTAGGAGAACAGTCATGTCGATCAGTTACCAGTTCGGCGACGTGGATGCCCACGGCGCGATGATCCGCTCCCAGGCCGCCTCCTTGGAGGCCGAGCACCAGTCCATCGTGCGCGATGTGCTGGCCGCCGGTGACTTCTGGGGCGGCTCGGGTTCGGTGGCTTGCCAGGAGTTCATCACCCAGTTGGGCCGCAACTTCCAGGTGATCTACGAACAGGCCAACAGCCACGGCCAGAAGGTCCAGACCGCCGGTAACAACATGAGCTCCACCGACTCCGCCGTCGGCGGCAGCTGGGCCTAACCCTTTCACTACCAACTGTGGCCCGCACACCCACCGGTGTGCGGGCCACAACTTTTTCCAGAGCCATCCGCCAGAGTGACCCGCGCGCGGGTGATACCGGCGGTACCGGCTAGCCTGGACCGCAATCCGAGTAGCAAGGAGCTTCCATGGAAGGGTTTGCCGGAAAGGTAGCCGCGGTGACCGGCGCCGGTTCGGGCATCGGCCAGGCGCTGGCGCTGGCGCTGGGCCGCTCGGGCGCCTCGTTGGCGATCAGCGACGTCGACGCCGAAGGGCTCGCGCAAACCGAGGAACAGCTCAAGGCCATCGGCGCGTCGGTGCGATCCGACCGGCTCGACGTCACCGAGCGTGAGGCCTTCCAGGTCTACGCCGACCACATCAACGAGCACTACGGCAAGGTCAACCAGATCTACAACAATGCCGGAATCGCCTACACCGGCGACGTCGACATCAGCCACTTCAAAGACATCGAGCGGGTGATGGACGTCGACTTCTGGGGAGTCGTCAACGGCACCAAGGCATTTCTGCCACACCTGAGCGCATCCGGCGACGGCCACGTCGTCAACATCTCCAGCCTCTTCGGGCTGATGTCGATGCCCGGGCAGGCCGCGTACAACTCGGCCAAGTTCGCCGTGCGTGGCTTCACCGAAGCGCTGCGGCAGGAAATGGTGCTCAACCGCGAACCGGTGCAGGTGACGTCGGTGCACCCCGGCGGCATCAAAACCGCGATCGCGCGCAACGGTCTGACCGCCGAAGGGGTCAGCCCGCAGGCGCAGTCCACGTTCTTCGACAAGCGATTGGCTTTCACCACCCCGCGGCGAGCGGCCGAGATCATCCTGGACGGAGTTCGCAAGAACAAGGCCCGGGTGCTGGTCGGCCAGGACGCCGTGGTGCTGGATTTGATCGTGCGGGTCACCGGTTCGCATTACCAGCGGCTGTTCGCCCCCGTCGTCGGACGGATGAAGCCGCCGTCGCGCTAACGCCCGAGCGGGTGTTCGTTCAGCCAGGCGTCGGCCACCGCCTGCGGGTCAGCCCCGGCGGTCACCTGTCGGCGCATCTCGACCAGCGCGGCGGTGTCCAGCACGCCGGCCACCTCGTTGACCGCCAGCAGCTGCCGATCGGTCAGCTCGTTGCGGCGGTACAGCGGCACCACGTTCTCGGCCTGCACCAGCGCCGGTTTGCCGTCGGTGAGCACCACCAGGTCAGCCGGTACATTCGGGTCGGCGGTGGTGGTCCACGCCGCAGTCACCTCACCGGCCTTGACCGCGGCGAAAAGCTCTGCATCGTCCGCGAATTCGCGAGCTGCAGGTAACCGGCAGCTACCCACCGCCGAGGGCGTCGGCGCACCGGCGACCGATCCGACGACCAGCCCGTCGCAGTGCTGTGGCAGCGCGCCGAGATCGCTGCCGCCCCAACTCTTCGACGTGAGCTCGGCCACCGCCAGCGCGGGTTTGTCCTCGGCCGCGGTGGTGTAGTCCCCGGCGGCGATACCCTCCGGCAGCGCGCCGATCATCGCCTTGTAGACCTGCGCATCAGAACGCACGGTGGCCCCCGGCTGGAAAGCCTGCAGCACCCGGCCGGTCAGGCTGGGGACCACGACGAACGTGCCAGAGTCCAACTTGGCCAACGGGTTTGGCGCCTGCTCGGTGCGCGCCGGGAAGCCGTAGGACCGCAGCGCACCGGTGTAGACATCGGCCAGCAGCGTTGATTCGATACCCGCACGGGATCCGACGACCAGTTCCGCCGCGTGATGCCCGGTGTGGCCGCAACCCGCGGTCGCCAGCGCAGCGGTCAGCGCCAACGCGATGAACCGGCCCGCGGTCACTCCGCGGTATCTGCGGCGGCGGCCACCGCGGCGGCGACTCTCGGCGCAACCCGCGGGTCCAGCGGACTCGGAACGATCCGGTCCCGCGCCAAGTCGTCGACCGCGATGGAGAAAATCGCTTCGGCCGCAGCCATTTTCATCCTTTCGGTGATCCTGCGGGCACCGGCATCCAGCGCACCGCGAAAAACTCCGGGGAAGGCCAACACGTTGTTGATCTGGTTTGGGAAATCGCTGCGTCCGGTGGCGACGATCGAGGCATGCTTGGCCGCGACGTCCGGGTGCACCTCCGGATCGGGATTCGACAACGCGAACACGATGCTGTTCGGCGCCATGGTGGCGATCAGTTCCTCCGGAACCACGCCGCCGGAAACCCCGAGGAAGACGTCAGCGCCTTCGAGCGCCTCGACCATGCCGCCGGTGCGGTCGAGCGGGTTGGTGCGGGAGGCGAGTTCGGCTTTGACGCCGTTCATTCCGGCACGGTCGCGATGCAGAATGCCCTGCGAGTCGAGCACGGTGATATCCGAAATACCGGTGGCCTGAAGCAGATTGGCGCATGCGACACCCGCTGCCCCGGCACCGGAGATGACGACTCGCAGTGCGGTCATGTCCCGGTCGAGCACGGTTGCGGCACCCATCAGCGCGGCCAGCACGACGATGGCGGTGCCGTGCTGGTCGTCGTGCATCACCGGGCAGTCCAGCGCTTCGACGACGCGGCGTTCGATCTCGAAGCAGCGCGGGGCCGAGATGTCCTCGAGGTTCACCGCACCGAATGTCGGGCGCAGACGAACCAGGGTCTCGACGATCTCGTCGGGATCCTTGGTGTCCAGCACGATCGGGATGGCGTCCAGCCCGGCGAACTCTTTGAACAGCCCGCACTTGCCTTCCATCACCGGCAGCGACGCGGCCGGCCCGATGTCGCCCAGACCGAGCACCGCGCTGCCGTCGCTGACGACCACGACCAGCCGTCCCGACCAGGTGTAGCGAGCGGCCAGCGTGTGGTCGCCGGCGATCGCACGGCTCACTTGCGCCACACCCGGGGTGTAGGCGATCGACAGCGAGCGCTGGGTGTCCAGCGCCGTCGTCAGACCGACAGAGAGTTTGCCCCCGGAGTGCGCCTCGAAGATCTCCGCATCGGTGATCGCGCCCTCGTCATTGTGGGTCTGTATCGATTCAACCAATTCAGACACGTTGTCCAGCGTAACGACTACTCATTAGTAGCCCTAATCGACAAGTGCCTGAAGGGTGACCCGCTGCGCCCGGCTCCGCCGCGCTTGCAATCGCCACGGTCTCGCAGTGGCTCAGATCAGGCCCAGGTCGGTGACCGCGCTGCGCTCGTCGGCGAGCTCGGCGGTCGTCTTGTCGATCCGGCTGCGGGAGAAGTCGTTGATGTCCAGGCCCTGCACGATGCTCCAGTCGCCACCCTTGGTGGTCACCGGGAACGACGAGATCAGACCCTCGGGCACTCCGTAGGAGCCGTCGGAGATGACGGCCATCGATACCCAGTTGTCCTTAGGGGTCCCCAGCAGCCAGTCGCGGGCCGCGTCCACGGTCGCCGACGCTGCCGAGGCGGCTGAGGAGCTGCCGCGGGCATCGATGATCGCCGCGCCGCGCTTGGCGACGGTCGGGATGAAGTCGTCGGCGATCCACTTCTCGTCGTTGACGACCCCGGCGGCGTTCTTGCCGTTGATCTCGGCATGGAAGATGTCCGGGTACTGGGTGGCCGAGTGGTTACCCCAGATGGTGACCTTCTTGATGTCGGTGACCTTGGCGCCGGTCTTCTTGGCCAGCTGCGAGATGGCCCGGTTGTGGTCCAGCCGGGTCAGCGCCGAGAACCGCTCCTTGGGGATGTCGGGCGCGTTGTTCAGCGCGATCAGCGCGTTGGTGTTGGCCGGGTTACCGGTCACCCCGATGCGGACGTCGTCGGCGGCGACGGAGTTCAGCGCCTTGCCCTGCGCGGTGAAGATCGCCCCGTTGGCCTCCAGCAGGTCGCCGCGCTCCATGCCCGGCCCACGGGGACGGGCACCGACCAGCAGGGCCAGGTTGACGCCGTCGAAGATCTTGTTCGGGTCGGCGCCGATCTGCACGCCGGACAGCAGCGGGAACGCGCCGTCGTCAAGCTCCATCACCACGCCTTCGAGCGCCTTGAGGGCGGGCTCGATCTCGAGCAGCCGCAGCTCGATCGGTCGGTCGGGGCCCAGCAGCGAGCCGCTGGCCAGGCGAAACAGCAGGCTGTAGCCGATCTGGCCGGCGGCACCGGTGACGGCAACCTTCAGGGGTGTTGTGCTCACGTCAATTCGCTCCTTGGGTGGAGATCGGCATACGCGATATCGGCCTGATGCCCAATCGCGTCGGGTCGAAACTAGCGCACCCGCGCACTCGGAAAATCCCTACCCCACATCAACGCTGGCCAGGAGGATCACCGACACGAAATAGCCAGCTAACGCGCGTAGCATGACCGAGGCTTCATTGGATTCGCGCTGCAGATGGGAGGCTACGGATGCCTACGTTTCGCGAACTTCGCGACATACCCGAAACGCTGCGTCCTCTGGCACGACCCCAGCGGGATGAGCCTCCTCATCCGGAGCCGCCACCGCAGGACCCGCCCGCCGACCAGGCGGTAGTCGACTGCGGTATCTACGTGGACGGCGAGCGACTGCCCGGGACTTTCAGTTACGCAGAGGCACAGGCCAAAGTCAGCGAGCTGCAGCTGGGCGGCCAGGAAGCCTTCGCCTGGGTCGGCCTGCACGCTCCGACTGAGCATCAGATGCAGGAAGTCGGCGACGCTTTCAGCATGCACCCGCTGGCCATCGAGGACGCGGTATGCGCTCACCAGCGGCCCAAGCTGGAGCGTTACGACGAATCGCTCTTCCTGGTGCTCAAGACCCTCAACTACGTACCACACGAGTCCACGCTGCTGGCTCGCGAGATCGTCGAGACCGGCGAGATCATGGTCTTCGTCAACAGCAATTTCGTCGTGACGGTCCGGCATGGCGACCACGGTCGGCTCTCAGACGTCCGCAAGCGAATGGATTCTGATCCCGAGCACATGCGGCTGGGCCCGTTCGCAGTGATGCATGCCATCGCGGACGCGGTGGTCGATCATTATCTCGAGGTCACCCAGTTGATGGAGGGCGACATCGACGCCATCGAGGAAGAGGCCTTCGCGCGAGACCACCGCACCCGGATCGAGCCGATCTACCAAATGAAGCGCGAGGTGGTCGAGCTGCGCAGGTCGGTCAACCCGCTGTCGATGCCGTTCGCCCGGTTGCAGACCGAACACAAGGACCTGATCTCCAAGGAAGTCCGGCGCTATCTGCGCGACGTGGGCGACCACCACACCCACGCCGCCGACGCGATCGCCAGCTATGACGAGAATCTCAGCTCCTTGGTGCAGGCGGCGTTGGCCCGGGTCGAGATGCAGCAGAACACCGACATGCGCAAGATGTCTGCCTGGGCGGCCCTACTGGCCATCCCCACGATGGTCGCCGGCATCTACGGGATGAACTTCGAGTACATGCCGGGCTTAAAATGGCATTGGGGCTACCCGACGACCATCTCCGTTACGGCGGCGGTCTGCATGCTGCTGTATCGCAACTTCCGGCGTAACGGCTGGTTGTAGCGGGTCAGTTAGGCTGTGCGGCAGGGCGATTGGGGTCCAGCACGTCGACCCCGTCGCTTAGCCACGCTTCGCGCATTGCGTCGGCGCCTTTCAGTCGGACCCAGGCGGCCTCGGTCGCGGTGATCGGCGTCGCCGACAGAAAGCGAACTGGATCGCGCGGCGGATCCAGTGGCAGGTCGGCGATGTCGCCGTCGCCCAACAGCACCGCGGTGAACGGTACCCGCACCGACGGTTGGGTCCACAGCGGCCCGCTGAGGTCGACCAGCGCATCAGGCATCAGCACCACACCCTCGACCGCCGGCGATGCTGCCACGATGGCCAGGCTGCGGGCCAGGCCGGTGATGGCCTTCGCATCACGCAGCTGCAGAACGACTTCGGCCCGCGGGCCGAGTTCGGGATCGGCCAGTACCGCGGTCGGGTCGACCATCGGATGGCGCGAGCAGCCCAGCGAGACGTAGTGCACTATCCCGTCCGCGTGAGGGTGATAGCGGAGCACATCAAGAGACTCAGTACCCAGAAACGTCACGCTGGCGACGTCTGGATCGGTGCGACCGAAGTGGGCGTCCAAGTGCGCCCGCACCTGGACCAGTGGCTGGGTCACTGCACTTCAGGCGCAGGGGCCACCGTCAGATTCGCCCCGCTGTCTGGATCGAAGACCGCGAGTTGCGATGTGTCGAAGGCTAATTCGAACTTCTTGCCTTTGACAGCCTTCGACGCGGCCGGCACCCGGGCAACGAATTCGTGTTCCGGCCCCCCGGTTTCGTCGTCGAGTTCGGATAGCTGGTCGGAGTGCACGACCGGACCCTCCGCGGTGAAGTAGACGTACTTGTCGGCGCCCAACGACTCGACCAGGTCGACGTTCACCTCGAAGCTCAGCGAGCTGATCCGCTGGTAGGCGTCGATCAACGCGGCGTCCTGCAGGTGTTCCGGGCGGACGCCGACGATCACGTCCTTCGGCGCCGAGTTGGTGGCAAGCAGATCGAGGACGGGCTGGGTCAAGGTGATCTCGCCGAACGCCAGGCTCAATCCGGTCTGGGTCAGGCCGGCGGGGAAGAAGTTCATCGCCGGCGACCCGATGAAGCCCGCGACGAACAAATTAGCCGGCCGCTCGTAAAGCTCGTCGGGCGTTCCGATCTGCTGCACGACGCCGCCGCGCATCACCACCACGCGATCGCCCAGCGTCATGGCCTCGGTCTGATCGTGGGTCACGTAGACGGTGGTGGTGCCCAGCCGCCGCTGCAGCCGGGCGATCTCGCCGCGCATCTGCACACGCAGCTTGGCGTCGAGGTTGGACAGCGGCTCGTCCATCAGAAATGCCTTGGGGTGCCGCACGATCGCCCGCCCCATCGCGACCCGCTGACGCTGGCCGCCGGACAGCTGCGCGGGCTTGCGGTCCAGGACGTCGGTGAGATCGAGAATTCTCGCGGTGTCCTCGACCTTCTCGGTGATCTCCGCCTTTTTCATCTTCGCCAGGGTCAGCGGGAATGCGATGTTCTGCCGCACCGTCATGTGAGGGTAGAGCGCGTAGGACTGAAAGACCATCGCGATGTCGCGGTCTTTGGGCGCCTTCTCGTTGACCCGCTCGCCGCCGATGCGCAGTTCTCCGGAGGAGATATCTTCCAGTCCGGCAATCATATTGAGCGTCGTCGATTTTCCACAGCCCGAAGGCCCGACCAGGATGATGAACTCGCCTTCGGCGATGGTGAGGCTGAGTTCCTGCACGGCCATCGCGCCGTCGGAGTAACTCTTGGTCACCCGGTCCAACACAATCTCGGCCATCGCGCTATCCCTTCACCGCACCCGACGTCAATCCCGCGACAATCCGTCGTTGGAAGACTAGAACAAAAACGATAATCGGCACCGTGATCACCATGGCACCCGCCGCGATCGATCCGGTCGGCTCCTCGAATTGCGAACTGCCGGTAAAGTTCGCGATCGCCACCGGCGCCGTGATCGCCGCGTCGGTTGCGGTCAGCGACAGGGCAAGCAGCAGATCGTTCCAGGCGAAGATGAAGACCAGGATGGCCGTGGTCACGATGCCCGGAGCGGCCAGTGGGGCGATCACCTTCCGGAATGCCTGTGCCGGTGTCGCGCCGTCCATTTTCGCGGCCTTCTCCAAGTCCCACGGGATTTCCCGGAAGAAGGCCGAGAGCGTGTAAATCGCCAGCGGCAACGCGAAGGTGATGTACGGAATGATCAGGCCGGGCCAGGTATCGAACAGCCCGATCCTGCGCTCGATGTTAAACAGCGGCGTGACCAACGAGATCGCCGGGAACATCGAAATCAGCAGCACCACGCCGATCAACAACCGCTTGCCGGGAAATTCCAGCCGCGCTACCGCATACGCCGCCATCGCGCCGACCAGCACCGCGATCACCGTGGTGGTCACACCGATGCCGACGGAGTTGATCAGCGCCGAGCTGAAGAAATTGCCACGGAAGATTCCGCGGTAGTTGTCGAACGTCAGCGACGACGGAATCAGTTTGCCGTCCTTCACCGTTGACGTCGGCTTGAGCGAAAGGCTGAGAATCCACAGCACCGGCAGTAGCGCGTACACCAGCACCATGGCGTCGACGGTCACCCATGCCGCGGCACGCCGGGCGCCCTTTCGCTCAGCGCCCATCGCCGCCGCCTGGTGCCGACGCGCCAAAGAACTTGATGAAGATGAAGGCGATCACGGTGACGCAGCCGAAGATCAGCACCGAAATCGCCGACCCCAAACCGACATTGAAGCCTTTGAACAAGTTGTCGTAGCCAAGCACCGACACCGAGCCGGTGTTGCCGGTGCCGCCGGTGAGGACGTAGATGTTGTCGAAGATCCGGAACGCATCCAGCGTGCGGAACAACAGCGCCACCAGGATCGCCGGTTTGATCAGTGGCAGCGTGATCTTCCGCAGCCGCCGCCATGCGCCGGCGCCGTCGATCTCTGCGGCCATGAGTAGGTCGGCCGGCACCAACGCCAGGCCGGCCAGCAGCAACAGCGACATGAACGGCGTTGTCTTCCATACCTCGGCGATCACGACGACGCCCAGCGACGAAAGCTGGTGAGTCAGAGGTGCGCTGCCGTGTGGCAGCAGGTTAGCCAGATAGCCGGTGCCGGGCGTCCAGGCGTAGTACCAACTGTAGGAGGCGGCAACCGTGACGATGCCGTACGGAATGAGCACCGCGGTACGCACCAAGCCCTTGCCGATCAGGGTCCGGTGCATCGCCAGCGCCAGCGCCAGGCCGAGCACGAATTCGATCGACACCGAAGCGACCGTGATCGCCAACGTCACCGCCAGCGCCGTCCACCAATACCGATCGGTCAGGATCGTTTGGTAATTGCCGAGGCCGATGAACCGGGTGTCGTTCGGGGTGGTCAGGTTATTGCGTTGCAGGCTCAGCCATATCGCGTAGCCGATCGGATATGCCGTGACGGCCAGCATCAGCAATGCGGCAGGCGCGACAAGCATGAACGCCAATCGGGCGTCCGACTTCCGGTTCTCGCTCACAGAGTTCACCGGCGCCGCTCGGGTCACGGCAGCAAACCCTTGCCGTCGATCGCTTTGCGCACCTGCACGGCGAGCTCGTCGGCCGTCGTCTCCGGGTCGATCCGGGTGATCGGGGCGAGCGTGGCGGCAATCCGCGTCGACACCGCCTGGTAGGCCGGCGTCGCGAGCCGCACCGCGGCGTGGGTGAGCTGCCGGCGAATGATCTCGTACATCGGGTACTTCGCCTGGAATTGCGGGTCGGCGTACACCGAGGTCCGCACCGCCGGCACGCCGCCTTCCAGCGAGATGTACTTCTCGTTGCTCGCGTCACGCAGGCACCGGATCGCTTCGTAAGCCTCGGCTTTGTGCCGAGTGGTCTTGGACACCGCCAGGTTCAGCCCACCGATCGTCACCATGGCCGGCTCCCCCGACCGCACCGCCGGATAGGGCGCGAAGCCGAAAACCCTTTTGCTGGCGTCATAGGCTTCGCGAAATTGCTGCTCGGTCGGCGCGAACAACCCGACGTCGTTGATGCTGCCCGCCAAGTTCGCACTGCGGTTGAGCGGCAAGAACGGCACACCGCCCTTCACCGCGTTTTCCAACATCGACGCCAGCGCGTAAGGCCAATTGACTTCCAGCGCAGCCTTTCCCTGCTCAAGCGCCAGCCGCGCGGTGCCCGAGTCGGTCCGAGTCACCGAAGGGTCGGCGCCGGGCGCAGTGGCCACCGACTTCATGATCTGCAACGCAGTAACGGTGGCGGTCCGGTGTGCAGGCGTATCGGTGAGGGTGACCGTGCTGCCGTCGTCGGAAAGCACTTGGCCGCCGGCACTTTCCAGCAGGGTGTTGAACCAGACCACCACACCCTCGTTCTGGTTGGCCTGCACCCCGATCCAGCTGGGTCCGCCCGCGGCGTGCAACCGGGCGGCCTCGGCAAGCACCCCGCTCCAGGTTTCGGGCGGCTTGTTCATCAAATCCGGCCGGTACCAGAGCAATTGGGTGTTGGTGCTGACGGGTGCCGCGTACAACCGATGCCGCCACATCGCGGTGCTCAACGGCCCGGGCAAGGTGTCGGTGGTGGCGTCGGCTTCCGCCCGACGGGCCGGGTCGTCCGACAGCGGCAGCACCCAGCCCGCTTCGGCGAACTCGGCCGTCCAGATCACGTCCATCGCGATCACGTCGACGGTGTGGTCGTTGGCGCTCAGTCGGCGGGCCAACTGCACTCGCTGGTCATCGGTGCCCCGCGGCAGGCTGATCTGCCGCACGGTGAACCGCCCGCCGAACTGGTCGGTGCAGCGTTGAGCCACCGCGGTGAACGTCGCGGCGTCGCCGGCCGGGGTGTAAAAGCTGATCACCCGCCCACCGTCACGGGCTCCGCAAGAAGATATCGCTGATCCGGCGGTCAGCAAAGCCAGCGCGATCGCGCCGATCCGGCGTGCGTGCCCGGGACGACTCGCCACGAATCAGATGGCCAGGCGCGCAAGCAGATCCCGAGCGTGCTCAGCGTTCTTCGGGTCGCAGAGAACGTCGTATCGGCCGGCCACCAATTGCATCGTGGAACTGAAGTCGCGGGTACCGCGCGCCATCGAGTACGGAATCGCCGAGGTGATCAGGCCGAAGAACACTCCGGCGACCAGA
>Ga0302326_10015469_pt1 | contig 16046 bp, 11 predicted proteins | sample Palsa_T0_3_FD_202264 | JGI IMG/M metagenome (GOLD analysis project Ga0302326, IMG submission 202264) | Peat permafrost microbial communities from Stordalen Mire near Abisko, Sweden - Palsa_T0_3 | ecosystem: Environmental > Terrestrial > Soil > Palsa > Peat permafrost | place: Sweden: Abisko... | reverse complement strand
TCATACTGCAATCGCGCGCCTTTGACCGTCTCGCTGCATTCGGCCATATTTCATCTTACAGCGGCCAGTAGGTGAGGAGTCGATGCTCGAGGCACCATTGAAGAGACTCGTCGATCCGCTTCTGCGTCCCATCGGCGGCTCGATCACTCAGGACGACTACGATCTCGTCAGTCCGTGGCACAGCCATGACATGCACCAGCTGCAGTATTCCTTCGAGGGCGCGATCGAAGTGGAAGACGAGCACACCCATCATCTGCTGCCGTGCAGTCTGGCCGCATGGATTCCGGCCGGCGTCGCGCACCGCACCAGTCTGCACCGCGTCCGTTCTGGATCGATCCTGTTCGCGCCCGAGGCCGTCCAGCCGGCAGGCGAGCGCGTACGTGTCCTCGAAGTCTCGCCCTTGATGCGCGAGATGATCATCGAGGCAATGCGCTGGCCATTGCAGGAATCCCAGGATCCAACCGGCCGCGCCTACTTTGGGGCGCTTGCCCTGCTCTGCGCCGAATGGATCCAGCAAGAGACGCCGCTGTGGCTGCCGACGGCACACGAACCGGCGCTGCAGGCTGCCTTGGCGTACACGCGCGCCCATCTCATCAATTGCAATTTCGGCGCCGTTTGCCGCAGGGCAGGCCTCTCCGAACGCACCCTACGACGCCGCTTTGATAAAGAGCTGGGCATGAGTTGGAACGAGTACCGGCATCGCGCGCGGCTGCTGGCCGCCGCTGACTTGCTGAAGCGCACGGCAACCCCCATCGGCCTCATCGCAGCGCAGGTCGGATTCGAGAGTCAGAGCGCCTTCGCCAAGGCTTTTCGCGGCCTCACGGGCAAAAGCCCGCGCACTTTTCGCGCGAGCTGACGGAGTAAGCCGGCTTGCCCGGGGGTTGGCGGACTGGGCCCGCAAACGATATCGCGGACGTTTCCGCGGAAACGTAGTTATCCCAGCAAAGGGCTCGCGCCGAGGGGCCATGCGTTCGCCGCATCGAGAGCGATGTAACGGACCGATGCGCGCTTAACCGCCTCGCTTAAGGGAATGATGTGCTCCATGTGGCCGCCGAGATCGGCGTAGTCGCGAAGACGCATCGTAAATTCGATGGGCGCTACGATCGCCGGGGTCGGCACCGTGCCGAACGAGTTGTCGGGCATTCTCGAGACATCCACCATCACCGTGATGCCGCCGCCCGGCCAAATATAAGCGGGAGCACCGCCGCAGGTGACGTTGACGAGCGCTTCCTTGATCGATCGAGTGAGCCGCACCGGACTTTCCGTGACGCCGGCACGCAGGCTGCCGCCGGCCCCGCCCACGAACAACACGGTGCAGAGCGCCGGCTCGCAGTTCTCCGCGATGCGCTCGACCACGGTGCGCACGGCGGGCGGCATCGTCGCCGGTTGCGGGCACAGCGCCTCATCGAGAACAAAATATGCCGAGTGCTCGCCCGTCGTGGACACCATGAGCAGCCGCATGCCGGCCCAACTCAAATTTGCATCGAAGCCTTCTATGATGTTGAGCGGATCGATGATGTCGGTACCACCCCATCCGGTGCCGGGATTGGCCACCTTGAAATAGCGGCCCGCGGTGGAGCGCCGGCCTTTCATTTCTATCCCCGAAAATCGCATGCCGAGGAAGCTTCCCGCGGGATGCTCGGACAATACGCCGGTGATGTGGTCGTCGACCACCACCACTTCATCGATCAAGCCCAGCCATTGCTTGGCGAAGATGCCGATCGTGGCCGACCCGCAGCCGACGCGCATGCGGCTTTCCGTGACGCCATCCACGACCGGCGCCCGCCCGGCCTGCACGACGAGTTGCGCGCCGCCGTCGATCGACAGATCCACCGCGCGCTTGTTGCCGAGGTCCGCCATCAACTGGCAGGTGGCGCGGCCCTCCTTGCGGCTGCCGCCGGTGAGGCGATGTACGCCGCCGATCGACAACATCTGCGAGCCATACTCAGCCGTCGTGACATGACCCACGATTTCGCCCTTGTGGCGCACGTTGCCCTGTTCGGGTCCCAGGTAGCGGTCGGTATCGATCTTCAGCTTGAAGCTGCAGTAGCTGAAGATACCTTCGGTGACCGCCGTCACCATGTCGACGCCCTTATGCTCGCTCGCGACGATGAAGGGCGCCGGCTTGTAATCCGGATAGGTGGTTCCCGCCCCCACGCCGGTGACGAACATTTCGCCGCCGGCCCCCGACTGCTGCGCGACCAAAACCGGATCGACCCGGGTCAGTACCCCGTCGACATTTCCCCATCGATCGCAGGCTCCGGTGCGGCCTGGCGATATATGGCACAGCACTGGACAGGCATCGCATTGCACCTTGACGTCGCCGACCAGGGGCGAAGCCGCTGCACTCTCGAGCAGCGTCGGTCCGGAGGTCAGCGGCATGACAGGATCGATGTCATCCTGGCCAAGATCCACGCGCGTGTGCTGCGTCATTTTGAGACTAGCCTAGCGACTCGCGCGAATGCGCGCAACCGTCGCCGGCACGTCGAACCACATGGGCTCATTCGGCGCAAAGCGTGCACGCAGGTAAGACACCAAAGCGATCATTTGCCGATCATCGAAGTGGTTGCCGAAGCCCGGCATGGCCCCGTGCTCAGCGGCGCGGTCGGTGGCAACACCCTCCACGATCACGCGCACGAGATTGTCGGCGCGGTGAGAGTGCAGGTTGGTGTTGAAAGCCAGCGAGGAGTTGACGCCGAACACATCCGCGCGTTGAGCACCCTGGTGACAAACGGCGCATGCACCTTCGTAGAGCGATTCGCCCAGGGCGGCGGGAGTTTGCGCTGCCGAGGTTTGCGCCTCGATTTTCGCCGCCATCGCGTGCCGATCCGCCTGCGACGCGGCAGCATTGAATGTGCTGAGGTAGGTCGCCATGGCGTCGATGTCCTGATCCGCCAGCGCTTGCATTTGCGTGATCACCGGCGCCATCGGACCTGAGGCGGATCCGTGCATCGCCGAGTAGCCTGTGCGCAGATAGGCAACCAGGTCATCTTTATTCCAGGGAATCGGTGCCGCCGAAAGCCTGGTCAGCGGGGGCGCTTCCCAGCCATCGACCCAACCGCCCGACAAGTGATGCGCAGCTCCAGCCTCCGCGCCCAGCGCGTTGCGAGGACTATGACACGCGGCGCAGTGCCCCAGTCCCTCCACCAGATACCTGCCGCGATTCCAGGCCGGCGATTGCGCGGCGTCGTTCGAGAGGGCGCCCGGCCGCAAGAACAGCGCATTCCACCAGCTCATCAAGGGCCGGAGATTAAACGGGAATTTGAGCGCCGTGCGCGGCGCGACCTGGCGCACGGGCTCTTGCGCCATCAGGAACGCGTACAACGCCTGCAGATCCTCTTCGCTCACGTGCGTGAAATGGGTATAAGGAAAAGCGGGATAAAGATGCCGGCCGTCGCGATGGATTCCTTCGCGCATGGCACGCTCGAAGGCCACATAGGACCAACTCCCCAATCCGCTGTCCACATCAGGCGTGATATTGGTCGCATACACCGTTCCAAATGGCGTCGCCAAGGGCCGTCCGCCCGCATTGGTGATGCCGCCTTCGGCGGTGTGGCAGACCGCACAGTCGCCGAGTGCGGCAAGCTGCCGGCCGCGTTCCATCGTGGCCGCGCTGTACGCCGCCGGATCGGGCCGCGCAATCGGCGCAATGGCGCTGCGCCATGGGAATGCGGCCGCGAGCAGCGCGGCGATGCTCAAGGAAGCGCCCGAGAGAAAACTGCGCCACGCCTTGCGCGGCGCTTCGCGCATCTCGCTCGCCGGCGTGAGCCGCGAAGCGGCGCCGAGCCCTGCGCGGATCCGCTCCGGGGTGAACGGCGGCTCGCGAAAGCGCACGCCGCACGCATCGTAAATGGCGTTGGCGATCGCCGCGGCGCTGGGCACGGACGCCGATTCGCCCGCGCCCAAGGACGGTTCTTCGGGCCGGGAAATCATCAATGTTTCGATGTGCGGCAGTTCGGTGAAGCGGATGATGGGATAACTTCCCCATTCGCGCGCCGTCGGCATGCCATTCGAGAAGCTCACGCTCTCACGCGTCGCGCGGCTGATCGATTGAATGACGTTGCCGTGAATCTGATGCTTCACTCCGGCAGGATTGATCATCAGGCCTGCATCGTGACCCGTGGTGACGCGCGCCACGACCACCGCGCCGGTCGCCCGATTGACATCGACGTCCGCGACCCAGGCCGACCACGCGGCCTGTGCACCCGGAAACTTGCCGTGCTTGTAAAGCGCGTAGGCGAAGCCGCGACCGTGCAGCACATCGCCGTCGGCGCCGTGCGAGCCCCAGGTGGTGTGCGGCTGCCAGGCAGCATGCGCGGCGGTCTGACGCACCAGATCCTGTCCGCGCGGGTCCTCAAGATAGCGCAATCGATACTCGATCGGATCGACGCCCGCGGCCGCGGCGGCCTCATCGATCCAGCTCTCGTGCGCAAACACATTGGGCAGCGCCGATACGCCGCGCAACCACGACGCGCGCACGATGGGGGCCATGTCGTGAATGGTCACGCGCGCATTCGGGTAGGCATACGGCGCCACCGACGTGCGATCGCCCATCTCGATCGCCTGCGCCGCCGGCGGCGCACGCCCCGTCAGAAGCAGCGCCAAGGTCGGCGCGGCATTCGAAGGGTAACTGGATTCGAAGTCATACGCGCATGTCCCGCCCCGTACATCGAGTGCGCCATCGATGTCGATCAGCTGAGCGGCGCCTTTCGGCTCCCAAAGATGTTCCTGCGCGCGCGTGAGTTGCACGCGCACGGGACGGGCTACGGCTTTGGAGAGCAGCGCCGCGTCTGCGCAAACATCGTCGGCGCAATTGCGCCCATAGCAACCCGCTGCCTCCAGCCGAATGATGTTCACCTGCTCCGCGCGCATGCCGAGCAATTGAGCGATGTCATTCCGAAGCTCGTGCGGATTCTGGGTGCCCGACCAAATATTCGCGTGACCGTCTTTGACATCCGCCACCGCGCATGAGGGGCCGATGGAGCCATGCAGTTGGTACGGCCACACGTAGCGGCGCGAAAGGCGCTGCGCGGCACCGCAGAGTGCCGCCTCGACGTCGCCCCGGTCCAGCAGCCGCCGTTCCGTGGACGGATTGGCACTCAAGGCCGCGGCCAGATCCTCGAGGTCCTGCAATTGCGGCACGGGTTTCCAATGTACTTTGAGCGCTTCCGCCGCCGCCAGGGCCTGATCCTCGCGCTCCGCGACGATGCCGATGAAATCGCCCTCGACCACGACCTCGACGATGCCATGCAAATGCGCGACGGATGCGCGTTCGACATCGACGAGGCTGGTGCCGACGAATGCACCGTGATCCACACCTATGTAGGGCGGACGCACCACACTGCCGTGCAGCATGCCCTCCACCCGCACATCCTGCACGAACACCGGTGCGCCCACCGCCTTGGCTGGGATGTCGACGCGCGCCTGCGGCGTACCCACCAATCTATATTCGGACGTCCGTTTCACTGCACAAGTCATATCGAGCGGCAGCCGCAGCCGCGATCCGCCGATCAATTCGCCGAAGCTCGTGCTGCGATCCGATTGCGCCGCAGCCACTCGTCCGTCGAACGCTTCGAGCCGCGCGACGTCGACTGAAAGCACCCGTGCTGCCAACTCCAGCAACGCAGCCCGCGCCTGCGCGGCGGCTTTGCGCAAGGGTTGCGCCGCGGTTTGAATGCTGTCGCTGGCGATGGTCGCGCCTTGATTGGGGGCGCGCGCCGTGTCGCCCAGCACCACCTGCACGCGCTCCGCGCCGACGTCCAGTTCCTCGGCTACGATTTGCCCGAGCGCCGTGCGCAACCCCGTTCCCAAATCGACGTGGCCGCAAAAGGCGAGGATTTCGCCGGCCGCGCCGACGCACAGTATGGGTTGCAGCGCCCCATCGTTTTCCTGCGAGACGATCAGCGTACCCGCCGTATCGAGCAGCGCTGCCGCGCTCAAGTGCGCCAGACCGGCTGTCACCCCGCGGACCCGGCCATTGTCACCGCGTGCCGCACGGACTGCAGAATCTCTTCGTGGGCTCCGCATCGGCACAGATTGTATTTCAGCGCCTCGCGAATCTCGCTCTCGGATGGCGATTTGGTTTGCTCGAGCAACGCCACGGTGCGCATGATCATGCCGTTGAGGCAGTAACCGCACTGCCCTCCTTGCTCTGCGATGAAAGCCTGCTGCACGAGATGCATCTCGCCGCCGCGCGCCAAACCTTCGAGCGTGGTGACGCGATGCGCCGCGGCACCCGATACCGGCAGCACGCAGCTGCGTGCCGCTTTGCCGTCGAGCAGTACCAAGCAGGCGCCGCATTGCCCCAAGCCGCAGCCGTACTTCGGACCGTTCAAGCCAAGATCATTGCGCAGCACCTGAAGCAGCGTGACCGAAGGCGCGACGGCAACCGCGTACGCGGTGCCGTTGACAGTCAACTCAATGGAACGCACAGTGCCCATAGTCCTCGCGCCAGGCCGATTCACCGGCTGTAAATAATGAAGCGTCTACTTCATTAATTCGCCGGAGCTAGGCTAACGGGGATGAGGGAACCTGACAAGCGTCGTCGAATTCGCAGTGGGGGCTAGCATGCCGTTGAATCGCCGCGCCGCCGTGCGCGCTTTGTGCGGTGGGGCGTTATGGATTGCGGTCCTTGGCCGGGCGGCCTCGAGCCGGTCGTGGGCCGAGAGGCGGCGCATCAAGCCCGGCGCATCCAGCGCCTTGGTCATCGTCGACGTACAGAACTGCTTCGTCAAAGGCGGCACGCTCGCCGTCGAACATGGCGAAGACGTCGTGCCTGTGATCAACAGGCTCGCACCCGCCTTTCAAAACGTGATTCTGACGCAGGATTGGCACAATCGCGGGCATACGTCCTTCGCCTCGAGCCATCCTGGCAAACGGCCGTTCGACAGCGTTGCCTTAAGCTACGGTAATCAGGTTCTGTGGCCGGATCACTGCGTCCAAGGAACGCCGGACGCGGCGCTTGATCCGGATTTGAATGTGCCTCAAGCGCAGCTGATTCTGCGCAAGGGTTTTCACAAGGACATCGACAGCTATTCCGCCTTCATGGAGGCCGATCGGCGCACCCCCACGGGCTTGGAGGCTTACCTCAAGCAGCGCGGCATCGAACGGCTGTTCGTGACGGGCCTCGCGACCGATTTCTGCGTCGCGTGGACCGCGCTCGATGCACGCGCCGCTGGCTTCGAGACTTACGTCATCGAGGATGCGTGCCGCGGCATCGACCTGAAGGGATCGCTCGCGGCCGCCTGGAAGGAGATGCAATCGCGTGGCGTCAAGCGCATTCAGTCGGCGGATATCGAAATAGCGTAGTGCGATATGATGCTGTGCAGGGTAAGGCGCCGGGGAGGAAGTGTGCTCATGAAAATCAACACGATATCTGCCGTTTTATGCGCCGCGGCCGTTGCGGCTGCAGTCGGCTCGCTGCCGGCCTGGCTGCGCGCGGCCTCGGTGCCATCCACAGCGGCCAGCGCGACCGTACATGACTTGATGGCGCGCGATTTGATCGCCGCGCCCGGCAAGGAGGTGCGCATGCTGACGGTGGAATATGCGCCCGGGGGCTCCTCTTTGCCTCATCGACACAATGCCCAAGTGTTCGTGTACGTACTGCAGGGATCGTTGCGCATGCAAGTGCAGGGCTCGCCGCTCGTTATCCTGAAACCCGGGGACACCTTCTACGAGGGGCCTGATGACCTGCACGCGGTATCGGCCAACGCCAGCGACACCGAGCCCGCGCGATTTCTGGTCTTCACGGTGAAGGATAAGGCCGCGCCGGTATCGAGCGCGGCGCCCAAGGACTCCCGGCCATGAGTATCTGCAGATCCGCGTGTTTCTGGGGCACCCTGGGCCTGATGTGGGCTGGGGTCGCGCTCGGCGCATCCGCGAGCGGGCAGCAACGGGCGGAAGATGCGGGCCGTGAACTGATCGGCAAGCCGGCTCCCCGGCTGGTGCTCACCACCATCGACGGCGCCACCATCGACCTCGCCCATCTGTACGGTAAGCAAGCCGTGTATTTGAAATTTTGGGCCACTTGGTGCGTGCCCTGCCGCCAGCAAATGCCGCACTTCGAGCACACGTATGAAACCGCGGGGCCGGATCTGGCGGTAATCGCGATCGATGTGGGCTTCAACGATTCGCTCGACGCGATTCGCGATTATCAGCGCAAATTGGGCATCACGATGCCGATTGTGTTGGACGATGGCCGCGCGGCGGCTGCATTCAATTTACGCGTGACGCCCCAGCACATCGTGATCGGACGCGACGGCCGCATCCAATATGTGGGGCACCTGGCGGACGAACATTTGGATGCCGCCCTGGCAGCCGCGCGGTCCGCGCCTACCACCGCCCACGCCGCCGCTCGAGCCGTGGATGCACCGGCCATCCATCAATATCAGGCGGGGGATATGGTGCCGCCGAAGGCGCCGCGGACCATCGACGGCCAGCCGTTTCCACTGCGCGATCCGCTGTCGCAGCGTCCCACGATGCTGGTATTTCTGTCGCCGTGGTGCGAGTCCTATCTCGAAACGACGCGGCCGGCAGTGTCGCAGAATTGCCGGCGTATGCGCGAACAAATCGCGGCGCTGAGCAATGAATCCGACGTGCGCTGGCTGGGGATAGCCTCTGGTCTGTGGGCCGGCAGGGACGATCTTCTCGAATACCGCAAGAAGTACGGCGTGCGCATACCCTTGTCGTTGGATGCGTCCGGTGATCTGTTCCGCGATTTCGGAGTCACCGAAGTTCCCGTGGCGCTCGCGGTCGATAAGGCAGGCCGGATCTTGCGGCGCATGGAGGCTCGCGAACTTGAGACGCCGGTGGCGCTGCACTTCGCTCTGCAACTCCCCGCCCCGCAAAGCCCTTAGCTTTCGCTTTACATATGTGTTTTGGTACCTAGAATTCCGGCGCAAATTCTCGAGCCGCGTTTGCACTCCCCGAGGGCGCGGAACAATCTGTCCCTCCATGACGGAAATTAGATTCGGTTCATGAGGGGACGAAACGTGCAAAAGCAGTCGCAGTCGGGTTTTACCTTGATCGAAATGATGATAGTGGTCGGGATCATCGGGATTCTGGCCTGCCTCGCGATCCCCTCGTATCAAAACTACATCATTCGCTCGCAGGTCACCGAGGGCCTGAGTCTCGCCGGCGACTGGAGGGTTGCGATCGCGGAATTCTATGCCAGCAACAACTCGTGGCCCTCGCAGGCGGATCTGACCGCCATGGCACCTTCGGTCGGCACCTACGTGAGCAGCATTTCGGTAACTTCTGGCGTAATTACGATTACCTACGGCACGCCGCAATCGAACCCGCAGATCGCGGGCGCGGCGCTCACCTTGGTGCCCTATACCGACGCCAATGACGATGTGGTCTGGCAGTGTGGACTAGCGGCTGCTCCGCCGGGCACGATCGCCTCCGGCGCCGTGCCCGGCGGCACGACCCTCCTTTCTCAGCAGCTGCCGGCTTCTTGCCGCGACAACACTTGAGCCGCGGCAACCCTTAAGTCTCTAGGCGTTCTCCACCGGTATGCGGCCGTTCTTGGCCGCTTTCTTGAGCTGCTCGTAATCCTGTTCGGTTTGATCGGCATAGGCCCCCGCAAACCGTGCCAAGGCCGTGTCGAGCGTGGCGCCCTGGCCGATATAACCGCTGATCGCCGCCGCATCGCCGGTTTTGGCATGCGCCCGCGCCAACGCGGCGCCGCAGTGGTTGGCGTAGTCGGTCAAATGCGCACTGTTCATGGTGTCGATATTGGCGGCCGTCTTGCAGTCGCGCAGCTGGCGGACATAGAAGTCCACTTTCACCGAGGCGTTGCGCGACCAGCCAAGAAACAGGTCGCTGGCCGACTGCATCAAGCGTTGACCTTGCACGACGCGCTCGCCGTGATTGGCATAGGAGCTGCGCCGGGTATAAGGCTCCAGCACGGAAGCACGCGCCTCCTTCAGCTGCAAAAATAGCGAATCGCTGTCGCCGGCCATGAGCAGTACCACCGCACAGCGGGTCCCCACGCTGCCCACGCCGACGACCTTGATGGCGGCATCGACCAGTTCGAAACGCTCGAGCAGCTTGCGCCGGTCCGCTGGCAAGGTGGCGCGATACTGTTCCAGCATGCGCGGCACATGAGAAACCGCGCGATCGCCCCTGTGGGGGCGAAATATCAGCGGCAGCTGCTCCTTGATGCGGGGCATTCTGCCCACCGCCTCGGTCATTTTCGGGAATAGGTGCTCCGTCACCGGATGCAGGGGTGCGTTCTCGGGATTCCTGCCTACTGATTGGAAATTGAGTTCAGCCACCGAGCTGGCATCGATTCTTTGGTACCAGAGTTCGAGCGCGCGCATGGGTGCATAGAGCGACATGTGTGTGCGGTAACCGGCCGCGGCGGCCAAGGTAGCCTCCTGGCTCTTGCGCCTGGAAAATCCGCGATATCGGCCGGCGACCGCCACGCTCGCTACCAATCGTTTCAAGTCCCATTCCCATGGCGCCGGCAGGGTCTCATCGAAATCATTGACGTCGAAAACCAGGTGGCGTTCGGGGGTGGCGAAACCGCCGAAGTTCATCAGATGCGCATCACCGCAGGCTTGCACGTGGATGCCGCTGGTCGGCGTACGCGACAAATCGAAAGCCATGATCCCAGCGGCGCCCCGCAGAAAGGAGAACGGCGAGTGCAGCATGCGGCCATAACGAATCGGCACCAGCGCGGGGACGCGGGTGCGATTGGATTCCACGAGCATCGCGACGATGTCGCGGCCTTTGCGCGCAGCGGAAAACTCGGCATGCGATGAACGCGGCGTCTTGGTCCGAAGAGCCCGGCCGGCCGCGCCGCGCACCTTGGCGTTGCGCAGAAACAGCGACCTGCCGGTCGCGCGCCCGCTGCGGGAATCGATTTTCTTGTTCATCACGGGACCCTCTGAAGCATCTTTCGCGGCCATGCTGCGGGAAGGGGTGTGGCTTGGCAACAAGGGTCTATGCCGTTGCCCAGTTGGCGGCGGCACCCGCTGGTACTATTCTCATGTGCATGATTCCCGAACTACGCGACGACATTGGACGCTACGCCGCCGGCAGCATCGATCTCATGGAGCTGTGCGAGAATTTCCGGCAAACCTTGGCCAGGAATCCAAACCAGCGCGTCGACTCGGCTATCTGGCTGTCCCAGTCCGTGGACAATGGCAGGATTTCGACGGCAGTGTGTGAGTCTCTTCGTGAGGTGCTGACGGAGTTTGAGCCGCCGGCGGAAACCGTCCTCACCCAGACGCGCGACGAGGTCGCTCCATCCGTTGTGCCTCGGCTGAGCGTCGGCTCATTTCTTGGTACTCAACATCGGTACGAGCTGGAGAGCTTGCTCGGCGAAGGCGGAATGGGGCAGGTATTCAAGGCCCGCGATCACCTCATGAACAGCACGGTGGCCCTGAAGGTTCTGGGTGAGAACTTCTCCCAGAACCCGGATGCCTATCGTGCCCTGCAGAACGAGACGCGGCGCGCGCAAGAGCTCCAGGCCCCGAACGTCGTCAAGGTGTTCAACTTCGACCAGGACGGGGCGATCGCTTTCATGCTCATGGAGTACCTGGAGGGCGAGACGCTCGAGCAGACCTTGCGTGATCGCGACAATCGGCCGATGTCGGTGGCAGAGGCCTGGCCCATCCTGAACTGCATCGGTACGGCGCTGGCGGCAGCTCATGAGCAACAGCTCGTGCACTCGGATCTCAAGCCGAGCAATGTATTCATCTGTCGCAAAGGTACCGTCAAGGTGCTGGACTTCGGCATCGCCCGCCAGTACCGCACATCGGCCGATGCCACCATCGCTTCATGGGGCGCTGAGGTACTCGGCGCGTACACGCCGCCCTACGCCTCGCTGGAACAGATCCTGGGACAGCCCGCTGACCCGCGGGACGACATCTATGCATTCGGATGCGTGGCATACCGCATCCTCTCTGGCGCCCACCCTTTCGGCGAGACCCGCGCGGATCTCGCCATGCGCTCGAAGCTTGCGCCCAGTCATCTCGACCAGCTGAGCGGCCGGCAGTGGCAGGCGCTAAGGCACACGCTTGCCTTCAAGCGCGACGATCGCACCGCAAACATCAGGGATTTTCTGAGCGAATTCGAACCCCCGGGTCTCCTGCGGCGGTTCCGGGTGCCGATCGTGCTCTTAGGTCTCGCACTGGCGAGCGGGGCGGTTTATCTCTCCAAGGAATATTTTCGCGACTATTACGAGGGACAGATGCTCGGCATCGGTCGAGGCCCGGCGGCCCACAAGGTACTAACCCCGGAGCAACAGCGTTCGGTCGATGATGATCTGTTTTTGGCCAAGGACTACCTGAGCGGCGCCAAGGTGAGCGACCAAGCCGATGAGCTGGCTTATGTCCTTAGTGAAGGTGCGAACAATGTCAATCAAATCCTGGACAGCGTGCTCGAAAAAGACCCCGGTGATGCGCAGGCGCTGGCGATGAAGGTCAAGATCGCCGCACTTTACTTGGAGAAGGCACGCCTCGAGATGCGTGCCGGGAACACCAAGAGCGCCGCCGCCATGATCCGCAATGGGCGCAAGACGGAGCCTGCCAACCGCGAGCTGTACAGGCTGCAACAGGAAGTATGCAACCCCGATCCCTCAGTCTGTGCACAGGCTCAGAACTGAGCGCGCACCCCGGCCGATATGGCATTGTCCGTGAGGTAAGGCACACCGACCAAGCGTTCGTAGTAAATGTAAGATTGCAGTCGATTCGCGAACAGTGATGTGAGGCCGACACCGACGATGCCGAAATTGGATTCCGGCTTGTCCGTCGGTGAGGAGAATCCGAAGTTTCCCGCAGCGGCAGCGGCGGCCGATCCCGAAACGCCGGCGACCTCCGTGGCATAGCGCATGATGACGCTGTATGGCTGGTCCCTGAATTCATGGTGCCATTCGGCCTTGAGATTCGGTGTTAGAACGCCGAAGGAGGTACTGAACACGTGGGCGAAATTCAAGCCCACGATCGACCTGAGCGACTCGATGTTCTGCTCCCCGTACTGCAATGCCAGGCCGCTTGCGGACGGATCGTTCTCGGTGTAGCTCTCGATGGTCGCACGCCGGTAGTTGGCACTGACGCTTGGCGAGATATCAATGCCCGCGACGCTCAAGTCGTATTGGGCGGTCACGGCGCCCGCTGCAAAGTGACCGTCGGGGTCGCCGCGCAACGCCACAGCGCTACCCGGCCCGCAGTTTGTGCAAGTAGCAGTGACTCCCGTGTAGTCGACGATCCGCGTTACGTCCGAGTTCAGGTGGCCGTAGGTTACGATGCCATTGACGCTGAAGTTGCCGAGGTACCACAGGGCAAACAGCGAGCCGCTGTAACCGTCTACGCGGGCGTCGCCGCCATCGACGGCCGGGGGGGCCGGAGATTGGCCGGGGCTCGCGCCTATAATGTTGAAGCTGGCGCTATATCGGTCGAATCCCACCGATGCACCCACGGCCGCATTCGCGAAACGATAGTCGGTTCCCACCGTCACACTGTAGGAGTGATAGCGAAAGGCATCCTCGTTGGTCGTTTCATCGCGATGTCCCCAGCCATAGCCGCCTTCCGTAAAAATGCCCAACGGACTGTCGTGCTCCGGGCGATAGGAGCTTGTCCCACCGCTTTGGCTGCTATCCGAGCCAACGCCACCATTATCAGTCAGGTAACTAACCGGGAGCACCCGCCAGTCGGTGGACGAGTTATACGCGGCTAGATCGTTCCAGGCTTGGTATTCCCGATGCAGCGCCTCCAGATTCGCGAGCACCGGCGCGTCCGGGTCGGAACCGGTATTTGCTGCCGTGATGTGATCGAAGGAGGCCGAAGTGCCATAGCGCAAGGCGTTGAGCCTTGCACCGATGTTGCTGAACTGTCCGGACGGAACGCGCAGAGCCAGTGCGCTTTGCGCATTGGTTTCCTCGCCATTGATCTGCTGCACCGTGCTGGCCAGCCCGCCGAAGCCGAGGCTGCGTGCCGTTGGTCCGCTGTCGGTCAGCGCATTGGCCGTCTGCACTATCTCATTGCAGCGCAGGAACAAATTGTCGGCCGACTCACTGGCGCCGGAGCCTGCAGGAGCGATCGCCCCGCCGCTGACAGGCGCTTTATAGCCCGCGTTCTTCATTGCGGTGCATAAATTCTGAATTTGAATGCCGGCGTTGATGACTCCCGCGCTCGCACCCTCGTTCACCAGTGCGGTCTCGACGCTCCCGGCCGAGCCCACACTGCTCCATGCGATCCCAGCGGCGCACAGGCCCAGAGCCGCGGCTACGCGCGGCACGTCCTTTCTAGTCACGGTCCATCCCCTTATCTTTATCGATTAATGCATCATCTGGCGATTACCGCAGCACAGCCACCGTTGTGGTAGCCGTGGGCAGGAAGAAAAAATCACCGTAATCATGGTTCGCGTCGTTGAGCGAGGAATAAGTAGGGGTCTCGGTCACCTTGAGCCGCTGCGCCTCGTCGTGCATGCGGACGTTGAGCTCATGAGCAAGCATCTCGCCGCTCATGATGTCATCGCTCTGACGCAGAATCTGAATGAAGTACTTGGCAAACAGCGAGTGCGTGCGATCGCCGGCGCTGTCCACCACGGGTGTGTCCATCCCCGAGGTGAGCACCATCCGGGCGCGGCGATTCCACTGTACATCGAAACGCCTCTGACTCATCGACCGGCCGACGGTGGTCGTCGTGGGGTGGGTAATGGCCGAGGAAAAACAGGAATCGGCGACCAGAAGAACGTGCTTGGCCTGCATCTCTTTGATCTTGCCGCGGATCATTTCGCTCGAGAGGTAGCCTTGACGGGTGTCCGGGTCGGCATCGACCCCAAGCCAGAACGCCGCCTCCGGCGGCCCATTTTGGCTCCCGCCGTGTCCGGCATAGTAGACCAGCAACCGATCCGGCTCCCGCAGCAGGCGCGTGTAATCATGCAGCGCCATCATGATGTTGGCGGCGGTCGCATCGAGCAATAGCTTTACCTTGAAGACGTAGCGTTTCTCCAGAAGGTCCGCCACCGATTTAGCATCGTTGCTCGGTGTCACCAGGCTGCCCATGAAGCGGTAATTGCTGTTGCCGATCACGAGCGCGTAGTAATCTCCGTCGATGTTCGCCGGCAATACCACTGCACTGCCGGGCGGGGAGCCGGCGGCGGCCTCGGACGCCGGCGGGTGCGGCGCCGGTCCGCGCCAGACGACGTTGCTGGCCATCACAGCAGGCCGCTCAGTCAACTGTTTTTCCAGCGCGCTGATACGTTGAGCGCGGGCGGCAAGAATGGATTCTTTCTCTTGGATGTCCGCTTTGAGAGAGTCGACTTCCTGTTGATGCTCGGCGTTGTTGCGCGCCACAGCCGCGTTCAGCTTGTCCCGATCGCTCAGAAGCTGCCCGCGTTCAGTCGCGTACTGCGTCTTCAGCTCATCGAGTTGCTCGCGCTGATCGGAAATTTTCTGTTGGGCGGCGCGCAGTGCTTCCTTGGCGCGCTCGGAGTCACCGGTGTCCCTTTCCCGTGCCTCGCGATTACGGGCAACTTCGTCGCGCAGCATGGAGGCGTCCGCCTCCATCGAGGCGATTCGCCGCTGCTGCTGATCAAGGTCCGCGGTGCGCGCCTGGAGCTTTGCATCCATGTCCTGTGCCATGGCCATGCGGTCGCGCTCCGACTTGGAACTCCAGTTGGCAATTTCCTGGCGCTGCGAGGCAAGTTTCGCCTGCTGATCCGTGAGCTGCGTCTGCAGCCGCGCCACTTCGGCCTTCAGGCTGGTGTTTTCCGCATCGCTGCTGCTCGAGGCTGCCTGCTGCTTGGCTGCCTGCTGTTTGCGTACATCGTCGAGCTGCGTGGTCAGGTCTTGGACGCGGCGCGCGTCGAGATCGATCTCGGCCTGCTTGGCAGCGAGCAACGCGGCGCCGCCATCATCTTTTTTGGTCCGTGCCTCATCCAGGAGCGTCTTCTGCGCGGCCAGTTCGTCCACTGCTTGACGGTACCCGGCGCGCAGATCCGTGAGCTCCTGCTGCGAACGCAACAGACGCTGTTCCGATTGAGCGAGGCGCGCGCGCAAGTCCGAGGTGTCCTGCTGGCGCGAGGCAAGCAGTTCG
>Ga0302326_10015468_pt1 | contig 16047 bp, 12 predicted proteins | sample Palsa_T0_3_FD_202264 | JGI IMG/M metagenome (GOLD analysis project Ga0302326, IMG submission 202264) | Peat permafrost microbial communities from Stordalen Mire near Abisko, Sweden - Palsa_T0_3 | ecosystem: Environmental > Terrestrial > Soil > Palsa > Peat permafrost | place: Sweden: Abisko... | reverse complement strand
AATTCTGCAAAAATGCTCCGGCAATCTTGGGATCTTTATTGCAGAACCTGCTTTTTTTGAGGGTAGCGACTTAAGTAAATCGGAGGACTATCATTATCCAGGAAAATATTTGAAAGCGTACCGGTCCAAACTATACCTTGCGAATTATATGCCGGATAAAATCAAAAGTCAGAATTCGATTTTGGGGAAGAGTTATCGCAACGGGAATGCACTAATTCAATATGCCAGCACGAGGAATAGTGCAATGAATATGGACGCTGCCAGAATGCTTTTTGTGCGGGAATTTAAACCGGGTTTTTTGGTTGTCCAGGGCGAACAAGGTCCTCCCGCAGAATTAAGAAAATTTGTAAGAGACTCCGCGATTGATAATCGTTCGCATGAAAAGTTTTACCGATTGGAATATGACTCCCCACAATGAATTATCAGGGAATTGCCCGTGCGATTAGGTAAGCAGTAAGATCATTAAAAAAACGGAGGTGATGCGGATTAAGTCGTACTACCACAACGCGAAAAAGCGGATACTGAATACGATACGGAAATATCGTTATCGTGGGAATGACGTTGTTTGTTTGGTTTGTGACTGGCACGGAAAGAGATTTTTTTCCGGGCGTTGTCCGTCGTGTGATTCATTGCCCAGAACAAGGTTAATTTCCTATTTGCTAAAAACGTTAAGCTTTGACCTTAACAAGAAGAAAGTTCTCCATGTTGCGCCCAATGTTCAGGAGTATACTATCCTAAAAAGTAAATATGAAATGGCTGTGTATGATCGTATTAATCTTATCCCTCGCAAAACGATTAACCTGGTCCAGGATTTAACAAAGCTTGATTTAGCTAATGAGATTTATGATTTTATTATTAATTGGCACGTCATGGAGCATATTCCGGAAGATGTGAAAGCGATTAAAGAGATGTACCGGGTCCTTAAAGCAGGTGGCGAGTTACTTTTGTCGGTTCCAATTTATCCTATCGGGAGAGAATTGACATTTGAAGATAAAGACTTGCCGGTTTCCAGATATCAGGAAGTCCACGGCCACCATGACCATTACAGAAGCTGCGGCCTTGATTATTATAAAAGGTTTGAATCGGCTGGCTTTCGAACAACGACAATTGAAGTTGGGAATTATAATCTGCCGGAAATAAACCGATACGGCCTTAAGCCAGGTCACGTAGCCTGGTTATTTAAAAAATGATACATGAAAACGCATATTTATAATTTTTTAGAGAAAAGATTTGGATTCTCGATAAGAAGGAGAAAAAATGCGAGGCTGCTCGATAGAGATTTTTTGTTTGTCGCCCTGGATCGCGATGAGCCGGATTATGACGATGCCTGGATCCTTGCCCTTGGAGCAAACGCCCGGATTGTATTCGATGTAGGGGCTAATATTGGGAAGTCCGCCTTTCTAATTTTATACGCCAATAAAGTTGAGGAATTATTTCTGATCGACCCGAATCCCCTGGCGCTTTCAATCGCTGCAGAGAATATGATCCGGAATAACTTATCACGGCATGTCAGGTTTATCAGCGCCTTTATTTCTGACGCGCCAAATGAAACGCTGAAATTCTATACGGTTGGGAGCGGCGCCGCAGGAAGCATGTATAAAAGCCATGCTAAAACGGCAGGCCAAATGAATGCATTTCTGAACGTACAAACCTCGACCCTGGATTCTCTGGCAGATGAATACAAGGTCATTCCTGACCTCGTGAAGATTGACGTGGAGGGAGCGGAGGTAAAAGTATTGCGGGGAGCAGTCGGGTTGGCAACGCACCGGCAAACCAAATTTATGGTGGAGGTGCATTCTTCCCCGGAACTATCTATTATCGAAAATACGAATCAACTTCTGTCGTGGTGCGAATCGAGTGAATACACTGCCTGGTACCTGAGAGACAAGGTAGTCCTTACAAATGCAGAACAAATTAAGAACAGGGGGAGATACCATTTGCTTCTATTGCCAGAAGGTAATCCATTTCCCGACTATTTATTGAATATCGAACAGCGTGCCCCTTTGTCAAAAGGAATAACGATTACTCAAGGAGGAAAATAAATTGTTGCCACGAAAAAAAGTAATCATCGTTACTTCTGAGTTTCCTCCCGGCCCGGGTGGGATTGGGGATCACGCCTATAATCTCTCCGAGCAACTGGTTGAAAATAATTTCGATGTGATCGTTCTTTCTGAATTGCGGGAAGAATTTGTAAACCAATGGAAGAGCACGCCGTATAAAGCCCAAATCGAGTATTTCAAACGGAGGAAGTTCATTCCCAATCTTGATTTTCTATTTGCTTTTATCCGTTTATTCCTTAAATATCAGGATGCGACCTGGATTGCCAGTGGCGCAAAGTCTTTAATTACGTTGGGTATATCGTCATTCCTGTTTAACCCTAAAGCAATTGCAATTTTGCATGGACACGAGTTACTTAAAGGACCAGGATTCAAAAGGTGGCTCATCCGGAAAACGATCAACAAATTTTCTTCTGCAGTTGCTGTTTCACAATTTAGCAAAGATAATTCCAAAAAAATCCTTGACGAGAAAAAAATAGTCGTCATTCAGAATGGTTTTAATCCTTCCAAGTATATTCCAAGTCCCACTTTGCCTAAGCTCCCAAATAGCGATGCCCTTAACTTACTTACGGTCGGTAGAGTATCTGCGAGGAAGGGTCAGCAAAATGTTGTAAAGGCTTTACATTCGTTACTGAGGAAATACCCAAAAGTTATTTATCATATGGTAGGTATTGATGACTCAAGTGGATATCTGAATACAATTATAGAGGAACTTCAATTTGGAAATCATGTCAAGACCCATGGGGTTTTATCTGACACTGAATTGATCAAAGTCTTTGGAAAGACCGATATTTTTATCATGCTAAGTCAAAATATGCCAGATGGTGATGTGGAAGGCTTTGGCATCGCTATCATTGAGGCCAATTACTTCGGTTTGCCGGCTATCGGAGCTCTGGGTTGCGGTATTGAACAGGCGATTAAGGATGGGTTCAATGGAAGATTGGTCAGGATTGATGACGTCGATAAGATAGGCGAGGCAATTGATGATTTGATGGTTAACTATTCTACCTATAGTAATCATGCTATTAGTTGGGCAACGGACCATAGCTGGTCAACTATTATTAAGAAATACCTTGATTTAATAACGTCCTTGGATTGAGCAAACCGCAGATTCTCTTTTTTATTGAGTTGAGCTTGTCCATACAAAGATTTTGGTGTTTTTGCAAGAATATAAATTTGTCTGGCGATAAAATTCCATTTCCGGTATTTAATGGTGCAAAATTGGTTAGCTTTATCATAATTTTTAGATTCCTATGTGCGGAATTCTAGGCTATGCGACTTCGCAAAGCGCTGATCACATTCCCTTAATCGAATTAAAGGAGTCCCTTCGGTTGCTTTCGCATCGGGGTCCTGACGATTCAGGTGAATTTGTCGAGCCCGGGATATTTCTTGGCCACAGGAGACTAAGTATTATTGATTTGAGTCAAGCGGCAAATCAACCCTTTTTTTCCGGCGATGGAAACGCGATTATTGTTTTCAACGGCGAGATATACAACTACAAGGAATTATCCGACGGACTTAGTCTGCGAACCACTTCGGATACAGAAGTTTTGCTGGAAGGGTTCCTTAAATTCGGCCTATCCTTTTTTCAAAGGATCCGAGGAATCTATGCTTTTGTTATCTACGATAAAAGAACTCATCAGTTGATTTTCTATCGAGATCCGGCCGGGATCAAGCCCCTTTATTATACAATTCAAGAAGGCAGTATATCTTTTGCAAGCGAAATAAAATCCCTTTATCATCTTTTTCGAAATGCGCTAAGCATTAATGAGAATGCGATCAAATCATATTTGAGTTTAGGATATGTATCAGAGCCGAGTACAATATATAACGAAATACGTGCGCTGAATCCGGGGACATTGCTTTGTTATGATATTAATACAAATTGCTCGACAGAAGAGACCCTTTTTTCCTATACTTTTGATCAATTCAATCAACTTTCGTTTGCTAATAACCTGAGCCAAACGGAATCCTTGTTGAAGCGAGCTTGTGAACGGAATAAGGTCGCCGATGTAGAAGTGAATATTGCGCTGAGCGGAGGGATTGATTCGTCTTTGATCAATTACTATGTGAGCAAATTCAATACCGGGAGATCCATAACGGTTCGATTTTCAGAAGACTCTTATGATGAATCGTCAACGGCTGCTGACTTTGCGAGGCATTTAAGTGCAGAACATTTTATTTCCGATGTGAAGATTACCAATCAACTCGAACTCCTGAATAAACTACTCATCCATTTCGACCAGCCCTATGGCGATTCATCGTTAATTCCTTTTTATTTTCTGAGTAAATCGGCCTCTAATTTTTCCAAGGTTATTATGGGAGGCGATGGAGGTGATGAAATTCACAATGGGTACAACAGTCAGCGCTTGTTCCCTTTTTTATCCAGTATACAATCTCATTTCGGGGGTATGATGGTCTCACGTTCCATGAAGGCTATGGGGTCGGCGTTGTCAGTGGAACAGTCTCGGTTGATGATGAAATTTGGCAGTCTGTTGGCAACGCATAGTGGGGATGAATTGGCTTTTAACTTACTAAGTTGGTTCCCAGCTTTGCAGGATCAATACCCCATAAATCCCTTCAAGTACCTTCTTGCCGATCTACACAAAGGCTTTACGCGTAAAGAAAAATTGTCACTCCATGGCGGATCACTGATAGAAGCTGTGCTTTTTCAGGAAAGGCTTAGAAGTGATTACCTTCGGAAAGCGGACATGATGTCAATGATTAATGGTGTGGAGTACCGGATTCCTATGTTGGACGAGGACCTGGTATCTTTTTCATTGTCGATCCCCTATGATCAAAAATCGAGTTTATTCAAATCGAAGAAAATGCTCCGCGCAATTCACAAAAAGTACTTCCCCTCATATAGTTCCAAATTGAAGAAACAAGGATTTTCTCTTCCGCTTGATAATTGGCTCGGAGATCCTACACTAAAGTATATTGAAAGCTATATTCTGGATGAGAATGGAATTGTATTAAATTACATAGAGCCAGAATACGTCAAAATACTGTTCCGCACGCTAAAAGAAGAAAAGCTGCGGAGATTCTGCAGTCGGGAATCAGCCTATCAGCGTATCTTAATTCTATATTCGCTGCAGTTATGGTATCGTGAAATTTATCTATAAGATACCCAACATTCAATAACTGAACTATGCACGATGGTTACATAGACAGAGGTATTGCCCATATAGCCCGAGATGGAAAGGATGCCAAGTGCTTCTTCGAATTTGGGAAGTGCAGACACGAATATCCTTGGGATTGAACTGCATACTGATTCAAAAATCTGAACACAAAAATAATTCTAATAGTGCATTTCCTCAAACACCGTGGAGAATAACAAGAGCCAAAGCAACGAATCAAGTTTTTTGCCTACGACGAACGAGTCAATTGATCTTATCTCAATCGGTAAACAAAACTCAAGGGAATGGGGGGTCGGGAAAAGCCTGTCCACAGCGTATAGGGTAACTGCCATTATTCAAACCCTGCAAAAGCTATTGAGTGAATCAGGTGACGGCTTCATTTTGTTTTTGATGGGTGACCAACTGCCACCGGAGGAAACGTTGCAACAAATCATTCGAAACAACCCCTCCATTGACGTTTGGTATGACGATGCCATCGGCACACGGTTGGAGTGGCCGGATATGCTGGACTTTGTTTCGCCGGTTAATTATTTCAACATGGAAGTGCCAGCTGTAGTTTCTTCCGTTAGCAGCATTTCTCTGAGATGTCTTCTCGTGAGGAAAGAGATTTTAGTCAAAAACGGATTCCTGGAAGAACGGTTCATTTCGGTGGAGGGCGCTGTGAAGGAGTGGGCTTGGCGTCTTATTTACAGGGGTATCCTGTTTCAATATACCAATTTGCTACATGCATTGCCATTGAAAAAGCATACCCCGATTTCGATCGAAGATCAATACCGTTTTATTAAATACAGGTTCGGGCAGAAATGGTTTTTTTGGAGCCTGATGCGCAGCTGGGTTGTTGGATTGACTACTATGGAGGAAGCTTTAAAGGCTTTCCGAACGATAAGGACAGAGGAGGCACCAAATTCTTTGGCACCCAGAGATCATAGTCCGTGGCGAAATACCGACATCAAAGATGAGCACGCTAAAGTTACCGTTTTGATTCCAACTGTGGAGCGCTATCCCTACCTGGTTACGGTCCTGAAACAGTTGGAGGAGCAAAGCATTTTGCCCTATGAAGTCATTGTTATTGACCAAACGCCGGAACGAGAGCGGAAACCTGAGCTTTTCGTTGGTCATCCTAAAATAGGGTTGAAGTACTTTACGCTAGACAGGGCCGGTCAATGCACGTCACGCAATTTTGGGCTGCTACAATCTTCAGGGGATTATATTCTCTTTATTGACGACGATGTAGAAATCAAGAATGATTTGATTGAAAAGCATTTGCAGTGTATCCGTTATTTTCATGCCGATGTGTCGTGCGGTGTATGCGATGAAGTAGGTGCCGGCCCGATTCCCAAAGAGTATACGTTCATCCGTCTTTCCGACATATTTCCGACGAATAACGGTATGGTAAAAAGGCATGTTCTCGAAAAATCCGGTTTGTTCGATCTGGCGTATGATCGCGGACAGCGGGCCGATGGTGATTTAGGGGCTAGGATTTATAAAACCGGCGCCCGGATGATTCTCAACCCCGAAATCCGCCTGCTTCATTATCATGCTCCACAGGGTGGGCTGAGAAAACACAAGGTCAGGAGAGTAACCTTTGCTTCGAGTAGGCAATACATTACCCATTTTCGTTTGCCCCACATCACCGAATTATATTTTGCAAAAATCCATTGTAGTAAGCGTCAACAACGGGAATACAATCTTCTCACGTTGTTGGGGACGTTTAGTATCCGGGGAGGGGCATGGCGCAAGGCAGAAAAGATAGCGTATGCCATCTTGATGCTTCCTTCTTTTTTTTATAAAATGGGTAAAAGAAATAGGGCGGCTTCCAAGATGCTTTCAGATTTTCCAAAAATTCCCCGGTTTTGATCAAGACTTATATGGGCGTCTTAGTTCCTCAGAGATCACACACGATTAATATACTCGGTTCATAAAGTTGTTATGATGCGCTATGAATATTTTTCCTGCGCATGAGATTTTAACGTGGCGCATTAACCAATGGGCATTAGCTGGGCTTTCTGCATAAAGCTTCAACTCCATTGCCTCCATAATTGCATTGAATGTCAGCCGCACCCATTTTTTCGAGTAATTTTTTTATTTGACCAACAGTCCGAAAATGCTTATAATAATCGGTTAATGAATCGTGCGTATCCAAAAGCATCCATTCATATTGAATTTTGTCATTCAATTGCGGGTGTGATTGAAAATAGGATCGCGCCGGCGAAATCCTGCTGAGCATGGCTTGCAAAACACGATGGTTCCGCACTGCTTTATGCAACGGATACATGTACTTAACTAACCATTCCGTTGACTTCAATCCATTTATTGGTCCAATTCTTTTTAAAAAAAATCTGAACAGGGCCGTTGCCTTCGTGTAGTAAGAAATGGTATGTGTATAATGATCAATCGCCAAGTATCCACCCTTTTTAACCTGATCATAAAGACCTTTAATCGTTATTTCCGGATTCACTGTATGCTGTATGACTCCCAGGCATACGACAATATCAAATTGTTCCTTCCTAAAAGGTAATTGTGTTATGTCCGCCTGAGCGATAATGTGTGCATCATTGATGGGGAAGTTATTCTTATTGGCGTCTACAGCATGACTTAAATCAATGGACACGACGGATGCCTGTTTCTTTAAGAGAACTTCAGTAAACCTTCCTGCTCCACACCCCGCTTCTAATACCATCTTGCCAGAAAGTTGGTGATATGCCTTCCCCAGACATCGCTTCAACCGGTCCTCGGAAATCGGCTGTCCCGTATGCGAGTCCAATTGAGTTAATCGGTAACGCTTCCATTGCTCACCGAAAGCGGAGGCATAATTATCTTTCTTTACAAATCTCGGAATTCCATTGGTGATTGGAATTTTGCTATTCCCGGAAACCAAATAGTTACCCACGTGAGAATAGGTCGACTGCGTTTCAATATCAAAATAGACGGGGAAAGTCATGAAACTGAAATTAAAAATTACAAAGAAAGTGTGAAAACATTATCATATAATTCAATTATCTTAGTTCGCACAAAGTCTAACAGGCGTCTAACTGGAATTTATAACCACAAAAAAAGCCAATAATTTTATCAATTAAAAAAATGTTGATTTTACTATTGCCAACTCTTCAAGTTGTTGTTGGAGTACTGCGCCACTATTAATGCAAATTTTATTCCCCGGCGTTGCCGGGCGCTCCCAATGCGCCACCCCTAACGGGCTGAAATGCAATGCATTTATTGTTACAGACCTGAATTCATCGCAATTGCCTTTTGGCCAACTTCTATAATAGGAGCGGATAATCCCCCTAAAACGGCAGGAGCTACAAAGCCCCCGCTCGCTCCCTTCTCCATTTTGGAGAAGGGGTAGGGGATGAGGCGAAGGGTGCTGATGTGTTGAGTTATTGATGCGTTGGAATGTATTTTAGTCGGGTTTATTGTACGTTTGCCTCATGTTAGACTCCATATTTTTAACGCAAAGAACAAGGAGGAATAGATTAGGAGATCTAGAGGCTCGTCGCGCAGGTGTCATTATAAAATTAAATGAACACACTGCCCAATAATGAAACTTGTAGTCATTTCACATACGCCCCATTACAAAAACAAGAATGGAGTCATCACAGGATGGGGTCCCACTGTTCGTGAAATTGATTTTTTATCGGAATTGTTTGACACAGTGGTTCACATTGCACCACTCTCTGAGACACCGATGCCTGAAAGTGCGATTCCTTATGCTTCACATAAAGTTGAGTTTGTTGCATTAAGACCTGCAGGAGGTTTTGGTCTCTGGAAAAAACTAGGTATTCTTGTTTCTATTCCTGGAAATTTAAAGATAATTCTTTTTCAAATTCGAAGCGCCGATTGGGTTCATGTTCGCCTGCCGACCAACCTTGGTCTTTATGTTTTACCGTTGTTATCCCTCATACCCGACAAGCATCGTTGGATTAAATACGCGGGCAATTGGATTCAAAAGAATGCACCGCTTTCCTTTTCTATTCAACGTTGGTGGCTGGCCCGGAATTGGCAGCGATCCTTCGTCACGATCAATGGAAAATGGCCCCAACAGCCGGAACATTTATTAAGTTTTGAGAATCCTTGTTTTACGGAAAGGGAAATGGATGAAGCCAAACAAGTAGCTGCGCAGAAGGAATTTGGAAACGCGAAAATCATTTGTTTTGTCGGTGCTCTCGATCCAGCGAAAGGCATTTTGCAATTGGTGAGATCCCTTGGCCAGATCCGGCGAAAGCAACTTATCGAAAAATTGATCGTTGTTGGGGATGGTTTATTAATGGATGAACTGAAGCGAATTTCGAAGGTATCGCCGGTACCGGTCGAATTTTTAGGTTACCTGCCAAGGCATGCCATCAACGCAATTTATGAGCAATCACACATCGTGGTCCTGCCCAGCGATTCGGAAGGATTTCCGAAGGTAATTACAGAAGGGGCTTCCTATGGCTGCATTCCGATAGTAACGGATGTGTCGTCCATAAGCCAGTATGTTATTGACGGAGAGAATGGATTTCTGATCAAGGATAACGCGCCGGAATCAATCGCTCAAGCGATTGACTATGTTCTGGAGAGTGATAGAAACTTAGAAATGATATCGTCTAATGCAACAAAAATGGCGAGACGGTTTACCTTTGAGCGTTATGTAAGCCGGGTCAGAGATGAAATACTAAGTTCATTAATTAAAAACTGAATTAGAAATTATCCGGCGACTCTGGGATTTCATGAAAGTAAAAACACTTCTTTTTTTTTCGATACATGCCTTATTGGGTCTTGTTATTTCCCAAGCTAAGGATCTTGCCTATTACTGGGGGATCGTCATCCTGGCGGGTGGTTTAATCGACATTGTTGTTACCCGCAACCGAGGAAATCAGGCGGCGATATGGGCCGCTTATTACGCCGGCATGGAAGTTTTCCTGCGGATGACCAACGGTATGATTTCATGGGAATTTGGGAAGTATGGTGTGATTATTCTATTGATGACCGGAGCCCTTATAGAATTTAGAAAAATTGAAATTCCAAAAGCATATGTTTACTACTTTCTCTTGTTACTTCCCTCCATCATAGCCGCGTCGTATCCAAATCCCGATGCGGCAAGACAGCAAATCTCGTTTAACTTATCCGGGCCTCTTTCCCTGGCTGTAGCAACTATCTATTTCTATAAGCGCTCAACGACTTGGCAGGATTTGAAGAAGATTATCGTTGCTATACTTCTTCCAATAGCGGCCATGACTATCTATTTGATTATTGTTACACCTAAGACAACTGAAATAGTATTTACCACAGAATCCAACCTATTAACTTCTGGTGGGTATGGCCCCAATCAGGTTGCAACAGCTTTGGGTGTTGGTATTTTGTTAATAGGCATTGGACTTTTTTACCGATTTACCAATACCGGCCTGATCATCGTTGACGTAGCATTGATGGGCTTACTATTGTTCAGGGGATTGATCACTTTTTCACGTGGCGGCGTGGTTTCTGCCGTCTTAACTTTAGCAGTAATGATTATTGTCGCACTGTTCTCAGCGAAATCCAAATTGATTTACTATTCCTTGTTTTTTTTAGTGGTCGCCTTCGGCATCGGGTATGTAATTTGGGATTATGCCAATGAGTCAACCGGCAAGTTGCTGACGTATCGATATATTGGCGTAAACCCTGTGAATAATCAATCAGAAGACATTACTTCCAGCAGGCTTCTAATAATAGAAAAAGAATGGGAATGGTTTCAAGGCAGTCCGGTATTAGGAATAGGCCCGGGAATGGGGAGGTATTATAGCCTGTCATTCAGTAAAATCGGAGCGAATTCTCACTCGGAAGTAACCCGCCTATTTGCCGAGCATGGCCTATTTGGCATTATTGCATTATTTATACTTATTATTTATCCATATCGTCATTTTAAACAAATGAAGAGTGAAGCTAAACCGATATTGATGGCCTTTATGATACTGGCCGTTTTGACCATATCCCATTCCGCAATGCGGCTTGCAATTCCCGGCTTTTTATATGGCCTCAGTTTTATCACACCGGTAGGGTCAAAAACTACCTGAGCTTCCTACCCCTTGGATCAGCCTACTTCAAAAAAAAGAATTCTCTTCGTGACAACCGGGCGGATCAATCCGGACGGTAAACTCTATTATCCTCCATTAGTCGAAGCTCAAATCAAGTCACTCGTACCGTTCCTGGAATTTCACCGTGTTGTCATTGTCTATTCTTTCCGGATATTCACGTTATGGAAAACCACTCGGGAGTTGAAAGCCAAAGCTGCAGAAGTAGACATCGTCCATTCGCAATATGGGTCATTAACTTCTTTTTTGGCATGCCTTACTTCCGGGGGTAAACCGTTGATCATTTCTTTTGGCGGATCGGATTTATTAGGAACGGGGGCCAGGGGATTTTTGCCGTGGTTGAGGTATAAATTTACTTTCTGGCTGGGCCACTGGGCAGCCCAACGAAGCAGGAGAATCATTGTGAAGAGCAGGAACCTTTTGGAAACCCTTCCGTCAGATGTGAGGAATAAAGCAATCATTATTCCGAATGGCGTAAATGTCACTTTGTTTCGCCCGCAGGATAAAGCACTGGCACGGAGAAAACTTCAATGGAGGGAAAATGCACACTACATTGTTTTTACACCCAGCCGGGCGAATAATATTATTGTCAAAAACGTAACGTTAGCATCAGAAGTCATGAACGTGGTCAAGCAAACATTGCCGGATACGACCCTGGAGTTAATTTTAGATAAATCACCCGAAGAAATTGCCGACATGATGAACGCAGCCGATTGCCTGTTGCTGACCTCATTGCATGAAGGCAGTCCTAACGTAATCAAAGAGGCTATGGCGTGTAATTTACCTGTGGTTACGGTAAACGTGGGCGACGTGTCAGAGAGACTTGCATCGGTGCGACCTTCTTGTGTTGTTAATTCTTACGATCCCTGGATGATCAGTCAAAAAATTTTAGAGATTTTGCTGGAAAATAAGAGAAGCAATGGGCATGGAGAGATTAAGAAACAACTTCTAACCGAAGAGTCCATCGCGGTAAGGATTTTGGATTTATATAATGAAATTATGTAATTGATTTGGGATAGGAGTGTGGTCGCTTTAGCTTTTGGCTTTTAGCCATTAGCTAGATAATTGTAACTTCTGGTATTCTGCTTTTCAGAGGTTAATGGCCAAAAACTTATGTGTTACTGAGCAAATGAAATTAATTTGTTTCATTTGCTCAGCCTCACCCTTTGATCCCTAAAGGGCATCTCCGCATTTCCCCTCTCCACCTTGGAGAGGCGTGAGGGGCGAGGAACAACGCGGATTTGTAAATGACGATCCTTCAATCGGGCAGGTGGTTTTGGGGCGAAACATGGGTTTATAAGAGTCCACCTCCGCATTTCCCCTCTCCACCTTGGAGAGGGGTCAGGGGTGAGGAACAACGCGGATTTGTAAATTGCGATCCATTGAATATCGAAGTCAACATAAACTCATGATCAAGGAACGGAAGGAAGCATTGGACTTGGCAGTTTCCTGGCTTTTGAAAAGCATTGATCCGGCTACCGGAGGTTCGCGTGCTAATTATTCTGTTTTGTTTAATGGCTTTAAGGGATGGTCTGGTCCCTATCCTGAGACGACCGGCTATATTATTCCTACTTTTTTAAATATTGCAGCGAAATTCAAAGAATTGAATATGTTGCCCGACAAAGCATTGAAGATGGGGGAGTGGCTACTGACTTTACAATTTGATGATGGTGCTTTTCCCGCTGATATTTATTATGCCAATAAGGTCCGGCAAAAGAGTATCTTCAACACCGGACAAATCATTCTTGGGCTAACCAGCCTTTACGATTTCACAAAAGATACTCGTTATTTAGATAGTACCTCCAGGGCTGCAAATTGGCTGGTCAAAAATCAAAGCGATGACGGGACCTGGCCGGAATACAATTACGTCAATGGGTTTTCTCCTTCCTATTATTCACGTGTTGCATGGCCCCTGTTGAAAGTATATGCACGGGACAATGATCAGGTTTTCAAAGAAGCTGCGGTAAAAAATCTGCGAAGTATTCAGAAACGTCAGTTGTCCAATGGTTTTATTGAAGGGTCGGGGTTCCAACCTGATTCCTATGTCTTTTTACATACACTGGCATACACTATTCGAGGCTTTCTGGAAAGTGCCCTACTATTGGATGATCAGGATCTGTGGGATTCGGGATACCGTTTTGCAGAGAAAATTTTTAGAAAGTTCGAATTGAAAAAGCAACTTTATGGCGCTTACTATTCTGATTTTACAGGTGTAATGTGGTATCAGTGTCTTACGGGGAATGTTCAAATAGCTATCATTTGGCTAAAAATATATCAGAGGACGGGAGATGCCCGTTTTCTAAGTGCGGCTAGCAAAGCGATTGACGTGGTCGTCCGGTATCAGGTGAAGAATTCGTTTGATGGCAATCGGATCGGAGCGGTGGCAGGATCGGCCCCTGTATTTGGCCGTTATATGTTTTTCAGGTATCCCAACTGGGCTGTAAAATTTCTTGCCGATGCGTTGCTGCTGGAGGATCAGGCCCTGCAAACGTTGTCGTAACCGTGGAAAAACTTAACGTAACTCTCACCTCAGGATACGGCTCAAGCAAACATGCGATTGCCCTGTTACACGGAATGAATACGATGCCTCAGGTTGAGGTTGTCCTGATGCTGCAGGTGAGGGTGTTTTCAGTGACCCGATTGAAACAACTCGTCAGAATGCATGGGGTCGGCGATACGTGGGAGAAATTCAGAAATATCTTTTTAGCTTCAAAAAAGAATCGTTTTCAGGAAGAAACAGTATTCATCGAAAACTATTTAAAAGAACATGATGTCGAAGCCAGAAGTACAAAAGCGGCGTGCCGGCGTCATGCTGTTAAATTCAGGAAAGTAAAATCGCTGAATGATCGAGCCGCCCGGAAAGCGATGGAACTTGCCGGAACGGATTTAGTAGTCTACGCGGGGGGCGGTATTCTAAAAGGCGATTTTATTAATAGCACGCGCTATGGGGTTCTGAACGCACATAGCGGACCGCTTCCTTTTTTCAGGGGAATGAATTGTCTTGAATGGAGTTTATGGTATGAGGTGAAACCTGAAGTAACCGTTCATTTAATTGATGGCGGTATCGACACGGGTCCGATTTTAAAGCGGTTTCCATGGAAAGGGGGTCCTTCAGATTCGCTTTTTGCCCTTCGGGGAAAGAGTGTCGTTATGGAAGTCAATGCATTGCTGGAGGTATTGAGCGATTTTGAGAATTGCTTTAGGAACAAGCAAGATCAATTCCCGTCTGAAGGTTTACAATTCTTTACGATGCATAAATTTATGAAGGAAAAAATCAGCCAACGACTGCTTGGGGGATGGTTGCCAAAATGGTCATTGGAAGAGTTTGTTCAACAACGACTAAAAAAGTGAAACTCATCATTCTTACCCAGTATTTTTATCCCGAAATGGGTGCCCCACAGAATAGGTTGTATGAGTTGGCGATTACATTACGAGAACTGGGTTGGGAGGTAGAAGTGATAACGGCCATGCCCAATTATCCTGCCGGCAAGATTTTTCCCGGTTATCGGGGCAAATTTTATTTTAGGGAGATTGTTGAAAACCTGACCGTTCATCGTTATTGGTTATATCCTTCCAAGTCATCAAAAGCACTTCCGAGGATTTTCAGCATGTTGAGTTTTTCTTTCACTTCATTATTTTCATTCTTCAAGATGAAAAGAGGAACGGTGGATTATCTGTTGGTGGAAAGTCCGCCCCTGACGCTCGCGTTTACCGGGTGGTTGCTCAGTGGGTTTTCAAAGTCGAAACTGATTATGAATGTCTCCGATTTGTGGCCATTGAGTGCCAAGGAATTGGGGGCGATATCGGACGGAATTATTTATCGCCTTTTGGCGAAGCTTGAGTCTTTTCTGTACAGAAAGTCGACAATTTGTACGGGTCAATCGCAGGAAATTGTCGATTACATTCGCCTGCGAAAGGAAAAGAATGTTTGGCTTCTGCGGAATGGAGTAGATACATCCCGATTTGCCATTGGCGGGGAATTCATTCGAACGCATAGAATTATTTATGCGGGGCTGTTGGGTATAGCCCAGGGAATCCTTGCGATAATCCAAAATATCAATTTTAAGGAGTTGGGTCTTGAATTCCATATTTATGGATCGGGAAATGAAAAAGAAGAAATTGAAAGATATTTAAAAGCTCATCCTGCTAACGGCGTATTTTATCGGGATGTTCTAAGCCGGGAACAGGTTCCCGGTATTCTTGTTCAATATGATGCGGCGTTGGTTCCGTTAGTGAAGAATATTTATGGCGCAGTGCCGTCAAAGATCTATGAAGCTATGGCCGCTGGGTTACCGATTGTATTTTCCGGCGTAGGGGAAGGGGTCAGGATTGTTGAAGAAAATAATGTGGGTTGGCGGAGTGATTCAGGTGATTGGGAGTCTTTGACAAAGAATTTGAACCTATTAATAAATTTATCGGATCAGAAATTGTTTGAATTAAAACACAGGGCCAGGTGGGTAGCGGTAGAGAAGTTTGATCGCAAGAAGCAGGTTACGGATTTTCATGAGGAACTCTTAGGGTTGAATGCAAATTGAGGTGAATGAGATGATGAGGTTCAAATCTCATTTTAAACGTAGTGTCGGATGATGCGCCAATGGCTGTTCTTCTTCGAAGGGGATCCATGGTGGCGCATAAAAAATGGATAATTAGTTAACCCCCGGCGGTGCCGGGGGCTAATGGATGACGCCCCTTCAGGGCTTGGGGATGACAAGGTCCAAAAAACCCTGAAAGGGTTTCATCCCTCAGCACAGGGCACCGCCCTGTGTTTCAAAACACATCGTGGAACGATACCCTGAAAGGGTT
>Ga0302326_10015467_pt1 | contig 16052 bp, 13 predicted proteins | sample Palsa_T0_3_FD_202264 | JGI IMG/M metagenome (GOLD analysis project Ga0302326, IMG submission 202264) | Peat permafrost microbial communities from Stordalen Mire near Abisko, Sweden - Palsa_T0_3 | ecosystem: Environmental > Terrestrial > Soil > Palsa > Peat permafrost | place: Sweden: Abisko... | reverse complement strand
CCACCGCTGGTGGCTTGTGGGGGAATACGATCAATTCGACGAATACAACGCCGGCGTGAAGTGGCGGGCCTTCTCGGCCAGGGGGACCGGCGATGAGCCCTGAGGAGAGCCTCTGCGACGATACGCGTGCGAAGCGGGGGCGGGTGGGTCCCGTTCTTAAGCTGTTGGTTTGGGCCGCGGCCCTTGCCTGCGGCCCGGGTGCGGCGCTGGCCGAGGCGGCCCCGGCCGCGGGAGCGGACCTGGGCACGGAGGGCGGGGCGCATTCCAAGGGCGTCCAACCCAAGCGGGCGGAGATCGCGGTCCGCGGGCTCGGATGGATCCGGGACAGGCGGCAGCGGGAAACGCTCAACCTGCTTCTTGGCAGCCAGCGGGGTGTGACGCTCGATGCGAGCGCGATCGAGGATGCGGCGCTCATACTTTACTCGGGCCTCGCCGACCAGGGTTACATGGATCCGTCCATTACTGCGTCTGTTGTTGGACCCGATGGTTCGCAAAGCCGCTTCCCGCTCGAGAAGGATTTGGCAACGCCGCTGCCGCGGAGCCTCAAGGGAGTGCGCGTGCGATTCGAGATTCAGACCGGAAAAAGGTTCACGATCGAGGAGGTCGAGTTGACCGGACTTGCCGCGATCGGCGCGGACCGGGCGCGCACCTACTTCCGGGGCGAAGGCATCCTGGCGCAGCTTACGGCCGAGCGCGCCTACTCTCCCCACCGCCTCCAGCGCTCGCTTGGCAACCTGCGCGACGAACTTCTTCGGCTGGGTTACGCCGATGTGCAGGTAACGGCCGATCAGGTGGCAATCGACCACGCCACGGGCCGGGTACGGCTCGGGATATCCGTCCGGCAGGGCGCGCGGTGGCGCGTCTCTTCGATCGACTACAAGGTTGCCGACGGTGGCCCGTCGCCCTCCGGGATCGGTGCCAAGAGAATCGGGCTTCCGTGGTCGGAGTGGTGGCGCCGTGACACCGAGACGGAGATCCGAAGGTGGTATTTTGCCCGTGGATACCCAGACGTCCGCGTCACGCTCGAGGCCAGGACCTCGCCCGTCATCGGGGGCGAATATGCGGTGGCCGCCCTGGCCCAAATCGCCGCGGGTCCGTTGATGCGCATGGGGAAGGTCGAGTTCGTCGGGAACACGCGCACCCGCGAATCAGTGCTCAGGCCGCTCGTCAAGGCGAAGCCGGGGGCTCCCCTCAATCCGCTCGTCCTTCAGGAGGGACAGTACCACCTATCGAGGCTGGGTGTCTTCAGTTCGGTCGACCTCCAATACCAGGCGGACGGTGAGGGGACGCGCGATGCGATCTACCAGCTCAAGGACGACAAGAAGGAGGATGTGGACCTGCTACTCGGCTGGGGCACATTCGATGAGCTGCGCGGCGGGGTTGAATGGCGGGACTACGATCTCTTCGGGCTGGCGCACGAGGGCACCTTGAAGCTGGTCCAGGCAATCAAGAGCACGGAGGGTGAATACGACTACACTATTCCCGAGCTGTTTGGCAGTTCCGCGGACGGCACGGCGAAGGTCTTCGGATTCGATCGACATCAGCGCGATTTTTTGGACGAGCAATACGGAACCACGCTGTCGGTCGCGACCCCGCTGCCGGGGCTCGGCGCGAATCTGCTGACCGGCTACACGTTCGAACGCCTCCGAGCGGTGAATGACACCCTCGCCACCGAGCTGACGGATCTGACGGCCGCCAGCGCGACCAGTGTGAGCGCGGGCCTCACCCGTGATCGCCGCGACAGCCCTCTTGAGCCTCGGCGCGGCTACAAACTTTTCCTTCAGGTGGAAGAGGCTAGCCATTGGCTGGGCGGACAGGTGGACTTTCAAGAAGTCCAGGTGGGGGCGTCTTATCACACGCAATGGGGTCCGTCGCGCTGGTTCCATTTCGGCTTTAGCCACTCGGTGATCTCGACCTATGGCGCTCCCGCCGCGAATGTGCTGCCGCCCAACGTCCTTTTCTATCCTGGCGGGGGCGATTCGATCCGAGGGTACGGCCTCGGCGAGGCGGCGCCCCGGGGAGCGGATGGGCAGTTTGTCGGAGCGAGGCAAACGAGCCTGCTAAACTTTGAGTTGGAGCAGGAACTCACCCACAACTGGTCTGCGGTTCTCTTCAGCGATTCGCTGATGGAGGCCTCATCGCTCAAGGATTATCCAATGGGAGATCGGCTCTACTCGGTGGGCGCTGGGCTCAGTTACCAGACGATCATTGGACCGATCCGCCTGGAGTACGGCCGGAACCTCAATCCGCGTCCTCGAGACCCTCATGGCACGCTTCAGTTTTCGGTCGGATATCCGTTCTGAGACGGGCTGATACGGGCGGCGGCGTTTTTGAAGATTGCATCCGCGCCGGCCGGGGATCACGGGTAGATTTAATGACGATTGCAGATATTTCCAAGATACCCGGACGCACGTTTCCAGCCCGCCGCTGGACTCGTGGCATGGTGGGGCAGGCGGGACAACCGATTGCGGCCAAGGGATTCGCGATGGGTTATGTGGTTCTTGAGCCCAAGGGTGGGCAGGTTCCGTGGCATAACCAGGAGCAGGAGGAAGTGTACATGGTCCTCCAGGGGCGCGGGGAGATCTGCGTCGGCGGGGAGCGCAGTGAGATTACGGCGGGGCAGGCCGTTTTCCTCCCGCCGGGGGTTTTTCACCAGCTGACGAACCTGGGCGAGTCGCCGCTCCACATGATGTATGTCTATTGCCCCGGTGGTGACGTGGCGCATTGGCGCCAAGAGCTTGATGGGTCGCTGCCGCCGGCGGGGGTGGGGGCAACGCCCTCCCTTCCCGCGGGGGCGCAGGCGCAGTGCACGAAGCGGCCTGCATGAGGTGCATGTTTACGCGCAAGTTATTTGTGAATATCGATTTGCAGCTGGGCGCTTGAAATCGCAGGCGCAGGGTCCACATTGATGGGCCCGCTCCTTTTATTTCCAATGAATCTGTCCCTCGCTTACTTCTACTTCCCTCAGCCGCTGTACTGGCTGCTCTTCGCTTTCACGTTCCTGTTCGCGATGTACGCGCAGATGCGTGTCTCGAGGGCCTATAGCAAGAATTCCCAGATTCCCTCGCGCGGGGGCCTCACCGGCCGGGATGCCGCCGAGGCCGTGATGTCCCAGGCGGGCATCACCGATGTCGAGATCGACGAGACCGAGGGCCATTTGACGGATCATTACGATCCTCTGAACAAGCGTTTGGTGCTTTCGTCGGAGAACTACCATGGCACGAGCCTCGCCGCCATCGGCGTCGCCGCCCACGAGGCAGGCCACGCAATTCAGCACAAGGTGGGATATCAGATGCTGAGTTTCCGCATGGCGCTGGTTCCGGCCACCCAGATCGTTTCGAAGACGCTGCCGTTCCTCTTCATTGGAAGCATTTTTCTCTTCGGTGGAATTTCCGGGACGTTGCTCGATATTCTGATCATCTGCTACGCGGTCATCACGCTGTTCCAACTCGTCACGCTGCCGGTGGAATTCGACGCGAGCCGGCGGGCCAAGGTTCAACTGGCGACGCTCGGCATCCTCGACCGCGACGAAATGCCCGGGGTGAATGAGACGCTCAACGCAGCGGCGCTGACATACTTGGCGGCATTTGTCGGGGCGCTGCTGCAGCTGATGTATTTCATTTCGCGGCGGCGTTGAGCGGGCTTTGCCGAGGCGCTTCGGCGCTCAGTCCCAGCCGCATAGGCATGGCGACGGCGGGCGAAAACGCCGTCGTCATGCCTACGCGGCCTGGGACTTCGCGGATGGATTGGCGAGATCGCTTGGCCGAAAGCCCCGCGAACCGCGTAGCCTATAGGGAATTGACCTGCCGCTCAGCGGACGTGGATGCTCGACTGCAACGTCCCAAGGGGGATTGACCTCCACGGCCTATCGGCCCTTCCATAGACGCCTCCGACGGAGGAGTGGCTGAGTTGGTTTAAGGCACCTGACTTGAAATCAGACGTGGGCGCAAGCTCACCGGGGGTTCGAATCCCTCCTCCTCCGCCACTTCACGTCAGTGAAGTGGCGGATCCGCGGAGCGGAGAGCCCGCGATGCGGGCAGGAGGAGGGAACGGTCGCGCCATAGGCGCGAGTCCCGAAGGGACCGAAGGGCCAGCAGGCCCGCAGCCAATCCCTCCGTATTTCATGTAGTGTCACGTCAGTGAAGTGGCGGATCCGCGGAGCGGAGAGCCCGCGATGCGGGCAGGAGGAGGGAACGGTCGCGCCATAGGCGCGAGTCCCGAAGGGACCGAAGGGCCAGCAGGCCCGCAGCCAATCCCTCCGTATTTCATGTGAGGTCACGCACATGAGATGGCGGGTTGATCAAGCTCGCCTCCAAAGACAAAACGGCTACGAAACACCGCCGACCCGCGCTGCGCGCTCTTGTGCTGCCGGGAGAACACTTCGACGGCGGCTCTCGGTTCCACGCACCTCTCTCATGCAAATAAGAAGCAACTTCCTCCTCGCGCTGCTTGTCGCAGCGTTGACATTTGGCCTGGGCGCCGCGCGCGCAGCCGAGATTCCAATTGAAGACGCCACCATTGCCGATCTTCAGTCCGCCTTCAAGAAGGGCACCCTCACCTCCGAGCAGCTGACCGAGATTTACCTGGCCCGCATCGCCGCCTACGACAAGAGCGGACCGAAGATCAATGCCGTGATCACGCTCAACCCCAAGGCTGTCGAAGAGGCCAGGGCCCTCGATGCCGAGCGGAAAGCCGGAAAGGTCCGCGGGCCACTCCACGGCATTCCGATCATCCTCAAGGACAACTACAACACGTTCGACCTGCCCACCTCGGCCGGCTCGCAGCTCCTTGAAGGCTCCATTCCCCCTGCCGATGCCACCGTGGTGAAGAAGCTCCGCGAAGCCGGGGTTGTCATCCTCGCCAAGGTCAATCTGTCCGAGTTTGCGGGCGGCGGAGGCGTGCGCGATGCGAGCCCCGAAATTGTCAGGGCGGCTGCGGTCCCCCAGGGCTTTAGCTCGCTCGGGCTGCAAACGCTGAATCCCCACGATCTGACCCGCAATCCCGCCGGCTCCAGCGGCGGCACCGGTGCCGGTATTGCCGCTGCCTTCGCCCAGTTTGGTCTTGGCACCGACACCGGCGGCTCCATTCGCAATCCCTCCTCTGCCAACGGCATCGTGGGGCTCAAGCCCACCCACGGTCTGCTCTCCCGCAACGGCATCGTCCCTTATGCGCTCAGCTTCGACACGGGCGGGCCCATGGCCCGCAGCGTGTACGATGTTGCGGTTGCACTGGGGGTCATGACCGGAGTCGATGCGGCCGATGAGGCCACCAAGAAGAGCATTGGAAAATTCGAGAAGGATTACACGAAATACTTGAGAGTGGGCTCGCTCAAAGGTGTCCGCCTAGGCGTCGCCCGGGATTTCACCGGCAAGGACGCCGGTACGGATGCCGTTTTCGAGGCGGCGATCGCTAAGCTCAAGGAACTCGGCGCAGAAATCGTCGACCCGGTCATGTATCCCGCCTACCTCATTCAGGCGAAGCAGGCGCTCTACAATGTCATCGGCAGCGTGGAGTACAAAGCGCAGATCGCCGATTACTTGAAGACGCTCAAACCGGGGTTCCCCAAGAACGTTGAAGAGCTTGCTGCCCGGGCCAATGATCCGAAGACGGGCTACCGCAGCCCGGAAAAGGCGGTCGGGTTTGCATACACCGCGGCCCACGTCCCTGGTCTCGATGATCCCGTCTACCAGGTCGTGAAAACCGATGGGCTCGCTCTGATCCGCGACACGGTGCTCAGCGTGATGGCCAAGTACAAACTCGATGCCATTATCTATCCAACGGTGCCGCGTCCCGCGGGCCTGATCCACACGAGCAGCGCCACCGCTCCCGCCGACTCGGCGACGAATATCGCCAACCTGACGGGGTTTCCTGATCTCATCGTCCCCGCCGGATTCACTCCGGAAGGGTTGCCCGTGACGATCAGCTTCTTTGGACGCGCTTTCAGCGAGCCCAAGTTGCTCGGTTACGGCTACGATTTTGAGCAGGCGACCAAAGCTCGTCACACCCCGAAATTCACGCCGGTCCTCCCGGGCGATACCATTACCTACTGAAGGGTCTGGCCCCTTCGCGCGGACAGGCGGTCCGGACGCTGAGCGCGGCGTTCCCCCCGAGCCGCTCGCCGCTCGCGAGCCGCTTGACAACCCCTCGTCCCGCTGGGTATGGTGTCCGACTCTATAACACTCACTTTCTCGAAAAGTGGGCCCTGCGGCCCGCTTTTTTTTTCCACACTTTCGAACCTATGAGCAGCGAGATTCTTTCCGTCCTGGAATACATGGAAAAGGAGAAGGGCATTCCGCGCGCGGACATGATCGCAACGATCGCGAATGCGCTGAAAACGGCTGCACAAAAGGGAGTTAACTCGGGCCAGGAGCTGAAGATCGATATCAACCAGAAGAACGGCCAGCTGCATGCCTGGGCGTTGATGAAGGTCGTCGATTCCGTCAGCAACCCCAAGACCGAGATCCACGTTGAGAAGGCTCAGGCGGTCAAGCCGGGTGCCCTCATCGGTGAGTTTGTCGAGCGCGAGATCGACCCATCGACCCTGGGTCGGATTGCCGCACAAACCGCCCGCCAAGCCGTGATGCAGCGACTTCGGCAATTCGAGAAGGATCGCATCTACGACGACTTCAAAGATCAGGTCGGAAACATCGTCACCGGCACCGTGCGCCGCCGCGAGCGCAACGATATCTTTATCGACCTGGGAAAGGCCGAGGCCGTCATGCCTGCCAAGGAGCAGGTCCCCATGGAGGAGTACCAGCCGGGCGACCGGATCCGGTGCCTCCTTCTCGAGATCGAGAATACGCCTCGCGGGCCCGAAATCATTCTCAGCCGCGCCAGTCCCAAATTCGTTCGCCGCCTTTTTGAGCTCGAAGTCACTGAGATCGCCGACGGCACCGTTCGCATCGAAGCCTTTGCCCGCGAGCCGAGCTACCGCACAAAGATCGCAGTCATTTCGACCGACCCGAAGGTGGATCCGGTGGGTGCCTGCGTCGGCGCGCGCGGCGCGCGGGTCAAGACGATCGTGCGCGAACTTGGCGGCGAGAAAATCGACATCATCAAGTACTTTGCCGATCCGAAGGAGATGATCATCGAGGCGCTCAAGCCCGCGTTGCCTCGTGAAATCATCATCGACGAGCGCAACCGGCGCATCCTTTTGAAGGTGGCTACCGACGACCTTGCTGTCGCGATCGGACGGAAAGGGCAGAACGCGCGTCTGACCTCGCGCCTCATTGGCTGGCGCCTAGACATCGAGGAATTCAAGGCCGAGGGCGATGATCCTCGCGGCAATGCCGTGGCATCGCTGATCAAGACCTTTAAGCTCGATCCCGTCATCGCCGGCCGCCTGGTAGACATGGGCATCAACTCTCCCGCCGCTTTTGAGGGCGTCGTCGCCGAAGACCTCGTCGGCGCCGGATTCACCGAGGCGGAATCCCAGGATATCATTTCCCGGGTCACTTCCTGACGCGCTTCCGACCGCTGCATGAGCATACGCATTCACGAACTCGCGAAAAGGTACAATATGGAAGGCCGCGACATGCTGGCCCTCCTACGGGAGCGCGGGTATGTGACCGGCGATACGAAGTCCGTCTCGAGCACGGTCGCCAACATCTACGTTGAGGAAATCGAAAAGGAGCTTGCGGCCAAGGGAATCGCCCCGGCTGCGGCGGCTGCTTCCACTACAGCGCCGGCCTTGGCGGCCGCCCTGCCGGATTCGCTGCCCGCTGTGTCGGCCCCCGCCACTCTGGCTCCCGCCGCCCTTTCACCCACCGAGTTCACCACTCCCGAGGTTTCCAAGCCGCGCATGCCGGTCGGCGCCTTCGTGCGCACGGTCGAAGACATTGCCCGCAGCAAGGAAGCCGCGGCCAAGGCAGCGGCTCCGCGGCCCGCTCCCGCACCGCCTCCCCGTCCGGTTACGGCGGTCCGTCCGGCCCCTCCGATGCCATCAGCGGCGCCAGCCCGGCCCGTAACTTCCTCACCGCCAGCACTGCGCCCGATCCCGGCATCGCAGCCCAATTTTTCCGCGAGCGCTTCGTCGGCACCGCAGGCACCGGCTCAAACCCCGAGTCCGGCGCCCGCGCTTCCTTCATCGGCTGTCATGGCGCCCTCGACGGCCGTTCCCGCGACGCCTGCCCCAGCGATCGGCGCAGCCGCGCTGTCTGCTACTCCCGCATTGCGCCCCGGAGGCGGCCCGCCGCCACTGCCCAACCGCTCCCCGAGCGGCCCCAAGTCGGCTCCGAGCGCCCCGCTGACGCCAGCCTCCATTCCGGTTGTCACGATCGAGGGAGATAAAAAGATCATCCATCTCAAGCCGCCGGTCATTGTCCGGGACTTCGCGACGGCTCTTGGTCTCAAGCCGTTCAAGCTGATCTCGGAACTGAACCAGATCGTCGGGTTTGCATCGATGAACTCGACCATTGAGGAGACCGTCGCTCAGAAGGTCGCTGAAAAGTACGGCTTTGTCCTCGATATCAAGCACCGCGGCGACGCCTCGCTGCAACAAGCGCAGAAAGGCAAAGAGAAGGAGAAGCTAAAGCCGGTTGAGGATGACCTCAAGAATCTGGTCCAGCGTCCGCCGGTCGCCTGCATTCTTGGCCACGTCGACCACGGAAAGACTTCTCTGCTCGATGCGATCCGCAAGGCGAACGTCGCCGCCGGCGAGGCCGGGGGCATCACGCAGCATATCGGCGCCTATCAAATCGAGTTTGCCGGCCGCAAGATCACTTTTCTCGATACGCCCGGTCACGCGGCTTTCACCAATATGCGCTCCCGCGGGGCAAGCGGAGCGGACGTGGCGATCCTGGTCGTCGCGGCCGACGACGGATTCATGCCGCAGACCGACGAGGCGCTCAAGATTGCCCAGGCGGTCAAGCTGCAGCAGCCGGAGAAATTCGCCCTCATCGTTGCCATCAACAAGGTGGACGTGAAGGGCGCCAATATCGACCAGGTGAAAGCTCAGATGCAGCAGCGCGGCATCGCTCCCGAAGACTGGGGTGGGGATACCGTCACGGTCCCCGTGTCGGCCTTGAAGGGGACTGGCATCACAGATTTGCTAGAAATGATCCTCCTGCAATCCGACGTGCTCGAACTGCGGGCCAATCCGAAAGCCGACGCGACCGGAGTGATCATCGAATCGCAGATCGACGTCGGTCGGGGGCCGGTGGCGACGGTCATCATTCAGCGGGGCACCCTCCGAGTCGGCGATGCGATCGTCTGCGGCCCGAATTGGGCCAAGGTGCGCGCAATGTTCGACGATCAGGGTGTGGCAATCAAGGAGGCGCCGCCGTCGATGCCCGTCCGGGTTGTCGGCTGGTCGGGTACTCCGGAAAGCGGTTCGATCTTTCGAGCGGCCAAGAACGCGCGCGAAGCCGAGAATATCGCCGAAGAGGAGGCTCAGCGCCTGAAGCAGGTCACCTCGATCGCTGCTTCCGTTCCGAAGGATATTTCAGTCGAACACCTCTTCGCGAACATCGCGGCCACCCAGCAGAAGACGCTCAAGGTGATTATCAAGACCGACGTCTTCGGATCGGCTGAGGCCGTACGCAATATTCTCGACGGCATCAAGAGCACCAAGGTCTCCCTCGAAATCGTTTCCACCGAAGTGGGCCTGATCACCAAGAATGATGTGATCATGGCGGCCGCCGCCGGCGCGGTGATCCTGGGTTTCAACACCAAATTGGAGAACGGCGTCACCCCGCTCGCCAAACACCATGGGGTGCGCATCGAGAGCTTCACGATCATCTACGAGATGGGAGACAAGGTGCGCGAAATGCTGGCCGACCTGCTCGATCCCGACATCAAGGAGATCAAGCTCGGAGCCGCCGAGGTCCGTGCGACCTTCCCGCTGGCGAAGGGTTTCGTTGCCGGCTGTCTGGTCACCGAGGGCAAGATCAACCGCGGCGCGACGGCGCGCCTGCGCCGGGGCCGCGAGACCATCCACGAGGGCAAGATCGCCACGCTCAAACGCTTCAAGGACGACGCCAACGAAGTGCGGGCTGGTTTGGAATGCGGCATGAAGCTAGACGATTTCAACGGGTACCAGCCGGGAGACGTGATCGAGTGCTACGACACCCAGAAGGTCCGGGCTTCGCTTTGATGAGCGACTGGCGCCGCCCACGACCGTGTCCAACCGCATCGTTCGCATCAACGAGCTCGTCCAGCGCGAGATCAACGACATCCTCCGCCACGACTATCAGTCAGAAACGGTAGCGATGACGGTGACCGAGGTGCGCGTGGCGCCGGATCTGCGCGACGCCAGAGTTTTTGTCTCCATTGTGGGCGACGAGCAGATGGTTGAAGCGAAGTTCCGCTGGCTTCGCCGGATGGCTCCCAAAATCCGCGCGGAGGTCGCCCGTCGGGTGACGATCAAATTCCTTCCGAGATTTGAGTACGTTCTGGACAGCGGGGCCGCGCAGTCGGTGAAAATCCTCAAGCTATTGGACGACCTCGGGCCCGTCCCGGCGCCCGATTCGGATCCAAACGAGCGTTCTTCCTGACGGGACCCATCATGGAACGTTTTTTTCCTGGTCTCGATGCCGATTTCGGGCGGCTCCTGGATGCGACCCGCGGGCGGACGATTGCGGTGATTGGACACGCGCGGCCCGATGGGGACTGCATTGGATCGCAGGTGGCTCTGTCTCGCATGCTCACCGCCAGCGGAGCGCGCGCCCTGTGTGTGAATCCCGACCCGGTCCCGCGGCGGCTCGCCTTCCTGGCTGGAGGCACCGAGTTCCTTTCGACGGATGCGGCTCTGGCGCTTTCAGCGGATTGTGGGGCGGTGTTTGTCGACTGCGCGGACCACGCGCGCGCCGGGGAACGGCTCAAGGGCCGGTTTCCTTTGCCCGTAGCCGCGATCGACCATCATCTCTCCAACGGAGGCTACGCCAGCATCAACATGGTGGACAGTGGAGCGGCGGCGACGTGCGAAATCTTGGCGGGCCTGGCCTTCGATTTTGGCCTCCAGGTCGACGCGACGACCGCGCGTGCGCTGTACGCCGGGATTCTCACCGACACGGGGCAGTTTCGCTTCAATTCGACCACGCGGCGGTGCTTCCAGCTGGCGGGTGAACTCGTTTCTCGCGGGGCTTCGCCAGTCGAGGCCGGCTTCGAGCTCTACGAGCGGGAATCCGTGGGGAAGCTCAAGCTGCTCGAACGCTTCCTTGCGTCACTGCGATTGGAATACGGAGGACGCGTCTGCATCGGAACCCTGCCGCAGGGGGTTTTCGAGCAAACCAGTACGAGTGCCGAGGATACGGAGGGATTGGTCGACTACGCCCGTTCGATCGACGGAGTGGACATCGGTGTCCTGATCGAGGAGCGGCCGGGCGGCGGCTTCAAAGCAAGCCTCCGGGCGAAGGATCCGATTTACCGGGTGGACTTGATTGCCGGCACCTTCAATGGCGGCGGCCACGCGTGCGCGGCCGGGCTCAATGTGAAGCCTCCCGTTGCGGACTTTGCCGGGCGCCTGATCCGCGAGATCGGTGCCCGCCTTGAGGCGGTCTCACGGGAACAGTCCGCCCGCTAGGCGGCCGGAATCGACGCCCATCCCCATGCTCGGACCTCCGAAGGAAATGGAAGGTGTCCTTCTTGTGGACAAGCCGCGGGACCACACATCCCATGACGTGATCGCTCGCTTGCGCGGCAAGCTGCGCATGAGGCGGATCGGGCATGCGGGCACGCTCGATCCCATGGCCACGGGGCTGTTGATCGTCCTGATTGGCAAGGCGACCCGGGCCTCCCAGTTCCTGATCAGTCTCGACAAGGAATACGAGGGATCGATCCAATTGGGCAAGGTGACGGATTCGCAGGACGCCGACGGCAACCTGATGGAGACCCGGCCGGTACCCGATCTGGACGCGGGAGCGGTGAAGGCCGCGATGCAAGGCTTTCTGGGGGACCAGTACCAGACTCCTCCCATGTATTCGGCGATCAAGATCGACGGTGTACCGCTTTATAAACGGGCGCGCAAAGGCGAGGAGGTTGAGCGCGAGCCGCGATTCATTCGCGTGATGTCTTGGGATCTGCTGGGATTTGAGAGCCCGCGAATCGATTTTCGCCTGCGGTGCACGAAGGGAACCTATGTGCGCACGCTGGCGCACGACCTGGGGCAGAAGCTGGGCTGCGGAGCGCACCTGTCGGCCCTTCGGCGCACGGCGACAGACCGATTTCTAGTGTCGCAGGCACTGACGATGGAACAGATCGAGGCTCTGCCGCTTCCGGAGATCGATCGGCGGTTGATCCCGGTGCATCAGGCGGTCCCGACTGTCGCTTTGTGACCACTTCAGCCCGATTCGAGGGACTGGACCGAGCTGGGCTTCCGGCGCGGCCGCTGCATTTGGCCATCGGTATCTTCGATGGCGTTCACCTGGGGCACCGGGCGGTGCTCGAGAGCGCCGTCCAGTCGGCGCGGCGCAGTTCCGGGGTGTCGGCGGTCCTTACGTTTTCGCCGCATCCGAGCGTTCTCTTCAACCCGCAGAACCCGGTCCGCATGATCCTCGATATGCGCTCCAAGATCCGGATGCTCGGATCCATCGGGGTGGAAGCGGTGATCGTGCAGCCCTTTGACGCGGCCTTTGCGGCGGTCACGGCGGAGGAGTTTGTGCCCATGCTCAAGCGGAAGCTGCCGTATTTGGCGTCTGTTTATGTCGGCCAAAACTGGCGGTTCGGGCGAGGGCGCAAAGGGGACGTTGCCTTTCTGGTGGAGGAAGGGCGGCGCCTCGGGGTCGGCGTGTACGATGCACCCCGGGTGAGTTTTGACGGCGGCCCGATCAGCAGCACGGCCATTCGAGCCTGCCTTCAGTCCGGCGACATGGGAGGGGCGGCTGCGCGGCTGGGCTATACCTATTTTGCCGAGGGATCGATTGTCCACGGCAAGCACTTGGGCCGGACGATCGGTTTCCCGACATTGAACCTGGCCTGGGCGCCCGATTTGCGGCCGCGCTTCGGGGTGTACGCGGTCCGGGTCTCCGGGGGAAAGTCTGTGGATCCCCTTCCGGCCGTAGCGAATTATGGGCTTCGTCCGACGGTCGAGTCGACCGAAGAGCCACGGCTGGAGGTGCACGTTCTGGCGCCTTGTTCCTATCACGATGGGGACTCGATCACTGTGGAATGGGTGCGGTTTATCCGCCCTGAAATGAAATTCGCCGGCCTCGATGAATTGAAGGCGCAGATCGCCCTGGACGCGGCGACTGCCCGAGCGGAATTTTCCTTGCCGTAGGCGGCGGCCATTCTGCTTAATGTTAGACTTGCCGCAGAGTGCCGTTCCCGGCGCCCCGGACCCTTAGCTCAGTTGGTTAGAGCGTTTCCTTGACATGGAAAAGGTCGCTGGTTCGAGTCCAGTAGGGTCCACCATTTTGGCGGGAGCAGGCTCGGTCGCGTCGGGGTTGCCAACACCCCAGACGGATGTCGAGGCCGGCCGCGCAAAACCGCCGGCTCCTTGCGCCGGCCGGATCGCGGCCCAGAGACATCCGATAAGGCAACACTCCGCGACCGAGCCTGCTCCCTCCAAAATGGCGCTTGCAGGGGAATGAGGGGGCCAAGAACTTTGAAATACTTCGGGACCCGCGTGAACCATGATCGTCCCCTCACCTGACCAATCGAGATGAAGACCGATCCTCGGATTGACGCTTACATTACCGGGGCCGCGCCATTCGCCCGACCGGTCTTGAAACACCTTCGCTCGCTCGTTCACCGCGTCTGCCCGGAATCCGAAGAGGTGATCAAGTGGCATATGCCGATGTTTTCCCTCGAAGGAAAACTCTTCTGCGCCTTGGGCGCCTACAAAGAGCATTGCCGTTTCATGATCTTTGGCCCCGAGGTCCGGTCGCTGATCAAGACGGGCGGCCACGGTTCCGCGGGCGGCATGGATTCCTTCGGAAAATTGACTTCGCTCGGCGATCTGCCGAATGACCGCCAGATCGCGAAGTACCTGAAATTCGCCGCGGAGCGGATTGCCCAGGGGAAAAGTCCGATGTCGCGGGGGCGGCGGCGAACGCCGAAACCGGCGCTGAAGGTGCCAGCCGCCTTCGCCGGCGCCTTGAAACGGAATACCGCAGCCGAGACAACTTTCGCCAGCTTGAGCCCCTTTCGCCAGCGCGAGTACCTTGAATGGATCACCGGCGCAAAACGGGAGGAAACTAAGACACGACGGATCGCGCAGGCGATTCTGTGGCTCGCCGACAGGAAGAGTCTCAACTGGAGGTACGAGCGCTGACGCGATATTTCGGCATGGTTCCGGCTTGGTTCGACACGCCGAAAGACGGCTCAATCGCCGGCGTCATCTTGAGTCGACTCGTTTGCAGAACCGATCGCAGTGAGCACCCCCTAACCGTGCTCCGGGTCGCATCCCAGCCGAGCAGAGCCCGCGTGGCCTTGGCGCAGAACAGTCCTAGCGCCAGGCCGGCGATGAGGTCGCTGATCCAATGCCAGTCGGCGGCGTAAAGGCCGACCATCACGGCGCCCGTCAGCGCGAGCCGGCTCAGTTCAACCACCGGCCACTTGAGTTTTACGCTTTACAATGCGATTAGCCCTATATTTCCTATTCGCGAATAGAAAATATTGAGTGATTGCCAAATCCCAAGACGTTGTGGTTGCCCTTGCATTGGTGGCGCTGAATCGCGACCGCCATGAAAGACTGCCGTATGAACGGCTTGCTAAAATCCTTGTAATGAGCAGCTCCGAAGCGTTCAAGGCTACCCGCAGGCTCATCGCGGCCGGCTTGGTCGAGCCGGGTGGATGGCGCCCTTTGCAGGAGCCCCTATTCAACTACGTCGTCCACGGTGTGCCACATGCTTTCCCTGGCAAACTGGGAGAACCGACCCGGGGAGTCCCGACTGCGTGGGCTGCGCCTCCGCTGGTAAATTCTCTGCCTCAAGGCTCGGACCTACCGCCCGTTTGGCCCTGGTACGATGGTCGAGTGCGAGGCCATGCCGTAGAACCGCTCTTCCGGTCGGTGCCGGAAGCAGTCAAGAATTTGCCGTCGCTTTACGAACTATTGGCTTTAGTTGACACGCTTCGAATTGGCCGAGCTCGGGACCGCGAAATCGCTCGTTGTTCGCTGAAGAAACTTCTGCTGTATGATCCCACGTTGGCTCACTGACAATTTGATCGAGGTGGCGGGGCGCCTGAGTCCCATCGAGATCGACTACGCCTTCCTGGGTGGGTGCATCGTGCCGTTTCTTCTCGATGATCCTGATCTCATGCCGATGCGGCCGACAAACGACGTGGACGTCGTGGTTCTCTTGATTCGCCAATCGCAAATGGCTGAGATCGAGGAGAAGTTGCGCCGACAGGGTTTCGTGCATGCCGATTATGAGGGCGCGCCCATTTGTCGTTGGCGGCTGGGGGAGATCACGGTGGACATCATGCCGGACAAGGAGGCTGGGTTCATGGGATTAAATACCCGATGGTTTCCCGAGGCTTTGCGCAGCGCCCGGCCGCATCAGGTGCCCGGAGGTGAGGTCCCGATTATATCGGCGCCAGCATTTGTCGCCACAAAGCTTTCGGCCTACGCCGACCGCGGTCATGGCGATTTTTATCACCGGGATTTGGAGGATTTGATCACAGTGATCGACGGGCGTGCATCGCTGCCTGAGGAGCTGGCCGCTTGCGACCAGTCACTTCAAAGCTATGTGATGACGGAGCTTCTTCGTTATCTTTCCGACCACCGATTTATCGACAGTTTGGCAGGACATTTGCCGGGTGACGCCGCAAGCCAGGCTCGGCTTTCCGGACTTCAATTGCGTTTGCGAAGTCTGTCGGGTTTAGTCTCGAGAAGCTAGTTGGAGCCGGTCTGCCGGGAATCACGCGAACCAAACGCGAACCGATTTTTTCTCCTCTGAAGGGTAGAACCCAGTAGGGTCCACCATTTTGGAGGGAGCAGGCTCGGTCGCGTCGGGGTTGCCAAGGCACCAGACGGATGTCGAGGCCGGCCGCGAACGACCGCCGGCTCCTTGCGCCGGCCGGATCGCGGCCCAGAGACATCCGATAAGGCAACACTCCGCGACCGAGCCTGCTCCCTCCAAAATGGCGCTTGCAGGGGAATGAGGGGGCCAAGA
>Ga0302326_10015466_pt1 | contig 16052 bp, 13 predicted proteins | sample Palsa_T0_3_FD_202264 | JGI IMG/M metagenome (GOLD analysis project Ga0302326, IMG submission 202264) | Peat permafrost microbial communities from Stordalen Mire near Abisko, Sweden - Palsa_T0_3 | ecosystem: Environmental > Terrestrial > Soil > Palsa > Peat permafrost | place: Sweden: Abisko... | reverse complement strand
GCCAGGCCTTCGATCTGGGGGCCGTCGGGGTGGGCGCCACCATCTACTTCGGGTCCGACGACATGGACCGCGAGCTCCAGCAGGTGACCGACGCCTTCGCCGAGGCCCACCAGCTCGGGATGTTCACCGTGCTGTGGTGCTACCTGCGCAACTCCGCCTTCACGAAGGACGGCGTCAACTACGAGGTCTCGGCCGACCTCACCGGCCAGGCCAACCATCTGGGCGTGACGATCGAGGCCGACATCATCAAGCAGAAGCAGCCGGAGAACAACGGCGGCTACACGGCCGTCGGCTTCGGGCGGACCGACCCTCTCGTCTACGACGAGCTCACCACCGACAACCCGATCGACCTGACCCGCTGGCAGGTCGTCAACTGTTACGCCGGCCGCATCGGCCTCATCAATTCCGGCGGGGAGTCCAAGGGCGACAGCGACCTGGCCCAGGCCGTCCGGACCGCGGTGATCAACAAGCGTGCCGGCGGCATGGGCCTCATCGTCGGCCGCAAGGCCTTCCAGCGGCCGATGGCGGAGGGCGCGGCCCTCATCCACTCCGTGCAGGACGTCTACCTGGACCAAGAGGTCACCGTCGCCTGATCGCTGCGCCTGATGGCTGGCGCCTGACCCCTGGCGGGGTCGCCTGCCGGATCCGCCACGGGCCCTTCCCGAGGACGGGGCCGGGTTCGCCGGGAACTCGGCAGGTAGATGAAGCCTGTGTGAAGAAGGCCCTCGGTGGCCCGGGGTTAGGATTGTGGCCAAGGAGCAATTCGGACGCAGGGTGTCGCGCGCCGTCGCGACAGAGGCGCTGGCCCGCTGGAGTGGGTCAAGACTCTCGACGTCCACGACATGAGACGAGGCAGCCCGTGGCATCGGGAACGCAACACGAAACAGAGGTATTGGACCAGGTCATCGTGCGATTCGCTGGCGACTCGGGCGACGGGATGCAGCTCACGGGTGACCGGTTCACGACGAGCAGCGCCCTCCTGGGCAACGACCTGTCCACTTTCCCGGACTTCCCCGCCGAAATCCGGGCTCCGGCCGGCACGGTCAACGGCGTGTCCGCCTTCCAGGTGCACATCTCCGACCACGACATCCTGACCCCGGGCGACTCGCCCAACGTGCTGGTCGCCATGAACCCGGCGGCCCTCAAGGCCAACATCGAGCTGATGGCCAAGGGGACCGTCCTCATCGTCAACAGCGACTCCTTCGAAGAGCGCGACCTGGCCAAGGCCGGCTACGCCGAGAACCCCCTGACCGATGGCTCGTTGGCCGCCTACACGGTCTACGAGGTGCCCATGACCTCCATCACCCAGGAGGTCTGCAAGGAGGCCGGGGTCAAGCCCCGGGACGCCGAGCGTTCCAAGAACTTCTTCGCGCTGGGCCTCATCAGCTGGATGTACACCCGCCCCGTCCAGCCGACCATCGAGTGGATCGCCGAGCGGTTCGGCGGACGGCCCCTGGTCGCCGACGCCAACACCAGGGCCTTCCGGGCCGGGTACGACTTCGGCGAGACGGCGGAGCTCTTCGAGTCCAACTACGAGGTCCGTCCCGCCACCTTCGAGAAGGGCGAGTACGTCCAGGTCACCGGGAACCAGGCGCTGGCCTGGGGCCTGATCGCCGGCTCCCGCATGGCGGGCGTGCCCCTGTTCCTGGGGAGCTACCCGATCACGCCGGCGTCCGACATCCTGCACGAGCTGAGCCGGCGCAAGGAGTTCGGGGTCCGCACCTTCCAGGCCGAGGACGAGATCGCCGGCATCGGCGCCGCTCTGGGCGCGTCCTTCGGCGGAGCGCTGGGTGTCACCACGACCAGCGGCCCGGGCCTGGATCTCAAGTCCGAGACGATCGGCCTCGCCATCAACCTCGAGCTGCCTCTCGTCATTGTCGACGTGCAGCGGGGCGGGCCCTCGACCGGCTTGCCGACGAAGACCGAGCAGGCCGACCTGTTGCACGCCATGTACGGCCGGCACGGTGAGGCGCCCCTTCCGATCCTGGCGCCGCAGACGCCCAGCGACTGCTTCGCCGTCGCCATCGAGGCGGTCCGGCTGGCTGTGAAGTACCGCACGCCGGTGATCGTGCTCTCGGACGGCTACCTGGCCAACGGCGCCGAGCCCTGGCGCCTGCCCGACCTCGACTCCTTCGCACCCATTGAACCCGCCTTCGCCACCAAGCCCAACCACGTGGACGACGACGGCACCGAGACGTTCTGGCCCTATGTGCGCGACCCCGAGACCCTGGCCCGCCCCTGGGCGCCGCCGGGTGTGCCGGGCCTGGAGCACCGAATCGGCGGGTTGGAGAAGGCGGACGGCACCGGGAACGTCTCCTACGAGGGGGTGAACCACGAGCGCATGGTGCACCTCCGTCGCGACAAGATCACCGGCATTGCCGCCGACATCCCGGCGGTCGAGGTCAACGACGAGACCGGGGACGCCCAATTGCTGCTCGTCAGCTGGGGTTCCACCTACGCTGCCGTGGCCGCGGGCGTCAAGCGGGTCCGGGCCCGCGGCATGAAGGCGGCCCACGTCCACCTGCGCCATCTGTATCCGCTGCCCGCCAACCTGGGCGATGTGCTGCACCGCTACACGCAGGTGCTCGTCCCGGAGGTGAACCTGGGCCAGCTGAGCCGCATCCTGCGGGCCGAGTACCTGGTGGACGCGCAGACCATGTCCAAAATGCAGGGCGTGCCGTTCCGTGTCGGAGAGATCGAGGCAGCCATCACGGCGCTGCTCGGAGGGAAGTCATGAGCGAGTCCAACGGCGCCACCGCCACCGCCACCGCCACCGCCACCGCCACCGCCACCGCAGTCCCCGTCACCGCCCGCAAGGATTGGACCAGCGACCAGGAGGTCCGCTGGTGCCCGGGATGCGGCGACTACTCCATTCTCGCCGCCGTCCAGATGCTCATGCCCGACCTCGGCGTGCGCCGCGAGAACACGGTGTTCCTCTCGGGCATCGGCTGCGCCGCCCGGTTCCCGTATTACATGAACACCTACGGCATGCACTCCATTCACGGGCGGGCACCGGCCATCGCCACCGGGCTGGCGACCACGCGCCCGGACCTGGACGTCTGGGTCATCTCCGGCGACGGCGACTCGCTGTCCATCGGGGGCAACCACCTGATCCATGCGCTGCGCCGCAACGTCCGCCTGAACATCTTGATGTTCAACAACCAGATCTACGGGCTGACCAAGGGCCAGTACTCACCGACCTCGGAGGTGGCCAAGGTCACCAAGTCGACGCCCTTCGGGTCGGTCGACACGCCGTTCAACCCGGTCTCGTTGGCGCTCGGCGCCGAGGCCACGTTCGTCGCCCGGACCCACGACATGGACCGGGCCCACATGCAGGAGACGTTCCGGCGGGCGCATCAGCACAACGGCGCCGCCTTCGTGGAGGTCCTGCAGAACTGCAACGTCTTCAACGACGGCGCCTTCGAGAAGATCACCAGCCGTGACGTCCGGGCGAACATGTTGATCCCACTGCAGCACGGTCAGCCGATCGTGTTCGGGTCCGAGGGCGAGGAGCGCGGCGTGATCCAACGCGCCGACGGCAGCCTCGAGATCGTCTCCGTGGCCGAGGTGGGCCTCGACGCTCTGCTCGTCCACGACGAGAAGCGAGACGACCCCGGCCTCGCCTTCGCGCTGTCCCGCCTCGCCCGCGGCCCCTACGAGCCGACCCCGATCGGGGTCTTCCGGGCCGTCGAGCGCCCCGAGTACGGCACCCAGATGTCCGAGCAGATCACCGAAGCGCAGGGCAAGCGGGGGCTGGGCGACGTGGAAGCGCTGCTCCGCTCCGGTTCGAGCTGGACGGTCGACTAGGGCCCAGCCGTCGAGGCGGCAAGGAACTAGGCCACCGGGGTCTCGACCTCGTCCCGGATGCGCTCCAGCGTGGTGCGCATGCCCTTGCGGTTGACTTTGCCGCGGGACCACCCCCAGAGCGTCCAATAGAGACGGAGCCCGAAGGTGGGGCTCAGGGTAAAGGACTCCGTGACGTCGCTCCCGCCCTCGGCCGGGGCGATCTCGTAGCGCCAGACGTTCAACGGGCGCTTCCCGGCCGCTCCCACCCCGAAGGCGAACGTCTTGCCGGGCTCACACTCCGACACGGTGCAGTTCGTCCAGTAGATGGGCCCGATCCCGTTGCGCTTCACGTGGCCCCGGAAGCGGGCGCCGACGGCCGGACCGGTAGCGCCCTCGATCCACTCGGCCTCGAAGGTCTCGGGGCTGTAGCTCCCGATCCTCGTGACGTCGCTCACCAGGTCCCAGACCCGTTGCGGTGGCGCGGCCATGCGGATGGTCACCGAATCGTGCACGTTGTCACCTCAGGGGAGATCGAGGGACCGGAACACCATGCCGGTCCGCGGCTTCGGGCTGAAGAAGGTCGTCTTGGGGGGCATCCGCCGCCGATCGTTGGCCCATTCGTCTATCTGCTTGACGGTGACCGCGCGCAGGAGGAAGGCCGCCTCGCCCTCGCCGTCCCGCAGCGCCTCGAGGGCCTCGGCGATGCTGTGACGGTGCATGACCTCGTGGGGAGGGAGCGCGGCGAGGACGGTGGCGATGAGGTTCGAGTCGAGATCGTTGCCCTCCTGCTCCTGGACCTCGGTGTGCGCCAGGAGGAGATAGGCCTGGCCTCCCGCCACCAGTGTGAGAGAGCTGGCGCCCGCCAGCGCACCGAGTGTCCGGTCGTCGGCCTCCCCGGCCCGGACCACGTCGAACCACGGGGCCAGGGCGCCCACGAGGTCGAAGTCCTTCGGCAGCCCGCTGACGGTGCGGTGGATCGCGCCGACGGTCAGTTGGTCCTCGGAGAGCTCCACCACCAGGGCCATCACGAGGTCGTACGGCCCGGGCGCGCCGCCGCTGGCCTGGCGGCGTTCGGCCTGGTACGCCCGGGCGGTCTCGTAGCGGTGATGCCCGTCGGCCAGGACCACGGGCGCGGTGGCGATGGCGGCACCGACCGCAGCGACGGTGTCGGCGTCGTTCAGCACCCAGAGCTGGTGCCTGACCCCGTCGTCGTCGTAGACGTCGGCCACCGAGTCGTCGTCCGTGGGGTCGAATGTGGCGGTCACCCCGGCCGCCATGGAGAGGCCCCAGATGGGGGACAGGTTGGCGCGTGTGGCGCGCAGCAGGTCCAGACGGTCGCTCTTGGGCTTGGGGAGGGTCTGCTCGTGGGGCAGGATGTCGCTCTCCTCGCCGGGATCGGCCAACCCCAGGGCTCCGATGACGCCCGTCGTGGCACGCCCCGAAGGGTCGGTCATCCGGTACGGGTAGAGGCTGTGGCCTGGGTCGGCCACGAGGATGCCCTTGGCCTGCCAGCGGGCGAACAGATCGGCGGCCACCGCGTAGCGGTCGCGCCCACCGGAGAGATCTGCTTCGGGCAACTCGACGAGCACGGCGTTGGCTCGGTGTCGCGAGGCCAGATGCGAACGCTCGCTGGCCGAGATCACGTCGTAGGGCGGAGCGATGACCTGGGCCAGCGGTGCCACCTCGGGTCGGTAGCGCAGGCCCTGGAACGGTTCGAAACGGGGCACTTCGCCACTCTGGCACACGGCAGACGGGGCCGTCGCGGGGATCTCCGTAGACTCGGAGCGTGGACGACGACGGCCTGGACCGGATCTTCACCGTTCCCAACGTCATCACGCTGGTCCGCCTCCTGTGCATCCCGCTCTTCCTGTGGCTGCTCTTCGGGGCACACCGCCAGACGGCGGCCGCGATCCTCCTGGCCGTGCTGGGAGCGACGGATTGGATCGACGGTTTCGTGGCGCGGCGCTATGGCCAGGTGTCCACGTTCGGCAAGGTTCTGGACCCCACGGCGGACCGGATCCTGGTGGGAACGGCGGTCATCTCCATTTTGATCTACGGCGCGGTGCCGCTCTGGTTCGGCATCGCCACCATTGCCCGCGAGGTCCTGGTGTCGGCCATGGTGCTCCTGCTGGCCGCCATGGGCGCGGCGCGCATCGATGTGTTGTGGGTGGGCAAGGCGGGCACATTCGGATTGATGTTCGCCTACCCCACGTTTCTTCTCGGTGACGGGACGGCGAGCTGGCAGGAGCCGATCCGGGTCATTGCCTGGGTGACGGGCCTGGTCGGGCTCGCACTGGCCTGGTGGGCCGCCGGGAGCTACATCGCACCGGCACGGCGCGCCCTGCGCGCCGGCCGGGCGGCGCGCCGGAGCACCGTATGAAGGCTGTGATCATGGCCGGCGGCGAGGGCACCCGGCTCCGCCCGCAGACCTCCAACCTGCCCAAGCCCATGCTCCCCCTCGTCGGTCGTCCGATGATGGAGCACATCGTGTTGCTGTTGCGGCGCCACGGCATCACCGACATCGTCGTCACGGTCGCCTTCCTGCCCAACGCCATCCGCAGCTACTTCGGTCACGGCAGCGAGCTCGGGGTCTCGATGGTCTATGCCACCGAGGAATCGCCCCTCGGCACCGCCGGTTCGGTGCGCAACGCGCGCGAGCAACTGACGGAGCGCTTTCTCGTGATATCCGGTGACGTCCTGACGGACATCGACCTGACGGCGGTGATCGCCTATCACGAGAAGAACGACGCGCTGGCCACCATCGCGTTGTGTGCGGTCGAGAACCCCCTCGAGTTCGGGATCGTGATCACGCGTGAAGACGGGACGATCGAGCGCTTCCTCGAGAAACCGGGCTGGGGCCAGGTGTTCAGCGACACCATCAACACGGGCATCTACGTCCTCGAGCCTGAGATCTTCGACAGCATTCCCGACGGGCGGGCGGTCGACTTCTCCGGCGAGGTCTTCCCGACCGTTCTCGATGCCGGCCAACCCCTCTACGGCTACGTGGCCGACGGCTACTGGGAGGACGTGGGCACGACCGCGGCCTACCTCAAGGCGCACGAGGACATCCTCGACGGGAAGGTCGAGGTGGACGTGGCGGGATTCGAGCTCCGCCCCGGCGTCTGGATCGGCAAGGGCTCGTCCATCGACCCCTCGGCGCGCATCGACTCGCCCGCCTTCGTGGGCGAGAACTGCACCATCGGCGAGGACGTGGTGATCGGGGCATACTCCACGCTGGGCGCCAACGCCCAGGTGGCGGCCCGGGCCGAGCTCCAGCGTTCGGTCATCGGGGAAAACTCCTACCTCGGACCGGCCACCCGGGTGGAGGGAGCTGTGCTGGGCCGGTCGTGCGACCTCCGCATGGGGGCCCGTATTGAGCCCGGCGCGGTCGTCGGCGAAGGCTGCCTGGTGGGCGCCCACGCCGAGGTGCGGGGCGACGTCAAGGTCTATCCCTACAAGGTCGTCGAGGCCGGCGCCCAGGTCAACGCCTCCATTGTGTGGGAGTCCGGCGGGTCGCGGACCCTCTTCGGTCCCGATGGCGTGCAAGGCATCGCCAACATCGACATCAGTCCGGAGCTCGCGGTCCGCCTCGCCAAGGCCTGGGCCTCGGGGTTCGAGAAAGGCACGTTCATCACCGCCTCGCGCGACACGAGCCGGGTGGCCCGGGTGCTCAAGCGCGCCCTCATGGTGGGGTGCAACTCGGTCGGGGTCAACGTCAACGACCTCGAGCTGGCCACAGTGCCGGTGACCCGGCAGCACGTGCGCATGCGCGGCAACCGGGCCGGCCTCACGGTGCGCCTGAGCCCGGACGACCCGCAGTCCGTGGTGATCCGCTTCTTCGACGAACGCGGCATCGACCTCTCGGAGAGCGATCAGCGCCGCGTCGAGCGCATGTACCACCGCGAGGAGTTCCGGCGCGTCACGGCGGGCGAAATCGGGGACATCGACTTCTCGCCCCGCACGATCGAGCTGTACACCGAAGACGTCGTCGAGGCCTTCGGGCTGCGCCGTGAGACCGGGCGGCAGGTGAAGCTGGTCCTCGACCTGTCCTACGGCGCCGCCAACTTCGTCATGCCCAACCTGCTCTCGAAAGTGGGCGCCGACGTCCTCAGCATCAACCCGTATGCGCAGACACCGGGCATGATCTCGCTCGACCGTGTCGTGAGCGAAACCAGAGTGGCGGATGCAGTCCGCGGTTCGGGGGCGGACCTCGGCGCGGTCATCGACCCCGGAGGCGAACGGCTGACGCTGATCGACGGCACTGGACGCGTGCTGTCCGACGATGAGGCGATCATGGCGTTCATTGCGTTGTCGACCGAGGCGGGGGAGACCGGCCGGATAGCGCTCCCGGTGACAGCGAGCGATCGCACCGTGCGCCGGTGCCAGGAGTACGGGGTCGAGCTGATGCTGACGCCGTTGTCGCCGTCGGGCTTGTTGGAGGCGGCGGCGTCGGGTGGGGTTTCCTTTGCCTCCGATCGGCGGGGAGGGTACGTCTTCCCGGCCTTCCTGCCCGCCTTCGACGCTGCCGCTGCCCTGGTCCGGGTGGTGTCGCTCCTCGAAGCAAGCTCGACCTCCCTGGCCGAGCTCGTGGACGCCACCCCGGCCATGCCCATCGTGGAGGGTGACGTGGCGACCCCCATGGAGCAAAAGGGCCTGATCATGCGCACCCTCATGGAGCAGCTGACCGACGAGGGGGCCGAGCTGGTCCTGGTGGACGGGATCAAGGTGATCTCCGACCAGGGCTGGGTCCTCGTCGTGCCCGACCCCGCTGACCCGGTCACGCATGTCTGGGGGGAAGGTTCGGACCCGGTGGCGTCCGAGGGCTTGGTGGCGATGTACATCGAGCGGATTGCCGGGATGTTGCCCTGAAGTCGGGGCTGCGGCCCGCGCCTGCCGTCCGGTATGGTCGCCCCCCATGAACGTCCCCGAAGACCTCCGTTATTCGCCGGAGCACGAGTGGGTGCGCCTCGAGGGGACGAAGGTCCGGGTGGGCATCACGGACTACGCCCAGGACGCACTGGGTGACATCGTCTTTGTCGAACTGCCCTCTGTCGGGAGCGAGGTCGAAGTGGGAGGACAGCTGGGCGAGGTCGAGTCGACGAAGTCGGTGTCGGAGATCTACGCACCGGTAGCCGGAACCGTCACGGCGGTGAACGACACGCTCACGGCAGGGCCGGAGAGGATCAACCGGGATCCCTACGGCGACGGATGGCTCTGCGAGCTGGAGCTCGCGCCGGGTGCAGATCCGGGGAGCCTCCTTGACGCGGTCGCCTATGGCGATCTGACGGCTGACTGACCTGGCATTCAGGGGTCTGATGAGGACAGGAGAAGTCGTTCGTGGCGTGGGGTACCGTGGACGGCGTGTTCTGTCACAACTGCGGGCACCGCAATCCCGAGGGCGTCAACTTCTGCTCCTCGTGCGGTACCGCGCTGCTCGCGGACGGCGATGACGCCACCATCACACTCCACCCGGCCGACGAGGGGGAGACAGCGGATGACTACCCCGATGTCACCTCTGTCGAGATCCCGCACGGCGCAGGTGTCCTCGTTGTCACCCGAGGTCCCAACATCGGTGCGCGCTACCTCCTCGGCGAGGACGTTGTGAAGGCGGGACGGCATCCCGAGAGCGACATCTTCCTCGACGACATCACGGTCTCACGTCGTCACGTGGAGATCACCCCCACGGGAGAGGGTTACGCCGTGCGAGACGTGGGTTCGTTGAACGGGACCTATGTGAACCGGGAGCGCATAGACGAGGTGCCACTCGCCCCCGGCGACGAGGTGCAGATCGGGAAGTTCAAGCTCGTCTACCTGGTGGCCGGCAACGAGTGACCACCCGTACGTATCTCTCCATCGGTGACGTGCTGACCCTCCTTCGGGAGGAATTCCCCGACGTCACCATTTCGAAGATCCGGTTCCTCGAGAGCCAGGGTCTGGTCAATCCCGAGCGTTCGCCGTCGGGGTACCGCAAGTTCTTCGAGCACGACGTCGAACGCCTGCGGTGGGTCTTGCGCCAACAGCGCGAGCATTTTCTCCCGCTGAAAGTCATCCGGGACCGGCTGGCCGACGGCGACCTCGGTGACGACATGGCGCCGGAGCAGCCAAACGGCAAGACCGCACGCCCCACCCAAGCGGTCGCCGTCGCCGGCGTTGCGGCGGACCACGCCCAGGAGCAGCCGACCAAAGCCGACGAAGAGGCGATGGCCCGGATTCTCGCCGACGCATCCCGGCGCGCCGCCAAGTTGCCAGACGAGAAGCAGACGCGTCCAGGGTTGCAAGTGGTCTCAGAAGTCGAAGCCTCGCCGCGTGCCGCGGCCCAGCCCGCCGCGCCGCGTGACCTCGCAACCGCTGCGCCCCGCCGTACCGCCAGCGAACGACGCGCCGATGCCACCGCGACGTTGGGGGGTCGCCCCGCCGGGCCTTCGATGCCTGCGACGCCTCCGGTGTCACCGGCACCTCCGGCGTCACCGGGAACGACGAACCGCGCCAACGGAACGGCATCGCGCCAACAGTCGGATGCTGCCGTGACGCCACCGGTGGTACCGCCACCGGTTGACCCGGGCACGTCCAAGGGTGAGGCGAAAAGTGGCGAGACCGCTACTGCGGTCGCGCCGAGTCCCGCCGCCGCCGTTGTGACCGGAGCAAGCCTGTCGGTCGACGAGCTGTGCGCGGCCAGCGGGCTCTCGCCCGACGAGGTGGCGGGACTCAAGGGGTTCGGCCTGGTGGAGTCCATCACGGTGGCGGGCATCGAGACCTTCGACGAGGACGCCCTCGCGGTGGCGACCCTGGCGGTTGCGTTCCGGGCCTTCGGGATTGAGCCGCGCCACCTGCGCCTGTACCGGAACGCCGCCGACCGCGAACTGGGCCTTATTGAGCAGGTGGTCATCCCTCTTTTGCGTCAGCGGAACCCCGAATCCCGGCAGCGGGCGGTAGAGGGGGCCGATCAGTTGGCTGCGCTCGGGCAATCGATGCGGGCCACCCTCCTCCGCCAGGCCCTCCGGCGCCATCTGGGGGGGTGACGGACGCCCGGGATCGGGCGCTACATTTCACTCATGGTCCGTGTGCTCCTTCGTGCCGTCCGAGTGGACCTGCAATCGAACACACCGGTCCTCCTCCTGCAGGAGACCGGCGGGGAGGGCCGTACGCTGCCGATCTTCATCGGGAGCCCCGAGGCAACCGCCATCGCCTACGCCCTCCAGGGAGTGACGATGCCCCGTCCGCTGACGCACGACCTGATGAAGGACATGCTGGGGGCGCTCGATATCAGCGTCGAACGGGTGATCATCACCGAGCTGCGTGCCTCCACGTACTATGCCGAAATGCATCTGGTGCGTGGCGAGGAGCGGACGATCGTCTCGAGCCGACCGTCCGACGCAGTGGCGGTCGCGGTACGAACTGAGTCCCCACTCTTCGTGTCCGACGAGCTCATGGAGTCGGAGGGGATCATCCTGGCCCTCGACACCGAGGAAGAAGAGGACGACACGCCCGACGAACTGGTGGGCCAGTTCCGGCAGTTCCTCGATTCAGTGCGCCCGGAGGATTTCGAAGGGTGACGCGCCACCGTTGGGCGCTCGCACTTGTCGCGGGCGCCGCCGTGGTCCTCACGGCGTGCAGCAGCAACCCGAGCACGCCCAAGAAGGTCACGACGACCACACACGCCGCAACGTCGACGACGTCGTCGTCGACCACCACGACGACCGCGGCCACCACGACGACGTCTTCTGCGGTCGCCTCGGCGGCCTGCACACACGTCACCCCCTCGCCCGGCCAGGGCCAAGGGGCGGCCGGGACGATCACCGGCGTGATCACCGTCACCAACACGGGGACGACATCGTGCACGGCCAACGGCTACCCCACGATCGCGCTCCTCTCCGGGAGCGGTGCGCCGCTGACCGTGACGATGGTCAACGGGCTGTCGGTCACGGTCTCGAGCGCGGCCAATGCACCCCCGTCCACGGTGACGGTGGCGCCGTCATCCTCGGCGCAGTTCGCCTACCAGTACTCGGACGTGCCGGTCGGCTCGGAGACGAGCTGCCCGACTTCTGAGTCCGCCTCCGTGACAATGCCCGGATCGCCGACGGCCTCCTCGACATTCCAGCTGGCGATCGGGCCCTGTAACAGCGGGACGATCAGGGTCTCGCCTGTCTACGCCGGCTCCTGATCGGCAACGGGCCTAGGCACGGAGCGCCGGGCTGACGAGGATCCGGCCTCGCACGGCGGCGTCGAGCACACGGTCGAGCGCAGCGGTCAGCCCGTCCAGCCCGATCTCCTCGTTGACCATCTCCTCGCAGTGCTGCAGCGGGAAGGCGTCGGCCATCTCGGCCCAGAGTTCGCGCCGCTCCTCGATGGGAGTGGACACGGTGTCGATTCCCAGCAGGGCGACGCCGCGCACAATGAACGGATACACCGTTGTCGCCAGATCGTTGCCACCGGTCAGCCCGCTGGCCGCGACGGCGCCGCCGTAACGAACGGTGCGGAGGGCTTCGGCCAGCGCCCGCCCCCCGACGCAGTCCACGACGCCTGCCCAGAGCTGCGGGCCCAGGGTCCGCCCGTCGTCCTCGGTGAATTCCCGTCCCACCACGCGGCTGGCCCCGAGGTCTTTGAGGTACTCGTGTTCCGTCGTCTTGCCCGAGGAAGCCACGACCTCGAAGCCGGCATGCGCCAGCAAAGCCACGGCCGCACTTCCCACGCCGCCGGACGCACCGGTGACCAGGATGGGGCCGTCCTCGGGCGTCGTACCGTGATGTACCAAACGGCGAAGCGACAGCAATGCGGTACAGCCGGCCAGTCCGATGATGGCGGCCGTGCGGCAGGTCAGGGCGTCGGGCAGGGGTACGACCCAGTCGGCCGGCACCCGGGCGTAGGCCGCAAAACCGCCGTGCCGGTCCACGCCGAGGTCGTAGCCCTGCACGAGGACGCGCTGTCCGGGCGTGAAGTCCGGACTCGTGCTCTCCTCGACGTTGCCCGTCAACTCCACCCCGGGCACGAGGGGGAAGATCCGCGCCACGCGGTTCCCGGGTCGGGTGACCATGGCGTCCTTGAAGTTGATGGCGGACCACTCCACCCGGACGAGGACCTCGCCTTCGGGGAGGTCGGTGTCGGACAACTCGACCACGGCAGGCCGGATGACCGCCCCCGCCTTGGAGAGCAGATAGGCCGGGAAGCGCACGGGTTCACTGTAGAGGGCCGTGCTGTTGCCTTCTGGTCCGTGCCGTGGCAACGGGTACGTTCGAACCATGACCACGATCGCAGGTTATGGGGGTTGGTCCTCGCCGCTCGCGGCAGGCGACGTGGCCCGAGCCAAGGTCTCGCTGTCGGAGCTCTGCTCCGACGGCGACGCCGTCTACTGGCTCGAGTCCCGCCCGGCTGAGGCCGGCCGGACCGTGGCCGTGCGTTCCGATGCCCTCGGCGTGTCCGACCACTCGCCGGAAGGCGTGAGCATCCGCAGCCGGGTCAACGAGTACGGCGGCGGGGCCTTCTGCCTCCTGCCCGGACGGTCGTCCGGTGCCTTCGCCTACGTGGACCAGGCGGACCAACGGGTGTGGTTCTGTGACGGAGCGGGAGCGCAGGGCGCGACGGGTGGGATGGCGCCGGTGGCCCTGGGCACGGCGTCCCCGCCGGGGGAGGTGCACCGACACGGCGGGCTGAGCGCCACAGCGGACGGCGAGTGGGTGCTGGCGGTGCGCGAGATCCACCACGAAGGATCGGCTCGCCCGGTGCGCAGCCTGGTCGCCCTGTCGACCCGCGCTGCGCCGTGCGAAACCACCCTGCTCGGCGGGCACGATTTCTTCGGCACACCTCGACCGCATCCGACCGGCGACCGGCTCGCCGTGGTGGCCTGGGACCATCCGGACATGCCGTGGGATGCCTCCACCGTCTTGGTCCAGCCTTTGGGCCGGGTTGCCTGCACCCTGCACGAGCACGATGTGCTGCAGGCGGTCGGTCCGCCGCAGCGCGTCGCCGGTGGCGTGGCGGAGTCGGTCGGCCAGCCGGCCTGGAACAGTGACGGGAGATTGCGCTTCGTCTCGGATCGCCGCGGTTGGTGGCAGCCCTACCTCCAGCACGCGTACTCCGGGACGGACCCAGAGTGCACACCGATGACCCGCCAGCAGGCGGAGTTCCACGGGCCGGACTGGGTGCTCGGCCAACAGACCATGGTGGAAATGGCCGACGGGACTCTGGTGGCCCGGATGACGGCGTCGGGACGAGATGCGCTCGTGTCGTTGGCTCCCGAAGGCGATGCGGCGTCCCCGCCCGAGGTCGTGCAGCCGTGCGTCTCCATCGCCGCTCTCTGCGCGCACGGGGACGGGCTGGCCCTGATCGGCAGCACACCCGACGCGCCGTCCACGGTCTGGGTCTGGACCCCGGATGGGGTCGCACGGCCTCTGCGTCCCCGCGCCGGCGTGGTGCTCAATCGTGCCGACGTCGCGATCGGGCAGCCGTTCAGCCTCACGGGGCGGACAGGGCGTCCCGTGCACGGCACCTTGTTCCGCCCCACGTTACGCGGGACGGAAGGGCCGCCGGGGACCGCACCCCCGTTGGTGACCTGGTGCCACGGCGGCCCGACGTCGTCGTGCCAGCCCGGGTTCGATCCGACCCTCCAGTTCTTCACCACCCGGGGCTTTGCCGTGGCCTGCGTCGATTACGCGGGCAGCTCGGGGTACGGGCGTCCCTATCGCTGCGCCCTCTGGGGCCAGTGGGGCGTCGCCGATTCCGAGGATTGCCTCGACGCGGCGTTGCACCTGGCGGGGCGGGGGGACGTCGACGCGCAGCGGATCGCCGTCCGGGGCGGCAGCGCGGGCGGCATGACCGCCCTCAACGCACTGTCGGCGGGGGAGGGGTTTGCGGCCTGCGTCTCCTGGTACGGGGTCACCGACCTGCTGGGGCTGGTGGCGACCACACACGATTTCGAGGCCCATTACACCGATCGGCTGATCGGGCCGCTGCCGGGCTCGCGGCGGCTCTACGAGGAGCGTTCACCCGTCCACCGGGCACAATCCATGCGGGGCTCGGTACTCCTGCTCCAGGGAACCGAGGACCCCGTGGTGCCACCAGCACAGGCGGAAGGCATGCGCACCGCGCTCGATGCCGCAGGAACCCCCTGCGAGCTGGCCTTCTTCGAAGGCGAGGGGCACGGCTTCCGCCGGGCTGACACATTGACCGCATGCTTGGAGGCCGAGTTGGCGTTCTACCTCCGCGAACTGCACCTCTAGGATCACCCGGGGGGTTCCTTCCACGTCTCCGCCCGTATGCGAGGCTTTCGCGACGCCATGACGACTGACTCCACGATCCCGATGTCGACCTTCCAGCTCAGTGAGCTGTGGTGGCGCGTCTGGGGGCGCATCAAGCGGATCTCCCCGGAGGCAGGCGACGCACTCCTCTACGGGGTCAGCGCTCTCTTTGCACTCCTCACCATCTACACGTCGACGAACGCGCTGTACCAGGTGTGGGGGCGCATGGCATTGCTCCCGTTCCTCTTCGGTGCCGTCGCGTCGGCAGTCCTGGCCGCAGCTGTACGCCGCACCCGCCGGCGCCAGCCGGGGGGTGCGCTGACGAAACGCCAACACCGGCGGGCCTGGCTGACCCGGATCGTGGTGGCGGTGTGCGTCTTCGCCGGGGCGCTGGCCATCCCGCTCGGCTTCGAGATCGTGTGGCGCTTCGACGGCGTGGCCGGGTCACACCTCCAGCCCGAGGTCGTGACCGTCGAGATCGGGGGGCAGGACCTCGTCCGCGGCACGGATCCGTACGTCGTCCCGGTGCGCCTCCATCACCCGGCCAAGTACCACCCGCCGGGCCAGCCTGACTTCGAGGGATTCCTGCCCTACCTGCCGCTCATGGCCGTTGCCGGCATTCCCAGCGAGATCTGGCCGACCAACGGATTGAGCGACGCGCGGATCTTCTTCTGTCTGACGACGCTGGCCGTGGCCGCTGTCGCGTTGTACCTCTGCAAGGCCGACGGGCGACGGAAGATCCGCGCCGTCCAGGCGCTCATCATCCTCCCGCTGGCCTCGTTGCCACTCGCCACCGGAGGTGACGACATCCCTGTCGTCGCGTTCCTGCTCCTGGCCATTGTCCTGGCTCAGCGGCAGAGACCATTCGTCTCGGGTGTCGTCTTCGGCATCGCCTCGGCCATGAAGTTCACCGCGTGGCCGTTCGCTGTATTGGCGCTGTTCGCCGCACGTGGGCGCAAGGGGGAGCGGCGACCGCTCGCCATGCTCGCCGGGATGGTCGTCGTCGCCGTCCCGACGATTTTCCCGTTCGCCCTG